>Ga0257114_1001208_pt1 | contig 18734 bp, 20 predicted proteins | sample SI112_10mmetaG_FD_190149 | JGI IMG/M metagenome (GOLD analysis project Ga0257114, IMG submission 190149) | Marine microbial communities from Saanich Inlet, British Columbia, Canada - SI112_10m | ecosystem: Environmental > Aquatic > Marine > Inlet | place: Canada: British Columbia | collected...
TAGGATTATACTTTCTAAATATTCTAATTTAATATAATTTTTACGTATTTCTTTGATACATAATAAATATCCTAATGTGAAAAGGTAAAGAGCAATATATTCTAAAATAATGTGCATTGTTGTTTTTATATTTAATTATTTACTAGTTATATATTCAAATTATAATTTTTTAAATACAAAATAATTATTCATACTACTAAGTTCTTTTAATTCTGGTATATTTAATATATCTTTTATATTCTTATATTTAGTAAAATTTCTATCATTATTATATACTTTTTTATCTATATTATTTATTGTTTCAATAAAACTGTCTATAGGTTGTTTTAATTTATTTTTAAAATTTGGATGTAATTTTGGCAATTCTGGAACAAATCCATATTTTTTCATAATATCTACAAAATAATTGAAATTTACTAAATATTCATCTATTTCTTGACCTATACTTTCCATATATACACTTATTTTTTGTCCTAACATATTTGATACATCACTCCCATCATAATCAAAATTATCTATATCATAATTTTTTTTAACACTATATACTAAATCGCCATTTTTTTTATATACAAATGGTTCTGGTATATTTAATCTTTCAAATATACGATTTCCATCATAACATGTTCCAATAAAATAACCACCTTGTTTACAATTTTGTACAAGATTCTGTATATATCCATTTAAGGTATCATCATCTTTAAAATAATAATGAATACTAAATTGTGAACTTATTAAATCAAATCTTTCATTTGCTAATCCTCTATAAATTTTATCTATATTTTTATATTCTTTATTTATTGATGCATCTTTTTTATCATATAAAATATTTAACATAGTATTATCATGTGTATCCCATTCCAAATCACTTTTATCACGAATATTTTTACTTGTATCATATTGTAAAAATACTACTTTTGTTTTATCATTCGCTTTATCATACGTATAATATCTACGACATGCTTCTTCTACAGGAGCTATATCTAACCCTAATAAAAATTTACAATTTACAAATTTATCTAAATATTTTATTAAATCACCACCTAAACCTATAGATGTATCTAATATATTTTTATTTTTTTTAAGACTATTACTACTACCAGTACCAACAATTAAATTATATTTTATAAAATTATGAAGTTCTCTTAATGGATCTAGATTATTTGATTTACCAATATAGTAATCATCATTTTCTAAATTAGGAATATTTACATAAGATTGTATACTATCCATATCACCCATTATCATTTCTGTTGTTATAGGATCTATTATTGTTTGCCATACATTTGATGCAACTTTAAAATCTTGTGGATTATCTTTATCTCTTCGCAATCTCATTGGTTCCCATATACCACAATTTTTCCCATCTGGATTGTATCTAAATTCAACTATATCATTATTACTTATATTTTCACCCATTTCTGTTAACATTCTTCCTTCATCTAATGTTATATTTGTAATACCTTTATCACTACATTCGTCGCCCCAGTTACTATTTTTACCTACAAATTTAACATTTTTTCTTTCTCCAGTTTTTTTAATTTTAGTATTTTCTAATATCTTCATACAATAATCTATATTCATAAAATTTATATCATCTTTGTGTAAACTATATCCTACTAAAACATTTAATGTTTTATAATTATAATCTATACTATTACCATTACTATCTGTTTCTGTATATATATTTACAACTTCTCGTTTATCTTTTATTTTTACTTGAACTTGAAAATCAATTGTATTTTCTTCATGGGGTTTCCATTTATAATTATAATTCCATCTTCCAGATATATCTTTTCTTATATTTCCATCGTAATCACTGCCAACACTTAAATCATATGGTAAATAAATTAATCCATCAATTTTATATTCATAACTATCTTTTTTGTTCCATATTTTTTTTGATTTATCCAATATTATACTATTTTTTCCTTCTCTGTATTTTACTTCTCCTTTACTATATTCTTTAAAATTTATTCTTAATATATCATCGTTGCTATTTTGTACTACATATTTAAAACTGTTTAATATATCTGCTCTACAATTTTCATTCTTTTTTCCATAAAATTTATACATATATGCTGGTTTTGATGTTTCATGTGTTGCAAAATAAACATCAAATATCATATACAAATTTATCTTTTTATTATTTTTATCACTTGTAATATATTCCCCATCTAATAACCATTCTCCATTACTATTTGGAAATATTTTACCACTATCTTTTACAACTAATCTTTTATTTATTAAATATCCATGTTTATCATCATTTATATAATATAAATATCTTTCTCCATCTGCTTTTTCTGTTACTAAATATTTAGTAAATATATTCCCACGTTTATTATAATTTATACTATCTCGATTTAATGTTATTAAATCTGGTCCCATAAATTTTTTACTATTACATAATTTATGATATCCATCCAATACTACCTTTTTTTCACTCATTGATATTAAATATTCTGTCTCATATATTATTAAATTTAAATCGTATACTATACTATTAAAACTATTATACAATTCTGATATTTCTATATCTTTATATAAATCTTTTAAATTTACACTACTATCTAATGGTTCTATAGTATTTTCTGGACTTATCATACCAAATGTTTTACTATCCATATATGTATTGTTTTTTATTAGATGACTATTGTCTCGACTCTTAAAACTCATGATATTTGATAAACGATTACACATCATATTTCCAATATATTCAATCTCAATCTCATATTCTTCCACACTTTCTAATAATTTACTCGTTTTAAAACTCTTTCCACTAGCCATTTTTACACCAGTTAAATCTATTCTATATAACATATCATCTGTTATAAAACTAAATCTACGTTTATATCTGTATGTTTTCGTTTTATTTGAATAGTTTTCTAATAAATCTTGCACTTCAGGTGATTCTACACTTTTATCATTTTCTCTTTTCATATTTAATCTGTAATTATATTCGTGATCTATATGATTTTCAACTCGTTCTTTTGTCATGTATTTTGCTTCACATTCTTCTAATTTATCACTTTTACAATATTTTTTAATATAATATAATCCACTTATAGTTGCTCTCACATTTTTGTCTTTTTCTTTTATATCTAAATCTGTCACATTATCTACATATGCTAGATTTGTTTTACAATAATCTAAACATTTATTGAATGTATGTTTGTTTAATATTACAATATTATGATTTGTATGTTTATATATTTCCCTATCATTCATATTTTTTAATTTATATTCATACTCTTTATTTCCATATACATATTCTAATTCTATGTTTTTATCACTTATTACACTTTTCAAAAACTTTTCCGTTTCTGTTTTGTCTAATATGTCTTTCATATAATATATATTTATATATATTATTAATGTTTATATAATATTAAAAAAAAAGTTACAATTTATCAAATTTATATAATATTAATACTAATATTATTCTAATATTTGCTCAGATTTATCATATTGTATAATTCTTGTTTATTCATACATTTACCATTTTTCATCATATTTATATTTAACTCTTCTGCAATCTTTTTTAATTCATTTATTTTGTAATTACTGATTGGTTTCAAATATTTCTTATAAATATATATATCCTTAATATTCATATTTAACATATTGCTTAATCCACTTAAATCTTCCATATATTTAATATTTAACATATCACTTGGTTTTTCCATATTTCTAAAATATTTATTCTCATAACATATATATACTTCTGGTTTACATTTTGTATATAATTTGTAATATTTATTGTAATCTTTATCATATATTACTAATCCAAAATTATAAAGATCACTTAAATATAAAATACTAGATAATGTATCATCTTCTTGTAATCCTCTTTGTAATAACTTTTTACTGAAGCGTTTGTCATAATTAAAATTATCATATGTAGACTCACCCTCCTCATCTAATAATGTTGCAAATTCTAACTTTCGTGATTCAACATAATTTTTATCATTTTTCTTTAATAATGATACATAATCATATGTATGTAATAATAATTCTTCTAAACTTTTACTACTTGTCATAGACTCTATAATATTATCATTTTTAACTATTGATGTTTGTGTATATTTATCCATTTTAATATTTTCACAATATGTATCATCATATACAATATCTTTGATTAAATCCATTTTTATAATTATATAGTATTGTGTTTAAATCTTTTTTGAATAATTTATAGTTTGTAAATCTGATTCACTTAAATTTTCAAATTTTTTATATATTTTTTTTTCTTCTGAATTTTTTACAGATAAACTTTTCTTATATTTTGTAATTTCTGTATTTCTAATATTATCTGTAATATAAAAATTATTTTTTATATTATCATATATTTTATCTATTATATTCTCATTTATTTTACTTAAATTTATAAATATTCCATTTTTATTTTTTGTATATGGTATACCATATTCTTCAATTGTTTTAAATATATTTTTTCCATTGTTTGTTATATTATTTTGTATATATTCTATTTTTTCTTTATTATTCATTCTATATATAAAAAATATTTTTATTTTGTTTTTTATACATTATTTATACATTATTTATACAATATTATACAATATTTTCATACGATATTTTTAATCTACGATATTTTTAATCTACGATATTTTTAATCTACGATATTTTTAATCTACGATATTTTTAATCTACGATATTTTTAATCTACGATATTGCCAATAACTTGTATTTTATTTGCATCAAATTTAACACGGGTTGCTTTAACTACTATTTTAATTTTCATATTTTCGTTGTATTTATCTATATCATCTATGCTTTCATATGGTATAATTATTAATAATGGACTATCACTTATTCCATTATTTTCTCCATTATCAATAATATCTTTATATTTAATATATGCTAATATTCCTAATTTATTCTTTTCACTTATATAACATTCTATAATATCATCTATTGTTGGTTTAATGATTTTTACCATATATTTTATTTTATATTCTAATAAATTATTTACTAATTTACCTAAACTTTTATTAATTGGTTTAACACTATCTTTAACTATAAATCCACTTTTGTAACATTTATTTTCAACTTTTGATTTTAATAATGAGTATATTTTTGTATTTATATCTTTATTATTCATATCTTTAAAATTAATATGTATTTTGTCATTTAATATTTCACTATTGTAATAATTCATTTAATATATATTATGTATTTTTATTTTAAATATCAAATTAAAAATCATATGTTTGTAACATATATTCGTCATAATTGTATTGAATTTTCATACTATCTATATGTAATCTTCCAATTAATTCTATTAATATACAAAATTCATCATTTGTTATTTTACTCATTTTCTTATCACCATCTATATAATTGTCTAATATATCACTATATTTTTCATATAATATAGGTAATTGTTCTTTAAAATCTTTTAATGTATTTTTTTTCTGATCAGATGTTGGACACATTATTGATGAATATTTTCTAGTAGAATTATCATATATATTTGTTTTATTTATACATTTATCTTTTGCATTAATGTAATTATAATTATAATAATTTGGATATACTATATCTTTTTGTACTATATTTTTAATAGTTCTGTCTTTTTGTGGTTTATTTTCAATATATTCACTATCATCATAAAAGTAAAATTTTGGTATATCACGTTCAATTTTTTTAATTCGTTTCCTATTATCATGCTGGAATAATATAAATCCTATCTTTTTATCATCAGTATTCAACATGTAATTACTATCTATTAATAAATATTGAAAATGTGTATATACTTTTTTTTTTATATCATCTTCTAATTTATCATCTAACATATTTTCTATTAATGTCTTTTTTTCCAAAAATGTTAATCTTTCAAATATAAAAGTATCAAATACTGATATATAATCTTGAATATATTTTATATTTTTATATTTTTTAATATATTCTTTTTTGTATATATCAATATCGTTTAATACATCTATAATATTTATTTTTTTATCTACTTTATTTGTACTTTTTTTTATTGTTAAATTTATATATTTATCTTTTTTCATATTATTACTTCTCTCATATATGTTTATATCTTTATCTTTATTGTCTAATGGTTGATAAATATATTCCATATTTCTATATATTAAATATCCTTTTTTATCATTGTATGTTATACTTCTTTTATATTTTATCATATATTTTAATGTTAAATACAATAAATCTATATTTATATCTATTACTATATTATTGTCACATATATCTTTTTTTATATCTTCTATATTACCACTTATATTTTTTTCATAATATTTTTTAATATAAATCTCATAAATATTAAACATATTCCTACATGTATTTTTATTTAATGAATTCATATTTTTTTTTATTGTTAATTTACATTTTTCTGTTGTTTTTTTTGGTGAGTTTATGTCATTGAATAAATCACTATCAATACTATTTTCTTGTAATATTTTTTCTATTTTTACTATTTCTCTATTTTTTTTTTCTGCTAATTTGTAAAAAATAAAATCTATACTATTCTCTATAGTTTTATTTGTAGCACCATATAAATATATTGTTGTATCATTTTTATCAGTTGGCAAATCTTTATGTGAACAATATCTTATACCTCTACCTATAATTTGTTCCATTCTTTTTAAATTATACCATGGATCTATTACATGTATACTTCTTATATTTTTTAAATCTATGCCCTCGCTTGACACTTTATTTCCTATTATTAATTTTATTTTTTCACCATTACAATTTTCTTTTGATGTGCATATTTTTAATAATTCTTTATAATTTCCTGATATTTTATTTTCTGATGTAATTGTCATGTAATTTCCAAAATGATTTTTACTTTTTATATCAAATAAATCTTTCTCATAATTTTTATATCCATAATGTTCTAATGCTAATAATATTGGCATTATACCACCAGATATATATTGTGAATATATATAAACTATACCTTCACTAGTTCTAATATTTTCTAACAATTTTTTTATTTTACATGAATATTTTCCTATATTTTCATATTTAAATATTTCATCACTACCTTTTTTACATTCATATAATTTTTTATCCAAATTGTATTTACATATATTTTTTAATCCATATTCACCATAATATTTTTCAATATTACTAGTCGTATTTGGATATATCATATTACTACATTGTAATAACATTGTATTTTTTGATAAATCTTTTTCATTTATTTTACCTATATTTAAACTATTATATATTTTATCATATATTTCTGATTGAATATTATCCATATTACATTTATATATTGGTAATTCTCCTATTTTTGTATTTTCAATTGGATATAATTTTTTTGGAAAGTTATCTCCACTTCCACTTTTTATATAACTTATACATCCTCTTGCGTATCTAGTAAATGTTTCCGTATCAATTAATACACCATCTTTAAAAGTATCTTTTATATTACTGCTATCATTATTGTCGTTTGAATGTAATAATGATAATAATTCAATAATTTCAGTTGCTTTATTATACATAGGTGTAGCAGTCAATAATATTAATTTTAAATTTTTTGTATTTTCTACTAATAATTTTATATATTTAATACTATCATCTGAAGTTTCACGATCATCGCCTCTTATATTATGTGCTTCATCTATTATTAATACCCTGTTACTATATTTTTCATGACATTTTTTTTTAAATTTACTTGATATATTTACAATATTTGTTATTATACCTCTTTTTTCATTTTTATTATCTTTCCATTTTACAGATACACCTACATTAATACTATCTTTACTATTTACTGTTTTTAATTTAGATATTGGTAATTCAATTTCACCATTTTCATATTTTATTGTACATTTATCATCATATATATCTCTAATACGATTTGCAAATTCTAAATATCCAAAAAATTCATAATATTTTTTAATTAACTTATCGTGTTTTGCTTTTGTATCTTCTAAATTTAAACTTAAATTATAATATGTATCACTTGTACATTGATCTTTTAATTTTTTTGGATCATATATATTATTATACCACCCTTGTTTTATTTTATCTGGTGATAATATTATTATACGATTCTCTGGTAATTGATATATATCTCTGAAATTTTCTGCTATACCTACTGCACTACATGTTTTTCCACTTCCTGTTCCATGATATAATAATATACTATTATATGGTGTATTGTTTGATATTAAGTTTTTTAAAAATATTTGATATGGTGCTAATTTAAAATCTTTACTATTACATGTATCTTTTTCTCGTATTATAGGTACATTAAACTCAAATCTATCTATACTATTTTTATCTTTTATATCCGGATATATTGTATCCTTATTTTTATCCATATAATATATATATTTATTATTTTAATATAAAATCATTTTTATGTTTTTCTACAAAATCGAATATATAATCTAATATTTTATATTTTGTAGTATTGTATTCTCTTATTAAATCTACTGCTTCTTTTTTATTTACTATTTTAATATCTCGGATCTCATTTATTTGATCCATATTATTACTGTCTATATTTATATTTTCTGTATTATTACATATACCTATATAATATATATTTCTATATTTTACATTGTTTTCACCCAAAAATGTTTCTATAATTGGTGATATATTTTCTATTAATTCATAATCTGTATTTTTTATATTTGTTTCTTCCTCTAATTCTCTCATTGCGCATTTAAAATTCTTTTCTCCACGATTCTTTTTTCCTTTTGGAAATTCCCATTCACAAGATTCATACTTTGATATTTTATCTTTTATATAGTCATTTATTTCTATATCTATTTGTAATTGTTCGAATTTATTTTTACTATAATTATATTCTTTCATATATTTTGTTTTTTTTATATCATCTAATAACCATAATTCTTTCCATAATATATCAAAATTTTTATTTTTTATATTATTTAACTCTTCATTTGTTATTCTATCCAATAATATTCTTAGCTTTTTTGTATCATATATATCATATTTACCTCTTATTATTTCTATATAACATAAACTATCCTTTCTTTGTATCATTATTATTTTTGGATCGTCTATATCTTTTATTAATAATACACCATAACTTGTTATTGGTTCATTACAATATCTACTTATATGACCACGTTTCCCACAATTATTACAGTATTTTTCATTCATCTTATTTATTATTATTATTATTATCTTAAAGTAAATTTACTGAAGTATATTTACTGAAGTATATTTACTGAAGTAAATTTACTAAATTATTTTCTATTATTATTAATAAATGGAACCAAATGTATGGGGACCTCATGGTTGGTATTTTTTACACAGTATTACTCTCGCATATCCTGATAATCCTACTGATAATGATAAAACTATTCATAAAAACTTTTTTGAATCTTTAAAAGATATATTACCTTGCGATAAATGCAGAGTTCATTTCAATCAAACTTTAACTACTTATCCTATTGAAAATCATTTAGAAAATAAAGAATCATTATTTAAATGGTTGGTTGATGTTCATAATAGAGTTAATATTGATAACAATAAAAGGGAATATACATATGATGAAGTTACAAAATTATATGAAAATATGTATAGTAAAAATGAAAATGGATATTTTATAAGTAATACCAATTTAATCATAATTTTTGTAATACTAATAGTCTGTTTAATGATTTACTATAAATTTAAATAAAATATATACTATAAAATGATAAAATTAAAACATATTTTTTTATTATTATTTGCAATATTTTTATTATGGTATTTTACAAGTTGTTGTGATTGTAATGGATTTAGTGTCGGCATTCAGAATAATGGCCAAGATTGTAGCAATTTTGATAAAGAAGAATGTGGTGGTAATTGTGAATGGAATCCAATCACAAATGATTGCGAAGAACATTCAACTGAATGTAATACATCATCTTTAAAATCATGTATTGAAAGTAAAGGGAAAAGTTGTTCTAATTTAGATTTATCATGGTGTGATATGAGTAATACTATGAGAAATTTAGAATTGTATCCTGAATCTAATTTTGAAAATACTGATTTAAGTAATACTATTTCTTGGAGTCATATGCATATTAAAGATTTATCTGATAGCAATTTTAAAAATTCAAAGTTAGAGAGGGTTATTTTCCCTGATACTGATATGAATTTAAGTAATACTAATTTTATAAATGCAACTTTAATTAATAGTGAGTTTAAAAATTCTAATTTTACTAATGCATCTTTAACAAATGTAGATTTTACTATTTCAGATATAAGTGGTGCAGATTTTACTGGTTCAGATATAAGTGGGGCAGATTTTACTGATGCAAATATAAGTGGTGCTATATTTAATAGTGTTAAATGTGGTAAAAGTAATAAAAATTTAACAGGATTACAAGGTTACAAATGTGTAAATGGTAATGTTGTCAAAAAGATCACTGATGACAATATACATCATGCTGTCGATCTATGGATGACTGATAATGCCAGTGCTATAAAAACATATGGCAAAATTAATACATGGGATACAATCAATGTAACAGATATGAGCAAATTATTTTATGGTAAAACTGATTTTATTGATGATATAAGTAGTTGGAAAGTGGATAATGTTAAAAATATGAGTAGTATGTTTAGTGATGCTAAGGCATTCGATCAACCATTAAATGATTGGAATACCATCAAGGTTGAAAATATGGGTGGTATGTTTTATGAGGCCAAAGCATTCAATCACCCATTAAATAATTGGAAAATAGGACAATATTGCACTGATATGGATAGTATGTTTGCTGGCGCAGAGACATTCGATCAAGATATAAGTGAATGGCATGTGAGTAGCGTACTATATATGGGTAGTATGTTTTCTGGCGCAGAGGCATTCAATCAAGATATAAGTGGATGGGATGTGAGTAAGGTAATCGATATGAATAATATGTTTTTGAATGCGAGTAAATTCAATCAAAATTTAAATTGCTGGAAAGTAAATCCTAGTGGTATAGTGAAAATAGAAAAAATGTTTACTGGAACAGTAATTGGTAATAGTAAAAATGATCCCATATCTACACTTTGTTGGCAATATACTATGCTAGAAAAAGGGGATTGTAAAGAATGTAGTAAATATATTTGTGATGGTAATAGTGGCGATTGTTTTAATAGTCCTTATGGTCCATTTAGTTCTTTGAAACAATGTGTGGGTCGTTGTTTAAATAAAAAAGACTTTAATAATAAATATTGTAATAATGATACAGCATATCAATCTTGTAAATCTTTAGAAAGACTAATTGTCGGGGAATGTAATGAAGATAAATTAACAGATCGTAATAATAATGATATCATAGGTTATACTTCAAATAATTATTGTATTAGTAATAAAATGCGAACTGGAAATAATGATTATAATTGTATTCCTAAATGTAATCCTGATATAAATGGTTGTAATAAAAAATCTTATCATGACTTTTTCGGTTCTGGATGTACTAATGATAATATACTAAATAATGAAAAAGCGTGTAACAATGGATATAACCATGATGAAACCAGTGATGATGATACATTATGTAAATGGAATGAAGGGCATCATCTGCCAGGTCAAAAAGGCCCGGATAGTGCGTGTGAATCTACTACTAATACTTGTGGATAAATAAACTTAAAATTATTATATATTATATATTTAGAAAGATGTATCATTTTATTCAAAATTTCTTAAAATTTTTTTATCAAAATGATGAAATACAACGATTAAAAAATGAAAACAAAAGTTTAAAATATAAATTAGACGGAACTATTATTGCAAAAAATGATATTTATAAAAATTATCAAAATTTAATTATTAAACAAAGTTTTTAAAAATAATTATTCTAACTCTTCTTCTTGATTATTATAATTTAATATTATTGTTGTTGATATACTTAGTATTCCAAATATTAATAAAAAAAATAATATATATTTTGCTATACTATTATTTTTTATACTATTTCTTAATGGTGTTACATCAAATATTTTATCGAAACTATCATCTGAAAAGTTTTTATTTGTCATATATATATTTTAGATTTTTTATATAATTTAATTCTAATTTTGCATATTTTAATTTTTGTATCCATCCTTTTTCTTTTTTCTGTGTTTTGTAATTGTATTTTTTAATTTTATGGACTCCATATACTATTATTAATTTTACTGGATCTTTATCGAATTTTACTCTTTTTTTCATATTATAACTATATAATATTTAATATTTAAATAAGTGCATTTTTTGATAAATAATCATATAACTTGTATTTATTACTATCTCGTATACTATAATATATATATCTTAATATTGCACTTGCTCTTTTGATTTTTCTTTTTTTTGTAACATATTCAGATATATATCTTTTATTAAATTTATTATCATACATAATTATATTTCCCTTGTGATTAATATAATCTATATATATCTGCTCATATTCATATTTATTCACTTTTATATATATTTTTGGATTCTGATTTAATAAATGCTCTATCTTATATTTATTCTTTTGAACTGTATAATCTATATTTCTCTTACGAGATATCATATTCTTTATTTATTGTATTATATTGTATCCTTATATTTACCTATAAATTATCAAATTATAATTTGATATTCTTATATTCATTATTTTAAAATGTCATGGTGATTTATAGTAAATATTTAGATCCACCTGAACCTCCTCGCCATTTATGGTTAGAAATAGATTATTCTAAAATAAATTTTAATGATATGAATCAAATAAAATTAATATATACTTATATTCCTGAAACATATACTACATTAAATAATATGTATAAAATACATAAAAAAAATCGTAGATCTTATCTTGATATTAAAAACAAATATGATTTATATATTAAATCTCCACAAATTATGAAAAAGTTTAAAAAAGATTAAATTATTATTATTATTATAAATGATCCAAAATATTCGAATTATGCCATGTAATAATTTTTTTTGTAAATGTGTTGAATATTTAAATTTTGGTAAATCTAAAGATTTAAATAAATACAAAAATTGTTACTTTAATATTACTCGTAATAATTTGAAAAATCTATCTAATAAACAAATAGATAAGTATGAAAAAAAATATTATACATCCAAATAATTATAAAAATAATGGAGACAACGGAGACAACTTATATGATTTTTGTATTCATTTAATTTGTTTTAGTCTTATATGTATTATTATAATGATTTGTATTATAATATTATTAATATATACTAAATCTAATGATAATGGTTCATTAGACAAATAAATATTAGTATGTAATAATCTTGAATATTTTTTATATTTTTTTATTATAATGCATAATATTTTTACTACTAAAACTGACAAAGATACAGATGAAGATTATAAAGATGAAGATTATAAAGATGTATATGAAGATACTGATAGTGATAATGATCATAGTGATGACGATGATAGTGATACCAATAGTGATGATACGGTAAAACACTTTAATAGTGAGGCAGACTTATATTCAAATATAGATGTAGATAATAATAATGATAATGTAGATGTTAAAGATATAAAACTTGATGATATAAAAGATAAAAGTAATGATAATGATGTAGATGTAAATATATGTAATAAAATTAATTTAAAAAAATATAAATATAGTGAAGATGAAATAAAAATATTAATGCAAAGATTTAAAATTGAAACATATAATTTAAAAACATTATTTAGACATTTTCAACATAAATGTAGAAAATTAAATCAAAGTAAAAGTATTCTTGAATTAAAATATAAAAAATATAAATGGTGTCATAATTTTTGGAATATAGGTATTATTGGTATCTCTAGTATCTTAACACTTATTGAATCTAGCAAGTTAGTCTTTATTGATAATGAAACTGGTTCTACATCTGATATTTTTGATGATGAACTATTTCAAAAATTATTTACATTATCACCTATATTATTAGGTACTATTATCACTGGTAGTAGCAGTATTATTAAATTTAAAAAATATCAAGAACACATGGAAGAAATTTATATTTTAATTGATAAGTGTATCGGTATGTTAGCAAAAATAAAAAATAAAAAAGATGAAATTGATTTACTTAAAAAACATGGTAAAAAATTAACTGATAGTAATTTATATAAAGAAATTAATCATTTTACTGATGAAGTTAAAAATATATCAAACTTTTATAAATCTGATATTATTAAAGAATATTTGATTGTTTATCAAGACACAGAAAGATATATTGATTTTAAGGATTATGATAAATATTTACATACTATACACGATTCTGATTATAAAAGACATGTATTATATAAAAATAAAAATATGTTTTATAAAGAATACAATATTGAAAAACACAAAGAAAATATTGGTGATAAATATTTCAAAAATATAAAAGAAAAAAGTATGAATGGTAAAAGTAATATTAAAACATCTTGTTTTTAATGACCGCTATATCTCATACATCTTGAATTGTCAGTTGTAAAACACATTAATCTTGTACATCCGCTCAATAATTTATTCTGAACTATACATGTATTACAACCATCATACCATAATATACAATTGTTTGGTATAGTCAATGGTTCTGGTGTAGGGGGTGCTTCATTACATTGACATATTTGACAACCATCGCTATTTATCATATTTCCAAATTCGCAATACATCATACACATCACTTCAGGACATTCTACGATTGGTGGTTCTATTTCTACTAAATCACAATTTGTCGGACACGCAATATTATATCCATTTTTTTGTTTTGTTAAACAATCATTGCAATCTATAAAATTATCTTCACATGGTGTTTCCCATTGCCTAATACAATCATTTGAACTCTCACACCAAGTATAACCAGCACTCGTTATACAATCGTGATTATCTATGTTTCCTCCAGGCATCATATTTCCAACTATTACATTTCCAGTATATTGTGAATATACACTAAATATTTGTAAAAGTGATACTAATATTTTTAACATTTATAATTATACTATTATATTATTTTTAAATTATTTAAAAATATACTATTATAAATATACAAATGAATCTCAACCTTATTGCTCTTAATAATGTTCACATCTTATCTAATCTTGATTTAAAAAAATATTATGTTGATGTTAAAGATAAGATTTTCTTAGAAGTTATGGAATATAATGATAGTAAAGAAAGTTTTGAAAATATTGTTGAATTAAAATCTCTTGAATATGCACTTTATTTTAGTTTTCATCAACTAATTAATATGCCAATGAGAGAACTAATTGAAGACTATACCCGTAAAGATGTATTAAATATGATGGATAGAGCTCTTAATAATATTTATCGTCTTTACGGCAAAGATGTATTTAATGATGAAAATGAACGTATTTATTATATTCTTGAAGACATTGATGAACTCATCTTTAAATGTAAAATTAATTTAAAAAATAATTATTGTAAATATAGATTTTTAGATGTATTTGATTATCTACTAACTGGTTTTAAAGTTTATAAACAAAGAAGTATCACGACTCTTTCATACTATAATAGTATTAGTGACGATGAACCTAAAGTATACCCTTTTAAAGATTTAGAGAGTGATAATGATAGTGATAATGATAGTGATAACGATAGTGATAACGATAGTGTTAATAACGATAGTGTTAATAACGATAGTGTTAATAACGATAGTGTCAACAATGATAATGATAGTGTCAACAAGGATAACGATAATGATAATAAACGCCGAAAACTAGAATAAATCTGGTATGTATCTAAAACTATCATTACTATATTTTGTAAATGTATATTGTGTGGTTGATGTATTTCCTATTGTAACATTGTCTCCATCATTTATTTCTTGACATCCTCTTTCATCTGTACATTTATCTGATGATTTAAATATTGGTATTTTTGTTGATAAATTGCTATCTAATGATGAATAATAATTCCAACTATTTGATCCTCTATATGTTTGTCTACCATATAATGGTCTGACATCATTCTGATTATTAGCATTTGTTAATATTCCTATTTGTTGATAACTAGTAGGTTGTCCTCTTGTTCTTGTATTTATTGGTACATATCTTCTTGGTTCATGGACTACTCCAGGTGGTTCTAATCTACGTTCTATTTTTTCCTCATAAAAATTATTATCATTTATATATACTGGTCTTTCTATAATCTGTGGTCTTTCTATTATCTTTTCTACTATTTGTGGTTTTTCTTTATATACTACTCTAGGTTTATTACGTTCTAAATAAACTTTAACACCTAAAAATAGTGCAATCAATAATAATCCAATTGATATACATTGAATTAACCAATCATAATTTGTATCATCTTTACGATTTAAATCTATCATTTGTTTGCCACCCTTTTGTTTGCTACTATGTTTGCTACTGCTACTATGTTTGTCACTCCTTTGTTTACTGCTGCTACTACGTTTGCCACTCCTTTGCTTACTACCACTCTTTCTTTTTGCCATATATTATATCTATATATAATATTTGTATCTAATATAATTTGATTTTTATCGTATAGTATTATATTATACTATATATGGATATTAAATACATTGATTGGTCTCAGTTTTCTAATACAAATATAATTGAAAAAGGTGTATGCGAGGGTAAAATCTGTTGTATCATTGTTACATATAAAAATAAAAAGTATGTATTAAAAGAATTTAGTGATACTAGTAATTCAGGTATAGATTATGTAGTCATAGATGAATGTAAAAAATGCTTTGGATTAAATCATATGAATATGACCATTATCAAAAGTAATAAAGGTTTAGTTAAACTTGATGATACTACAAAAGGATATGCTTTTAATTGTAGTATTTCTGAAAAAGAATGTATTTATTATATGATGGATTATTGGGATAATATTGGTGATATGAGAAAATATATTGATATTGTAGATCCTAGTGTTGTATATGAATGTATTAAAATAATATTATTTAATGGTTTATTTCTAAGTAGTGATAATAATATACGTAATATTTTAATAAACGAAGATCATAAATTATTAAGTATAGATGAAGATGATTTATTTGGTAAAACTAAATTTATATTTCAAAAAAGTGTTTGGCCTAAAAAAGAAAAATTTAGAGATATGATTTATAGTATAATAGATGACTTCTTAAAAAATAAAGATACGATTAAATCAAACGTTAAAATGATATTTGAAAAATATAATTTTGATAAGATTGATGTGTTTAATGATAGATTGGATAATTTTAAAGATTTAGTCATATCTGAATTTTAAATAAATTTATATATTAATAATAATATAAATGACTGATTTTTTTAATAATTTAAAAAATATTGTCGAATCAGTAGATAAAAAACCAACAATTGTTAACCCAAATAGTAAATTTGTAGTTGTTACATACTGGTGGGGTCATGATAATGTTAATAATAATATTGCACGACCATGTATATCTTTTTATGAAGATTTTATAAATAGATTAATAAATTCTGTTATTAAATTATTTGCATTATTACATAAAAATAGAAAATTAAGATTAAATCAAACAGAATTATTAAAACATTTCCCAGGACATATCATTCATATGCCACAATTTAAAGAATTTATAAATCAAGTTACAAATGAGTATTTCAATATTATGTATATTGATTTAGGTTACATTGATAATAAAGATCCACATAGATTTGAAAGTGCATTATATGATTTAGATTTAATGCGCAAAAATGATCCACTTGAATCACCTAAAGAATTTGTTTTATTTGATGGAGTTACGGATGAAATGGAAGCAAAAAAAATTACTAGTAATTTTTTTAGAAATATATCATTTACAATTATGACATTTTTAAAAGATGATATATATAGTAAATTTTCTATATTAGGAAAACAAAATTTATTAAAATCAGAATATGAATCTTCAGGCATACATCCAGATGATGTTGCATCTTTTGTTAATATCTATACTAAAGAATATACTGATGTTATTCAAAAAATGAAGAAAAAACTAAAACTTAAAACTGTATTTGATGTTGGTGGTAAAGAATATCTTGATATGAATATTTTTGATATATTAAATGAAAAATTAAGATTTAGAAGTGGTCAAAAATTTCAAGATATGATTAGTAAGTGGGAAAATGAATGCGGTAAACATAATTGTAATTATTTACAAATTGAATATCCTGATTTTACTGGACCCGGTGGTTATCAAATGGCTATTAATGCTAAACCATTATTTATTAGACATGCTTTAAATTTATGTGATAATAGATCCGTATTATATATTGATGGTGATATGTTTATACGTAAATATCCACATATTTTTGATATGGATAATGTTGATTTTATGGCACGTGGTTGGAATGTTGATCCTAGAGCAAGTTATAACATTGGTTCTAGTATTGTTTATGATCCTTACAAATTCGAAACATCCGGTGGCATTATGTATTATTCGCATACTCCTCAATCTAGAGAACTATTAGATATGTGGGTTGAAGAAAGTGGTAAAGAAAGAAATATAGGTAAAGCAGATGATCGTATTTTATCCCTTATTTTTAATAGTAAAAAATTCTTATTAAATATGAATATTATTCAGTTGCCAATTGAATATTTATGGTTGACTCTTGATTATGAAGAGAGGATGTTGAATTTAGAAATTGCTGATGGTGGTTATGATTGGGATATTAAAGCTATGAAAGAATCCATTATTGTTGAACATCCGGAATGTTTAACTACAGAAGATACAGCTTCTGGAGCAGGTGCTTCTGGCAATAGAAATCCTATGTTTCATGCTTTCTTAGATGCAGCAGAAAGTATTGATCCTGTTTCTG
>Ga0257114_1001214_pt1 | contig 18706 bp, 12 predicted proteins | sample SI112_10mmetaG_FD_190149 | JGI IMG/M metagenome (GOLD analysis project Ga0257114, IMG submission 190149) | Marine microbial communities from Saanich Inlet, British Columbia, Canada - SI112_10m | ecosystem: Environmental > Aquatic > Marine > Inlet | place: Canada: British Columbia | collected...
ACGCCTCGATTCCGCGTGGCGCTCGACGCCCTCCGCGAGCGCGAAGGTCGCGTCCTTTTATTCGAAGTCCTCGCCTGCGAGCTTCGAAACGCGCTCAATCGCGCGAAATCAAATTTCATGCGTTTGTTTTCCCGCCGCTCTAGCGATTTCGTAGCCTTGGCGTAGAACATTCGCGTCGAATCAAACCTTTTGCGTTCATTCGCGGCGCCAAATTTTGCTTTCTTGGATTGATTCAGTCCCCCCGCGTCATTCGTCGCCGCGCCTGTCGCCATGCCGACCTCGGACGACGTGACGATCGAGAACGTGCGAGAACCGCACGTGGGTAATCGCGCGTCGCCGTACACGGCGTCGAACGCTCACGCCGTGCGCGTCGGCGGCGTTCCGACGGATTCCAACGGCACAAACAACGACAGCGATTATTCGCGCGCGTGGCGCCCGTCGAGCTCCCCGAGCGCGTCTACGGCGTCGAGAACGTTTGATTACAAACCCACGACGCACACGCGGTTCGAAACGTCGTCACCGACGAGCGATGGGGCGCAGTTTACGTTTTTGGAGCAGTTGCGGCGAGACGCGGCTGGACGCGGCGGCGGCGGTACGATCGGCGATGCGACGCGGTACGAGCCGAAGACGACGTTCAATCACGGGTACGCGAATCACTGGGACGCGCCCGAAAGTGGGAGCCCGGTGCGGGACGTGGTGACGAGCATCGGGGCGATCGGGACCTTGGCGGCCGGGAACGTCGCGGCGCCGGCGGACGTCGGGACGCGAGAGGCGAGGCGAAAGGAGGCGATGGAGTACGATTTCAATTGGCGCGAGAAAGAGATCGGGATTGAAACGACGCGTGTGGGCGTCGGGGCGACGGCGCCGGTGGCGCCGGTGGCGGTACCCGAGGCGTCGTTTGCCGCGGCGTCGCCAAATTTTTCAGAGGCTTCGTATTCGACGCCGAAGAAACCTTCGCCGCCGCCGCGCGAGAAAGTCGCGGTGAAGGCGAAGAAGGAAGATTCATGGTCATTTCCCGTCGCCGATCGTAGAGACGAAGCGCGCGATGAGGTGCAGCAAGATGTTCGATTCGCGCGCGTGGCGTCGCCGGAGCAGAGCGAGCCGTTCGTGTCGCCGACGTCGAGCGCGTCGACGAGATCGCCAGCGCCGTGGTCTCCTTCGCCCGTGCGCACGCCGCTCGGAACAAGGATTCCCCCGAATTCGCCCGCGAGCGCACGCACGCGGAAAAATTTAGAGCAGCAGATGCGTCGCGCCGCGGCTTGGGCGGCGGGTGAGGACACGCTCATTCGTCGCCGCCAACACGAAAAGGGCATCAACAAAGTGCTCAACGCCAAACGAGGATTCGGGGCGAAGATGTATCGCTTAGCCGTGGCGGTTGGACACGTAAAGGCGTTCATGAAGTCTTTAGATAGCGCGCGTGTCGAGAAAGCGCACGGTGGTGGTGCAAAACTCGCCATTGTGGCGCTGTGTGCCAACGCCGGTATTCAAGCGGCGCACAGTGTCGTCTTGTCGCTCTCTGCGAAGCTCGGCGAAAAGTTTATGCGACGCGTGGCGATTCCCCAAGCCATCGCTCGTCGTGCCGCACCATTGCTGCTTCCCGCCACCCTAGCCTCCATGGGAAGAACCGACACTGATAGTGCGCGAGGCGTCATCGCCAACGCCGCCGCCGCCATCGTTCCGCCGCTGAGTTTGGCGACGTTCATTGGCGCTTTGTGGCCGATTCCAGGCGGTGCCATCGTCGGCGCTCCGCACGAACACTATGGAATGATCAACCACGACGTCTTCCTCGACGCATTTCCGTGGGTGAACGGCATCCTGCGACGATTGCACCCTGCGACGAACGCCCTCGCCATCTTGGCTTCCATAGAGCTCATGTCCACGGGCGAGGTGCACGCGGAGAACGGCGCGTTGGCGCTCATTGTCGCGAGTATTTTAAGCTTCACCTTGGCTCCACCGACGAACAGAGTCACGATGAACTTCCGCGAGGTCCGTGCGGCGACACAATTGGTCTTCATGTTGAGTTTATCCCACGCCGAGTGCGCGTGGCGCGAAGCCTCGGTGTGGCGCCGCTATCTGACCAAGCGTCAAGGCGGACTCGAAGGCGCAGCAGCGATCGATCGCAAACAAGGCGGCGCGCTCGCTGGAATCGGTGGTTTCACCCGCGCCGCTGCGCGAATGCCCAGGCTCAATCGTCGCCCAGCCGACACCCGCAAGCCAGCGCGTAAGAGCGCGCCGAAACCCAAGCCCGCGCGCCACGCCAAGCCGACTACGAAAGTCGCGGCGCGTCCGGCCAAGTCCAAACCCCAACCCAAATCGAAGCCTTCCCGCACCGTCGCGAGGAGATTTCGCGACGACGATGATGACGACGATTTACTCGAACGCATCCAGCAGCGCCTCCCCGTGATCGGGCCCGTGCTCATCATCCTCGGCGGTTTCGTCTTTTGATTCGCGCGCGCCGCGCGCCGCGCGACGCGTCCCTCATGTATCATCAACACCCAGCCATCGCGCGCGCCATCGCACATCCAGGACGCACCGCAAAGTTTCTATATCCCGATCCCGCGCGCGGTCGCGTCCATTCGCGCGCACAGCGCGCGTCTCGATGTCGCGCGTTCGCCGCCGCGATTCAAACGCCGCCGAGCTGTCGCCGCGTCCCCGCCGCGCCCGTCCGTCCTCAAACCGCGCCTCGCTCGCGAGTCGCTCGCGGCGACGCGCGACGAACGCGTCCAGCGCGTCGTCGTCGATGTCCTCGCGCGCGCGCGCGGACGCGCGCGTCGGCGGCGCCGTCGCGTCGTCGTCGTCGCGGCGGCACCGCGACGGCGAAAAACCGCTTCGCGACGCGACGAACGCGCGCGCGAGCGCCGAAATCGACGCGCGCGACGTCGAGGCGTTCCTCGCCGACGCGGTCGACGATGCGCGCGGGCGCGAGGACGCGAAACGACGGCGCGTGAGGGACGAATGGGACGATGGTGACGCCGACGACGACGCCGCGGCGCGTTGGAAAGTCGCGGCGAGCGACACGGACGCGGACGCGGACGACGACGCGTCGAGAGGCGCGCTTACGACCATGCTCATCGATGCGCATCGATCGCGGGCGAATGGGCGAGGACGAACGGATGATGGGTCGGCGAGCGAACGCGACGACGAAATCGAACGCGCCGCCGACGAGGACGAGGAAGGATTTGAAATATCAGACGGTGAGGTGTCGTTGCACAGCGAATCGAGTCAAGATCGGACGCGAGGGGTGAAATCGTTCGCTGTGGCGGACGTGGTGAACGAGCGATTCGGTAAGGGGAAGCGAGGGATGGTGAGACGAACGGCGTTTGGAAAATCGGTGGAGGACGTTTTGAGCCGAGGACCGGCGGTTTCGTGGGATGAAGATGATTTTGATGACGATGACGATGACGATGAGAACGAGGCACATGATCACGCGTCTTCGCCGGTGCGTGAAAGCGAGTCACCGGGCGTCGTCGTCGTCGGAGAAGTTGAGGCGTCGCCGGCGAGACGGCGTCGCGCCGTTCCGCCGAGCGAGGCGGTGAGTCCGACGGTGCTGTTGGTGCGCGACAACTCGACGGGACGGCGGACGCAGACGTTTGGGGAGATAAACAAGTCGGCGCTCGCTCGCGACAACTCGACGCAACCTCGAATTACGACGGTGTTCACGAAGGCGGCGGCGCCGTGGAAATTCGATCATCGTGTCTTCGGCGATCGAGCTCCGACGACGACGGCTGACAACACCACGCTGGCTGCATTCGAACGCTCCAACGACGACGATTTGGAGTGGACTGCGGCGGTGGAAGAAGCAAAAGTAGAAGGCTTGCGCGTGCTCGAAAAGGCGATGAAGGATTTCGTCAGTCGCCGGAGCGTGGGTCGCGTCGGCGCATCAGCGCGAACGCCAGGCGACTCGAATGAGATGACGCTGGACGAAATAGACGGTTGGGGACACGCGATGGCACTTCTCGAGCGTGCTGATGGACTTTGGACGGGACTTCGAGAGACTTTACCGAAATTGGTGGAGGCCGAACGCGAGACGATTAGAAAGGCTGCCAAGCTCGAGCGAGACACGCTTCTCGACGACAGCAGTCACGCAAGATCGCTCGAGGTGGCGTGGGAACTTACCTTTATCGCCGCAAAGCTGTGGTACAGCAAAGGTTATCAACTCGAACACGCAGTGGGCACGGATTGGGCAACGCAGGCGTGGGCTGTCGTCGGTTGGTTGTTGGACGAATCTCGCGTCGCGAGCTTTCCAGTAGAGCCCAAGAGCGGGATCGTGCCGCCTACACACTTCAGCCAGGAAGAGTATACGCAAGCGATTTGCGAGCGCATCGCAGAGCTTGTCGCGTGGTGGCCGCGATGCACGGCGGATAGACATCCAGTGCGAGTGCTGTGGAAACTCGTTCACGGCGCGAGTGTGAATTCAGGCGCCGCGCAAGACTGGCGCTTGACGGCACGAAAGTCCGCTGCGTGTTGTCAAGCGTGCATGCCCTTGGTGTGGCGACCGTATGATGAGTCCTTCAAAGCTGCAAGCGCTCGGTTCGTGACTGGTACGGCGTGTGAGGCGTTGTATCGCGCGCTCGGCGATCATCTCGCAAAGTGCGCGTGCGAGCACAAGGTTTTACGCCGCGAGCTCGGCAAATGGCTTCCCGACGCTCGCTTGAGCAAAATCACGGATGAAGTGTGTGCGTACAAGAATAGCGACAATGAATTCAAGGCATTGGGAGGACACACCTTCCCTTTGTCTCCAGCGGCGCTGCGTCTCCAGCATCGCGCAAGCGTCCACATCGAACTGTTTCGCGCTTGCGCGCAATCTTCTCTGGATGATCAAGCCATGCTTTGCTTGAAGCAAATCTTCACCTCGCTCGCATCGCAGATCAATTGTAGAGACGACCCCGCACCCCGGTGCATCTTACTGCGCGCTGTGACGACATGCCTCGGAATTTGGCTTGCTCGCGGGGCGACGAGCAGCGAATGGGGCCGAGCGAAACCAGCAGAGGAAGCAGTTCGAGCAATGACAACGTTGGCCGACTGTCAAAAAATGACGGGAGCGCTCGAACCATCGATACCAGGGACCACTCACGCGTTTGCCGACGGAGCGGTGATCGCCGAAGCGTCCGCGGCATGGGCCACGGCGTTCGCTGTACTCGGCTGCGCCGCCACCGAATGCAGAAACGAGGGGCTCGAAACTCTGGGCGTGCTTGACAAGCGTGCGCTGTCAAGTGATTGGCGAGAGCGCGTGTTCACGTCAAGGTCTCTCGCAACGATATATTCTCCTGGTTCATTTTCGGATAAGTACGGTTTGAAAGACTTCGACTTAACGTTGTGCTCGTGGTTGGCGTTTGCGGCGGACTCTGTCGCCGGCGGCGCCGCGCCGCTGGCCGTTGCGTTGTGCGCGCGAAGCGAGCTTTTGACAATGAATCAACAAGCCTCTCCAGTACCGACCGTAGGTTGGTCGCAATCTAAAGGAGGCGCCGCCGTTGCGGCGGTGTTACGCGGGAAAACGAAGATTGGCGGCGAATCTCACGTCGTCGCCGCCGGCGAGCGACCGGGAGCGCTCTTGACATCGAAAGAGGGTATTTTTCGCGCTGCGGTCGCAACACTGGTGACGAAAGAGCTCAACAAGCCGGATGTGAAAAGTGACGTGCGCGTAGTCTCTACCATGCGTCGCATCGCCCTCGCATTGCCTGCTCACTGTGTCGGGCTGTACAAGCGGCAAACTCGAGCACGCGACGGCTCACACGAGTCAAACGCGCCGTACGCGCGCATCATTGGCGCTTTAGTTCGAGAGATGGCCACACATTGTGCCTCGATAATTCTTCTCGCCGACACGCAGTCGGCGGAAAATATTCGTGATCAAGACACGACGTTCGCGCTTCCTCGTCTTTCGCCCTCGCCTCCGTCGACGGCGTGGTTTTGGGGTTCGAGAAACGAACGTTCGCCTCTGGGTGAGCTCCTGGCGACGAACTTGGAAGCGTCCGAGCGAGACGTCTTTCGCGCGCATTTGTGCGCCATCGATGACGCGATGAAGACGGCGCAGAGAGATTCAAACGAGCGCGTCCTTGCGGTGACACAGCGACAGCTCGCCATCGCCACGTTCGGCGTCCTCGAAGCCATCACTGGGACTCCAAATTCACGCGCGCGCGAGCGCTCGCTCGTCGAATCCCTCGCGAAAGCGTTACAGGGAATCGGTAACAAACCATTCGGCGTCGTCGGCGATGTTGCGATGAGGCGGTATCTTCCACACTTTGTCCTCTCTGCGCTCAGAGCGCCGCAAAAGTGCGCGGCGAGACGAGTCATCACGTCGGTCGAATTCATGTGCGACTTGATGACGAACGACGAAGACGAAAGCCACGCCATCGCGCCTTCTATGTTGTTGAGTTCGATGGCCTTTCCGCTCATCGTCATGGTGCACGAGGCCACGGACTCGACGAGATCGGGCGACCATCACGCCACGGCGAGCGTCGCCGCAGTGTTGACGGATATTTTGGTCCCGCTATTTGGGGGTCGACGAGCGGCGCGCGAGGTCGAGAACAAATCCGCGACCTCGTCTTCGACGACGACGACGACGACGACGATGGTGTCAAAGCAGCGAAAACGTCAGGAGCGATTGCAACCTCATCCTCGACCGCTGCAAAAACCGTCGTCGACTCGCGCGCGCTTTCCGTTTCCCGGAGCGCGCGCGCAAGATTTGCCGCAGGAGCCGCGGAGACCGGTGACGAACGTACGCACATCAATCTCTGTCGCCGTGACCGGAACCGCGCCGAACGTTCAGGACAGAACGATTTTGCTCGACGCGGCGTTGAATTCAAACGCCGTGTGGCGCGTGACGCGAGCGTACGCCGCGGCATCGGTATCGTTTCTCGTTCGCGCCGCTCTGGCGTCGCCGGCGAGTCGAGAGCAGAATCAAGTGTCGGTCAATTTGTTCTCAAAATCGAAAGATCGCTCGCCTCGCGCGCTTGAGATTGAGCGATTGAAGGCAGTGCTCGCCACGGCGCAAAAGTTGAACGACAAATCCGTCGCTCTCGAGCGCAAAGAGGCGGAACGCGCATTGAGCGACGCGCTCGCGCCGCTTCCGGAAACCGCCGTCGTTCGCGAGTCGTGTGATCTCGGCGACGTGCGTTGGGGTGACCCATCGTCGACGCCGGCGCTCGCGCCGAACGCGTTCTACGTGGAAGAAAGCGCGAGCGAACGCGGGCGGGCACTTCTCGTCGCGGCGACGAAATTCCTCGCGCAGTGCGCTTCATCCACCGATGATCGCGCGCGCGACGAAGTATCGCGGCGCGTCGAACACATCGAAGCCGCGGTGACGTTCCTGCTCGATCCCGAGGCGATGAAAACATCCTCATCCAGCGCCTCCGTGGCGTCGGCGCTCAGGGCACTCTCACGCGCACTCGGATCGAGCGTTCGCGCGCTACCGGCGCGCGAACGCCGATGACAAACGCGTCGTTTGTTATAGAGCGATGAGAAGTTGAGCCGTCTTCTCGCCGCGATTAGTAGTAGCACGGTTTTTGTAGCATAATCTAGAGAGTTAGTCAAAGTAGCGCGGTCGCACAGCCTGCTGGCGACTGTTTTCTTAATTTCATTAGGGTCATTAGGGTGTGTGTTCGTAATGACAAACGAGCTAAATGGTCCGTTGCTAAGACGCTTATTCGTCGCCGCCTTGCACCACGGGCGCGCCGCGGGTGAGCCAGTCGTCGAAATCTTCGAAAAGTTCGCCTTCGTAGTTGGAGTCCACCTTCATGGATTCGTAGAACTTTTGGCCAACCGCCGAGCGCGCAGTGGCGCTCTTCTTCGCCTTAGCCTTGGAGCGCTCCTCCTGCGCGCGAGCTTGCATCTCGCGAGCGACCTTGGCGTACGGGTTGAGGCGTTCCATGGCGGACTTGTTCTTGAGCGGGTTGCGCTTGAGCGGCGCGTGCGCGCGCGTAGCACCAACCTTCGGCGCGTTGACGGCGCTTTGAACTTCATCAGAGTTGATGAGACGCGCCAAGTCGGTTTGCGCCATGATGTTCGTCGGCGGCTTCCAGCCCTTCTTGGACGCGCTCTTCTTGGACGCAGTGCCAAAGATGGAGTCGAGCTTGTCGAAGGCACTCTTGGTCCAGATGATGAATCGGCCGACGTGTCCACCCGGGGCGAGCGTGAGCAAACCGAGGCGGTCGACGGAGCACAATTCCACACCCGGAATGTTGCGGAACGCGCGCGTGACGCCGTTGTCCTCAGAGTACACCACGAGCGGGCCTCGGCGTTGGACGTAACGACGGTTACGCATCTTACCCTTACCGGAACGAATGTTACGGCTCGCCTTGACTTTTTCGACGTCCGCGTACGCACCGAGTTGCTTCAACAATTCAACCGCCTTGGCCGTCTTCTTGATGGAGCTCGCGCTGTCGTCGACGACGAGCGGCACCTCCGGAACGCCCTCGACGCGGTGACCGCGCGCGAGCAAAAGCGCCGGCACGGCGGACGCCGCGAGCGCAGAGCACACCGCATATCGCTTCTCCTTCAAGTTCACGCGTCGGTGCCAGCGGCGCCACACCTTGGTCGGCGCGAACATGCGACCGCCGCGGCACATGTTCCCGAACGCCCCTTGACCGGCGCGGTGCGTACCGCCGCCCGGAACGCGCGGAATACGAGACACGGCGCGACCGGTACCCCAGGATTCAGCCGCAGTTTGGTGCCTGTTCGTTTAAATCGATCTTTCGTCAGTCTCTCGTTCGAGTTCGCTCGCGCCGCGCCGCGCCGTCGTCGTCGCGCGCCTCCGAAACCCTCTCTGGTGAGGGTTCAGACGCCCGCCGAGGTCGCGATGGATCGCGCGTTCGCGTCGTCGACGCACCCAGCTCGGTTGTACACCGCATACGCCTATCGCGATCGCAAAAACGACGCGCGCACATTCGTCAGTCATCGCTCTCTCGTTCCCGCGCCCTCGTTCGCGTCGCGCGCGCGTCCACGCGTCGCCCTCGTTCGCATCGCGCGGTCGCGTCGCGCTCCGCCGCACCTGACGGTTGTTCTTGTTCAGCCCCGTGTGCACGGCGTTGACGATGTCCGGACGAATCGGGGAGAGGAACACTTCGGGCAGGGCGCTCGTGGCGCCGTTGCCGCCTTGGACGGAGACCACGGGGAGCGCGGCGGGCATCGTGCGCGTCGCGAAAGGCCGATCGCGCACGCGCGTTAGGGCTTTGGCGCGCGCGACGGTCACGAAAACCCGTCCCGATTTGGTCACATGTTACGTATGCGTTTTCAGTGAGGCGGGCGTTTTATTTCACTCGACGCGCGCGAGACGACGCCGCGGTCGGACGCGTCGCGATCGACGTCCGAACGCGCGTCCGGTGTCTACATTTTCGACTAAGCTACGGCTCTACTTCTGCGCGGCGCGCGCCTGCGCGAGCGCCGCGCGCAGCGCCTCGGTCTCGGCGCGCAAACCGTCGACGAGGACGTCGCGCGCGTCCGTCGGCGGCGACGTCGCGGGCGCGCTCGCGGGCCTCGCTCGCGGCGTCGATCGACGACGGCGAAGGTCGTCCGCGCCGTCGCTCTCCGCGGTGGCGACGCGGAGTCGCCACTCGAGCTCTTGGTTCGCCTCGTCGAGTCGTCGCGCCTCGTCGCGCCAGCGTCTCCGCTCTCGCGTCGCCGCGCGCCACCGCGCGGTGACGAACGCGAGCGCGAGCGCCGTCGCGCACGTCGCGGCGTCGACGCTCGCGAGCGCGTCGGCGGCGCGCGAGACGGCGTCGTCGCGCGTCGACGCGGTCGTCGTCGCGAACGTCGCGGTCGGCGCCAACGCGCGGGAATCGTCCGGCGCGCCGCGCGTCGTCGCCGTCGCGCGCGTCGCGCGGCGCGCGCGCGAGGGCGAGACGCGCGCGTCGGCGCGCGCCGTCGCGCGCGCCGTCGCCATCGCGCGCGGCGTCGCGCTGTGCGGAAGACGACGGATGGATGGATGGATGGATGGATGGACGAATGGATGGATTCGGCACGACGCGACGCCGCGCGGCGACGACGGCGCGCCGCGACGCGACGCGACGCCGAGCGATGTCCGCGGACGCCGCGCGCGAGCCCTGGGCGCGATCGTACGCCGAGGCGACGGTGAAGCACGCGAAGCCGCGACGCGAAGACGATGGAGATCGATCGGCGCCGACGCGGTTCGCGTACGGCACGGCGGGATTCCGAACGACGGCGACGGCGTTGCGATCGACGTGCTTTCGAGCGGGCGCGTTCGCCGCGGCGCGAGCGATGGCGCACGGGGGGAAGACGACGGGGATGGTGGTGACGGCGAGCCACAACCCGGCGTCGGATAACGGCGTGAAGCTCGTGGAACCGTCGGGAGGGACGCTGCCGATGGCGCTCGAGGGCGTGGCGGAGATGTTGGCGAACGCCGAGGACGGGGACGCGGAGACGCAGGTGCGGGCGCTGCGAGAGGCGATGGCGCCGGCGGCGCCGGCGGACGCGGCGTCGGCGAACGCGTCGGCGCGCGTCTTCGTGGCGAGAGACACGCGAGAGAGCGGACGCGCGCTCGCGGACGCGACGCTGGCGGGCGTGCGCGCGATGGGCGTCGAGGCCGTCGATCGCGGGATCGCGACGACGCCGCAGTTGCACTATTACGTGTATTGCGCGAACGTCGGCGCCGACGACTCGGAGCGCGCGTATTACGATCGCTTGTCCGCGGGATACGCCGCGCTGACGGAGAGGGACGAAGACGAGGACGAAGACGACGATCACGGCGCGACGGTGGTGATCGATTGCGCGGACGGCGTGGGCGGTGTGAAGTTGTCGTCGCTCGGCGAAGCGGTGGCGCCGTACGGGCTCGCGTTTGATTTGCGAAACCGAGGCGACGAGCCGACGTCGTCGCTGAACGACGGCGTCGGTAGCGATTTCGTGCAAAAGGGAAAAACTATCCCGACCCGCGGAGGTTTTGAAAACTTGCCCGCGGGCACGCGGTGCGTGTCCATCGACGGCGACGCGGACCGACTGGTTTATTTTCAAACGACGGCCGCTGGGGGCGTCGATTTGGTCGACGGCGATCAATTGGCGGTGCTCATCGCGTGCTGGATGAACGCGCGCGTCAAAGAAGCGGCACCGTATTTGAAGGACATCACCGTGGGCGTCGTGCAAACGGCGTACGCCAACGGAGCGTCGACGGAGTTTTTGACTCGCGAGCTCGGCGCGGCGCCGGCGTGCGTGCCGACGGGGGTGAAACACCTGCACCATCGAGCGGAGGAATTCGACATAGGGGTGTACTTCGAATCGAACGGCCACGGGACGGCTTTGTTTTCCCCGAGCGCGAGCAAGGCGATCGAGGACGCGACGGTGGAGGCGCTGGTGGCTCGCGACATGCCCGCCGTCAAGGCGCTCTTGGCGTTGACGAACGCGCAGCGGGTCATCAATCCCTCCGTGGGCGACGCCATGAGCGGCATCTTACTCGTCGAGGCCATATTACGGCGAACCGTCAAGGCGCCTCGTTTGGGATCGTTTTACAAAGATTTGCCCTCGAGACAAACCAAAGTCGTCGTCGCGGACAGGACGAAGATTCAAACCTTTGACGCCGAGCGCCGCGTCGCCGAGCCGGAGGGTCTCCAGGACGCCATCGACGCCATCGTGCGAGCGTCAAACGACGCTCGATGTCGCGCGTTCGTGCGTCCGAGCGGTACGGAGGATTGCGTTCGCGTCTACGTCGAGGCGAGCGAAGAGACGCGCGTCGAGGAGACGACGAGGGCGATCGTTCGAGCCGTCGAGGCGCACTGCGGGTAGTAGTTTTGATTGATTGATTGATTGATTGTAATCCAGTGTCGATTCGAATTGAGAGAGCGTTCGTTCCGGCGACGTCGCGGGATGACCGCGCGCTTCTTCTGGACGCCGACGTCTACTACGCTTCAACCCATAACAAACATCGATCGCCAGCGCGACGATCGGTGGGGACGATTTTAGCTTATTTCTGTCATCATTAGCCGACGTAGCTCAGTTGGTAGAGCGCAAGCCTCTTAATATATGAGGTTTCCCGATGAATATCGGGTCCGAAAAAATAAATCCGAGCGAAGCGGGGAGTTCGCGCTCCCAATCGCATTCTCAGGTTTCGCGTAGCGAAAGCTTGTGGTCCAGGGTTCGAGCCCCTGCGCCGGTACTCAACGATTTTTTTTGACGTATAACCTTTCACCTCACTGATTTCGTACCCGTCAGTCCATGCGTGCATCGGCGATCCACGTGTTGACTTGACTTCACTTCGTGTGGTGTGTTTTATTACAAAAGAAGTCCACGTCTGAAATCTGAAATTATTTTACACGCGCACGACGGCGAACTCGTCGGCTTCGCCGTCCATTTCCCGGTGCGTCGATGATGTGCGATCGGAAGTATCCAAAACAGCGGACGCACCAAAAGAGGGCCGCCGAGGCCGCTCTGGGTCCGTCGTCGTCGTCATCATCATCATGACTTTCGGCACGAAGACGAACGGCGACGTCGCGCCGCGCTTCGTCGTCTCGCCCGGATGGGGGTCCTCGCTCGCCTTCGCGACTACCCCAAAAATTCCGAAAACGCCGCTGATGTACGCCAAAACGACGGCGACGCGCCTCGTGGCGCTCACGGCGGCTCGAAACGCCGCCGCGCGCGTCATCGCTCGCCGCGACTCGACGTCGAGCGCCCTTTGAATCATAAACTCACCGTACGAAGCGTACCCCTCGAATGCGAACGGGACGTTCCAATTCGTTCGTGAACGCCAAAACCAACGATACGCGAACGCGGTTCCATCGATCGCGTACCGCGGACGGAACGCCGCGATGGCGACGTTCCAGGCAAAGTATAATCGAGCGGAAATGGCGAGCATGAAAATCGCCGCCCCGAGCGCCTTCGCGACGCGGTGCGCGCGAACTCTGGTCGTATAAGACGACATCATGTCTTCGACGTCCACCAAAGAGCTGGCAATTTTCTCAACCGTGTCACGCAAATCGGCTTCGGTTCTCGCTTGCACGACGGGCGAATCCACGTCGTCGTCGAACGTCAACGTCGTCGCCGGCGTGTTCATCGGCGTCGGCGCGCGTCGCTTGGAGACGTCCAATTCTGACGGCGATATCGCCAGCTGTGCGAGCGATTTGAACACGTTGAACGTCTCGTTCACGCGCGACAGCCTTCCTCGCTTGCTCGACATCACCACCGTGACGTCGCCCGTGGAATCCGACTCGAGTTCGGCGTCGTCCACCGACGCCGGCGACATCATCGCGCTCTCGTCCTCGAAGTCAAACGAAATCTCCGCCACCTCCGCTTCCTCCTCCGGTTCATCCACCTCCACGAGCGCGCGCACCCGCGACGCGTGCTTGGCGCTCATCGCCCCCGGCGTCGACCCCGCCAAAAACGTGTTGCATCGCGTCGTCGGCGACGTCATCGTCGCGTTCGCATCCACCGCGGCGAGCGCTCTCCGAGGCGACGCGCTCGTTTTTTGACCCTTCGCTCGTCGCGCGGTCGCGTTCTCTTCGTCCGCGGCGCCACCGCGCCGCGCCCATCCGTCCTTCGCGCCGTCCCCGTCGTCGTCGTCGTACGTCCGCGTCTCGTCCAGCGCGTCGCGCCAGCTCAACCGTCGACGCGTCGCCTTGGTCGTCGCGCTCGCCATCGTTTCGTTCGCGAAGCGTTCGCGTCGTTCGCGTCGCTCGCGTCGCGCGTCGCGGTGTGCCGCGCGCGTCGTTCGCGTCGATTCGACGATTCGTCGCTTCGTCCCCCTCGCGGCGAAAAAACCGTAACTTTGTCGCCCATCGCCGCGCGAGCCGACCCGGGACGCGCGTCGCGTTCGACCGTTCAGTTTCAAGGAAGATCATCTACTTTAGCTGTTTGACGATTTTTTGCCGCGTTCGTTCGCGCGACGCCGCGCATCGCGCGCCGTCCGATCGCCGACGCCGCGCGCCGACGCGCCGACCGCGCGAACCGTCGGTCGCGCCCGCGCGACGCGCACGCCACCAATCGACGCCGCGCACCGCGCTGGCGAATTTTTTTCAAAAAAACAAAAATTTGAACGACGGCGGCGGCGGCGACGGCGGCACACACCGACGGACGATGGCGCCGTCGCCGACGAACGCGAAGAAGCGAAAGACCGCGACCGATGGCGTGGATACGTGCGTCGTCCTCGACTACGGGTCGCAGTACACGCAATTGATCACGCGACGCGTGCGCGAGCTCGGCGTGTACTCGATCTTGCTGCCGGGGGATGCGGATTTGAAGCGGATCGAGAGCCACGCGCCGAGGGTGATCGTGCTGTCGGGAGGACCGAATTCGGTGCACGTGGACGATGCGCCGAGCGTGCCGGAGGGGTTCTTCGAGTACTGCGCGCGCGAGTCGATACCGGTGCTGGGGATCTGTTACGGGATGCAGCTCTTGGTGCAGCGACTCGGCGGCGTCGTGGAGGCGGCGCACGGGAAGGGGGAGTACGGACGCATGCCGGTGGTGTATCAGAGCACGGATTCGGTGCTGTACGGCCAAGGGTCGAAGGTGGGCGAGCGCGAGCAGGTGTGGATGTCGCACGGGGACGAGGCGACGAAGCTGCCGGAGGGATTCGCGTGCGTGGGGAAATCAGAGGCGGGCGCGGTGGTCGCCATCGAGGACCCGAAGCGAAAGTTGTTCGGGTTGCAGTATCATCCCGAGGTGACGCACAGTGAAAAAGGGTTGGACACCCTGAGAAGGTTCTTATTCGACGTCGCGGGCGTGAGCGCCGGGTGGTCGATGGCGAACGTGCTCGAGGAACAAATCGCCATCGTCAAGGAAAAAGTCGGCCCGGACGCGCACGTCATCTGCGCCTTGTCCGGTGGCGTCGACTCCGCCGTCGCGGCGACGCTGGTGCACAAAGCCATCGGCGATCGCTTGCACTGCGTCTTTGTCGACAACGGGTTGTTGCGATACAAGGAGCAAGAGCGCGTCATGGAGATGTTTCGCGACAACTTGCACCTCCCCGTGGATTGCGTCGATCACTCCGAGCAAATGCTCACGCGTCTCAAGGGCGTGACTGATCCGGAGAAGAAGCGCAAAATCATCGGCGCCGAGTTCATCGAGTGCTTTAAAAACTTCAAGGGTGAGATTGAAAAGCGCACGGGCGTGCGCCCGACGTTTTTGGTGCAAGGGACGCTGTACCCGGATGTCATCGAGTCGTGTCCGCCCCCGGGCAGCGATCAAAAGCACTCGCACACGATCAAGTCGCACCACAACGTCGGCGGCTTGCCCAAAGAACTCGGTTTCGAGCTCGTCGAGCCGCTTCGCATGCTCTTCAAGGATGAAGTTCGCAAGTTGGGCGCCATCATGGACGTGCCGCGCGCGTTTTTGGCGCGCCACCCGTTCCCGGGACCGGGGCTCGCGGTGCGCATCCTCGGTGACGTCACCGCGGACAACGCGTTAGATATTTTGAGACGCGCGGACGAGATTTACATCAACACCATTCGTGAATTCGGGATTTACGACGACATTTGGCAAGCGTTCGCCGTGTTTTTGCCGATTCGCACCGTCGGCGTTCAGGGCGATCAACGGACGCACTCCTTCGTCATCGGCTTGCGCGCGGTGACTTCGGCCGACGGCATGACGGCGGATTGGTTCCCGTTCGAGACCGATTTCTTGAAGGAGGTCAGCACGCGCATCACGAACCAAGTCAAGGAAGTGAATCGCGTCGTCTTGGACGTGAGTAGCAAGCCTCCGTCGACGATCGAGTGGTGCTAGGACGTAGTTTATGATAACGATGATGAGAGTATGGCTCGTAGTTATTCTCCATCTGATCCGGAGATCTAATGTGATGTGATGTGATGAAAAGACAAAACTAAAATGAGTTCGCGACTACCGTATCGACGCTCGCGAACCAGCGATTCGCGAACGCAAAGTCTTGATTGTCCGGCCTGGATCACGACCACACACACTGCTTTAGTGATCCATGATCGGAATCTTCGTGCGCGGCGCCTGCTTCTCGGCCTCTTCCTCCTGCGGCGGGTTGCGCTTGATGGACACCGTGAGCTCGCCGTTCACCAATCGACAGTTGATGGCGTCTTTTTCCGCCACCGCGTCTTCGGGAAGGCCGAACGAGCGATCCATCTTGCCGTAGAACCGTTCGTACGCGACCCACTTCGCGCCCTTGTCCACGGTTTCGTCTTGTTCTTCGGCTCGGTGCTCGCGCTTCGCCGTGACGTGTAAGATGCGATTCTTTTCGTCCACCTCGACGCTGACATCCTTCATCGACAGGCCCGGTAAATCAGCCTTGACGATGTACTTGTCCTTCTTTTGAATCACGTCTGGTGGTGCGCGGAAAGGGTCGACGATGAGTCAAACGTCAGTCGTTCACGTCGTGATTCGAGGCTTCGTCTCGCTCTCGTTTGCTCTCGCTCGCTCGTGATTCAAGGTTTCGTCCCGCTCTCGTTTGCTCTCGCTCGCTCGCGTCGTCGTCGTCGTCGTCGTACCCATCGGAAAGTTCAAGATTTGCTGAGGCACCCCTTGCGTGTGATCGGCGTGCATCGTGATCTTAAACGGATCCAGCGTCTCAAACGGCGCCAGAGCCCCGCCCGTCATCATGTCATCCATCAAGTTCATCATGTTCGCCATCTCTCTCTGCATGCTTCTCGACAACCCGAACGGCGTCATGCCCGACATCAGACTCGGAAACGCCATCATAGAAGACAACGGCGACCGCGCCAGCGCTCGCTTCTGCTCTTGCTGTCGCTGCAAACCACCTTGCTGAGATTGTTCTCCCTGTTGTTGTTCGCTCGTCGCGGTTTGAGATTCCGCCTGCGACGCGCGCGTCGTCGTCCCGACGCCTCGCGCGCCGACGCGCGCCGCGCGTCTTCCCAACGCCAGGCCTCGCATCGTCGTCGTTCGTCCGCACGTCGTCGTTCGCGCGTTCAGCGCGGAGCAGAGCATGAAGGGTTTCGTTCGTTCTTTTTTTTCGTTCGGTCGCGTTCGTTCGTTCGTTCGTTCGAGCGAGCGGCGCGTCTCAGAGTGCCGTCTGAGAGGTGTCCCCATGTCGTCCCGAGACGGCGACCGACCGGTGTGGATTGGATTGGATTGGATTCGTTCGCGTCACTTCGTCGCGCGCGTCTGCGCGGGAGTCCGTCGACATGGAGCGCGGCGTCGCCGACGCGACGCGCGACGACGGCGCGAGCGCGTCGAGCGCGCGCGCGCGCGAAGGACGGAATCAGAATCAGAAACGAGCGCAGAATCAAATGCAAAATCAGAATCCAATGGATTTAATGCGACGCGCGGAGCGAGAGATTGAAGAAAACGCGGCTCGGCGGGCGCGGCGAGGGTACGCGATGGATGCGTGTTCGGTTATTTACGGCGCGGCGAAACCTGGGGAGGATGAGTGGGGACGACGGGCGCGCGAAGTGGACGAAGACGGCGACGCGAGCGCGGCGGCGGCTTCGGGGGATTCGGACGTCGACGATGAAGACGACGAGCGGGATGACGATGAAGACGCCGTGCTCGCGGATGAAGAGTTTAAGGCTGGCGTGCGCGCGTTGAAACGGGGCGATTTGAACGAGGCGTTGCGAAGATTTGTGTACGCGGAGTCGTGCTGTCCTCGCTCGATGACGGAGGCCAAGGAAAAGTTGTTGAAAACGATCGCCCAGACGCGAGCTTTGCTGGAACAAGAGGACGAGGACGAGGGTGATGACGACGAATTCGTTTCGCGCGATGATGACGAGTTCGACGACTCGCGAGACTTTGACGACTCCGGCGACGAGTTCCACGACGCCGAAGGCGCCGATTCGGAGACGGGTTGGAGCGATACGGACGCATCGTTGGCGGATGATGCGTACAGGACGGCGGTTTGGTTGTTGAAATCCGCCGCGGACGAACGGAAACCCGTGGATACGGAGAAGATACGCGACTTGCTCGAGCGCGCGCGCCAGTTTTGTCCACCGGCGGCGAGCGAGGCGTTGCATCGCATTGACGATTTGCTCGCGAGATTAGACGTAGAGGTTTAGACGCGCCGTCGCGACGATGGCGCGCCGGAAGGACTAGAAGTAGACGCGTTCGAATAGATTATAGAACCACGAGCGCTTTATCGTCACTGAATCGCCGCGTCGTACGATACGATCGCGCTTGAAAATGTCATCGAGTGGTCGAGCGCGATTATCGGCGGCGCGTCCTCACACATCGACTCGCGAGACACACATGAGTGAAGTTCAGGCGCGTTTGAGAGCCGCGCTCGTGGCAATCGCGGAAGAAGACGTGAACGCTTTGTATAGAGGAGAAATTGAGTATGCTATCGCCACCTTGGACGACGGTATACGACCGGAAGAGGATGCGCAAGGAACTGTGTCTGGTGCGTGCGCCGCCGTGGGGAGGTTGGACCTTCTGAGGACGGCGCGCGCGCTCGGGTATCCTTGGGACGAGGGGACGTGCTATTATGCCGCCGATTATGGACACTTGGACTGTCTGAAGTACGCACACGAGCGCGGGTGTCCTTGGGACGAGGGGACGTGCTGCTGTGCCGCTTCAAATGGACACTTGGAGTGTTTGAAGTACGCGCACGAGCACGGGTGTGATTGGGACCAGTGGACGTGCAAGATTGCCGCCTCGAATGGACATTTGGAGTGTTTGAAGTACGCGCGCGAGCACGGATGTCCTTGGAACGAGAGGACGTGCTGGTATGCCGCCGAGAGCGGACATTTGGAGTGTTTGAAGTATGCGCACGAGCAAGGGTGTCCTTGGGACGTGTGGACTTGCCAGGGAGCCGCCGAGAAAGGACATTTGGAGTGTTTGAAGTACGCGCACGAGCGCGGGT
>Ga0257114_1001223_pt1 | contig 18599 bp, 18 predicted proteins | sample SI112_10mmetaG_FD_190149 | JGI IMG/M metagenome (GOLD analysis project Ga0257114, IMG submission 190149) | Marine microbial communities from Saanich Inlet, British Columbia, Canada - SI112_10m | ecosystem: Environmental > Aquatic > Marine > Inlet | place: Canada: British Columbia | collected...
AGAAACGTTTCTGAAACTGCAAGAAGATTGAAGATGCACAGAAGAACTCTTCAAAGAATTCTTTCTAAAAGATCACCTAGATAAAATTTCTAATTTTTAAAATTTTTTTTGTTAACAAAGCCAAGAGTATAATTTTAAAAATTTCAGCTAATAAAAAGGGTTTGGCTCCTAAAGCAAAAATAGGCTTATCCCAACCTATAAGAGTTCCAAGCCATAATAATCCTAACAAATAGATAGTTGAAGTTGCAATTGTAAGCTTTGCTAAAACTAGTAAAAAGTTATCTTGGATATTTATCTTTGATGCTAAATAGCTTGCAGTTAAAAAACCAATCAAATATCCCATTGTAGGACCAGTAAAGTAAATTAAACCAACACCTTTTTCAGGAGAGTTAGAAAAAACAGGTAATCCTACAATTCCCTCAAGCAAATATAACCCAACACTTGCTAAGCCAATTTTATAACCAAGACTTACTCCTAAAAATAAAACTACAAAGGTTTGCATTGTCATTGGTACTGGATAAAAAGGAATCTTAATTTTAGCAGATATGGTTAAAGCTAAAGACCCAAGTATTATTGCAAGCAAGGATTTAATTACTCTAGTTTGTGATATATTTTTAGTAATCTCCATAAGTTAAATGTTACTATTAAACATCAAAATAATCTAGATATAATTATCGTTGTTAAGAAAGGTAAATTTTTTATATACAGATTTTATAACCACTGTAATATTTAATGAAATTTTAATGAATACAATTAAAAAGACAGATCATTTTTACCTTATAGATGGCTCAGGATATATCTTTAGAGCTTATTATGCATTACCACCATTAACTAGAAAAAGTGATGGATTACCAACAGGTGCAGTCAGTGGCTTTTGTAGTATGCTTTTTAAACTTCTTGAAGACTCAAAGTCTGATCAAAATTTACAAAAACCCACTCATTTTGCTGTAATTTTTGACTCAGCTAGAAAAACATTTAGGAATGATATTTATAGTGATTATAAGGCCAATCGGTCTGAAGCACCTGATGATTTGGCTCCACAATTCGAATATATACGAAAATCTGTTTTAGCTTTTAATCTTCCTTCAGTAGATCTTCCTAATTATGAGGCAGACGATTTAATAGCAACTTATGTTGAAAAAATACTTAAAGTAGGTGCTAAGGTTACAATTGTTTCATCAGATAAAGACTTAATGCAACTTTATAAAAAAGGTGTTCGTATTTTTGACCCTATGAAAAATAAATTTATTTCAGAGGAAGACATTTTTACTAAGTTTGGAGTAGATGCTTCTAAAGTAATAGATGTTCAATCTCTCGCTGGAGACAGTAGCGATAATGTTCCGGGTGTTCCAGGGATAGGAGTTAAAACAGCAGCTGAATTAATTAATAAATATGGAACTTTAGAAAAACTTTTAAAGTCAGCTCATGAAATAAAACAAAACAAAAGAAGAGAAACGTTAATAGAAAACAAAGATAAAGCATTAATTAGCAAAAAGCTTGTAACTTTAATGAAGGACACTCCAATTAAAAGAGAATTGGGAGAGTTTAAATTAAAAGAAATAGATAAAGATAAACTCTATTCATTTTTAAGAGAAATGGAATTTAATCGGCTTTTGAGTTCTGTCATATCTGCATATGGGGAACCAAAATTATCAAATAAACTAAGTGAAAAAGAGTCATCAGTTAAACAACAAGCAATTAATAGTAAGAATTATTATTTAATTAAAAATCCTGATGAGATAGATGAATGGATAAAAGAGGCTGAAGAAGTAGGTGAGGTTGCTGTAGATACAGAAACAAATTCCCTAGACCCACATCAGGCAGACTTAGTGGGTGTTTCTTTGTGTTCAAAAATTGGTAAAGCTTGCTATATACCAATAGGGCATAAATCATCAAAATGTATTGATAAAAATATTGTCATCAAAAAATTAAAACCTTTATTAGAAGATCCAAGCGTAAAGAAGATTGGTCAAAATATTAAGTTTGATTTTATAGTTTTATACAAACAGGGGATAACGATTTCGTCAATGGAAGACACTATGCTTATGTCATATGTGTTAGATGCAGGAAAAAATAGACACAATATGGATGCTCTATCAGAGATTCATTTAGGCCATAAAACAATTTCTTTCAAAGAAATTGTTGGAACAGGAAAAAAAGAGATAAATTTTAGTGATGTAGAGATTGATAAAGCCAAAGATTATGCTGCTGAAGACGCTGATATTACTTTTAGATTGTATAAAAAATTCATTAAAAATTTAAAGCTTGAAAAAATGATTAATATTTATGAGGTCTTTGAAAAACCATTAATTAAGATTCTTGCTTTTATGGAAATGGAAGGAATTGAAGTAGATAGTAAATTCTTAAAATCTCTTTCTTTAAAATTTGAAAAAAAAATAAATAACTTAGAAAAAAAAGTTTTTAAAATTTCAAAAAAAGAATTTAATATTGCTTCCCCAAAGCAATTAGGTGAAATAATTTATAATGATCTTAAGATAGCAGGTCTAAAAAAGACTAAAAAAGGAGGTTTTGCAACAAGTGCGAGTGTTTTAGAAGATTTAGCTTTTAAAGGTCACGAATTTCCACAATTAGTTCTAGACTGGAGGCAAGTATCAAAACTAAAAAATACTTACTCCGACTCTCTTCCAGAACACATTAATCCATCAACAAAAAGAGTACATACATCATTTTTGTTGGCAGCTACCACAACAGGCAGACTAGCGTCTAGTGATCCAAATTTACAGAATATCCCAATAAAATCAGAAGATGGAAAAGATATTAGAAAAGCTTTTGCTGCTAAAAATAATCACCTATTAATTTCAGCAGATTATAATCAAATTGAAATGAGAATTTTAGCAGATCTAGCAGATGTTAAAGAACTTAAAAAAGCCTTTAAAAATAATGAGGATATTCACTCATTAACAGCTAGTCAGATTTTCAATATAGATATTAAAAAAGTAAATCAAGATCATCGAAGAAAAGCTAAAGCAATTAATTTTGGAATTATTTATGGAATTTCACAGTATGGTTTAGCAAAACAGATTAATGTTTCAAATTATGAGGCAGAAGAATTTCTAGATGCCTACTTTACAAAATTTCCTGAAATAAAAATTTATATGGATAGTACAATTAAGTTTTGTAGAAAAAGCGGTTATGTAAATAACATTTTTGGTAGAAGATCTCATTTTAATGGAATTAATGATAAAAATTTTAATGTAAGAAATTTTCAAGAACGAGCTGCAATTAATGCTCCTATTCAAGGGTCTGCTTCAGAAATTATGCGTTTAGCAATGATTAGATTAGATAAAAAATTATCAGAACAAAAAAATGTTAAATCGAAGATACTTTTACAAATTCATGATGAGTTAATATTTGAGGTACCCAAAAAAGATGAAAAAATGATGGTCAAATTAATAAAAGAAGAAATGACCAGTGTTGCTCAAAGTGATTATCATTCTTTTTCAACTCCACTTACTGTTGATGTTAATGTTGGAGATAATTGGGGAATGCTTCATTAATTTAATTAGATTGCCCAATTTAGAACAATTTAGTATTTTTATATAAGGAATGCAAAAACAAACTATAGCTTTAATAGATGATGATAGAAATATTCTAACTAGTTTAAGTATAGCTTTAGAAAAAGAAGGTTTTAAAGTTCAAACTTATATTGATGGTGAGAGCGCATTAATTGGACTTACTAGAATGCCTCCTGATTTAGCAGTGGTTGATATAAAGATGCCTAAAATGGATGGAGAAGAGTTGCTCAAAAAACTTAGAAAAAAAACGTTGTTACCAGTAATTTTTTTAACATCAAAAGATGATGAGATTGATGAATTGTTGGGACTAAAACTAGGAGCAGATGATTTTGTAAAAAAATCTGGCGGCTTTTCAATAAAAGTTTTAATTGAAAGAATTAGAGTTCAGTTAAGAAAAAAAGATACAAATAATAATTTAGAAGAAAATAAAAGTTTAATTGCACATGGAAAACTAAAACTAGATCCTTCTCAACTTGAATGTGAGTGGAACAACAAACAACTTCCAGATAAACTGACTACGACAGAGTTTTTAATTGTCAAAGAATTAGCAAAAAGACCTGGAATTATTAAAGAACGAGCTCAATTGATGGATATTGCCTACAGAGAAGATACGGATATCGAGGACAGAACCATCGATAGTCATGTTAAAAGAATACGTAAAAAATTCAAAAAAGTAGATCCTGATTTTTCAGCTATTGAAACTAGATATGGTAGTGGATATAGATGGAATGTTAGCTGATGTTTGGTAAATACTTAAAAAGTCTGTCTATATTAAAAAAATTTTTATTCATAAATTTTATAATTTTTACAATTATTGGATTATTTACTTTTGTTTACCTAAGCAATGTTCAGCCAAATTTGATTAAAAAAAAATCTGTTAAACACATAAATGTAATAGATAACACAATAAACACTCTTCTAAGGCTTGATATAAAATTTGATGTTGATGATATTAGAAAGTTTTTATTTTCTACCAGATTTATATTTCAAAATCTAGATAGAGTAATATTTTTTGACAATGATTTAATTGTTATTGGAGATACAGATACATTAGATTTAGACCCAAGATCCTTCTTAACAAGACTAGATGAAATTGAATTTGAGAGTTTAAGTAAAAATCAAGAAGATCAAAATAATCAAAAGGAAAATGCCAATATAAATGAAAATAAATCTTTACCTTTTAATGATATCTTAAATAAATATTTAAATTCAAATGAATATGGAAGTTCTTATACTTTTATTCAAGAAGACCCAAATCAATTTAAATTAATTACAATTCGAAATGTAATTAAAGATGGATCAAATATTGGATATCTTGCTATTTCAGAAAATGCTAATGACATAAGAGCAGCAACAGATGAGAGAAAAGCTTTTGTCACTAGAACTGCTATTGCAGTGGGTTTTGTTATTCTTATTTTTTCTTTTGTTTTAAATAGATATTTTATTAAACCTATTCAAAATCTTGTAAATTATACAAAAGTTATCAAGGAAAAAAGTCAGATAAAAACAAATATTGAAAGTTTAAAAAGTCGTAATGATGAACTAGGACTTCTATCAAATTCACTAGATGATATGACAGTTGAACTTCAAAAAAGAGTTACCCATGCAGAAAATTTTTCAACAGATTTAGTTCATGAAATAAGAAATCCTTTAGCATCTTTAAAAAGTGCATCTGAGATATTGCAAGATACAAGTAATTCTGAACAAAGAACAAAATTACTAAATATTCTTAGTCATGATGTTTTGAGAATTGAAAGACTAATAACTGATTATTCTCAGATGTTGAAAGATGAAGTTGCTCTTAGCAAAGAAAAAATGCAAAAAATTAATATAGAGCCAATTATTCAATCTGTTGTAGATGATTATTATAATATTCAAAAAGTTAAAAAGAATATTAAAATTAATTATGAAAATGATGGTAAGAAAAAATATGTTATTAATGGTATAGAAAACAGAATTGAGCAAATAATTGCTAATTTGTTAGATAATTCAATTTCATTTTGTAAAGAAGGTGGAAATATTTTCGTCAATATTTCAAGTACATTAGATAAAAATATTATAGTTAGGGTGGCTGATGAAGGGCAAGGGTTTAAAGAAAAAGATACAAGTAAAATATTTAAAAGATTTTACAGTAATAGACCAGATAAGTTTGGTGAACATTCTGGTCTTGGATTAAATATTGTAAAAAATTTAGTTGATCTTCATGAGGGTAGAATTTCAGCATCTAATCGATTAGATAGAGATGGAGCAATAGTAGAAATAAGTTTTCCCAGCGTCTAATCTAAACTTGCTAAATCTATTGTTAGCTGTATAAAACACTTCCATGGAAGATTTTAAAGTAAAAGATATATCGTCAGCTGAATTTGGTAGAAAAGAAATCTCTATTGCTGAAAGTGAAATGCCAGGGTTAATGGCTTTAAGAGAAGAATATTCGAAAACCAAACCTCTAAAAGGTGCAAGAATTATTGGTTGTTTGCATATGACAATTCAAACAGCTGTTTTAATAGAAACATTAGTTGACTTAGGGGCAGATGTTAGATGGTCATCATGTAATATTTTTTCAACTCAAGATCATGCTGCTGCAGCAATTGCAAAAGCTGGAATACCTGTTTATGCATGGAAAGGCGAGACGGAAGAAGAATATCTTTGGTGTATTAAACAAACTATTGTTGGTAAACCTGATTGGAAACCTAATATGTTATTAGATGATGGTGGTGATTTAACTGCAATCATGCACAATGAATATAAAGATTTAATGAAAGATGTAAAAGGTGTTTCAGAAGAGACTACCACTGGAATAAAAGCTTTAAATAAAATGGAAAAAGATGAGTCTTTGTTAATCCCAGCAATTAATGTGAATGACTCAGTTACTAAATCAAAATTTGATAATTTATATGGTTGTAGAGAAAGTCTTGTTGATGGAATTAGAAGAGCAACAGATGTAATGATGTCAGGAAAAATTGCAATAGTAGCGGGTTTTGGAGATGTGGGTAAGGGAAGTGCTGCATCACTCAGACAAAGTGGAGCAAGAGTATTAGTTACCGAGGCAGATCCAATTTGTGCATTACAAGCAGCAATGGAAGGCTATGAAGTTGTATTAATGGAAGAAGCCATTAGTAGAGCAGATATAGTTGTTACAGCCACAGGAAATAAAGATATTGTCACAGCTGATCACATGAGAGACATGAAAGATAGGGCGATCTTGTGTAACATTGGTCATTTTGATAATGAAATTCAGGTTGAGGCTTTGAAAAATTACAAATGGAGCGAAGTTAAACCTCAGGTACATGAAATAGAATTACCAAGTAAAAAAAGAATTATTCTTTTAGCAGAAGGAAGACTAGTTAATTTAGGTTGTGCAACTGGACACCCAAGTTTTGTAATGAGCGCATCATTTACAAATCAAGTAATTGCACAGATTGAACTTTGGAATAACTATAAAAATTATGAAAATAAAGTTTATGTACTTCCAAAACATTTAGATGAAAAAGTTGCAACACTTCATTTGAAAAAAGTTGGTGCTAAACTTACTAAACTATCAAAAGAACAAGCAGATTACATAAGTGTTGGGACCGAGGGTCCATTCAAACCAGATGCCTACCGCTATTAAAAATAGCATAATAGATATATCTTCAGAAGAGACGACCAAAGAATTAGCTAATGATTTCTCAAACTATCTAAAAGGTGGAGAGGTAATTTTTTTGTATGGAGAAATGGGAGTTGGAAAAACTACTTTTGTAAAATATTTAATTAATCAATTTCAAACAAAAAAAAATTTAATAATTTCTGAAGTAACAAGTCCAACTTTTAATTTACTGAATGAGTATGAGGCAGATAATTTAGTGATTAAACACTATGATTTATTTAGATTAAAAGATGAGTCGGAAGTTAAAAATTTAGATCTATTTGATAAAAATAAAAATACAATAACTCTCATTGAATGGCCCGAATTGATTAAAAAAGAAAACTTCAAAAAGACCATAGATTTGACGTTTAATTATGAAAATGAATTAAATAATAGATCTGTTAAAATTGCTGGTTTAGATTGATCTTGTACTATGAAATTTTCAAAAGATTTTAAAGAAATTAAAGGAGATGCATCATTTAGAAAGTTTTATAGAAACACCAAAAAAAATTCAATTATTGTATTTGCAAATAAAGAAAAAACTAAAAATTTATTAATTTATGACTCAATTAATAAAATCTTAATTAAAAATAATATAATTGCCCCTCAACTTTTAAGTCAAAATTATAAAAAAAATTATATCGAAATACAAGATTTAGGAAAAAAAACAATTTATCAAATATTTTCAAATTATAAAAAAAAACAATATCCAATATTTAAAAAAGCAATTAATGTTTTAAATAAAATTCAGTTAGTTAAAGATAAAAAAATCAAAAATTTCAAAAACGAATTTTATCTAATTAAAGATTATAAAAATAAAATCTTGTTAGATGAGGCAAGCTTATTTAGCCATTGGTATGTACCAAAAAAATTAGATAAAAAAAAAATTAATATATTTAAAACCAAATTTAATAGAGAAATTAAGCTATTATTATCAAAACTACATTTCAAAAATGATACTTTTGTTCATAGAGATTTTCATGTTTCAAACTTAATCGTAAACTCCAAAAATCAAATTGGATTAATTGATAATCAAGATGCACTTATTGGAAATAAGGCCTATGATCTAGCTTCTTTAATAGATGACGTTAGATATAAAACATCGAATTCACTTAAAGAAAAGGTTTATAATTATTATTTAATGACCAATAAAAAAATTAATGCAGATAAATTTAAGAATGACTATGATATTTTATCTGTTCTTCGAAATTTAAAAATTATTGGAATATTCATGAGACTAGCGGAAAGAGATAAAAAAAGAAAATATTTAAAGCTTATCCCTTATGCATGGAAGATGATTGATAACAGGATAGGTAAAAATAAAGACTTAGTTAATTTAAAGTTGTTATTAGAAACTAATTTCCCAAAATTTATAACGAAGTAAAATGAGAATTAATACAGCCTTTATTTTATGTGCAGGATTTGGAAAAAGATTAAATCCATTAACGCTAGACACTCCTAAACCTTTGATCAAATTTAAGAATATTTCAGTTCTCGAAACTTGTATTAATCTAATTGAAAGTTTGGGTATACAGCAAATTGCTTTGAATACTTTTTATTTAAAAGAACAAATTAGTAATTTCATAAATCTTAAAAAATTTAAATCTAAAATTACAATTATAGAAGATGGAGAGAATATTCTTGATACAGGTGGTGGCATAAACAATATGATGAAACACACGAATGAGGATAATATTTTAATATTTAATCCTGATACAATATGGAAAAAAGATTATTACAAAGAAATTATTGAGATGGAAAATATATATTTTTCAGAAAAATTAAAAAATATACTTTTATTAGTTAAAAAAGAATTAAGTTTTGATAAAAATTTAAATGGTGATTTTGATTTAAAAGATAATTTAATTATAAAAAATAATAATAGAAAATTTATTTATACAGGATGCCAAATAATAAATAAAAAAATCTTGTCCGACCATAATGATAAAAATTTTTCAATCACAAGTGTATGGAATGATTTAATTGAGAAAAAAAAATTATATGGATTTGAGAGTAGTAATAAGTTTTATCATTTAACAGACCTTGAAACTTTTAAAAAACTACAAGATCTTTAGACCTTTCACGATCTAGGTATTTACAATCAGTAATTTTCCTCTCTTTATCTAAATCTATCAACAATGGATTTCCAGTTGGAATCTCTAATTTTGATATTTGATTTTCATCTAATTTAAATAAATATTTGCATAATGCTCTAATTGAATTTCCATGTGCAGAAATTAAAATATTATTATTAGAAATTTCATTTTCAATTTCTTGTTTATAAAACTTTAATACTCTTTCATAAGTATCTTCAAGAGACTCTGTGTCAGGAATTTTATTAATTGGTATTTCTTTATAAGTATCAATATTTAGAGGATGGTAAGGATTATTTTTATCTAATGGATCTGGTCGTAAATCCCACGAACGTCTAAATTGATGAACTTTTTCTTCTCCAAGTTTCACTTTCATTTCATCTTTGTTTAAACCTGTAAGTGCCCCATAATGTCTTTCATTTAATTGCCAGGCCTCTTTTGAAAGTTTTTTATCGTTCAATGTTTCTTTAATTAATTTTAATGTATTTTTTGCTCTTAATTGAAAAGATGAGTAATAAATATCAATATCAATATTGTTTGATTTTATTAGTAAACCAGCTTTTTTAGCTTCTGATTTGCCATTTTCAGTTAAATCGACGTCAACCCACCCTGTAAATTTCTTTTCAAGATTCCATACACTTTGACCATGCCTTACTAAAATTAAATAACTCATTTGTTAATCTTTTAATTTAATTTATAAAATATGACCATACAATTCTATGATTAATTTTTTTTCAAAATATAAATTTATTTTTTATCTATCTAATTTGATTTTAATAGTTTTATATTTGTTTCCAGGTAGTTTATTGGGATGTTTTCTTTATAAAGATTGTATTTTGCAACCTCAGCTAACACCTGATTTTTTAGTTTCTACAAACCATTTGTATGTTTTTTGCTTACTGTCTATAATTGGATTATTTACATATAACAATTCAGATAAATCAAATTTTTTAATTATTTATCTTGTTTTACTTTCTATAGTTTTAGAAATATTACATATATTTATTCCAGTAAGAAGTTTTGAATTTTCTGATTTATTTGGAAATTTACTTGGAGTAATAATTGTTTTAATAATTAATTTTTTTTATCAAAAATATGAAAATTTTAAAAATTAATTCATTATTAATATTATTGTTTTTTATTTCAGCTTGTTCTTCGATACCTTCAAATACTTCCAATAGCTGCTCTATATTTGGTGAAAGATATTTATGGTTTAAGCATGCAAAAAAATCTGAAAAAAAATGGGGTACACCAGTTTATTTGCAACTTGCTATAATTAAAATGGAGTCCGATTTTGATTGGCTTGCCAAACCCCCTAGACAAAAACTTTTTAAAGTAATTCCTTACAAAAGACCCTCAAGTTCATTTGGGTATTCTCAAGCTGTGGACGGTACTTGGGAACAATATAAAAAAGAGACAGGAAATAAGCTTGCAGTAAGAACTAGGTTTAAAGATAGTGTTGATTTTATTGGATGGTACACTAATAAATCTAGTACTATTTTGAAAATTTCTAAAACTGACTCTTTCAAGCAATATGTAGCTTATCACGAGGGATGGGGAAATTATAAGTATTACAAAAAAAATAAAAAAATAATTAATTTAGCTAAGAGAGTAGAGAGACAATCTAATCTTTATAAAAAGCAATTATTAGAGTGCCAAAGCAAATTTAATAAGAACAAATATATTATTTTTTAGATAGTTGTTTTTTTAGTTCAATATCAACAACATCAATTCTTTTACTATTTTTTGCAAGAGTTAGGTACATTGTTGGGGTCACATAAAGTGTGAAGAATGTTGATATTATCATTCCGCCAAGTATTGTTGATCCGACAGCTAGTCTTGAAGCTTCACCTGCACCTGGTCCAATATTTCCAATAACCAAAGGCAACATTGCTATCATTGTACTTATTGATGTCATCATAATTGGTCTAAATCTTAATTCACACGCTTCTTTGACAGAGGCTTGTATTTCTTTTCCAGTGGTTCTAATTTGATTTGCATAATCAACAATAAGAATACTATTTTTGGTTGATATACCAATTAAAATTACCAAAGCAATTTGAGAAAAAATATTTATTGAACTATTTAAAAATAAAATAAATACCAGTCCTCCAAAAACAGCTAATGGGACTGTAAGCATAATGATAAATGGGTGGATAAAAGAGTTAAATGTTGCTGCCATCACTAAATAAGCAGTTAATAGTCCAAGAGCAAAGATTATATAGAGTTCATTTGTTGTTTCTTTAACCTCCTCAGACTCACCTTTCCAAGTAATTTGATTGTTAGGTGCAACCTCTGCCATAATATTTTCCAGATACTCAATTGCTTCAAATAATGAGTAACTGGGATTTACATTTGCAGAAATTGTTACTGCTCTTTGTCTGTCATATCTTGCTAATACTTTTGCAGATCCTTCTTCTTTTAAATCAACTAAGTTTGATAATGAGATCAATTCACCTGTTATGCTGGATCTTACAAATAATTTACTTAAGCTATCTTTATCTTTTCTATCAACTAAATATTGTTGAAGAATAATTGGATATTCTTTTCCTAATTTATTAAATGTAGTAACTCTTTTGCCACCATATAAAGTTTCTAATGTTTGACCAATAGATTTAGTCGATATTCCTAAATCTTTTGCTTTATTTTTATTGATAACTAATTTTACTTCAGGTTTATTTCTATTATAATCTGACTCAATTCTTGATAATCCTCTATTTCTTCTTAACTTATTTATAACTTCTTTTTGAATATCTTCTAATTCTTCATAAGTACTTCCTAAAATTACCATTTGAACTGGTTTATTATAATTGGAAACTCTTATCCCTTGAGGTGAGATTGGAAAAGCTAGAGTTTGAGGTACAGTTACTATTTTACCTATAGCTTGTCTCATGATTGTCAAAGCATCTTTATCTCGTTTTTTCCAATCATCCAGTAAAGCAATAATAATAAAACTATTAAATGAATTTGCAGAGCTCCCAAAGCCTGGAACTCTCATTATGAATCTATTATAAGGACTATCTTCTGCCTGTAGTAATGGAAGCAATCTCTTTTCTACATCTTGAGCTCTTTGTTGTGTATAATCAAATGAACTTCCTTCATCAGTAAAACCAATAACTAAATAAACACCTCTATCTTCTTTTGGAAGAAGCTCTTTAGTAGTGTACATAAATAAGGCTACAGACCCAGCTATGATCAAAAAAATGAAAGTTATTATGGTTTTCTTTTTATTGATCCAGTAGTTCAATGTTTCTTTATAAAAGTTAGAAAAACTCTGAAAAAAACCGTTAAATTTTTTTACAAAAAATCCACTGTTAGATTTTTTTTTCAAAAATTTACTTGCAAGCATTGGCGATAAAGTCAAAGCAACAAATGAGGAAACGACAATAGAAAAAGATAAAGCTATAGCAGTTTCTCTAAATAAAGTTCCAGATATTCCTTTAATAAATATTAATGGAATAAAAACAGCAAGCAAAATTAAAGTTGTAGCAACAATTGCAAAGGTAATTTGTTTTGAACCGTTGTAAGCGGCAACCAATGGATTTTCTCCATTTTCTATTTTTCTGTAAATAGCATCAGTCATGATGACTGAGTCATCAGTTATGATCCCAATTGCAAGTATAAAGCTCAGTAAAACAAAGATATTAATAGAAAGTTCAAATAGATAAATTCCAAGAAAAGATGCAATTAAACTTACAGGTAATGCAACAGCAGGAACTATTACTGCTTTAATGTTACCCAAAAATAAATAAATTATTATCACAACCAAAATAAATGCTATTGCTAAAGTTTTATAAACTTCATTAATTGCTGCATTTACATATGTGGCTCTATTAAATGAAACTTCTAACTTTAAACCTTCAGGCAATGTCTTTCTTACTTCAATAATTTTTTTTTGTATTTCTTTTGAAAGTTCAACTGTTGAGGCACCACTTTTTGCATAAATTCCAATACCAACCGTTTTTTGATTTAAATTATTTTTACTTTGTGCTTTAAATAATGTCTTTTCAGAAACAGGGCCTAATTCTATATTTGCAACGTCTGACAATCTTACAATTTTATTTTTTGTTCTTTTAATAGGTAAAAATTTTAATTCATCAATATTAGTATAGGATTTATCTAAATTAATTGTTAAATCTATATTATCTGCTTCCAAAGTCCCAGCAGGCAAACTTACATTTTCATTTCTAAGAGCATTTTCTACCTCTTGAATAGTCATATCATTTGCAGCTAATTTGATAGGGTCAATCCATACTCTAACACTAAGCTCTCTAAGTCCTCCTAATAGAATTCTTCCAACATTTTTTACACTTGAAAAAGAGTCGACCAAATATCTATCCGCATAATCACCAAGCTCTAAATCTGACCAGGTTGAAGATGAAACAGAAAGCCACATTGTTGTGGTAAAACCAGCTGCCTGTTTTAATATTTGTGGAGCATCTGCTTCAGAAGGAAGATTGTCGACTACTCTAGCCACTCTTTCTCTTATATCGTTTGCAGCATCATCAAGCTCAATATCAGTATCAAATTCTATGTTGATACTACTTCTTCCATTTTCAGATTTAGAGTCAATGTTTTTGATTCCTTCAGCTCCTCCAATTACATCTTCGATTACTTGGGTTATTTCCTGATCTATTATTGGAGCTGATGCAGATTTATAATCAACTTTAACTTGAACTACAGGTGGCTGCAAACCATTAGGTAATTCTCTTACTGGTACCTCGGAATAAACAAATAGACCAAACACAATAAGTATTAAAGATAGTACCCAAGCTACAACTGGTCTTCTAATGCTAACTTCAGTTATATACATTTAATTACTTATTATTTATTTTTTTCTTCTTTATTTGATTTGTCTTTTTTTCCCCAATCTGATGAATTTTGTTTTGACCCATGTTTAATTGGTTTAATCTTACCATTAGGTCTTGTTTTTTTTAAACCTTCAGCAACAACCGTATCACCATCTTCAAGGCCAGATTTGATTTCTACAATTCCTTTTTTTCTTAAGCCAATTTCTACTGGTACTTTTTTTACAGTATTTTCTTTGTCTACCTTGTATACATAAACATTATCGCCTTCCATTATCAGGCTAGTATCAAGAATACTTAACGAATTTCTTTCATTATAATTAATAGAAATTTCTAATAATGATCCTGATAAAAGTTCATTGTTGGGGTTATTTAGTTTAATTCTTACTGGTAGAGATCTTTTGTTTGTATCAATTCTACTTGCAGTAGACTCTACAGTTCCAGAATATTTTTTAAGAGCATTTCCAGAAAATTTTATATCTACTGTTTGACCTTTTTTTACAAAAGGTGCAAAAGTTTCTGGTATATCGACATCAACAAAAAGGACTGAAGTATCCTCTAAATTTAATATAATTGAACTTTGCGATACATCTATATCGTTTGAAAAATCTCGTTTACCAATAATTCCATCGAAAGGAGTAGTTATGTTTCTATTCTTTAATTTTGCAATTACATCTCCTGTTTTAACTTTTGTATTAAATTTTATGGGTTCTAATATTTCATATTTTTCAATATTAAAGGATTTAATTTGCACTGGAACAGCAGTACCAAATGTTTCGATAGTGTTTTGAAATAATTTTTGCTCAACTACTTTAACGATTATTCCTGGAGGAGGCCTTTTACTAAATTTTTTTTTAAAATGATTACCAATCATTGTTCTAGCAATGATTACAGCCGCAATGATAAAAAAGAAGATAAGCACTATGGATGTAATTTTTGTTGATCTTTTCATATTTTAATTTTTTCCATACTCAGACCATGAGCCATCGTATATTGTCGGCATATATTTATCATTTATTAATGAATATGCTAGAGCCAATACACTTGCGGTAACTCCTGAACCACATGAAAATACTAGATTTTTAGTATGGTCAAAATTTATGGACTCAAATTTTTTCATTATTTTATCTTTATTAATAAATGTATGGTCCTCATTAATTAATTCTCCAAAAGGTAAGCAAAAAGAATTTTTAATTGATCCGCTCCTTAGGCCTTTTCGAGGTTCTGCAACTTTTCCTTCAAATCTTTCTTTGCTTCTTGCGTCTACAATATTAAATTCATTTTTCATAATATTTTCATCTATTTCTTTTTTATTTTTTACTAATTCTTTTTTTTCTAAAGCTTTATAATTAGATTCTTTAATTGAGATTGAATTATTATCTATTGATTTATTTTCTTTCTTCCATTTTTTTAATCCTCCATCTAATACATGAACCAAACTTGGATTATGACCAAAAAAAATTAAATTGTACCAACATCTACAAGAACTGATTACATCTGAATTGTCATAAATTACTATTTCATCATTATTATTTATTCCCATTTCACTCATAATTTTTTCCCATGAATTAAGGTCAGTTAACATGTGAGGCAAATCTGTATTTTGGTTTGAGTTTTTGTCTAAATCGAAAAAAATAGCATTTTTAATACGCTCTTTTTGATACTCGTTAAAACCATTCCTCTTAGTTTGGGGCATATGCCAAGAACAATCAATTATTTTTACTTTATCAATATTTTCTTGTAACCAATTTGTATCTACCAATGACATTTATCTCTTCTCTAAATATTTTTGATGATATTCTTCTGCTGGACAATAATTTTTAACTAAAGAAATTTTTGTTACAATCTTACCTAAAAATTTCTTATTTTCATCATTAGTTATTTTTTCTGCGATTTGTTTTTGCTGTTCATTTGTATAAAAAATTTCACTTCTATATTGGGTTCCAAAATCAGGTCCTTGTGAGTTGAGTGTTGTAGGATCATGTATTTCATAAAAAAACTTAATAATTTTTTCATAAGAAATTAATTCAGGGTCAAATTCTAATTTAACTACTTCGGCATGATTTGTTGATCCTGTGCAGACTTCTTTATAATTAGTTTCGCTACTGTTGCCTCCGCAATAACCTACTTCAGTCTTTAGAATACCATCAAGTTTACTAAATTTTACTTCTGGTCCCCAAAAACATCCCAATGCTAAAATTGCTATTTCCATTGCTTATCCTTTAATTTAATCTACAAATTATTCATATGCTTACTAAAAATCAATTAGGCTTTTTGTACATGTTTATGTCTGTATGTGCATTTTCTTTAATGGATTTAATAGTTAAGTGGTCAGAAGATTATCCTTTGGGACAAGTATTATTTTTTAGAGGTTTTTTTGGTGTAGTTATATATTTTTTTATAATGCCAAGAGAAAGGATTAAAAATTTTTATTACACTAAGAGAGCAAGATTGCACCTTTTAAGATGTTTATCGGGGTTGATAGCTTTAATTGCGATATTTATTGCATTGAGAAAATTACCACTAGCTACAGTGGTCAGTATTTCTTTTGCAGCACCTATATTTACCACCATCTTCTCAATATTCTTATTAAATGAAAAAGTAGGATTCTACAGATGGCTTGCTGTATCAATTGGTTTTATAGGAATTATTATTATAACTGAACCTGGTTTTGATGATTTAAATATATATTATTTATTCCCAATTATTTTTTGTTTAGGATTATCCTATGTTGCTATTACAATTAGACAACTATCTACGACTGAACCAGTTTGGCTTATAGCTCTTAATTTTTCAATAGTTATTACATTAGCAAGTTTATTTACAATTCCATTTGGATGGGTGATGCCAAATGTAAAAGATTTAGCTTTATTATGTATGATTGGATTTTTTGGAGGTTTTGCAAATTTATGGCTCAGTCAATCCTTCAAATTATCTGAAGTATCACTCGTGTCTCCATTAAAATATTTGGCATTAATTTTTGGAATATTTTTTGGCTATTTAATTTGGGATGAGATTCCTACAATTAGAACATTATTGGGTGCGTTATTAGTTATTGCCTCATCTTTAATTATTCTTAGAAGAGAGATTTATCACAAAAAAGAAATACCATCAAATATCAGACATGAGTAAAATGCCAAAATATTGGATAAAAGCAAAAAAAAATTTATCTAGCAAAGATAGGGTAATGGCAGCTTTGATTAAAAAATATAAATCTCCTACTGAAAAAATTCTTACAACAAGAAAAGATATTTTCTTTTCTTTATGCAAAAGTATTATTGGTCAACAAATTAGTGTTGTGGCTGCTAATTCAGTTTTTTTAAGATTTAAAAAAAAATGTAGTAATAAAATTAATGCAAAAGCAGTAGGTGATTTATCATTTGCACAATTAAAGTCATGCGGTTTAAGTAAACAAAAGGTAAAAGGAATTCAAAGTTTGGCTAAACAAATTTTAGACAAAACTTTCAACCCAAGACTAATACCTAGCATGTCGGATGAGGAAGCGATTTTGTATCTTTCACAGTTAAGACAAATTGGTAGATGGTCTGCAGAAATGATTTTATTATTTACATATAATCGTTCTAATATTTGGCCAATTCAAGATATTGGTTTACTTAGAGCAATATCTAAAAATTATAATAAGAATTATTTGCCCCCAGAAAAATTTGTTAGCTTATTAAAAAAAAGATTTTCACCGTACTGTTCGGTTGCAACTTGGTATTTATGGAGAAGTATAGATCCTGAGCCTATTCAGTACTAAATCCCTCAATCACCTGCATATGTCTAACAGTTGTATCTTTTGCAATATCCCATCCGGCTAAATATTCTTTACTATTATGACACTCTAAAGCTTTTTCATAACTTGGAAACTCCCATACAACTGTTCTTACAAAATCATCTCCATCAAATGTTTTATATTTTCCACCTCTAACAAGTGGTACTCCCCCAAAGCTTTTAATTATTGGTGTCACAACTTCTGCATATTTTTTTAAATTATCTTGATTTTCAACTTTTAAATATAAACTGATCCAATAGCTTTTCATGATTTCTCCCTTTTAAAATATTTTAGTTATGATAATAAAATTTATGGCAGATAAATTAATTATCACTTTTAATGAGTATAACAAAATTGTTGAGAAATTAGCAATTGAGATCCATAAAGAATACAAGCCAACAGTTTTGGTGGGAATAATGAGGGGTGCAGCACCAATATTAGATATCCTCTCAAGAATTTTAAAATTACCAATAGCCTATATTGTTATTCAAAGTTACTCAGGAGAAGGCATGGAGGATAAGCAAGGGCAACTAATGTTTGCAAGAGAGATAAGTTCTTTAGCAGAAAACAAAGACTATAATAAAGTACTTTTGGTTGATGATCTTTCAGACACAGGTTTAACTCTAAATAAAAGTATAGAATGGTTAAAAAACTATGGTCCAACTAAAGATTATATTAAAGAAGTTAAAACAGCTTGTTTGTGGAAAAAGAAATCTTCAACTTTTGAACCAGACTTTTGTCCAGTAAGATTGGATACAGACC
>Ga0257114_1001229_pt1 | contig 18558 bp, 3 predicted proteins | sample SI112_10mmetaG_FD_190149 | JGI IMG/M metagenome (GOLD analysis project Ga0257114, IMG submission 190149) | Marine microbial communities from Saanich Inlet, British Columbia, Canada - SI112_10m | ecosystem: Environmental > Aquatic > Marine > Inlet | place: Canada: British Columbia | collected...
AAATGAGACTAATCAAGTTTCTTTTGCAACAACTTCACTAAGTGGAACTCATAAATTTTTAACCGAATTTTCTAATAATACTATTTCAGAAATAAAAGTAATTGATGGGGGTTCATTTACAAATAGAAAACTTTTAGTTAAACCGGCAGGAATCACCACAACACAAAACTCTATCAACTTTAAAAATCATGGATTTAATAATGGTGAAATTGTAGAGTATAGTTATGAAACAAGTAAAATATCAGGAATTACAACTGAAAATCAATATTATGTTTTAAAAATTGACGAAAATTCTTTTAGGTTATGTGATGCTGGTATTGGAGGAACAAATATTACAAATTATGAAAGAAAAAAATATGAAGAATTAAACACCGTAGGGAGTGGATTCCAAGAGTTTAAATATCCAGATATAAGAGCAAATATTGAGTTTACATCAGTTGGTATTGGAACAACAACACAAATTCAATCTATAGAAGTAACACCAGTTGTAAAAGGATCTATTGAACAAATTTATGTTTATGAACCAGGAACTGGATACGGATCGAATATTCTCAATTTTGAAAAATCCCCATCATTTACAGTTAAAAATGGTAGAGATGGCCAAATAAATCCTATCATATCTAATGGATCTATAAATGAAGTAAATATACAATTTGGTGGACTTGAATATTTTTCTACTCCAGATTTAATCGTTTTAGACCCAACTAATGCAGGAAGTGGTGCTAAATTAAGAGCAATAGTTACTAATGAAAAAATTACCGATGTTAATATTATTAATCCAGGAATAGGATATTCAACTTCTACTAAAATTAAAGTAGTTTCTAGTGGTAGCGATCAAATTTTAGATGCATCTATAAGAGAACTTACTGTCAATCAAGTCGAAAAATTATCTACAAAACAAACTGAAATATTAAAAGATGAGAATGATGAATTATCATATTCAGTAACTGGATATTTTGAAGATTTGCAATCTTCATTTGAAGATACTGGTGAGACTTTATCTAATATCATTGGATGGGCATATGATGGAAATCCTATCTATGGTCCATATTCAACTCCAGACCCAAACAATATAAATTCTGGTATTAAAACTATGACATCTAGTTATACACAAAGTATAACAAATGTTTATGATAGACCATCAGAATCTGAGTTTCCTTTAGGATTTTTTAATGAAGATTATAGTTATAATCCTCAAAATGGTGATCTTGATAGAAATAATGGAAGATTTTCAAAGACTAATGATTTTCCAAATGGAGTCTATGCATATTACGCAGTTATAGATCAAATAACAAAAGAACCCCAGTTTCCATATTTCATTGGAAATTCTTTTCGATCAAATACGATTGAGGAAAATAAAAGTTTAAATCAAAAATTTAATTTTAATAATTCATCTCTTTCTAGAAATACTTTGGGTTATAAAATTTTAGAAAAGAATGCCGGTAATGATTTTATTGTCGAAAATGATGACATCAAAAGACAAAAAGTAATAGTCGAATCTATCAGTGAAGGAACAATTTCTAATATCTCGGTTATCAATAGTGGAGATAATTACAAAGTAAACGAATCATTGAATTTCAACAATGACAATACTGAAGGTGGAGGAATTAGTGCTATTGTCTCATCCTTAAAGGGGAGGGATGTTGATAGAATTGATACTTCATATGAAGTATATAATGATGCAATATTTACTCTAAGTGGAGATAATAAAGTAACTGTAACAATTTCTCCTTTTCATACATTGTTAGACAATGATATTGTCGTGATATCCGGATTTAGTACTTCAAATCTTTCAATTTTAAATGGTTCATTTAAAATTAAGGTCCCAATTATCCCAACTATAGGAATAACTACAGAGATTGGAGGAACTGGTGCTGCAACAACAGAAATTTATGTGACGCAAATTCCATCTGGAATTTCTGTTGGCAGTAGTATTGAGATTGGAACTGAAACTTTAGAAATTTTAAATATATATCCAAATAAAAATATTTTTAGAGTAAAAAGAGGTGATTCTGGAATTGCACATACTGTTGGAACAGCAGTATCATTCAAACCAAAAACATTTACAATTAATCAAAACGTAGATTATTTTGTCTCTAAAGTAAACAATAGATTTTATTTTAATCCACAAGAATCTGTTGGTTTTGGAACAACGGCAGGATTGGGATATGAAGTGTCATATCCGTTTGGTCAAGAGGTAATTTCTGGATCTATTCCCACACAAAGAATTAGTATTAAAGATCATTCTCTTCAAACTAATCAGAAACTTACATTTAGTCAAAATGGCAATACTGGTGCCATTTTAATTTCAACATCTCCTACAGGAACGCCATTTCCTATTCCAACAACAGAACCAGTATATGCTGTCAATAAGTCTCCAAGCACTATTGGGATAAAAACTTCTCTCACTTCCGATGAAGTTTTCTTTAGATCTGGAGGTGATAATGCTGATAATTATTATTTCGATACTAATAACATACAAAAACTTGGAAAAATTGAGAAAATTATCTCAACAGTTTCAATATCAACTTCATATTCACATGGATTATCTAATGGTGATTTAATCACTATGAATGTTCAACCAAATCTTTCAGTGGGTATTGGAACCTCAACAGCGGTTCGTGTTCTTTATAAATCAGAAATTGATAATATTGTAGTCAATCCAATTGGATTCAACTCTACAGGAATTAATACTACAACTAATGAAATTACAATTACCAATCATGAATTAGTAACTGGTGATAAAGTTCTTTATGAGGATAATGGATATAATGAATATTTTGTTTATAAAATTAATAGAAATACAATTAATCTCTGTGAGACTTTAATAGATTCTCAACAAAATCCACCAACAGTTGTAAGTTTTGCTTCTACGGGAGGTTCTTCACAAATAATATCACTAATTAATCCACAATTACAATCAGTCAAAAATAATAATTTAGTATTTGATTTAACAGATTCTTCTTTATCTGGGTATGAATTTAAACTTTATTATGATCAAGATTTTAATAATGAGTTTGTGTCAACAGGTTCTACAGAAACTTTTAGTACAATTGGTGTAGGAACAGTAGGAATATCTACTAATGCTTCTTTTACTATTAATTACAGTTCCGAATTACCAAAAAGACTTTATTATTCTTTAGAAAAATCTGGTTATATAAGTTCTTCTGATAAAGATGTAAATAATTTTTCAGAAATTTTATTTAGTGATAGTGTTTATAATAAAACTTATAATATTTCTGGTATAGGGTCAACTACTTTTCAAATTTCTCTAAATGAATCTCCAGAAAAAATAGAATATATTTCCGCAGAATGTGATAATTTAGAATATACGACAACTTCAACATCATCTTCTGGTCCAGTAAATGCGGTTAGAATTATATCTAGTGGATTTGGATATAAAAAATTGCCCTCATTTTTAAACGTAAATACGGCAAATGGAAAAAATTTATCTGTTTCTTTAAATTCCAATAGTATGGGGAAAATTAAAGAAACAAAATTAGTTAACGAAAATTTTCAATATTCTTCCGATAAAACTTTAAGGCCACATGCTTTCTTGTCTCCAAAAATTAAATTAAAGAATTCAAATACAGTTGGTATTGTAACAATAATTTCTGGTGGATCTGGATATACTTCACCACCAGAAATTATTGTTGTGAATAATATTACAAGAAATGTATTAAATAATGGATTGATAATACCAAAAATTACTGGAAATTCAATCACCAGTTTATTTGTCGATAATTCCCCCAAGGGAATCTCTGATCAATCGGCAGAACTTTTTACTATCAATAATAGTAATGGAGTTAGCATTAAAGAAGTTCAATCATCAAATACTGGTATTTTTACTTGTATTATAACAACACCACCGGTAGGATTTTCTACAGATGTTTTTGTGGTGGATGAGCAAGTTTTTATTGAAGGTATTCAAAAATTCGGAACAGATGGTGAAGGATTTAATTCCAGTGACTATGGGTATAGATTCTTTAAAGTAACTGATTATAAAAACAAAAGATTATTTGGCGGAATTAACGATGATCAAGTAACTATTAGCATTTTCGGTCTAGGAACAAACACAGGAATTGCTAAAACAATTCAAGATTCTTTTGGAACCATTGTATCTAAAAATAATTATCCTACATTCTCAATTTCATTAACACCATCAGAATTTGAAATCGGTGAAACAATATTGTCTAATGGTGTTGATAGAGATCTTGAGGTTGTTGGTTATGATAATTCTGGTTATATTAAACTAATTGGTTCTTACAATCTTTCTCCCAATGAAATAATCACAGGTAAAACTACAGGAAACATTGCCACTATAGAATCTATTGAAAATTATAGTGGAATATTTGATATTAAATTTTCTAATAGAATATCTGAAGGTTGGAGAAATGAAACTGGGAAATTGAGTGAAGATTTCCAAGTTCTTCAAGATAATGATTATTATCAAAATTTATCATATTCTATTAAGAGTAGACAACAATGGAATGATATTAGAACACCTATCAATAGTTTAGTTCATTCCATCGGAACTAAAAATTTCTCAGATACAGAAATTATTTCTGATGAAGATGAAAATATTGGAATTACTACTTTTTCTGATGAAACTACTATTATAAAAGATTATATTGAAGAAAGGAGAATTGATACTATCAATAATTTTGCTTTTGTGAAAGATGTAAATATTATACAAAATAAATCAAAATTTATAAAATTAAAAAATAAAAAACTTACAAATTATCAAGAATCTATATCTAATGTTGTTTTAAAAATAGATGACATTTCAAACCAATTCTCTAATTCTGAGGATGAACCTTTTACATATAAAGACATATTAAAGATTGATAATGCAAATTCTTATAATAACTATCTATTTAAAGTTTCTGACATAAGTAACAAAAATGAAATACAACTAACAAGTTTAGTATTCTTAAATAATCCAACTAATAGTAATATTGCTATTTTAGAAAAACAATCCTTAGTTAATATAGGAACTGGTTTAACTTCAGCAAGTGGTGAACAATATGGCAATTTTTCAATAGAAACTGACGAATTTGATACTAAGTATTTAAGATTTACTCCTAAAGATCCTTATAATACCGAGTATGATATTAAGTATATTGATAAAAAATTCGATAATCAAATTATTGGATTGGGTACAACATCAATAGGATTTGTTGATTTAACTTCTCGCAGTCAAATATGCCTGGTGGATACTACAAGTAATATTATTGGTGTTTCAACTGATGATATTACCTCTTTCCATGTTAATGCACAGGTTTATAAAGAAGTTAGTAATGAAATGAACTTTGTTGAGTTATATGTAACTCATGATGGATCTAATACTAGTATTTCAGAGTATTATTTTGATACTGGTAATTTTTCAAGATCAAATAATTTTATAGGTTCTTTCGGTGCAGATATAGATTCTGGATTATTTAATTTAAAATATATTAATGATACTGATGAAGATGTAATTGTCAAAACACGTATAGTTGGTTTTGGATCTACGTCTGTTGGCGTTGGAACGTTTAGATATATTTTACCAAATCAACTAGAAGGTAATGAAAGATCAGCATTTTATGAATCAAGTTTTTCTAGGACTACTTCTGGAGTTTCTACCTCCTTCTTAATATTAAATAAAGATAATTTTGATTCTGCAAGATCTTTAGTTGAGGTTGGAATAGGAACTACCAAATCCATTCAACAAATAATGATGGTTCAAGATGGAACTAACATTTATACACAACAATCAGCATTTCTTTCATCTTCTGGTATCGGAACATTTGATACTGCAATTGGTATTGGAACATTTGGTGGAGAATATAATGGAAGTAATGTATTATTAAAATTCTACCCAGATTCTAATTTTAGTGGTGATTTAGAAATCAAATCATTTAGTGAGTGCTTATATACTACGGTTGATTTGATTAATCAAGCACCAAATCTTTTGTATGGAAACTCTATCGAAACTGTAAACACTTCTTCATATCTAGCAATTAATGGGGAAAGGATTAATAAGAGTAATTTTATATTAAGATCAAATACCATTCCAATTTTTGCCAAATCATTTAACCCATCAGATAGTGATATTCTCAATCTTTCAACAGGTGAATTTTCGATAAATGATCATTTATTTAGTGATAATGAAGAATTAATATACACTCCAAAATCGACTTTTGTTGGAGTTGGATCGACTCCAATGATGTATAAAAATGGTTCTATAAATGAAGAACTTCCTTCACAAGTTTTTGCAATTGTTAATACTGATAATAGTTTTTCAATATCAACAACTAAAGCAGGATCAGCAGTTACATTTACATCTATAGGTGAAGGAAATGCTCACGTATTTGCGATGGCAAAGAAAAATGAAAAGGTTATTATTACTATAGATAATATTGTTCAGTATCCAATCTCTTTTACTAATATTACTCAAACACTTTCCGGAAATGGTGGAGGCATCTCAACAGAAGCAACTATTTTTACTTTGAGTGATATTACCAGCATATCTCCTCTCAATATATTGAAAATTGATGAAGAATATATGAATATTATCAATGTTGGTTTAGGGACAACAAATGTCGGACCAATAACAAATACTGGATCTGAAAAATTGGTAGAAGTTGAGAGAGCATTTGTTGGATCATCTGCAACATCTCATACAGACGGTACATCATCTAGAATTTACAAAGGATCTTATAATATTGTTGATGATAGTATTTTCTTTACAAAAGCACCTAGAGGAAATTCTAATATTACGAGAACTAATAACAATTTAATATTTGAAACATCAGACTTTACTGGTAGAGTATTTCTTAGGAAGGATTATACTACAAATGAAGTTTATGATGACATTTCTGATGGATTCAATGGAATTGGTAGAACATTTACACTCACTGTTGGTGGGGCAAATACTAGTGGTGTCGGAACAATTGGTGGAAATGGACTCGTATTTATTAATGGAATATTTCAAACCCCAACAACTGAAAATAATCCAGCAAATAATTTCAGTATTATTGAACAATTATCACCTACGGGAATATCATCTATTGTATTCAGTGGTATTAGAACAGATATAACTGATCCTACTAGTATTTTGATTTCTGAGTCTGATCTAAATCAAAACCAAATTCCTAGAGGAGGACTTATTGTTTCTTTGGGATCAACTGGAGGACTTGGTTACGCACCTCTTGTTGGTGCAGCAGTTACCGCAATCATAAGTGGTGGTGTTATTCAAAATAGTATTGGTATTGGCACCACTGATAATGTTGGGTCTGGATATAATTCCATAGTATCAATTGGGGTTTCTATTTTCGATCCAACTGGGGATGGTTCTGGTGCAGTAATAACCGCCTCACCTGTAGGAACGGGAGGAACATTAACATTTAATGTATCAAATGGCGGATCTGATTATTCTGATCAAACTGAAATATTTGTTTCTGAACCAACATACGAAAATCTTGAAGTAGTAGGTGTTTCTAGAGTTGGTGTTGGATTAACAACTGATACTGGGACTGGATTGCTATTGAATATTGATGTTAATGCAAATTCTTCAACAGGTATTGGATCAACTTATTTTGCAGTTAATGGTTTCTCTATAACAAGATCTGGGTATTCATTCAGAAAAGGTGATGTATTTACACCAGTTGGACTTGTTACTGCTAAAGATTTAGCATCTCCAATCTCAGAATATCAGTTTACAGTTTTAGATACTTTCAGTGATAATTTTGCTTCTTGGCAGTTTGGAGAACTTGATTATATTGATTCTATTAAAAACTTCCAAGATGGGGTGAGATTAATATTCCCACTTAATTATAATGGATCTATATTGAGTTTTGAAAAACCTGAAGATTCTACTATAGAACTTGAAAATATATTAATTGTTATTATTAATGGTATCATTCAAGAACCTGGTGTCTCTTATATATTTGATGGAGGAACTTCATTTTCATTTACTGTCCCACCAAAAGTAGAAGATAAAATTGATATTTTCTACTATAGAGGAACTAGAGGTGTAGATGACATACAAGTAAATAATATCATTCCATCATTAGAAAGAGGTGATGATATCAGAATATTTAAAAATGATACTATTGCAGAAACAATTACTCAAAATCAAAGAACAATTTTTGATGTATCTTTTTCGGATAAATTTGAGACGAATTTATATGTGGATCAAGGTGTTGATGAAGTCAATTTGAAACCAATGTCATGGACAAAACAAAAAACTGATAGAAGAATTAATGGAGAGTTTGTCTATAAGACAAGACAATCTATTATTGCTCAAATTTATCCGACTGCAAAAATTATTAAAGATATTACAACCTCCGATTCTAGTATTTTTGTTGATGATGTAAGTAATTTTAGTTATAGTCTAGATAGTTCTCTTGAATTTAATAATCTATCGGGTCTTATTGTCGATGGTAAAGTAGATCCTTCTCCTGCTAATATAACTGCAACAATCGGTGCTGGTGGAACTGTCTCTTCTCTTACTATTGATCCAGAAAATTTTGGAAGTGGATATGTTGGATCTACTGTCAATATTAAATTCCAAAATCCTTTACAAATCGATGATCCACAAAATGTGGGTGTGGGAACAACTGCCACTGCAACTGCAACAGTAGGATCTGGAGGAACACTTACTGGAACAACAATAACAAATCCTGGATTTGGATATACAATAGCACCTAATACAATTATATCCCTCCCAGATTCAAATACTGAAAATCTTAATGGAATTGGATTTATTAAAGGATTTTCGGGAATTATAACAGGAATAGAACCTACTTCCGGATCTGGTGGACATCCACAAGCTCTTAAGTTTTATCTTAGGAGAGCAACAAATTTTGGAGATGATTTAAAGATTGGATATCCAATATTTGTTAAGAATACTATAATTGGATCTGGTGTTACATCGGTAGATAGTTCAAATACTGCCATAGTTGGTATTGGAACTACATTCTTAGATAATATTTACTATATCCATGAATTAAGCCGTGATGGTGATTTTGTTGGCATTGTTACCTGCAATATTGATTCTGGAACTGATGTAACAGGACTTTCTACTAGTGGTAATCATGTGGGAGAATTTTCTTGGGGATTATTTACTTCAATTACTAGATCTTCTGCTCCAATTTCCATTAATGTTTCTGGTAAAACTGTCGATGTTGGATTATCAACTTTTCCAACAATTCAGAGAAGAGGTGAAGGTATTAGATTGACAGGAGCACTTCCTGAGATTAAAGATAATTAAAACCATATAAATACTTGAAAACCGTGTAATATGTCCGCTATAGTAACAGATCAATTTAGGATTGCTAATGCCAATAATTTTGTAGAGTCTGTATTGAGTGCTGATAATAATTATTATGTATTTTTGGGACTTTCAAATCCAGGAACAATTTCTAGTCCTGTGGGATTTGGTAGGAGTACTACTTGGGGAGAGGAAACTAATTCAAATCCCCCAAGTCCTATTGATAATCAGCAGTATTTGAGTCATTATAGAAATACAGCACTATTTGGAAAAAAATTAACTAGTTCAAATATTAGAAGAGTTATAAAAAAGGTCAATTGGACTGTTAATACCCGTTATGATATGTATCGACATGATTATAGTGTTGGAAATCTAACCCCAATATCACAAAGTGCAAGACTTTATGATAGCAATTATTATGTGGTTAATAGTGACTTTAAAGTTTACATATGCATTTATAATGGATCTCATGGTAGTATTGGAGGAACAGTAAACTTAACTGGAAATACTTCTCAAGACGAACCAACATTTACAGATTTGGAAGTATCTGCTGCAGGAACAAGCGGGGATGAATATCTTTGGAAGTATTTGTTTACTATATCTCCAAGTGATATTATTAAATTTGATTCTACTGAATATATTGTTCTTCCAAGTGATTGGTCAACATCAAATGATTTCCAAATTCAATCTATAAGAGATTCTGGTGATTCTACAATAAATAACAATCAAATAAAATATGTTTATATTGAAGATGGGGGAGGTGATGGTTTATATAGATCAGGCACATATAATATTAAAGGGGATGGATCTGGAGCAAAAGTAAATATAGAAGTCGATACTTCTGGCACAATTATTAAAACAACAGTTGTTTCTGGTGGCAGTGGATATACTTTTGGAATTGTTGATTTTGGACATGCAACAGATGATCTGATACAAAATTCATCAAAATTAATTCCAATTATACCTCCATCTAGAGGTCATGGATACAACATATATGAAGAGTTGGGAGCAGATAAAGTTCTCGCATATACCAGATTTGATGACTCTACAAGAGATTTTCCAGTAAACACTAAATTTTCTCAGGTTGGAATTATAAAAAATCCAGAAACATATAATTCATCAACACTTTATAGTGCAAGTGAGTATTCGTCATTAGGATCAATAAAATTAACATCAGATATTACTGCTACTATTGGAAATAAAATTGAGCAGGAAACCTCAGATGGCAGTATTGCAAGAGGATATATAGCATCATATGATGCTGATACTAAAGTATTGAAATATTATCAAGATAGATCTTTAAACTTTGCCAATACTTTTGATCAAACCGACAGAAACGATGTAACTAGTAAGGCCAATGTTGTTAGTTTTGAATCTTCATCAAATTCAATTTCTGATGGAACTTTTTCAGCATCAATTGATACAGGTTTTGGAGGAATTACAACTACAATTGGATCTAAAATAATTAATTTAGGAGTTACATTCTCAGGTGGACTTGCCGATCCTGAGATAAATAAAAATACGGGAGATGTTATTTACATTGACAATCGTTCTCTTGTTACGAGAGACTCTAGGCAAAAGGAAGACATCAAAATTATTCTGGAATTCTAAAGAAAAATGTCGCAAAAAACAAATTTAAATATCAATCCATACTATGATGATTTTGATGCATCAAAAAACTTTTTAAAAGTTTTATTTAAACCAGGATATCCAGTTCAAACTAGAGAACTGACGACTTTACAGTCAATCCTTCAAAATCAAGTAGAAAATTTTGGAACTCATATATTCAAAGAGGGATCAGTTGTCATCCCAGGAAATATTTCATATGATGGTCAATTTTATGCAATAAAGGTAAATACCACACAATTCGGAACTGATATATCATTATACATTGACAAATTTGTTGGAAAAACAATAACAGGTCAAGTTTCTGGTGTTACTGCTAGAGTTCAAAAAGTAATTTTACCAACAGAAAGTGATGATGTAGAATATATAACTTTATATGTAAAATATGTAGAGTCTGATAATAATTCTCAATTCACACAATTCCAAGATGGCGAACTGTTGTCTTCTAATACAAATGTAGTTTATGGAAATACCACAATAAATTCTGGAACTCCATTTGCTTCATCTATTAGTTCCAATGCATCCGCAATAGGGTCATCCGCATCTATTGGTAATGGCATTTACTTCATAAGAGGATATTTTGTAAATGTTTTATCCCAAACAATTCTCTTAGATTTTTATACAAATACACCATCATATAGAGTTGGATTGCAAATTAATGAATCTCTGATTAATGCAAAGGAAGATGAATCCTTATTTGATAATGCAAAAGGATTTTCAAACTATGCTTCACCTGGTGCAGATAGATTAAAAATAACATTAACTCTCACAAAAAAATCATTAACAGATACTAATGATACTAATTTTGTAGAGTTACTTAGAGTAAAAAATGGAAAAATTAAAAAAATTACAACTAAAACTGAATATAATAGAATTCGTGATTATCTTGCAGAAAGAACTTTTGATGAATCGGGTAACTATACTGTAAATTTATTTGATCTTAATTTAGAAGAGTCGTTAAACGATAGATTAGGTAATGATGGAGTATACTTTTCTAATGAACAGACTGATGATGGAAATACTCCTTCGAATAATTTAACCGCATTAAAGATATCACCAGGAAAAGCATACGTAAAAGGATATGATATTGAAAAGACATCATCTAGTATTATTGATGTAGATAAACCAAGGGATACAGAAGATATCAAAAATGTTACGGTCCCATTTGAAATGGGAAATTTACTGAGAGTTAATAACGTAACTGGATTAGCAAAGGTAAGAGAAACAATCTCGTTATACTCTCAATTTGGATGTTTAGGAAGTCAAATTGGAGAAGCTAGAGTATATTCATTTAATTTAACAGATTCTGCATATTCTAATGCAGAAACTAGTTGGGATTTAAGATTGTATGATATTCAGACATATACAAGATTAACATTAAATCAATCTGTTTCTTCAGATGAAATAAAACAATCGTTCTTTATCAAAGGAAAGAGTACAGGATCCAGTGGTTTTGTAACAGCAGATGGAGCATCTAATCAAATTTTCTTGAGGCAGACTTCTGGAACGTTCGCTAAGGGTGAAATTTTATTAATTAATGGGATAGAATCCTCAAGATCTGTAACCGAAGTTCGTGCATATAATACACAAAACATTAAGTCAGTAAAACAAACGGCACCTTTCAGTTATAGCAATTTTCAAGCGGATTCAATTTTAGAATCATTCAATTTTCCTGGTTCTGTATCTGAATTAACAATTACTGCATCTGGGGGAGGTATATCTACAGTAACTTCTCCAGGTAGAACTTTTGTTGGTATTAGAACTGATACTGTGATCAGATATCAACAATCCGGTTCTTCATTAGAGATTTTTAATAGAGTATCTAGTGTGGCAGCAGATGCACTGTCATTTGAGGTTTCTGCAATATCAAATGTTGCTGGAGTATTTAATGGAGCACTTCCAACATCAGATATTCAAGTTAATGGATTTTTAGGAGCACCAATAGTAAGAGGTTCGGGAACTTTATTTGCCCCCCTAACAGAACCAAATACATCTAGTATTGATCTTTCTAATTCTCAACTATTCATTACTGAACAGTTAACTGGAAAAGATGTTGATAATTCTAACAATACTATAACTATCAATACTAGTGATATTGGCGATGTATCTTGGGTCAATTTTGATCAAGAGAGATTTGGTATTGGATACAGTGGAGGAGGTATAGGAACGATTACTTCAGATGCATTCAGTATTAGTGGAAATACAGTAACTATTAGAGGTTTAGACAGCACTCTTTCAAATAATGATACTGTTGTTAATGTGACGGCAATAAAAAGTAATATTCAAAGTAAAACAAAAAATTATTCTAGAAGTACGGTTTTATTTGTAAATAGATCTAAATTAAAAGAATCTGGAACTACTACCGCAACTTCCAAAAATGATGGATTGACTCCTAATGAATATTATGGATTAAGAGTTCAAGATGAAGATATTTCATTAAATTATCCCGATGTTTCAAAAGTACTTGCAGTTTATGAATCATTGAATAGTAATGATCCATCTTTTGATATTATTGAATTTCCTGTTATCGCAAATGTTGGATCTAATGTAATAATTGGAGAAAATATTATAGGATCTACAAGTAACACCATTGCTAGAGTTGTTACTAACAACACCACAAATCCTTCAACAGGATCTAATAATAAATTGGGAATTGTTTACTTAAACGAAAACAAATTTTCAGTTGGAGAAGTAGTATCTTTTGAAGAATCTGAAATTGATACTCAAGTTGATTCTATAACAAATGGAAATTATAGTAATATAACACAATCTTTTAAGTTGAATAGAGGACAAAAAAATCAGTATTATGATTATTCGAGAATTGTAAGAAACAAAAACACTCAAGAACCATCAAGACGTTTAATAGTAATTTTTGATCATTACACTGTCCCAACAAATGATACTGGAGATGTATTTACTGTAGATAGTTATGATGCAGAAAGATTTTCTAAAGATATTCCAAATATTGGAGGGTCTATTAGAGCAACAGATACTTTAGATTTTAGACCTAGAGTAGCAGTTTTTAATCCCGCAGTAACAATTGATAGATCACCATTTGATTTTAATGCCAGAACTTCGGCATTTAATACTTCCCCATTAAGATTATTGGCACCTGAAGAAGGTTCTGTAATTAGTCAAAGTTTCTATCTTCCTAGAATAGATAAAATTTATCTAGATATTCTTGGGAATTTTGTTGTAGATAAAGGAGTATCTTCAAAAAATCCAAAACCACCCACTAAAAAAGGTGAATTTTTAGAACTTGGAACTATAGAATATCCAGCATATCTTTATGACACATCTGATGCGAATATTATCCTAACTGATAATAGAAGATATACAATGAGAGATATTGGCATCATTGAAGATAGAGTAGAAAATTTAGAAAGAGTAACAACTCTTTCTTTACTCGAAGTTAATACTCAAACACTACAGATAAAAGATTCTGAAGGTTCTGATAGATTTAAGAGTGGATTTTTTGTTGATGATTTTTCTGACAGTTCTAGATTTGATACTTTTGAATCTACAACATTAATTGACGAAGAATCAAGAACACTTAATTCTGATATTAGTAGCAATTCATTAGAATCATTAGTATCGACTTTAGAAAATTTTACTCCGGAGAATTTAGATTTGAGTGCAGATAAGTATTCAACTACTCCTCTAGTACTTTTAGATTCTAATATAGAAAAAACAGGAAATACATTAACACTTGCATATGATCAAATTGATTGGTTGCAACAACCATTTGCTACTAAAGTTGAAAATGTAAATCCATTTAACATTGTTGTTTATGATGGAACAGTTACATTAGATCCTGCAGTCGATAGTTGGACTAGAACAGTTCAATTACCTGATAGAACAATTAATAGGGGAGTTACCAGAACAAATAATGTCAATTTAACTAATAATCTAAATTCCAATGTTACAACCGGTGTCAGAGTTCGTGGGGGAAGTGGAAGAACTGCTAGAAGAAGACAAGCAGAACAGGCAGGGAATTTCTCTTTCAGTGCCTCAAGCACTTCTAGAGGATCTTTTGATACTGTAGATACCAGTATTCGTAATGAAGTAGTGGGTAGTAACGATCAGCTTTTCATTAGATCTAGAAATGTGGAGTTTAATGCATCCAATTTAAAACCAAACACAAGATATTATCAATTCTTAGATGGAAGAAGTGGGGTCGATGTAATTCCAAAACTTGTAGAAATTGAAAATGTATCTAATGCATTTACAGTTGGAGAGACTGTTATTGGAACTGTAAGAGGTGTTGAAAGAATTAAATTTAGAGTATGTAGACCAGATCATAAATCGGGATCTATTTCAAGTCCAGATTTAACATATAATCAGAATCCATATAATAAAACTCAAACTTTAGGTACAATCTATAGTTCCACATCAAATGTCCTTAATGTTGATGTTGATGGACTTTCTAAGAGAGCACAGGGAAGATATTTTGGATATATTCAGTCTGGTATGCAATTAGTTGGACAAACTAGTAATGCTATTGCCTCTGTAAAAGACATTAGATTAATTTCAGATAATTTTGGAGATATTAATGGTTCATTCTTTATTAGACCTCCATATGTGGATCCAACACCAAACGTTAGATTACGTGCAGGAACAAAGACTTATAAATTAACATCTAGTTCCACAAATGATAAAGGTTTACCGGGAAGCAATTCAATTTCTTTTGCAGAAACATCATATACCGCAAATGGAACTGTTTTAAGATTCCGAGCAACAGTAACAAGAGAAACCACAAGAACAAATATTTCAAATACCGTAAATTTGAATCTAAGAAGACGTGTTAATGTTGAATATACTGATCCTCTAGCACAAACATTTACTGTTGGTGGCAATATTCAAGTCAAATCTGATATTGATACTGATGATGACGTGAACGGAGTATTCTTAACATCAGTAGATGTATTTTTTGCTACAATTGATAGTGGCAATGCACCAATTAGAGTGGAAATAAGAGAAACTCAATTAGGGACACCAACACTTACAACTGTTGGAAAACCAGTAATTCTTAGACCAAGAGGTAATGTTAATGGTGTTGAAACACAACTAATTCAAACATCAGATACTGGAGAAATTGCTACAAATATTAGATTCCCGGAACCAATATTCCTGGCACCTGGTAGAGAATATGCAGTAGTTTTAATATCAGATCAAAGTGATGAATATGAAGTGTGGACAGCTGTTATGGGAAGTAAGACTGTCAACACACAACAACTTCCTGATGTTGATCAAGTCATTTATACTAAACAGTTTGCTCTTGGATCTCTATTCAAGTCTCAAAATGGATCTATCTGGTCAACCGATCAAAATCAAGATTTAAAATTTAAACTCTATAAAGCGGAGTTTACTCAAAGTTCAGGAACTGCATATTTCTATAACCCACCTTTAGATCAAAGTAACGATTATGTTCCAGAGTTGATCAATAATCCAATTACAATTCTTCCAAAAACAGGAAAGATTGGAATTACTACAACAACGGATAGTAATTTTATCGGAATTGTAACTGTTGGCAGAAAACTTGCTGGTGTTAATGGAAATGGGGGATCAGCAATTATTGTTGGGCAAGGTAGTTCCGTCAGTGATGCTTCGACATTAACTGAACCGGGACAAAATTATCCAGTGAGTGTTACCGAGGAAGCAGTAAGCACGTTCAATTTCTCCGGAAAAGGAGAGGGACTAAAACTTCTTATAACCACAAATCCAAGTGGGGTCATTACCGGAGTGGCACATTCTACAGTTCATCCCGATCATGGAACCGGATATCAAGTTGGAGATGTTGTTGGCATTCAAACTTTGACGACATCAACAGAAACTGGTAGAGATGCAAGGATAACTATTGGAGAAATTTCTGGTCTAGATACTCTATATCTTACCAATGTTCAAGGTGAATTTGGTGGTAGTAGTAGTGCAAAAGAATTTGCAGTTGGTGCTGCCGTTAGTTATTATAATGATTCTTCGACAATTGTGTCTGCTGCAGGAACTAATATCATATCTTCCAATGCAGATGGTGGAGTTTATTCTGGAGATTACTTTAAAGTAGATCACTTTAATCATGGAATGTATTCAACGACTAACAAACTAGTTATTGATAACATTAAATCAGATATTCCAACGACAGCATTAACATCACAACTAACGGTTGGAGAAACTTCATCTATCAGTGTATCTTCTTCATCTGATTTCGAAACATTTGAGGGAGTACCAGTAGATGCTTCATATCCAGGATATGTAAAAATTGGAAATGAAATTATTAAATATAACAATGCAAGTGGTAATATATTGACTATTAACGCAAATGGAAGAGGTATTGATGACACGATTTCAATTAATCATTCATCAGGCAGTGTTGTTGAAAAATATGAACTTGGTGGTGTTTCTTTAAGAAGAATTTCTAAAATCAGCACTTCCATCACTACCCCAATTGATATCGACAGTTATCATATCAGAATTGATAGGTCAATATCTAAAGGAAATAATAGATTACAAGATGGAGATACTACAAACTATCCACAATTATCTTTCAATGACGAAAAATTAATTGGAGGAGATTCTGTTACTGCCTCCGAAAACTTGGTATTTAATTCAATAAATCCATCATATGATATACTTACTCCAGGATCAACTACTTTCGTAACAGGAAAAATTAGAACAACAACTGCAACTAGTGTTAGTGGGACAGAAGTTTCATTCAATGATAACGGATATGAAGAAATTCAATTAAATTCATCAAATACACTATCTTCCTTAAGGATGGTTGCTTCAGAGACAAATCAAAATGAATATTTAACCTCTCTACCAAGAAATAAATCACTTACTACTGCTATTACATTCAATTCAAATGATCCAAATAATGCACTTTCTCCAATACTAAATTTGGATCAAGCAGGATCTATACTTAATGTCAATAGATTGAATAAACCAATCACTGATTATCCCAATGATAGTCGTGTCAATTCAATTGTTGATGATCCACATTCATCTGTATATTATTCAAATATTACAACTCTCCAAAATCCAGCATCTGGACTTAAAGTTATTATTGCTGCAGAAAGACCTGGAGATGCTGACTTTAGACTTCTTTATACCACAATAAAATCAGATTCTAGTGAAATTGAACAATCATATGACTTGTTCCCAGGATATGATAATCTTAAGCAGACAAATCAGGGTTTATTAATTGTTGATCCATCCAAAAATAGTGGATTGCCGGATAGAAAAATTAGAGCAAGTTTAGATGGTGAATTTTTAGAATATGAATTTACGATTGATAATTTGGACCTATTTACTGGATATGGAATTAAGATTGTAATGTCTAGTTCTAATCAAGCACAGGATCCTCGTTTTAGAGATCTTAGAATTATTGCACTCAGATGATAAAAGTAGAAGGACACTCTAATTTATACAGAGATGAAAATACCGGTGCTATCGTAAATTGTGATACTGCCGGATATGATCAGTATATCAATACTATTACACAAAAAGATTTGCGTAAAAAAGAATTGGATGAAATGAAAAAAGATATTAATGATATAAAATTCTTACTTCAAGAAATTTTGAATAAGTAACTACTTATAAATAGCTAGAGGTATATTAGCATCACAAAATAATGGCTGTTTATGTATCAAATATTGTGATTGAGCAAGGGTATGATTTCG
>Ga0257114_1001233_pt1 | contig 18550 bp, 24 predicted proteins | sample SI112_10mmetaG_FD_190149 | JGI IMG/M metagenome (GOLD analysis project Ga0257114, IMG submission 190149) | Marine microbial communities from Saanich Inlet, British Columbia, Canada - SI112_10m | ecosystem: Environmental > Aquatic > Marine > Inlet | place: Canada: British Columbia | collected...
TATAAGAATGATTATGCATGGCAACAGTATGTACTGCATAAGTTAGCAGATGATTTAGACTTAGAGCCTGGCAATATGATATGGCAAGTACAGAATCTGCATGTCTATGAAAAACATTTCGATTTAATTCAACCAAAATCTTATGCCTAAACAGTGGTTAAACGAAGAAGCGCTTGATGTGTTAGTTAATTATTACTATCCTAAAGCTGGATGGTTACAAGACAATGTCAATTGGGGTCCATTAGATTACGAAGGACCAGAAGCTAATAAAGAAATTAATGATCCTCTTATGCAGAAGATAGACATCTATGATTGTAAGACGAGAAATGCCGCTGGCTTTTCAAATGTATTACAAGACTTATTTCTTGGTTCAAAGACTCCTAAATGGAGATGGCAAAACGAAAGACGTAGAGACATTAACACATGGAATGATAAAATCACATGGGGTTTATCTGCACAGTTTTTTGTTATGATGTGTCATCGTATTACAGGAAGTGGTGCATCATTTGAAAATGACCACGGATATCGTAATAATATTATACAATATTGGGGTACGCAGTATGCTAAGAATGGTATAAAAGAAATGTGTGAAGATATGGTAAAGATGAAAGAGCAAGGACCGATCTTTACTTCTATTGGTAACCAGCCACCTGCTCCAAAGAAGGGCACGAGTAATGTAGACTTTATGACAAAAGAATTACCACCATTAATATTTAAATTTGTTGATTGGTTATTATATGAAAAGATAGATGGCGAGTATAGAAAGACAATGAAAACTCACAAAGAGATTGTAGACTGGTTTAATGCATATAATAAATCAGCAGGACATAGAAAGTTTAACTTTCAATATGCAGCATTCTCTATGGACTGTTCAGATTATTTTCCTACAGCAGTAGATCCAGATTCACATACATACTTAGGCAACAACGCTGTTCGTTGTTTAAAGAAGTTATCGTCTGGATATAGTCATGATGAGTTCATGAATATATTAAGAGAACGTACAGGCGGAAGACCAAAAGATCTTGAAGATGTTATGTGTGACTTCGTAAGGTTTGGTCAGAATTATGTACCAAGAGGTAATGGTACATTTGACCATATTCCTAGTACTATAACTAATAACAGCGGATGGGTATCTGGTTGGAAGCAAAGACAAGGTACACCACCGGATACTAATACACTACCAATATAATGCCACATAATAATCACGTAGAAGATGGTTTCAATATCGATGTCGGTATGATGCAACCTGAAGAAGCAAAAGAATATTACTTAGATCTTGCACAGTTCTGGACTGATCCTAATCCAGCTCCACGTATTGTTGAGCATGAAGGTATTCGGGTTGTAAGAGATGATGACTTAGTTGGATCTAAAGTTCGTGGTGGAGATTGTCTTATTAGTTCTCTTCCACGTCATATTGACACAATAGTTTATGTGCAACCAAGGACTGGTTTAGCTGGTGTAAGTATATTAGATGTAGCAAAGAGACATAATAAAGCAGTAAGATTATTCATGCCATCATCTAAAAAGATTTCACATCATCAAGCATGTTGTATAGAACAAGGAGCAGAAGCATCCTTCCATCGTATTGCAGCTATGCCTAATCTAAATAAGATAGCAAAGGAATGGGCTGATCAGAAAGAAAATGCATTCTTTGTACCATTAGGATTAAAACATAGAATGGTTACAGCAGGAATGGTTAAAGTTGCATCACAAATAAAAGAACCTGATGTAGTTTATGTTGCTACCTCAACAGGTGTATTAACACGTTCATTACAGATTGCTTGGCCAAATGCAGAGTTTGTCTCTGTTGCTGTAAGTAGAAACATGAAGGCTGGTGAATTAGGTAGAGCAAGAGTTATATCTGAGAAAAAAGCTTTCACGGCTCATGAGAGTAAAGAGAACTTACCACCATTTCCAAACATAGATACTTACGATGGTAAGGTATGGAAATATATTCCTAAGCATTCTGATAAAGATATATTATTTTGGAATGTAGGTAAAGAACCAGTATTACATGATGATACATTATATGAAACAACTGATAGCTATAGAAAATGGGATAAAGATTTATGATTACAGGAACATTTAATAAGATACCACGTAAGAAGAACAGCCATGGATATGGTTGGGCACGTACATGGGCAGAGAACTTAAAGGTAGGTATTAACCACGATGCTGATCCAGTTGAGATATTATACTTAGACCATGGTGTAAACTTTGGTGGTGGTCTTAATCTATTCGGTGGATTTGATGAGAAGCTTAAACAAAGAGTAGATAATTTTTTAGCAGCTGATAAGGTTTATTCGCTTGATATAGATATGCCAGAATATGGTAACATGTTAGCCAAGAGAAAAGATGTAGAGGATAAAGCGTGGTGTGCTCGTGTTCAACAGAAATGCGACAATGCACAAACATTACTATCCACTGATCTTGATACACAATGGCTGACAATAGGTGATTCTCATACAGCAGCGTTTGCCCCACCAGGAAGTATGGTGATTAAGACTAATGGTCTTACACTAAACGGCCAAATCAAATCTAACTTTCAATACGTAACAGATCATATAGCTAAGTGCAATAACCTACAAGGTATCACATTAAGCTTTGGTAATATAGATGTGAGACATCACTTATGCAGATTACATATTGATCCAAGAGATATGTGGATAGATCTAAAAAGGTTTGGTGATAGCTTGCCAATTCCAGTAGAATATTCTGTTCCATGGCCTATAGAGTTTGAAGGCAGAAGATTACCAAAGACTGGTTACTATAAAGGTCAACCATTTTGGGGATCATACTATGAAAGATCACAAATGCTTGAAAGAATCTTTGAGACTATGGATATGATTAGTATGAATAGAATCATGTATCCAATGGAATGGTTAAAGATGAATCCAGAAGAATTTGCTAAAACCAAAATGGAAGGTACAAGCTCAGTACACATATCACCAGAAGTATATAGACGAAAAGATTTCGGTCAGCAGTATGTACTTCCGATATAACTGTGATATAATATACATATCAATTAACTATTAGAGGAGAACTATTATCGGTATAATGGACAAATTACAGAAGAACTCACGTATCAAAGAGTCTTCGCAACTTGACAAAAGCAAGTTGTTTTCTGATAAGGACATGATTCCAACACCTGTCCCAATGATTAACGTTGCACTATCAGGTGACCCAGACGGTGGTCTGAGTTCAGGTTTAACAGTATTGGCAGGACCATCGAAGCATTTTAAGACTTCTTTTGCCTTGTTAATGGCAGCAGCTTACTTAGATAAGTATGACGATGCTGTTTTGTTATTCTATGATTCAGAGTTTGGCAGCCCGCAACAATACTTTAAGTCGTTTGGTATAGACACTTCGAGAGTTCTACATAGCCCCATTACTAATGTAGAAGAACTGAAGTTTGATCTAATATCCCAGTTAGAGAATATCGAACGCAAAGATAGAGTCATTATTATAATTGATTCTATCGGTAACCTAGCTTCTAAAAAGGAGCTGGAAGATGCTATGAATGAAAAGTCAGTAGCAGATATGTCGAGAGCGAAAGCCCTCAAAGGTCTATTTAGGATGACAACACCCTATCTAACAATGCGCGACATACCGTTGTTAGCAGTCAACCATACATATCAAGAAATCGGCTTATTCCCTAAAGCAGTCGTTTCCGGTGGTACAGGTATATACTACTCCTCAGATAATATCTGGATCATCGGACGTCAGCAAGAGAAGAAGGGAACAGAAATTTTAGGATATAACTTTGTAATCAATGTAGAAAAGTCAAGGTTTGTCCGTGAGAAGTCTAAGATTCCTATTGCAGTTACATGGGAAGGTGGTATTGAAACCTACTCAGGTCTATTAGATGTTGCATTAGAAGGTGGATATGTTGCTAAGCCTACAATTGGTTGGTACTCAAAGGTTGATAAAACCACTGGTGAGATAGAAGATAAAAAGGTTCGTGTTGCTGAAACACTTAAGGAATCTTTCTGGACACCTATCTTTGCTAACACAGACTTTAAACAATATCTTAAAGATAAATATGAAGTAGGTCATGCCGAAATGATTAAATCAAACCCTGAAGATTTGGATATTTAATGCAGATAGAAACATTAATCTTACGTAACCTAATGTTAAATGAGGATTACACCAGAACGGTGATTCCTCATTTGAAAACTATATACTTTGAGAATCCATATAGAGATGTCTTTAATGAGATTGTTGGCTTCGTGAATAAGTTTAATAAGTTACCAAGTGCTGATGCGTTGAGTATAGAACTAAGGAATAATCCTAAGATAGGATCTGATTCATTAGCTCTTATACCTGAGATCAGTAAACCAGATACAGAACAAACCCAAGAGTGGTTAGTTGAGAAGACTGAGAAGTGGTGTCAAGACAGAGCAATCTACTTGGCAATCATGGATTCAATTAATATTATTGAAGGTAAGCATGAGACATATGACAAGAATGCATTGCCTACAATACTCAGTGAGGCTTTAGGTGTTAACTTTGATATGAGAGTTGGTCACGATTATGTTGATGACTCTGATGGTCGTTATGATTTCTATCATAGGCAAGAAGAACACCTACCATTTGACTTAGAAAAGTTTAACGCAATCACCAAAGGTGGTCTTGTGAAGAAGTCACTTAATGTTGCTTTGGCTGGTACAGGTGTTGGTAAGTCATTGTTTATGTGTCATGTTGCCGCTGGTGCTTTAACACAGATGAAAAATGTGTTATATATAACTATGGAGATGGCAGAAGAAAGAATAGCTGAACGTATTGATGCTAATCTTATGAATGTGCCTATTGACCAGTTAGAGAATCTATCAAAAGATATGTTCGATAAGAAGATGCATAAGCTTACAGACAAAGGTGTAGGTAAACTTATTGTAAAGGAATATCCTACAGGTGCAGCAAGTGCTATCCACTTTAGGGCATTACTTAAAGAATTAAAGATCAAACGTGATTTCACACCTGATCTTATTTGTATAGACTATTTAAATATATGTTCAAGTGCACGTATGAAATCTATGGGTGGATCGATCAACTCATATATTATGGTCAAAGCAATTGCAGAAGAATTGCGTGGTTTGGCAGTAGAGTATAACTTACCTATTGTTACAGCCACACAAACTACACGGTCAGGTTTTGCATCGTCTGATGTAGGACTAGAAGATACAAGTGAATCATTTGGTTTACCAGCTACGGCAGACTTAATGTTTGCACTTATATCTACCGAAGAACTTGAAGCTATGAATCAAATCATGGTAAAACAATTAAAGAATAGGTATAATGATCCTACAGGTTCAAATAAAAAGTTTGTACTTGGCATTGACAGGGCTAAGATGAGACTGTATGATGTAGAGGATACGGCCCAAACTCTGAATGTAAGAGATGAGCCGGTTAAAGTTTCACCTAGATATGACACAATAGGGGAGGGATTTACAATTGAGTAGATTACACGGTAAGTCATGGGGAAATAGATATACCCATTTAGCAAAAGAAATATCTACATGGTCCAAGGACCCGAGCACTAAAGTTGGTGCTGTAGTGATTGGAAACAATGGTGAAGTATTATCACAAGGTTATAATGGCTTTCCAAGAGGTATTAAAGATACATCGGCTAGATTAAAAAATCGTGAAAGAAAGTACAATTTAGTTGTACATGCCGAGATGAATGCTATATATAATGCTAGTCTTAATGGAGTATCTTTAAATAATGCGACATTATACGTATATGGTTTACCCATTTGTAATGAATGTGCCAAAGGTATTATTCAAGTTGGTATTAGAAGAGTAATTGCAACTAGACCAGCAGATTACAATAAAGAATGGGACGAATCAATAAAGGATGCCAAAGCTTTATTTAAAGAAGCTGAGGTCGAATATTTAATTGACGTGGAGAAAGAATGAGTAAAACGATGATACCATTTGTAAAGGTTAGAAGAGATGCAAATAAAAATAAGATCTCGAAGAAACATATGAGTCATGGAACATTCAGATGTAAACGTCATCCAAACAGTAAGAGGTGTAACAATGCTTAAAGCGTTATTTAATCAAGGCTATTCGAAAAAGTTCATGGACCGAATAGAATTTAGAAGAAAGGAATACTACGAGAAACGTAGAATTCAAACGATCCGTGAAAATGCTATGAAGATGGCACACAATTGGTCACATGAATATCCTACTGGTACGCCATTAGAATATATTCGTGATGATATTATAGAATGTTGGGAAAGGAATTCAAAGGTTGGTATATATGCTAACTTAGATAAGAAACAAAAGATCCCATATAAAGTTGAAGGAAAACATGAAAAATAAATTAATAGGTTTAACAGCGGGTATCTTGTTTGCTGCATCTATGTCAGCACTCGCTGCTGGTAAAGGTGCTGTTGTAACAGATCATTACCACGAGGTTGTATATTTAGAACCATATACGGTTGAAGTATGTGAGCAACAAAGAGTAACTAACCAAGAGGACTTAATTAACAATGCATTTTGGGGAGCAATCTTTGGTGCAGTTGTTGGTGATGTAATTGATGAAGATAATGGTAAAGTTCCTGGTGCAGTAATCGGTGCAGCTATTGGTGCAAATGAGGCTAACCAAAATAGCACTACAACAGCGATGGTATGTAAGACTGAGACACGAAAGAAGTCTACTACCGTGAATGAATACTCACACTCAGTTATTAGATTTGAGTATGAAGGTAACTTGTACGAACTTGATTTTATTAAGAGATAATGACTAAAAGAAGAGACGGTACAGAAATACCATTTAATCGATGGTCATTTGTAGACCAACATGGTAGAGACGATGACCATTGGTACATACGATTAGAAGGTGGAAAATTCCATGATGTTATATATCGCTACATGGAAATTAAATTGAATGAGACAACACAGTCGATAAACTTTGATTACGAAATTGTGGATTACCCAGGTGATGATCCACATGGTGAAAAAGAGTTTAATGAAGCGGCTGGCGATATTCTCAAAAGTATATTAGATGATGCGATGGCAAAGCAAGACTATGTACTCGGTAAAAAGTAATGAACGTAAAAGAAACACTGACCATTCTCTCAGAAGAATGTGCAGAAGTAATACAAGCTAACTCAAAATTAATTAGATTTGGCCCTTATGATGAAGATAATGTGGCTGAATTAGAAAAAGAACTCGGTGATGTAATGGCTATGATACTCATACTTGATTATTATGGTTATGTTTCAACAAAAAATATCACAGAAAATATAGAACCAAAGCTAAAAAAGCTTAAGAAGTACAGCAAAATTAAGAATTTAAATAAGATAATTAAGAATTTATAATTATTATAAATACCTTTATATGTATATTTTATAAGGGTTTTAATGCAGTCACTTAAGGGTTATCTATCGGAAGGAAGACACGATCCTTCAATATTCAAGGCAGTTTTTATGGCAGGTGCTCCAGGCGCAGGTAAATCCTTTGTCGCTGAATCTATGGCACTACCCGCCCAATTAGGATATAAAGAAATTAACTCTGATATGGAGTTTACTCGTTATATGAAACAAGCAGGTTTGACTGATGACAAGGGTGCAGTTATCCTTAATCCTAAACAGGAATATGAACGTAACGTAGTTCGAACAGTAGCAAAGAGGCATACTAAAGCCAAACAAGGTCACGCCATGGTAGGTAGATTAGGTCTACTTATTGATGGTACAGGTGCAAATTCTTCTAAAGTATTAACACAAAAGCAAACACTAGAAGCGCTTGGTTATGAGACATCTATGATATATGTCAAGCTTGGTTTAGAAGGTTCTATTGAATCTGACAGACAGCGGGGTGAAGCAGGTGGAAGATCTATTGGACCAGAACTTGTAACCGCCAAATACGACGAATTAGAGAAAAGTTTAAAACCATTAAAGAGATCATTTGGTAAAATGTTTTTCGAGATAGATAACTCAGTAAGAGAGCGAACACCAGTTTTAATTAAGAAAGTAGAAAATGTAATTAAGAAATGGTCTAAGAAACTGCCAAATAATAAAGCAGCCAAGGCATGGATAAAAAATAACTGATGAAAACATATAAACAAGTAGAAGCAATAGATCACATATGTGAGCAACAATACCAAGATGAGGTAATAAGCGAAGCAGAGTATCAAGGTAAAACCGTTTCATTAAATAACCCTCAACGATCACCTAAAGGTTCCGCATCTAAGTTCCACGTATATGTAAAGAACAGTAAAGGTAATGTTGTAAAGGTTAACTTCGGTGATCCTAATATGGAAATTAAAAGAGATGATCCTGCAAGACGTAAAGCTTTTAGAGCTCGTCATAATTGTGCAGATAAAAAAGATAAAACTAAAGCAGGATATTGGTCATGTTACCAATGGAGAGCTGGCGCAAAGGTAGATAATTAATGCTTTCATTTAAAACAAAACAACTAGAAGAAAAAGCTCCTCCTGGCATGAAAGCCCTAGTAAAGGGATTTAAAGCCGATGGTATGGATGATGAAAAAGCTTTTGCTCTTGCTTGGTCTATATACAATAAGAAGAAAAACGAAGAGAAAACTCCAGCACCACAAGAAGATGATTCAGGTTGGGTAGAAGAGTATATACAAGAAGCATATACTATTGCTTATACAAAGCCAGCAGATATTAAACATATAGGATACTCTGATGAGCAACTAGCTGATATAGCTGATCTATATAAACAATTAAAAAATAAGCATGATACTCCTTTAATCTTTGATACTGGTAAAAACAAAGTAGCAAAGGTTCACACAGACTTGCAAGGATCAGTTGATATAAGTGGTAGAGTAACTACATACAAGTTTGGTAAAGGATCTGTTGGTAAAGGAAAAGCTGTTGACTTAGAAGATTTTGGTATTGCTACTACCACTGACTTCTTAGAATTTTTTCAGTGTGTTGGCTTATTCATAGGAGTACCTTTAGACGAGAGTAACTTTAAGAAATCATTAGAGCAATTGTTTGTTGGCGGTGATTTTAAAATAAGAGATTACATTAAAGACTGGAAGAAGTTTGTTGCGTATGTTGACGCAGATAAATCATTAGGTAAAGATGTAATCATGTTAGTGAATGGTTCATATTACTACAGACAAAAAGAAATTGGATTCACTAAACCATATGTAATTTGGACTGGTATTACAGAGTACTATGCTGCTTTAAAAAATAAAGAAGGCATTACAGGTAGTGTAAAACCAAATACAGCGGACTGTGTTCTTATTAACGGTACACCCAATGAATTGTATGCTGCATTAAAAAGTAAAAACCCAATTATAACAGATGATGATACCGGTTTAATACAATGTGATGGTGTTGAATGGTATCAAATATCTTTAAAGAAGGCTGATGGCCAAGCAAAGCTTGGTAAGATCACAACGCTTATGAAAGGTAAGTACCAGCCTGGTGAAGATAATATGGATCTTGCAAGGGTACGTGACCAATTCCCTGAGCTTGCCGAACAGTATTTGCAAGAAGGATTCTTTGGTGATACTATAGATAAGATAAGAGATTATGGTAAAGACGCAGTAAAAAGATTTCAACAAGCAGCAAAAAATGTTCTTAATTTCGGTAAACAATTATTTAAAAAGATATCTATGCTAGGAAAGAAATATGAAAAGAGTACTGAAAAAGAACTTGAGCGTCTTACAAAGCGTAGTAAATATCTAACAGAGATGAGTCAAGGTGCAATGCTTAATGCTATTGTAAAAGATAAGAGATTAAATTCATCATACGCAAAAACAATTGAGAACTACCGTAAGAAAATTGATACAAAGGGTAATGATGTTGTGGAGATACGTATAGAGAAACAAAACAATGTACAAATTAATGAGACCACAATAAACTTCTTAGTAGGTAATGTTATATCATTTCAGCTTGTAAACGATATTATTAAAGATGTAAAGAAAAATGGCATTAATGTTATTAATGATTTAAATCAAAGTATGGCTATGGGTGATACAAACCTTCCAGTTGTAAAGGTCTTTGGTAATCCTAATAAAGCAGATTATAAAGTTATTACAGTTGGTACAATTAAACAGGCTGCACCAAAGAGAGATGGTAAGCCGATTAGTGTTTTAAAAGTTGCTGTTCTGCCATTTAAACAATACTATGTAGTAAACATGTGGATCTTTGCAGAGACTGTTGATGATGTAGCTAAATACCATAAGATAGCATTTAAAAAGAGTGGAGCAAGTTCATTCAATTATAATATTGAAGGTACTGGTACTGTTCCAGAAACTAAAATAACGGAATTTCAATGAAGTTTAAACAACACATAGCAGAAGCAAAGAATACTCACATGACTCATATTGAGGACATGGTGATTGATGGTGGAGTAGACGGAGCAAGATCAGCAATTTTCGCATTAAGAGATTTAAGAGATATGTTGGCTGGTCATTCGAATGATACTAAAGCAGTCACAGTCAAATGGGATGGAGCTCCTGCAGTATTTGCTGGTATCGATCCATCTGATGGTAAGTTCTTTGTTGCAAAGAAAGGAATATTCAATAAGAATCCTAAGGTGTATAAATCAGTAAAGGATGTAAAAGCTGATACCTCTGGTGATCTAGCAAAGAAACTAACAGTAGCATTTCAAGAATTAAAGAAACTTGGCATAAGAAAAGGAGTCTACCAAGGTGACATTATGTTCACAAAACCAGACTTAAAAAATCAAACAATTGATGGGAAGAAGTATGTAACCTTCCACCCAAATACTATAGTATATGCAATACCCGTTGAAGCAGCAGCAGAAATAAAGCGTGCAAAGATTGGAGTAGTGTGGCATACTTATTACTCAGGCTCAACCTTTGAATCTATGAGTGCATCCTTTGGTGTAACCACTGGAGCATTTAAGAATGTCCGAACGGTATGGCAGAAGTCCGCCAACCTACCAGACATATCTGGTTTAGCCACATTAACCAAAAAGGAAACAGATGAAATTACCACACATATCTCGAACGCAGGAAAGCTCTTTCAAAAAATCCAGGCTACGACGCTTAATGACGTGGCTTCAAATAAAGATATTAACCTCTTTGTTAATACCTTTCGAAATACGAAAGTTAGATCACAAGATGAAGTCACAGACTCAAAAGCCTACGTTGGTGAACTCATCAGCTGGATATCTAATCGTTACGACACCGAAAAAGAAAGGCTTAAGAGCGATGCTGGGAAAGATAGGAAGGAACAGGCAAAACTGGCAGCCTTAGAATTCTTCTCAGATGATAATAAAGATGGCCTTATAAGTATGATTGATATGCAAAATGAGCTAGTAAACGCTAAGATTAAGCTATTAAAACATCTGGATAGTATGGATAGTATAAATACATTTGTAAAGACTAAAGACGGTTTTAGAGTAACTGGCGCGGAAGGATATGTTGCTATAGATCATTTAACTAATGGCGCAGTTAAAATTGTAGATAGGATGGAATTTTCCTATAATAATTTTAGTAAAGATATAATAAAAGGGTGGGAGTCCGAATCACGATGAAGACGCTTAAAAAAATACTGGAAGCTAGTACTGACATTAATCCAGAATGGACTGCAGCGTTTGATCGTAAAGTTAAAGCCAAAGTGAATATGCGTGATTGGATGAACGTCACTAAGACGTATATATCTAAGCGTGATTTGGGTGCAGTTCCATTAGAAGGAATATATCCTAAGAATGCTAAAAAATCAGGTGTTCGCCAAGGGAGATTTGTTATGTATGATGTAGATTCAAAATACATTGTACATAAAAAATCAAATGCTACAGAGTTTATTACTTATGGAGATTTAGGTAAAGAACTAGTAGTTGCAATTATTAAAATGAATGTAGATCCAGAATTTAATAGGAATGCACCTTGGAATGTAAAAGTAATATTACCTGGACCAAAAAACTTGGCAATGAAAACATTCAATTCAAGATGGGTTCAGAAAAATGGTGGTGGCGGTTATGCGCTGGTGTTAAAATGGGTGGCTTCATTTGAGTCAGATATAGAAACTGCGTATAACAATTTAAGTAACTAGGAGAAGTTATAAATGAAATTAATAGATAGATTAGTAAAATCATACACACGCATAGATGAAGCAAGAGTGAAAGATAATCATAGGTGGAATGCCAATGATGAATTAGCTACTATGAATTTCATTTATAAAGACTACAAAAAAGAATTAGGTAGAGATCCAGGTAAACCATATATGGATGATGACCAATTAGTAGTAGGTAGCGACACAGTATTAAATGTTAAAGACAATACATCAGTAGCTGATATGAAAAAAGCAGTAGCTGGATGGATCGCAAAGAATGTAAAACCTGCTGCTGGTGAAGTAAAGGTTGGTAAATTTAATGCCAAACTTCCTACAGAAATGAAAGGTGTTCTTGGTAATAAAGCAGTAAAGCTTGATAATCCAAGAGTAATAATTAAAACAGATGTTGACTCAGCTAAAGAAATTCAAGCTGCTGTGAAAGGTACTGGTAAATTCCGTATGATGAAACGTAAAGATCACGTTGCTGTATACCTTGATTTTGCTGATGGAGACCAGCTTAAAGCTGCAATGGCAAAGGTTAAAAAAATTAAGTAATGTCACTGCATAGTTTTAAAGAACACTATCTTGAAGAGGCTGCGGCTGAAACAGTTACCCTAAACTGGGGTAGGTTTAATCCTCCAACTATTGGTCATGAAAAACTTTTAGATGTAACTAAATCTAAAGGCACAGGTGTTCATAGAATTTATGCAACACAATCAGAAGATAACAAAAAGAATCCCCTAGATTGGAAGACTAAAGTAAAGTACATGCGTAAGGTGTTTCCTAAACATGCACGTTCTATTCTTATGGATAAAAAAGCTAAAACAATATTCGATGTTCTGACTATAGCACATGATGATGGCTTTAAGAATTTAGAATTAGTTGTTGGTTCGGATAGAGTAACTGAATTTGAGAAGCTTGTAAATAAGTATAATGGTGTAAAGGGTAGACATGGTTTCTATGACTTTGTATCTATTAAAATTATGAACGCTGGCGAAAGAGATCCTGATGCGGACGGTGCAGAAGGTATGTCAGCTTCTAAGATGAGAGCCGCTGCAGCTGATAATGATCTTGTTGCATTTTCAAGAGGTCTACCACCAAGATATAGAGATGCCGAAGGACTGATGAATGATGTACGTAAAGGCATGGGTTTAAAAGAAGAAAAATCTTTTAGACAAGATGTAAAATTAAAGAAGGCTTCTAATCTTCGTGAGAAGTTTGTAGCTGGAAAGTTATTTAATGTGAAAGATTCTGTTAAAACAAATGATGGGCATGAAGGTGTTATAGATACATTAGGAGCCAATCACGTTAAAGTGAAAATGAAAGGAGACGGTGAGTTTAGAAACTTCTGGCTCCAAGATATATGTTTAAATAATTAGGAGATAAATTATGTCAAATTTGACAGGTGTAACAAAAGATATGTATCCAGAAGGTACAGTAGCTACAACTGAAGGTTTATTTGGACCAGAGGGTGAATTATTGGTTGGTGTTGTAGTGACTCAAGCAGAAATGGATGAGTTTAACGGAACAAGCTCGGACTTACCAGCGACTGGCGCTTCGGCTACCAGTAGCGCTAGTCCAAAACCTAAAAAGGTAACAGCAAAATCCACAAAAGAAGAAATGGAAATAGCAGGCCGTGATATGGGCATTGAGCTAGATAGGCGCAAGTCTAAAAAATCATTATGGAGCCAATTAAAAAAGGCAATGAAGTAAAAAACTTCAATAAATATATATTATGGAATTAACTAAAAACAACTTTGAGTTGTATGCTGCAAAGCATTATCAAAGGGATAAGTGGAGTACTGACGACGATTTTAAGGAAGACATGTCTCGGTTTAAATATATTAATAGATTAGTTAATAGGTATTATCGTGATGATGATTTGAAAGAACGATTAATATTAAACCATATTATTATATTAGGTAATGTGTTAGGTCCAGATGTATGTGCTGAGATCTTAATGTCAAAGACACACAATACCCTACAAAGTATTGTAAAAACCTTCTTGGTATATTTAAATTATTTGCCAGAAGATGATTATGTTGAAGTCCCATTGGACGCAACGATTATAGACGTATTAAGGAAGTTATGAGCCAGTATTTAAAAGAGTCAGCTGTAGATTTATTCTTAACGTATAAGTTTATTCGTTTACTCGTTACACCATGGAAGAAAACAGATGCATTTACTGCAGGTGTAATTGACGATAAGGGTAAGCTATTAGTAAAAGTAAAAAATCAAACAAGTGCTCAAGAGAAAACTTATACTGTTTTCCATAGGTTAGTCTTTAATATAAAAAGAATTTTAGAGAAAGTACCATTCGGTAAATCTAAAATTGCGTCTTATGCCGCTGCGTTGTTTCTACTTAAAGAAGAGACAGGCATGGAAGAAGCAGATATCCTCAAGGCGCTTGAGGATTTAGGCCATGATACTTCACTTGATTTAAATGAAGACTTTAAAGAACTTTGTGAGGGTCAACATATACTAAATCATGATTTGCAAGAAAGCAAGAAAGGAACAATCGTGCATTTAGATAATATAGAACCAGTTGGACAATTCGCTGGAGTTCCTATATATAAAACAAAAGAAAACATTTATTTATCAGTAAACAATATATTATAAGTATGTACTTTCACACTTAGTGTGATATAATATATTAATTTAATTGGAGTGACATGACGTCTATTAACGTGACCAAGCGCAGTGGTGAAACTGAGCAATTTAACATTGATAAAATTCACCGAGTGCTGGAATGGGCTTGTCAAGACTTAGTAGGTGTATCAGTCTCTGAAATAGAGATGAGAGCCAATGTCCAGTTATACGATAAGATGCGTTCGACATCTATCCACGATCTTCTAATCAAATCAACAGCGGAGCTTATTACTGAAGCTACACCTAACTATCAGACTGTTGCAGCCAGGCTAATCAATTATAAACTTAAGAAACTTGTATACGGTGACAAGGACCCATGGGCCCTCAAAGATATTATTGACCATAACATTGAGGCTGGAGTCTATGATAAAGATATATTGAATATGTATTCTGATGCTGAATTAGATTATATTAATGAACACATATTAGATCATTCAAGAGATGATGACTTCACATATGCTGGAATGGAGCAAATGAGATCGAAGTATCTTGTACAGAATAGAAGTGATGGTACTATATACGAAACCCCTCAGGTGTTATACATTATGATTGCCATGACATTATTTGGTAAGTATAATGGTAGACGTATGAAATATGTAAGAGACTTCTATAATGCCATATCACAATTCTATATCTCATTGCCAACACCTATTATGGCTGGTGTGAGAACTCCAACAAGACAGTTCTCGTCATGTGTTGTATTAGAATCAAATGATTCTCTTGACTCTATCAATGCAACATCGACATCAATCGTTAAATATATTAGTAAGAAAGCTGGATTAGGCATTAATGCTGGTAAGATCAGAGCAGTAGGATCACACATTGGTGACGGTTCAGTTGTTCACACTGGTCTCATACCATTCTTAAAGTTATTCCAAGCAAGTGTAAAGTCTTGCTCACAAGGTGGAGTACGTGGTGGAGCAGCAACAGTTTATCTACCAGTATGGCATTATGAGTTTGAAGATCTTGTTGTCTTAAAGAATAATCGTGGTACGGATGAGACACGTGTACGTAACATGGATTATGCATTCCAATTCAATAAGCTGATGTATGAGAGATTATTAACTGGTGGGAACATTACTTTCTTCTCTCCTGATGATGTACCTGGATTATATGATGCATTCTTTGAGGATCAAGATTTATTCCAAGAGTTATATGAGAAGTATGAAAGGTCCCGCAAGATCCGTAAGAAGTCTTTGCCAGCTCTTGAAGTGTTTAGTCAATTCCTTACAGAGCGTAAAGAGACAGGACGAATCTACTTACAAAATGTGGATCACGCAAATACACATGGTGCATTTATTGAGAAGCAGGCCCCAATACATCAGTCGAATTTGTGTTGTGAAATTGATTTACCAAGCCATGGTTTAGAATCGTATGATGATAGAGAAAAAGGTGAGATAAGTCTTTGTACTCTGTCTGCAATTAACTGGGGATTAATTAATGATCCGAAGGACTTCGAGAAGTATTGTGAATTAGCTATACGTTCTCTTGATGCTTTACTTGATTACCAGAATTATCCTATTGTTGCAGCTGAAAGATCTACGATGAATAGAAGACCATTGGGTGTAGGTATTATTAACTTTGCATACTTCTTAGCAAAGAGAGGTTTAAAGTATGATGATGATGCTCTTCAAACCGTTGACGAATATGCAGAAGCCTGGTCATACTATCTAATCAAAGCGAGTGCTGATCTTGCAAAAGAGAAAGGAACTTGTTATAAGGTCTTAGAGAGTAAATACGGACATGGTATCTTGCCAATAGACACATATAAAAAAGAGGTTGATGAACTAGTCAAGCACAAAGAAAGAATGCCATGGAAATCTTTACGCGACCAGCTTAAGAAAACAGGCATACGTAACAGTACAATGATGGCTGTTATGCCAGCTGAAACATCTGCTCAAATCGGTAATGCAACAAATGGTGTAGAACCACCTCGCGCACTTGTATCATATAAGCAATCGAAGGACGGAGTGATGGCACAAGTTGTACCACAAATACATAATCTTAAAAACAAATACGATTTACTATGGGATCAGAAAGGACCCGAAGGTTACTTAAAGATCATGGCAATACTTCAGAAGTATGTCGACCAAGGTATATCAGTTAATACAAGTTATAACCCAGCACAGTATGAAGATAATAAAGTACCTATGTCAGAGATGATGAAGGATCTTGTTACATTCTACAAATACGGAGGTAAACAATTATATTACTTTAATACAAATGATATGGCAACTGAAGATGAGTCAACTCAAGATATGACGAGAGATGATTTTGCAACACAAGAAGAGTATGATGACTATTGTGAATCATGTGTTTTATAGAAAAATATTCTATGAAACTATCATATTATAGAATAATTTTACCTTTTTAGGTTATAGCCGCAAAATAGTTCCATTTGCTATGTACAAAGTATATAAATTATGTTATAATAGTTCCATGTTATCAAGATTAGGTTTGGTATAAATAATTATGGATTTATTAAACTACATACAATTAGGGGTAATTCTTACCCTCGGGGCCATAGGATATATAAGTATGGCTATCTTCCCAATTTTCCTTGAACTGAATGATGAGCTAAATAAAAAGTTTAAGGACGAGACCCCTTCGAGACAAGGCTAAACTACTTTTTATAAAACGACATAGGAGAATATATGTTAGATAAAATCACAAGCGGCGTTTCAGCTGCAACAGCGGTGGCAATGTCACTGATCGGTTTGGCAATCATGTTGCAAATCGTATTTGGTGGATCAGTACCTTTCTTAGGCGGTGACGTCATTGGTACAATTATTGGTATCGTAGCACAGCTAGGAGATGCTGGTTTGGTAGGTCTAATTTCTGCAGCGATTTTGTGGAAGTTACTATCACATGATGATGCATAACATTCATTCAATAATGAAGTGAGCTAGATAACGACGTAAAGGTAAAAGTAGGAGCACTTAACACGCGGGTTCAAATCCCGCCTCCTCCACCAAATAGATCTAAAATAGATTTATTTAATGGGGGAGATTCGGCATCGATTAGGTAGCAGAGCCGCTTGAGACTCGTCAGTCAACGAAGACTTTAAAATGAAAAATTAATCGGCAATCAGTCAGATTATTTACTAGCCGCATAGGTTAGTTGAGGTTTTCTCCGGAGTTCCTTATCACCCAATACTCCGGTCTTTCTTTATAAATAATAACATGATAAGCTTAACACAAATTGCTACTGATAAATTGACTTCGGCATTGCAAGATCGTAAGCTTCGTGTATTAGTTAAAACTACAGGCTGTTCAGGCCTAGCATACCACTTAGAGTTCGCAGATAAAATAGAAGCAGATGACTATGCATTTTATCCAAATGGAATTCCAGTTGTGGTAGATCCTAAGTCTTTTGCATACGTTGACGGATGTGAGATAGACTACAAATATGAAGGACTCAATGAAGGATTTGAATTTTATAATCCTAAAGAAAAAGCCAGATGTGGCTGCGGAGAATCATTCACAATATAGATGTACATTGTGTACAAACTATGATATAATATACACATGAGTATAATGAAAGAACCACAAGGTGACGGTACGGCCAAGGTCACCAAATTCGAAGACTACCAGAAATATAAATTTGACAATCCAGAAACTATGTGGATCGAGGATTATCCGTCAATTATATTTCCTGACTGCGTGAGAGATATACATATAACAGAGGATAAAGAATGAATATATTTTATTTACATGAAGATGCAAAGACCAGTGCAGAGATGCACCTTGACAAACACTGTAGCAAGATGCTTGTGGAATACGCACAGCTTATGTCTACAGCTCACCGTGTATTGGACGGCACGGAATATTATGACAAGAATAAAATAGGTTCAAAGATCAAACGTTGGCGTCATGAGGAAGATACACTATATAA
>Ga0257114_1001242_pt1 | contig 18458 bp, 10 predicted proteins | sample SI112_10mmetaG_FD_190149 | JGI IMG/M metagenome (GOLD analysis project Ga0257114, IMG submission 190149) | Marine microbial communities from Saanich Inlet, British Columbia, Canada - SI112_10m | ecosystem: Environmental > Aquatic > Marine > Inlet | place: Canada: British Columbia | collected...
TTTGAAAGTCTTCCCGCGAGTAACGGCGATTTCAAACTGGCCCTGCGCGTCAGTTTCGTACTCTTCTGGCTCTCCGTCGGACTCGAGTACTTCAATCGTGGCACCCAGGACGCCGCACTCGGTCGAGCCCTCGACGAGGTGTTTTGGAAACAGGACGGCTCCCTTGACGATGGCTGTGGTGTCGTCGGTGAAGTCCTTCTCTTCTACTCGTTTGTGTTGCGCATTCAGCACCGTGACCTTCGTGAACACTTGGTCCGAAAAGATTTTTTCCTCGGCGTCCGTTTCCGTCGAATCCGTCTTTTTCGGCGCCCTCACCGGCGGTTTATCGAATGAATGCACAATATCTGGCATCTGTTCCTGAGCCGTCACGCGCAGTCGGAAGCCATCGCGCGTGAAGAAATTGAAGAGATTTTGTTCGGCGGCGACTGCGTACCTCGTAATCGACTCCGAATCGAGCATTATTTTATTCGTTCCGGGCGCAAACGCGACGACCGGAAGCGCGGCGGCCGACTCTTTGTCGCCGACGTGAATCACGTCGCGCGTCGCGTTGCTGAGCGCGACACAATCGTACGCGGCCGACGCGTCTTCCGAGCCGAATATTGCATCGTAGATTGATTCCCAGTCTTGCCGAGACTTCGGCCTCCCCACCTCCGCTTGGCGCATGAATACCACGCGCTCGCACGCTCGCGCGCTCGTCACCTCGCGACCCGGGTCCGCCGTAGAGTTGTTACTCGGATCGTCGGCGCTTTGGTGCATTTGTATCCCAAAAGCGTACTTGACGTCACGCGATGGATACACGAGCGACGGTTCGACGTACAGTTGTCTCGTTTCAAACTTTTTGCGCACCGCGAAGATTTCCGCGGCGCTGAGAACACCGTCGCCGTCTGTGTCGATCGAGCTCCACGACGCATCGGGAACGACGACGTGCCCGACGTCGCCGAACCCCAACCGTTTTTCGACAATAGTGGAGAGTTCATGGCGCGTAAAGTTACTGGAAACGTCATCGCGACCGGCGACTCCATCCACGACCCAGCCAACCTTCTCGAAGTGACCGAATTCGTTATAGAGAAAAACCCGCGCGACCAGTGGAAACTGCATCGGCGCGCTCAGAACGGTCGACCGGAGCAAGCGATCGTTCACGAAGTAATTTACCCCCGTGCTGTTCTCGTTCAAAACGACTTTCAATACGCCTTTTTCGAACTTCTCGTCTGCGTGCAGCCAACCTCCGCTCTTAACCACGCCTTTTTCGTAAATCCACCAGTGGTCGCCGCGGGACGTTATAGCAAAGTCCAGCGCGCTCGACGTTGTAGTCGCCGTAGAGCCTGGAGCCCTGTACTCCAACCCAATTTGGGGGTACACCCGAGTCGAACTTTTGCTTCTCATGGCGGCCATGATACCGCGCTTGCTGTCCGACGCACTCGCGATGGTGCCCACGCTCGTCGCGAAGGGGTTGAGATTATTTGGCGGATCGTCCCCCTTTAGCTCGTTCGCGGCCGGGCTCACGACGTTATGCATCGAGGTCCACTCCACGTTCTCCGCTCGTTCTTTCGGTAGCGGCTTTTGCGCTTCTTGCTCTCGAAGAGTCAGCAACACGTCTTTGGGTTCACTTCTCGGCACTGGAACATCAGCTTGATCGCGCGCAGACTTCATCGACTCGATGAGTGCCACGTTCGTAATCGAAAACACTTCCTCTTTATAAGCGCCGACGTGCAACTGCGCTTTACTAGGCATCGTGCCCGAGGAGTCTTTGATGTCGATGTGGTACTCGCCGTCTTTGTCGCTGACAGCCGAGAAGGCGCAGCGAGTGTGATTACCGAGGACCTGGATCTCGGTGATACTCGTCGGCGACGACGCCCTGACGGTGACGTGTTGTCCGTGGAGTGATTTGAGCGAAGCGCCAACGCAACGGAAACTCGAGCAACCGTTCGTGTGCTCGGAGAACACGCAGGCGTGCCCGTCGCTCACGCCTGGGATGTCGGGGTCTGCGTCCGAGACGTAAGGCACGACGGCCGGGAGCGAAGAGGATTCCGCTGAAACGCAGACCTTGATTGAACCAATCGAGTGCCAAGCGCCGAGATCGACGCGAACGTGCTCGCCGTGGGCAACCGACAACGCAGACTCATCCACGGCGCCATCCGTCACGACGTAGGCGTTAGACGTTAGATTCTTCACCGAGTGCGTCGCGCGCTTGTACTTTGCCAGATTGTGGTCGTAGATTATCGCGGCGCTCGCGGTTTCGTCGAACGAGTCGGCATTTCGACCGTGTCTAATGTACTTGTCAAACTCTGCGCAAATGCGTACGTGAGGAACGGGCGCGACTGATTCACCCGCCAAGACGCGCCCTTCGACCTCACCTATCCACGGCGTGGTGAAACTGTAGCTCGGAGAGACGATGTACGATAATCCAGTCTCTTCATTCAGCGAGCCGCTCTTCGTTGTGACGCGATACATCCATCGCGAATTCGGTTTCACGGAAGCCTCTCGATCGATGTAGGTGATCGACGCAAACATCGCGGCGCAACCTTTGAGATCGCCCTCAACCAAAACGACGGTTTCAAACTTTCCACCGTTGCCGTACTCCTTACGCTCAATCTCGAACGAAGTCTCAGCCCACGACGTGTCGCGAAACGCGAAAATGACGCCCGCCATATCCATGGAAGGTCTGAGATCGATCACGGATCCGTCGTAGTACATCATACCGGCGCATTCGTAGCTTCCGGCGACGCCTTTATTATGGGCGAAAACGCACACGACGCGACGATTCACCGGCGTCGCCAGGGCGCGGTTCGCGCAGTAGCCGTAGCGCCCGCAGCTGCGCGCGCTAAGAAAAGTCGACGGGTTCAAGTCTCCCGTGTACAGTCGCACGTCGTCAACCTCAAAGGTGCTTGCTTGCTTTGTGTCGAATAGTACGATGTTGGGCGTAAACGCCAGCTTGTCTTTCGGCCACGTTTTGAGTTGAGTCGTGTGTTTCGCGTCGCTGCCGGCTGGGTAGCTAAACACGCGAAGACCGCCCTTATTGGAGTAGGTGAAACCGACGAGGTACCAATCATTCCACGTTCTCATCGTGTACTCAACATTAACCGTCGCAATCGTGCTTTTGACGCCTCCACTCTTCTTCACAGTGTACTCTACGACGAGTTGAACTTTTTTGTCCGATACGACTCCTATCGTCTTACCGAACATCCTCAACTCGTGCTCGTCAACTTCTTCGGTCGCTTGGGAACCGGAACCGCTTTTGTCCTGGACTCCATTCCTTTGCGCTCGAGCTTCAAGTACCGCGTCGATATCGCTCTTGAGTGAGATAATCGTGTTTTCACTCACGTAATCATTATTGCTGAAATCATTCTTGTTTGCCACTCTAAACCACGTTGAAAACGCAAAGCCGCCGTGTTCGAGTGCTTCGCCCGCGTACTTGTAGCCGCCAGGTTTGCTGTACATGCAATAGCCACCGTGCAAGCCGTAACAAATCGGAAACCAGCTACTTTGCATCATTGCGCCATCGTGAGATTTCAACGTCGGTTGCGCCGACGCGTCGTCTTCGCCAAGCTTGACGTTGGACGGGATCGTCGATCCGTCGTGTCGGACGCCGTCAAACGTGAACTGCGCGGCGATGAACGATTGCACGTCATCGATTCCACCGGATACCGGTCGCTTGTCGACGATTTTAGTCAAAGCATACTTTCCGGTGGTGTCGTATCTCGTATATCGGCTCGCGTCGGTCGGCGCCGCGGTCGAAGGTTCGTGCGCCTCGAACAGCACGCCGTCGACGTAAACGCACACGTTTTCACCTTGATTTCGTCCTGGCACTTTAGTCGCATCAAACGACCATTGAGCGGACGCTGACATGGCGCTCGCTTGACACTCGATCGTCGTCGTCTCTCGTCCAGATTCACTCGTCGGGTAGACGACGGCGTCAAACGTCGCGTCGGCGTCATCCGTTACGCTCGGGCAATGTATAGGCCGGACTCGTGATTTGACGACTTGACCAAGCGTCAAGCGCACGGATTCCATCGAGTTCCATAGTTTTAATATGTACGCATCGGTGCTTCGATCTTTCGCGGCTTTCGCCAGCTCGTCGAACGAAAGCTCGCCATCCGTAGGCGACACGTCGAAGCGACGAAAGATGTTTTCCTTTGTATCGGCGATGGCGGCGCACGGCGCTTGAACAAACTCATCCGAGCCGAGCAGGAACAGTTTCACGAGCTCAGAGTTGGCGCCTTCGCTGCCTCCCGCGCCCGCGGGCATCACCGCGTTGCAACCGGCGACGATTTCAAACGTGACAGCACCCTCCGCCCTGGCGCTCACATCTTCTTCACCGTACGTGTCGTACTTGTAATCACCCCGCTTGGACACCGCGTGACAGTCGTACGTAATCTTATAGTCTCCAGGCACGAGAGATCCGTCCACCGTCGTCAGCGATAGGTCGCCTTTAAAGTCGTCCCAATTCAAACACGGCAGATGAGCGCCGTATGAGGAACACGCGTGGCCAACTTTTTTAACGCGAACCTCGCACGTTATTCGGTCTCTCGTCGCCGCCAAGCTCGTCAGACAATTCTCGTTCGGGCAAAGTTTGGCGTGCATGACTTGGACCTTGAAGTCAAAAGTGTTGGACGAAATAACCCTTTGAGAGTTACCGAACGTCACCGTCGGTGCGTCGCACTTCACCTCGCAATCCTTCGTCTGCGACCAAGTCGAGCACTGGTTAGCTCCGTCCCCCCAAGGAAGCCTAGTGATGATGTACTTGTTCGTGATCGTCCCTCGTCCACAAACAGCGTGCCCAGTGCAGTAACTGTTGTCGTAGTTGCTGTTGTACCCTTCGCAATCGACGCACTCGCCCTCCGACGGACACTCGTAGTCGTATCCGGTCCAATAATAGTGATACACGATGGGATAGCACCAACAATCCCAATCCCAGGCATTCGTGGTATAGGACGTATAGACGCGATACCTCGGCCGCGTCCGATGTGTCCCGTCTTTGTCATAGAACGGGCGATAACATTGTTCCTGCGGCGGACATGCACTGCGCTTGTCGTACAGGCCCGGCGTCCAGCCGTAAGTAGTGCTGTACCCGTACCCCAATTTCGCGACTGCGTTGCCTTCGTCCGTCGCGGCGTCGGCGGCCAGCGCGGAGGTGGCGTTTTCGGCACCGAGCGCGACGGTGGCCGCGCTCGCGAGCGCAAGCGCGGCCACCGCGGAGGTGGCGTTTTCGGCACCGAGCGCGACGGTGGCCGCGCTCGCGAGCGCGAGCGCGGCCACCGCGATCAATCGTCCCGCGTCGACGCGTCTCGCGCGCGTCTCGCGCGCGCGTCGCGACGGCGCTCGTCGTTCGACGTCCACGAAGTACGTCATCGATTTCGCCCGTCCGCGCGCGACGCGTCGAACGCGTCGATCGCGCGTCTTCGTCGATCGTTCGCGCGCGCGACGCGAAGGAACGACGCGAAGGAACGACGCGCGAGAACTGCGTCCGTGCCCTTCGAGCTCGCCCGCGACGCCGACGGCATCGGCGCGCGCGAGTAACCATCCGAGCGTCGCGCCACGCGTCAGGTGTTGCATCAGGTGTTGCGTTTAGTGTTGCGGACGATGCTTCAGCTGTTCAGGCGAGGTTTTGTTCGTATGACGAAAGAGTGACGATCGGACCGACGGGCGATCCTTATTAAATATGGGAGTTCACAGTATTTACAGCGCGTGCGTAAACCCTCGCGCGCGGCGCGCGTTTCCGGGCGGGTCGTTTGAATGCGCGTCAGCGCGGTGCGTCTTCGTCTGCGCGTCGCGTCGCCCGGGCGCGCCGTTGACGCGCGCGCGCGAGGGACGCGACGCATGACGCGCGCGAAGGATGCGATCGTCGTCGACGACGGGAACGACGACGACGACGACGACGACGACGTGCTCGCGGCGTCGACGCCCCGAGCGACGACGTTCGGGGAACGCGCGAACGCGCGCGTCCGCGCGTTTGACGATTTCACCGCGGCGTTCGTCGCGACCGAGTCGCTGGACGTGTCGGGGGGACCACGGGACGGCGCTCGGGGAAACGCCGCGGCGCGGTGGAGCGACGAAGCGTTCGCGCGCGCGATTCGGTGCGAATTGCGCGAACCGGACGCGAGCGATGGATTCAGACGCGCGCCCAGGGGCGAACATCTCGCCAGACTCGCGACGACGGCGACGTCTGCGCGACGAAGAGCGACGAAGCGCGAGGCGGCCATCGCGCGCGAGGCGATTTCCATTTTACGCTTGTGTGATGTCGTCGCGCCGGCGACGGCGCTGAGTGCGTCGAACGCCGGTGGCGCGAACGGGTCGTCGGCGAAGAAGAAGCGACGGCGCGAAGTGGTGGATCTGAGCGAGGCGGACGCGCCAACGGTGGTGACGACGCGCGAAACGTGGACGCCGCTTGAGCACGCGATTCGAGGCGAAGAGGCCAGTGCGAGCGCACTGAGGTCGCCGGGCGCGGTGCGCGGGCGAGCCGAGCGCGATTGGAAATTTTTCAACCAACTTCTCGACGCGTCGACGACGACGAGCAACTCGACGCGCTCGCGCGGAGGCGACGCGTCGAAGACGAGGGGACGTCGTGGCGCCGTGGTGAGCGATTCAGACGACGATGATTCAGAAGCTAAGGCTGCGCGTGCGTACCGAGACGAAGATCTCGAGAGTGATGACGAAGACGAGACGAACGAGGAATACGCGCGCGTCGGAGCGCGGCTGTTGTTTTTGCACTCGTGCGCCGTCTTCGTTCGCGACGCGTACGCGCGCGTGTTCGCCGCTGAGTGTCACGGCGCACTTGGCGGAGAAGCGCGGAAACGCGCGGGAGAATTGGCGCAAAATGCACTCCTGTATAGACTTGTGGTGGACGTCGCGCCCACGGAGGGCGATCGAAGCGCGTGGTTTGCAAAGATGGTGGATGCGTCGTGCTTGGGGAGCGAGCGCGCTGCGCTCGTGGCGCCCAGCGACGCCGGCGGCGACGGCAACGAGGCGCCGAGCCAAGGGAAGATGAAGCGATGCAGCGTTTCGCGCGCGTCCTTAGCGCCTTCGACGAGCGCAGGCGCCGAGGATTGCGGGATGAATGAGGTTTCCTCCGCCGCGCGCGACGTGCTCGAGGCGCTGTCGAGTCTTCTCGACGCGTGCGAGTCCAGCGATGGTACGAGCCGGAGGCACGTTAAGATTCGCGTGCAGCTCGAGGATGCCTACGCGGAGGCGTGGAAGTGCACGGGCAAGGCTCGACTCGAACTCGATGAAGCCAAGCGCGCGTTCATGCGCGAGATTAGACATCCAAAGAATCGATTGACTCGCGCGCGCGAAATTTTAGCGAGACGCGTCGACCGTCGACACGCCCCTGGGATAATCGAAGGTGGGATGGGAGGCGGCGGTGGTCGTGGCGCGGTGGATGTTTTCAACTACGTGGCGGAAGATGCGGTGCGTGCGATCAAGGCGCAGCAACACTCCGACGGCTCTGGAGATTACAGATCCGCGGCGGCGGCGCTCGGCGTCATCGTCGGCGCAACCGCGTACGGCGCTCTCGCTCTCGATCCATCTGCGAGTACGTTCAAACATTCCTTCGCGCGATGTGTCGACGCCTTCGATGTAGAAACCACTCGAAGCGGCGTCATCGATCGCGACGCGAGCGCGTCCCTGGCTTTGGCTCTGGCGTTCTCGTCAGAAGAATCGGTAGTGTAGACGTACGAATGCGCGATGGCCGCCGGCGGCGACTCGGAGATATAGTAAGTGACCGGACCGTGACCCCTTGGATCCGGCGATTCCAAAAAGTGAAGGGGTCCGTTTTGGAAGAGGAGTGGTGTCGAACCGCAGACGGCGGCGGTGCGGTGCGCGGCGAGAGGACTCACGAGAGAAGGATGACCGACATCATCTTGTAAAACAATCTGCTACGCTTGATATCTCCGACGGCCCTGCAACAGCGTCTCGCGCTTTCTTCGCTCTCGTTCGTGCTGCGCGCGAAAGTGTTGAGCGAACCCGACGAGACGTTGCTTCACGCCTCGCACGACCGCCGGCGATGCCGCCCACTGCTTTCTATACATTCCATTCACCGCCACCACGTCTATTCGGCCGCTGCTCGCTCGACCTTCCACGGCGGCGTTTTTCGCGACGCCGCCCCCGTCTCTCCTCGGCAATGCGTCGATTCGCGCAGACGACGTCGGCGCGCTAGGGGCGACTTGGAACGCGTCCCCGTCCCACGGAGGCCGCGCGGTGGACGAACAAAAACGACGACATACTTCTTCGCTTCGTCGACCGCGTCCTCGATCTTTCGCGTCCCAATCAACGTCGTCGTCGTCGTCGTCGTCGTCGTCGCGCGCGTCGAAATCGTCGGCTAACGACTTCTTCGAATCTTCGGTTGCATCGTCCCCGCGCGCGCGTCGCCGTCGCGAGAGATATCGAGCGATCGTGCGATCGCTTACACTCTCGCCGTCGTGACCGAGCTTTATCAGCTCGGCGCGCACGTCGTCGACGGTGACGCGACAAAGCGACATCGCGCGCGCGAGTGCGGGCGTCCCAGCCACTCAATCTCCCGTCGTCACTTCGCATCGACGCGTCGTTCTCCGCGCGACATGCCGACGAAAGCGCAGTGCTGGGTCGTGTCGTACGCCCGCGTCCGCGACGGCGCGTCGCGATCGGCGTCCGCGGAGGGTCTGTTGACGATCCCGCAGCGACACAATCTCATGCTGTTGCACACGCATCCGGACGGTGCGAGGTTGGCGCACGCCGCGCACGTCGTCGGTCTTTCGCCGGGACGCAAGGTTCGGGTCGGTGACTACGAGTGCGAGCTTCTCATGCTCGCGCCTCACGGGGGGGGCGGTAATCCCGCGTACGCGGCGGCATTCGTGATGCCCGGTGAAATTCTTCCGACGATGAACGCCATGAATAAGGACGAAAGTTGGCTCACTTGGCTAGGTTTGGACGATGAATTCGACCAACACGAGCGCGTACAACTGCGGGCGCCTCAGTTACCGCATCCTGATGATCCACAGCCGTCCGGACCGGTGGCGTTCGGTTTCAGCGGCGCCGTCGCGTACGCGCCTGAACAAACTCAACGCGTGACGAGCTACCGGACGCCCCAGATGGCGCAAGAAGCGTATGAACGCGAGAGAATGCGCGAACCAAGCACTCACACGCAGCATCAGCCATCGCAGCGAGCGCCACCGGCGCATCTGCAGCAACCGCGGCTACCGCAGTATCAGCAACGCGTGGCGCCGCCGTCGACTGTAGAGAAGCGCGAGCAGCCGACGCCTGCCAACGAGGAGCAGCCGACGGTAATCCCGCGACAAACGCGAGTGTCTGTTTTCGAAGAAGAGTTTCTGGACGATCACGAGAGTTTCGAGCGTGAAGTGCGATTCGAGGAAGCTCCTGCGAACGACACAAACGATGCTCACGTCGCCCCAAAGCCAGCGACATCGTACGGTACTTCCGACGAGATGGAGACTTTGCGAAGGCAGCTCGCAGAGCTTGAGCGTTTAACTGGTGTGAGCGCGGACGACGCCGAGCGAGTTTTGAATGCAAATATGAATGATGTGCGTACCATTGTTCCGGATGAGGTCGTTGAGACGGCGATTGAAGCACCGACGACCGTTGGGGCGGCTGCAGCACAAGTCGTTAAGCCGCGCCACGAGGCGACGGTTGAAGTACCGCCGACAGTTCCGGTCTCGTCAAATGTGTTTAAAGAAAAGGATGCGGGTTTCAAGAAACAGGCTATAAGCACGGACGAGGCCGCAGCGCATGTAAAGGCGTGCGCACCCGTTGTTCGAGCGTCGCCGCAAAAGAGCAACCCTCCCGCGACGACATCGGTTCCGAACGTCGCCGTGACTCCTGAGGAAATAGACGCAAACGACGCGTGGGCCGCAGCGATCGCGCGACGAAACCGATCCGTAGATGAAGAAAGCGATTCTAACGATTCGGATGTTGACGTCGGCGAAAGTACGAAGCGCGAGCCGGCTGCGAAGATCGTGCATCAAATTTCAAAGCAGCCAAACAGGGTATCGTATTCGCAAGCGCCCAAGCCTCGCGAGATGGGAGCGCCGCCGCAAAAAACGCGCGCCGTAGACGCTTCTTCGCCCATCGTAGCGGCTATGGCTGCTACCTTTGAGGACGCGCAGAAGAAGGAAGCAGTGTTCATCGAAGAGCCATACGTTACGGGATCGGTCTCGGCTCGAGCGAGCATTTTCGGCGAGCAGGCGTCGTTTCGCAAAGCGTAGCGAATGTTGTATTACAATTTTTTCTTGAGATTGTGTGGTCTTGTGTTGCTTGTATTTGTGACGCTCACAGCGCTGGGATAAGTGAATCCTTCGGGGTCGTTTCCTTCCAGAGCGCCATACCATTGTGCAAGTTCATCAAGATGCCAATATAGCAGAGCGGCGCGACGAGCGGTGGCATGAACGACGCCGCGGCGATGAAGTACGTCAAGGCGATGAAGACGCTCGAAAACTTCGTTTCGGCGCCGGTGAGGTAGGCGAAGCAAGCACCGAGAGAGACGTACTTGTGCAGCGGGTGGATGAGTAGAACGGCGAGAGGGCCGTTTGGTCCGCTCGAGGCTGCCTGCCACGCCGTCCACGTCGAGTTTTGGCAGATGAGCGCAGCCATGAGCATGGCCGGGCCGACGGTTGCCACTTTACGAATACCGTCGCACATGGAAGAACCAAGAACGTTGCGAATCTTGTTCGTCGCGGTCAGCAGATGCGCCCCGAGCGCGAGATGCCACACGGTCCAGTGGCGCGTCCAGATATCGGTGGCGCCGGCCGAACCGAAGTGCCAAATGCCGATCGCGGCGACGACGTAGAGAACACCGCAGTAAAGCCGGGGAATCTCATCGCCAATCTTAAATACGCCAGCAGATGCCATCAAAAAGTTGATGTATGGAGACGCGGCGGAGAAGAGCATGATGGCGGCGAGCGGCGCGAGCGGTCCCGCGGGCCCAGCCAATCCAGCAGCTTTCATCGCGGCTGCGTTACCGGCGCCGCCGAAGTGCAGTGCCTGCAGCGCGCTCGCGCTGAACACGAGCGGAGCTCCGTAGAGACCCAAACGCTGAACGACATCCTTCGCGCCACCGATCGACTGCACCTCCTTGATAGTGTCGTTGATCGGACCGGTGATGTCGTCGATGCCGACAGCCGCGTTTCTACTTCGAGAATGACGATTCGCGCGGGAAACTCGCCGTGGTTGCGTTGCGACGCGCGCGCGCAGCGTGACCTTGGAGGTGGTGTGCGAAGCAGTGAACATTTATTTTCCGAACGGGTTTTGATCGACGCGGCCGGCGTCGTGAAGTGTCGTCGCACGGCACCGTGCAATTACAATTACAATTAATCGGGAAACCGCCACGTCAGCACGTCAGCTTTTGACAGTTTGACAACCCAAGGGGCGACGTTTCGTGTCACGACGCGACCATGGTTCACAAGATGACGCGCAAGTATGTACCAGGTGCGCCGAAAAGGTGTGAGTCACAATAGACTGATCGCACTCACGTTCGTCATCGTCGTCGTCGCCACTGTCGTTCTTTCCAGCGCGCCGCGGCGACCGTCACGCGGTGGCGTCGCGGTGGCGTCGACGTGCGCGTCGAGGCAACTGACGGACTGGCTGGAATACCATCGAGCCATCGGCGTGACGCGCTTCTACATTTTCGAAGAGGGAATGGGGACGACAGCAGGTCGATGGTCGCCCGACGTGTACGTTTTTAGCCGGAAAACAGCGGATGAAAACCAAAAGAACTCGCCTTCGCGATTCGCGAAGTGGTTGGCGCCCTACGCCTCGGGAAACTCTACGTGCGGTGCGAACGCGCTTTTCGTGCGCCAAACACTCAATCTTGAATTGGCTATCGCGCGAGCGAAGAAAGATGGCATCGAATGGCTGTTGCACGTTGACGTCGACGAGTTGGTGTACCCCGCGGGTTCGTCGACGTTCGACTTACGAGACGTGCTTGCGCGTCAAAGTCCACACATCGACCGCGTGGTGTTCCCGAACTACGAAGCGGTACCTGAACGCCCGTCATACGAGCTGAACGAGCCAAATACATTCAAAAGTGTGACTTTATTCAAAAGGAATCACTTGCACATCGACACGGCGACGTACGCTCGATTCGCGCAGAGTGCGCGACGCGATAATCCAAACTTCTTTCTAGCGTACGCGAACGGCAAGTCTGCGTGTCGAGTGTCCTCTCCAGGACTTCGACCTAACGGTGCGCATCGATTTAAAACAAAAGGCGGTGGCAAAGAAGTGACGACGTCCGAAAGTGCCATCCTACACTACCCTTTTGTGAGCGCCACGCGTGCGCGCGAACGAGCGCATCGATGCGACTGCACCGACGTCAAGGAATGCTCGATGTTGGCATTTGATCTCGTGCTTGCGAATAAGGTACGAGGTGAGGCGGCGGATTTCGAGTCGTGGTTTGACGAGCGAGTCGTGGAAAATAACTCGATTCGCCGCGAGGCGCTTCTCAAGGCGGGAGTCTACGCGCGGATTCACGCGCCGACTTTGCTCATAGGCAGAACTTGAAACTTCTGCGGTGTGTTGGATGTTTGAAAAGGCGCGTTAGTAGCTAGGTGGATCGATCGGTTCTTGGTTTTCGCTTGGATCGTGCAGCAAGACACGCTCCTCGATGCAGTCGTGCGTGCGAGGGGTGAGCTTAATGACTGTGTTCAGAGGAATCGAAAGCGTCGCGGCCTCGTCGCGATCGAGCCCGGCAAAGTAGGCGTAAATTAAACGCAACACGCCTTGATGCCCGACGATGAGCACGTCCTCGCGATAACTCTCGAGCTCTTGCACCAGAGGGTCCAGGCGTGCGATGACGTCCAAGTAGCTCTCACCGCGCGGATAGCGGTACGAGAGCTTATTCTGTCGTCTCAGCTCGTATTCGCGTGGATATGCGGCGCGAATTTCTTCGTACGTCATACCGTCGCAGACGCCGGCGTAAATCTCGTCGAGATTTCTCAGCACGCGCGGAGCCATTTGGATCCAATCTTTACCACCGCCTGTTTTCACTTTGTCGTGCTTGAGATGACGCGCAGTGAGCTTGGTGCGCTGCAAAGACGACGTCCAAAGCCTCACCGGTCGTGCTTCGCCGTTCTCTGGATCACGGGTAATCACTCGGTCGGCGAACTCTGCGAGTTTCTGCGCGTACGCCTCGCCCATCGGAGTGAGTCCAGAGTCACCACCGATTTTACCGTGCGAATTATACTCGCTCTGCCCGTGTCGCGACAAATAAATCGAACACGTCGTCGCGTGCATGTTCGAAAGAAACTGCGCCACGCGGCCGAGCAAGAACCCGTGGACTCGATTGAATTCGACTCGCCTTCCGCAATCTATGAGTTTTATGAAGCTTAAATCTACCTCATCGTCGCTGCCCATGGGCTCGTACTCTTTTTCGTAGTTGCGAACGCGCTGCATGAAGTCTTTGAACGCTTGTTCCTCTGTCATGACGCCGGAGTAATCGCAGTTGTTGATTTTTGCCATCCGAACGTTCTTTTCCACCACCGCTTCGTCGGTACATATCGACTCTATGAAAAGCACTTTCAGTGGTAGCGTACCGATTTGCTCGATCAACCATCTACGACGCTCTCGCGTGCTATTCGTCGCGTCAAAGATTGCGACGCGTCCGCTGTCGACGCCGCGCTGCTCGAGAAAGCTCATGCTATCTTCCTGGAACAGGAAGTCAATCATATCCTTCAGTGCTGCTCGCGCAAACTTCATTCGCTGCTCTTTATTCTCTTTGGTAAAGTAATCGGCCGTTTGACCGACGCCCGCATCTCGACGACGATATTCACCGACGTTGAACACGCGTGTGTTCGCACCGTGGAAAAATCGTAAATACTGACACAGTCGCTTCGCCATGTGCGTTTTACCTCGCGCCGGCAACCCTACCATAATCAACACGTGTTTTTCACCAATAATTCCCTGATCACCGTATTTTGGCGGCGGTATACTCTGCGGCGTAGGATTTTCCGCGGTAACAAACTGATCCTTGAACTCGCCGAATGTTTGCGGAAAACCGCCGGCGTACTTGGCTGTCGCACTGCGCTCCTCCGGCGCGCTTGTACTGGTTTGCTTCTCCATGACCGTACTCGTTTCGGTGTTTTCCGCCGACCCCGGTGTCACTACGAAGTTTGATCGCGCTTGCGGCGACGTTTCTTCTATGAGCGCGCTCGTGAACCGATGCACGGTCGGTGGCGACAACGAGGACGCCGGTAAAAACGAAGCCAACGACGCCGACTTCCCCCCTAGCCCTCGAGCTGCAACGAACCCTGGCGATGGTAACGCGCTGATTCCCTCACCCTCGCTCGTCGTCGTCGACTCGAAACTCGCGTCAGAGCTTCGCTTCCTCGCGTGTCCGCTCGCGCCGCTCCCAAACATCGCGCGTCCGACCTCGTCCTCGTCGTCGCCCGCTTTCGGCGACACCGCCTCAAGCATCGTCGTCAGCGCCGAGCTCAATCCCGCGAGCGGCGTCGCTCGTTTCGGCGCGACGGGCGGTCGCGGCGATTTGCTTCGCCGCGTCCCGTCGTCTTCGCTCGTGCGCGGCGGCGTCGTCGTCGACCCGGACAGCGCGCGCACTTCGCCGGCGTCGAACGACATCCTCCGCACCGCGTCTTCGCACACGGTCAAGCACTCGCTCGTCGCGCGCGTCGCCGAGCCATCGTCGGACGACATGAACGATGCGATGCGCAGCGCAATGCCGTCCGGGGCGACGCCAGAACGCGCGGCGGGCGTTGACTTGGCGAATCGCATCGACCGACGGTGGAGACGACGCGCGAGCGACGCGCGAGGACGACGATGACGAGCGCGTCGACGTCGTCCAATCACTCGCTCCCGGCGCTGTGGCGACACGCGATGAAGAAGTGGGGACGTTGGCAGGGCTACGCGTGGAGCACGGTGGTCGTCGCGGGCGCCGCCGCGTACGCGATGTCGCTCGTCGTCGACGCGGGGGGCGAGAAAAGAAAGGTGAAGCGCGACGCAGACGGTGGCGACGCGAGTCGTGGCGAACGTAGACGTAGATAGCGGCAAAGTGGTTTAGGTGACATTAAAGAAGAATAAACAACGCGCGTGTAAAAATAATCAATCAGTCGCGGCGGCGGCGCTGCTGCCTCTGAATTTCGTTCATAGATCGAGATACCGAGTTCGTGGTGTCTATGCCTAAGCGCATTCCCGGCAGTTGAGCCTCGGGCATCATGCGCACTTGCTTAGGTCGATCTGACCGCCGATAGACGGCTGTCGTCGGAGCGGATTCGGGCAAACGAGCCGCGCAGCGACGACAAAAACGAGCGTCTGTCTCGTGCATGCTTAAGCCGCATTGCGGGCAGTCGCGATCATCGAACAGTCCTCTTCTCGAGATCGATTCGTCCAACTCGTCAAAGGTGCCTGACATCCTAATGAAGCCGTTTTCGTCCTCCTCCTCGTCCTCGTCCATCATCTTGCGCAAATTCTCCGCGCCACTTATCGCGGCGAGCTTGGCGAGCTGACCCGGGACGACGATTAAAGCGACGATGATAGATATCACCGTCGCCACGCGTCCTCCCGCAGTGACGACTTCGAACGGCTGACCGATCCCCGTGAGCGTTAGGATGGCCCAATACAACGTATCGTTCAAGTTGTGCACCATCGGGTTCGTGCCGACTTCCAAATCGTAGACAACGCCTGCGGCGATGACGAAGATGCACACAAACTCCGCACCGATACCGATAAGCTGCACGCCCATGCTGTCACTCTTCACTAATCCAAACAACACCGAATCCGTGGATCGGTCTAACAAACGCAACAAACGTAACACTCGAAGTAATCTCAAAAAGCGATAAAAAGGCGTGCTCCGATCGAGAACCTCGACGATGGCCAAAAGCGGTGGCACCGTGCTCGCCACGTCGACGACCGTCACCGGTTTCGTCCAAAACTTCAAGCTGAAATCTGCCGCGTACGCGCGCAGGCAAAGTTCGAATAAAAACAACAAGTTGTACGCATCCTCGATGGACGTCAGCGAATCCATCGAGATGATGCCCGTGTACCAGGGAATGTCCTCGCGGTACAGGATATCCCAGCCACCCAAACTCGACACGTTATACGTCTCCAACAAGAACGTCCCGAACACGATCCCACTCGAGATCACCGCCCACCACCCGCTGGCGTCCAAATCCGCCAGCGCCAATCGCAGCGCCTCCTTCGGAGTCAGGCGTTGTTTCCGCCTCGCCGGCGACGACCCCGCGAGCGTCGTCGTCGTCGTCGTCGCCTCCTCCGTCGCCTTCGACTGTCGCTGCGCCCGCGTCGCGGTCATCGCGCGCCTCGCGCGCGTCCCCCCGCGCCAGGCGCCCTCGTTCGCGCGCGCGCGCGAGAGAGAGTCGCGAATCGCCGCGCGCGTCGTCGTCGTCGTCGTCCCTCGCGTCGTCGTCGTCGTCGTCGTCGTCGCCCGCGTCGTCGTCGCGCGCGCGCGTCGAGTCGCGCCGTACGACGTCGACGCGCGCGTCGCGCATCTCGCGCATCTCGCGCATCTCGCGCCCGTCGCCGTCGCCGTCGCGCCCGTCGTCATCGTCTCGACCGTCGCCTCGACGTCGCCTCGAAGTGACGTCGGTCGTCCGTCCGTCCGTCCGTCCGCCCGCGCGACGCGCGGCGGGCGAAATCGCGCGCGCGCGGCGCCGCGCCGCGCGTCCGTCGACTCGAGATCGACGCCCGCGACGCGCGCCGACCGACGACGCCGACCGACGACGCCGGGCGGCGCGGTCGCCGCGAACCACTCCGCGGCGCGCGGCGTCCACGGCGCGTCGGCGGACGACCGGACCGCGCGACGGCGGCGGCGACCGACGGCCGGGGCGCGGGCCGTGGACGACGGGATCCGAACCAGGCCCAGACCCCGGCGCGCGCGGGCCGGCCGAGCCTCGAGCGACGATCGCGGTGACGACGACGCGGCGAGCGTTTTCGAGCCCGCTCGAGGCGCGCGTCGACGATGGCGGCGCGCACGGGAAGAGATAATCAGCGATACAACGCGGTGAATCAACGATTGGTGGCTGGATGCATATGTCATCGACCCGCGACGAAGGTTCGCGTGGAAGATTCCGCCGACGCGGACGCGTTCGCGCGCGCGCGCGAGGACGGCGTCGAAGTCCTCATGCTCAACTCGAAGAAAGGCGCGAGAGTGGATGGAAGGGATTTGATCTTTCCAAAGGGTGGATGGGAACTCGATGAGACCGCATCCGAGGCCGCGGCGCGCGAGAGCATGGAAGAAGGCGGTGTCGCGGGGACGCTGAGCGCTTCGGAAAAGACGTACGAATTCGTGTCGAGGTCGAGGGTCAAGGCTGGATGCGCCGGAGACGAGGCCAAGTGCGTGGCGCACGTGTTCACCATGGAGGTGAAGTGCGAGTACGAGACGTGGCCTGAGGAAGGCGAGCGAACGAGGTATTGGCTCTCCCCGGACGAGGCGTGGAGACGATGTAAGCACGATTGGATGCGTCAGGCGCTCGCCGACCATCTCGCCGACGGGTTTGCGTTGGAAAAGAAGTTGTGACGTTGTGACGCGCCGCGTCTTTGTGATTGTACGATATAACGATATAACAGAAAACAATTTGAATAGTTGATGCGATTGCCTGCGTTTCGCGTTCGCGCGTGTTTTAGCCGTCGCGCGATGGCTCGCGGCTCGTCTGGCGCGTTCGCGTCGCGAGAAGCCGAACACTAAACGCGCGATCCGATCGCTCGCGCGTCAGAACGCGTCGCGCGGTGTTCACGGGCGATGGCGTCCGTCCCAAATCGGCGACAAACGTCGAACGCAGTCGCCGCCGAACGATCGGAGCGTGGGCAGCGCGCGTCGACGAGCGGTGCGCGGCGAGGGTCACCCGCGCTGGGTGTTGAGCCCAAGACTGCGGTTGAATCGAGCAATGCGACGGCGAGCGCGCCCGTGGATGGGCCGAAGTCCGCGGGTGAAGTCGCATCACCACCACCCGCGGTTGATGCGATTGGGGACGGAAAGGAGATGGACGATTCCACGTACGACGACGAAGCCGAGGGCGAAGACAAAGCCGGTGATGCGACAGAGGAGGAGGAGGAGGAGGAGGAGGAGGAGGAGGAGGAGGAGGACGAAGACGACGAGGAAGAGGACCAAGAAGAAGAAGACGACGAGGAAGAAGGCGAGGACGAAGAAGATGTGGCTGCGAACGATGGTCAGCAAAACGACGTCGCCAACTGCATCGGCGAGCACTGCTCCGACGCTATGAACGAGCAGATGTACCGCATCGTGGAAGACGTAGCGCTAAAAGCGGGGTTGGACACGAACTCAAATGCAGCGGATGCGGACAATGAGTTACTCGCGTTCGCAACTGGGGCAAGCGACGCCCCTCATACGATGCAGGAAGAAGCGACGGATGAGCGCGTGGCGGCGCTAACCATGACGGTGATGATCGGCATCGTGTTGCTGACGGTGATGTTGGGCGTGATGTTGAAGCACTACAAATCTCGATGGTTGAACTCGAGCGGTGCCGCTCTTCTACTCGGTATCGCCGTTG
>Ga0257114_1001244_pt1 | contig 18456 bp, 13 predicted proteins | sample SI112_10mmetaG_FD_190149 | JGI IMG/M metagenome (GOLD analysis project Ga0257114, IMG submission 190149) | Marine microbial communities from Saanich Inlet, British Columbia, Canada - SI112_10m | ecosystem: Environmental > Aquatic > Marine > Inlet | place: Canada: British Columbia | collected...
TTATTCGGACATTCGGACGGACCGTCGAGTCAACGCGGGCGACGCGAATCGTCGGGACGCGCGGCGACGCGCGCGAGGGCGACGCGGGAGGGCGACGCGCGCGTTCGGGGCGATCGGGGCGCGCGCGATCGGGGCGCGAAATGCGCGACGCCGACGCCGACGGCGTCTCGGTGAGAGCGGAGACGACGACGGTGGACGGGACGAAGACGACGAAGACGACGAAGACGACGAAGACGACGCGCGCGAGAGGGGCGCAGGTGGAGAACGAGACCGTCGAAAGAGGGGTGCAGAGCGAACGAGGAGGGCTCGTGAACGCTGGCGTGGCGTGTGCGGATGAAAGCGACGGCGATGGGGAGGTGTTGGACGACGAGACGTTCGCGCGAGCGCTCGGCGGGGCGTTGCGGCGATGCGAAGAGGCGTTGACGGCGAGAAGGTCGTACGGTGACGTGATGGAGGATGAATTCGCGCGGATGCGTCGGTATGCCGAACAAAATTCTTTGTGGACTCGTCTCGGAGCGCATCGCCGCGCCGAGGGATGATTGAAGGCACGGCGCGCGCTCAAAACTCTCGACGCCGTTTGTCGGAACGGCTTGAATCGAGCGCGTTGACTTTTTGATTCGAATTTGTGAGCTCATGAATTGCACCATAATCGCGGATCGATCGCAGCATTAAATCTAATCGCCTCATCAACTCTCCATCGCGTCCTCTTCTTCGTTCTTACCGCTAGATTCATCAACCTCGGCTTGAATCGCCTTTAAAAAGGTCTCCAGGTTCGCCACGCCATTTTGTTTCAATCCAAACTGCGCCATATCCATCTCTCCACTCTGCAGTGCCTGACTAAACGTTTCTAACTGACTGCGAAATTGTGGAGTGCGAATGAGCTCCTCCAAGTCTTGCGTCTCGCGATGTTCTTCCGGAAGATACTCCAACAAGCGTCCTCGAATTTGTTCGTCTCGAAGCAAAGGCCCGACAAGTTCTGGTGTCAAAATCTCAGGCAAACCAACGGGAGGCGTCTGCGGCGTCGCCCCACCGAGACTAGCGAACACACCCTTCAAAGCGTCGCTGCTCACAATCGGAGTGAAGTTCCCCGCGCTCGCGGGCGTTCGCATACCTTCGCTCACCTTGGCGGGCGCCGCCGGCGTTTGCGCGGGAAACGACGTCGGCGCGGGCGTCGGATCCACGGGCGAAGGAATCACGTTCGCCGGCGGTGGCATCAACGTCGTTGCCGCAGGAGTTTCCGAGGGTACCGCACTCGGGGCATCGCCAGTCTCCATCGCCGTTTGCGCTTCCGAGGCGGCGATATTCTCTTCGAGCGCTTCGCCGACGTTCGTGTTCACCGCGCGATTAAACTTCAGCAATTTCGCCTCCATGGCGTCTTTTCCATCGCTCTCTTGCGACCAAAAGTACATGTCTCGATCGCGTTCCTCGATGAACGCCAACATGAAACATCCGTCGCGCTTCATCGTCTTCAGCACCGCCTCGTCTGGCAAGATGATGAAATCATCCTCAGCCTCGAACGCGGTCGATGGATCTCGTACTCCCCACTGAATCTGTTTCAACGTGTCATCGACCTCGCTCTTCACGATTTTCAGCGTCCCTCGACGCGGATCTGCGCGCATTTTCGCCCCATCGCGAACGAGTTTCCCACACTTCATCTCAAACAACGGACCGGCGTCGGCGCCGAACGACGCGCCGCCGCCGAAGCTCAGGCCCGAGGCACCGCCGCCTTGGCCACCGAAGAAGTTTGGCACGGAGTCACCCATACCGCGCGCGCGCGACTTCGAGCGTCAGCGACTGCGGCGCGCGATCGATCGTCGAAACCACCCAGCTGGGCTTCTTTCCCGTCCAACAGAAACGAAAAATCAAATCGGGCAAACGCGCGCGCGCCAGGGTTAGAGAGTTTGGAGATCGCGCACGTTTCAGACGGCGCGATCGGGACCACGGCGAAAGGACGCGGGAAAATAAACGCGCGCGTGCGCGGTCATCGCCGCGCGCGCGAGCGACGACGCGAACGGACGGTGAGAGAGGCTGGCGCGCGCGACGCGGTTAAAGTTGTCTGCGCACTCACTACAACTTCTAGCCAACCATCGCAACGTCCTCCTCCGTGCTATACACCTTTCAGACTCTAGTGACTCTCTACACGCCCCCGTTACTTCTTGCCGGCCGCCTTCAAGCTACCTCTCTTGGCGAACTTTTGGTTCTTGAGGAACTTCGGATCCATCTGCGAGGCGGAAGAGACGTAAATGGTCAGCGATCGGTTGCGCGGGGCGGGTCGATGCGAGCGCGTTTCGAACCGTGATGTGCGAACGACGAAGCAAGGCGATACGTACCCCCTTCGTGGACGGCTTCCCAACGCGCTTCGGCTTCTTGATGCCTGATGCGCGCAAAATCAACTCAGTCAGTCTCTCGCGCCGCGGTTTTGGTGGGTTTGGTTCTGGGTCTTGCGGCGTTCGATTCGTTCGCCGTTCGCGCCGTCCTTCTCGCCGTTTGCCCGTTCGTCCCCCATCGATCGACGTCAAGCATTTCAATCGTCCGTTTCGTTCGCCATCGATCGCGCTCGACGCCCTCGCCGCGCCGTCACGCGTCGTCGACGTCTCCCCAAAGTCGCCCTCGCGCGCGTCGTCCCGTGTCCTCGCATCCGCGCCTTTGTCGCGCGTCGTGCGTACCGTTGCGGTGGTTCTTGTACGATTGGTTGTGCGCGGTGTGGTTGGTAGACTTCGCCATCGCTCGACGCTCGCTAGGCTACGTTGCGCGCTCGATAAAGACGGCTCGCGCGTCTCGATGCGCGCGCGTCGGCCCGACGGGATGGGGCGTGAAAACCCTAATGATCGTTTGTGATGTGGTCGATGCTCGACGCGCGCGATCCGTCTTTTCGAGCCGCGGACGAGAGAAAGATGGCCACCAAGAACGCCCCGAGAACGGTCAAGGACGTCCCCGCGCAGGAGTTCGTCATCGCTCTGGCGCAATACTTCCGATCCACCGGCAAGGTACGCGAAGAATCGAACGCACGACGACGCTCGCGCATCGCGGCGCGATCGAGCGACGACGCGCGCGCGCGAACGGCGCGGCGATGGACGATCGAACGCGACGACGTCGGCGGTGACGAATGCGAACGTATTCGTGCGCATCGATCGTCGTCGCGCGAGACGACGCGCGGGCGTTCGGGCGTCGACGACGGCGCGCGACGTGGGCGTCGAGTCGAGCGCTAGGGCTTCACCGCGCGCGTCGGGGGCCGGCGCTGTGAGGGCGACGGCGCGCGTGCCGTCGTGCGACGTCGACGGGAGATGCGCGCGATCGCATTTATGCGATCGCGTGCGCGTTCGTCGGCGCGCGTGCGCGACGTCGCGCGACGCAGGCGACCGAGACGTCGCGATCGACCGACGGTGGCTCAGAGGCCAACCCTCGCGAGCGCGCGCGCGTCGGGGCCGAGGCGAGAGCGCCATCGTGATTTGACACTGACCGTGGCTATGATTTCGTTCGCTCGTAACAGATGGAGGTTCCGCAGTGGGTCGACACCGTGAAGACTGCGACGTACAAGGAGCTCGCGCCGTACGACCCGGACTGGTTTTACATTCGCGCTGCCTCGGTCGCTCGCAAGCTCTACACGAAGGGTAACATGGGTGTGGGTGCGTTGCGCAAGTCGTACTGCGGTGCGGGTAACAAGGGCGTTCGTCGTCACCACCACCAAATCGGTTCCGGTAGCGTCGCGCGCGCTGTGCTCAAGCAGCTCGAATCCATCGGTGTCGTCGAGAAGGATGCGAAGGGTGGTCGCCGCATCACTCCGTCCGGTCAACGGGATCTCGATCGCATCGCCGGTCGCGTGAGCGTTCCGTCTTTCTAGACTCGTAAACATTAATTCTCGGTGCGCGAATAGGAGGTTAGCTCTGAAATATCAAACATGGAGACCATTAAAAACCGCTCTCACCGCGCGCGCGTCTTGTCAACTGTCGGAGCACCATCGCATCACATCGCGGCGCGCGTCCGTGACGCGCGCTCGCGTGCGCACCGACACGGCGCGTAAGAAATGACCCTTCACGCCGACGATAGTTTCGGTGCGGGCGATTCCGACGACGATTGCGCGTGGTGCGACGATTCCGACGACGGCACGCCCATCTTGGGCGCATCGGACGACGCGTTCGCCGCGCTGTCGCAACCCGTAGAGCCGGCGAATGAGACCACGATTGTGTGCATCGAGGCGACGAAGCAATTAGACGTGCGATCGACGATGATCGAGCGGGCAAAAGCGCTCCTGGACGTGCGCACAGAGGAGGCGGAGGCCTTGTTGAGTCACTTCTCGTACGATTTCGAAGCCGCCGCGACGGCGTGGTTCGAGGACACGAGAAAGGTGCGCGAGACGTCGGGGTTGATCGATGCAAAGACGAGACGCGAAAATAGCGAAGCAGCGATGTCGTCGGGTGGAACGCGAGGGTGCGGGATTTGCTTCGAGGACTTTCCAGGGGATGCTTTGACGACGGTCGGGTGCGCGCATGAATTTTGCGACGAGTGTTGGTCGGGATGGGTGACGAGCAAGGTGAATGATGGGCTTTCCGTGGTCAACACGCGGTGTCCTATGTGTCCTGCCAAAGTCCCCGAGTCCATGATTCGAAAGTTTCTTAGTGATGAAGATGAAAAGAAGTTTGATACATTCTTGCGGCGGTCGTTTTTGGAAAACAACGCCAAGTTGCGCCCTTGCATTGGCGTCGATTGCGAATGTGCCATCGCCGTCGAGCAACTGCCGACCAATCCCGTGAGTGTGAAATGCAACTGTGGTGCCGAATTCTGCTTTTCGTGCCAGAGTGAGCCCCACGTGCCTGTGAATGATTGTGAAGTCGCGAAGAAGTGGATGGACAAAATCAACTCCGACGGTGTGAACTCGGAGTGGATGCTAGCTAACACGAAGGGATGTCCGAAGTGTCATCGACCGATCTTGAAGAATGGAGGATGTATGCACATGCACTGCTCACAGTGCCATTGCTCGTTTTGCTGGCTTTGTCTCGGACCTTGGGATTCCGGGCCGTACGCCTGCGCCAGACGCTGCAACAAATACAGTGGAGACAAAACCGGCGACGAAAACAGGCGGAAACGAGCCAGAGATTCTCTCGAGCGCTACGTGTTCTACTATGAACGCTATAGAGCGCACGAGGATGCGAGTAAAAAAGCCGAACAAGACGTCGAGAGATTCAAAGACAGCGTGCTTGACATATTGATCGATTTACAGCGTACGTCCAAGCAACAAGTTGTTTTCATCATGGATGCGCTCAGGCAAGTGACCGAGTGCAGGAAAATTTTGAAATGGACTTACGCGTACGCGTATTACGAATTTGCCGACGATCAGAGCAAGAAAGAGTTCTTTGAGTACATTCAAGGTGACATGGAGCGTTGTCTCGAGCTCCTGTCTCGCATGATTGAATCAGACATCAAACCATTCCTTCCGCCAGAGCCGGAAGATGATGAACAGAAACAAAACGTGTCGCCGCCGTCGACGCTAACTGATGAACTTCAAGATGGGAAATATCAGTACGCACCCGAAAAGCAAGAGAGTCTGGAAAACGACTTTGCCCTATACAAAGCTCGACTCATCGACACCACTGCCGTGTTGCGCAAGTTCACGGATACGTTGGTTTCGGAAATGGCCAAAGGTTTGCTCGGCGCTAGAAACATAGACAAAACTGATTGATTGACTTTTTCGACGAACATTTGTACCAACACGATACATGTATTGAAATTTGCTACGCTATCGCTAATTCTGCTCGTCTTCATCTACTCCGCGCTCTTGACTCTGCCGCCGATTCGAACCAAAGGAAGATTCAAGTCGGCGTCTAAAAGTTTCACCCCCTCTGGCACGGTCACATCGCCAATCTTGATGACCTTGCCCGCATCGAGCGTGGAGACGTCCATCAAAAATCGTTTCGGGATGGAATCGCTCCTGCATCTCACGGGAACCGTCTGTCGCATAATCTGCACGAACCCGCCTCGCTTCACCCCCGGACTGACGTCTTCGCCTTGCGTTGCCACGGGCACGCGCACCTTGACCTCCGTCTCCGGTTTCACCTCTAAGAAACACACGTTATCTACCATTTGATTATACGCGTGCATCTGCACTTGCTTCGCCAACGCTCGCACTCGTCTCGTCTCCCCGCTCTCCTCGCCCGTCGCCGTCGTCGTCGGCACCTCAAGGTCGAACACCTCGCACGCCACCCCCGCCAGCGTGTGTTTGCGCACCGCCGCGTTCATCTCTCGCTCGCACACCGTGATCATCGTCCCTCGTTCGCTTCCCGGCGCGAACACGACGCCCGGCACGCGTCCCTCGCGCCTCGCGCGCGTCGACGACGCCGTCCCACCGTCAACCCTCAGCGCGCATCGCAGGACGACGCCGCGCGCGTCGTCGCCCGCGGGCGCGGTCGCGAGCGCGCGCGCGAGCGCGTCGCGCGTCAGCGACGCGATGCGCGTCGTTCTCAGTCGGCGACGAATCGTCCACATCCCTTCGGTCGCGCCGCGTTGCGACGCGAGACCGATCGATCGCGCCCTTCGCCCGTCGCCCTTCGCCGCACAAGGCGTCCGCCCGTCGGCGGCTCGAGCGCATGGCGAGCGAACGCGCGCGAGCGACGACGACGACGGAATCGAGAGACGCCCTCGAGGTGGCGCTGAGCGAATTACAAAGCCTGCCGAAGTCGACGCGAGCGTCCGCGCGCGCGGTGCGTGCGACCCGACGGCGACGGTGAAGAGACGACGACGGACCAACCGCCGAGAACGACGACGAGCGAGACTGACGACGACGACGACGACGACGACCGGGCTCGCGCGACAAAGCAGGTGTACGAAAAACGCGGGGATTTGTATTTTCTGAGCGATAAGAAACGCGCGACGGCGAACGTCAAGGCGGCGATCGAGGCGCTGGACGAGACGCGCGGGTGACGCCATGGAGACGCTTCGCGAGGGACGCGAACGCGGGGGCGGAGACGCGTCGACGTCCGACGCGCGGAAGGCGAACGGGGCACCCACGGGAGCGAAGAGAGAAGAAATCGACCGAGTGCGAAAGTCACTGCCGATATATCGCGCGAAGGATCGATTGATGGAGGAGATTAGGAAGAGCGAAACCGTCATCATCATCGGCGAAACCGGAAGCGGGAAGACGACGCAAATTCCGCAATACGTGTACGAAGACATGACGCTGACGAATGGGTTGATGATAGGCGTCACACAGCCGAGACGGGTGGCGGCAGTGTCCGTGTCGCGTCGCGTGGCCGATGAAACCGGTACGGCGCACGGCACGCTCGTGGGGTACGCCATTCGATTCGAAGATGTCTCGAGCGAAGAGACGCGCATAAAGTTTCTCACCGACGGTATGCTCCTGCGAGAGGCGGTCGGAGATCCTTTACTGTCAAAGTACGGTGTTATCATGATTGATGAAGCGCACGAACGCACGTTGCAGACCGATTTCCTGTTGGGCACGATCAAAGGCGTGCAACGTCGTCGACGCGAATCGCTCGGCGAGGACCAATACGGACGCGCGTTGCCACCGTTACGCGTCATCGTCATGTCTGCTACGCTTGAAGCGTCGAGTTTTAGTAAATTCTTCGATGGTGCGCCCGTAATCTACTCCCGTGGCCGCACGTTTCCCGTCGAAATGTTCTACACAGAGGAGCCGGAGGAGGACTACTTGGACGCCGCGATGTGGACGGTGCTTCAAGTGAACGAGGAAGAGGCGGCGGGAGATGTCTTAGTATTCTTAACTGGTCAAGAGGAGATCGAGTCGTTGGGAAGGATGTTGCGAGAGAAAGCGTCTGAACTTCCCTCAAACGTGCTGAAACTCAACGTGGTACTCTTGTTCGCTGCGCTGCCCCCGGAGGAGCAGATGAAGGTCTTCGAGCCGACGCCTCTGGGAACGCGCAAAGTCGTCTTGGCGACGAATATCGCCGAAACATCGTTGACGATCAATGGGATTCGGTACGTTGTGGATTCAGGACTGAGTAAACTACGAACGCATCATCCAAGAAGCGGCGTGGACGAGCTCCTGGTCACCCCGATTGCGCAGAGTCAGGCGCAACAGCGCGCCGGTAGAGCCGGGCGCGAAGCGCCTGGCAAGTGCTTTCGACTCTACACCGAAGAAATCATGCCGAGCCTGGAAAAATACGTTAAACCGGAACTGCTGCGTACAAATTTAAGTGGAGTAGTTCTTCAGCTAAAGGTAAGGATCTGTCGCGCCCGAATCGAGCGCTTTCCTGAGACAATTAAAAATTAACTGAATTATTTATTTATTTCGCAGGCAATGCAAGTTGACGACATTTTGTCGTTTCCTTTCATCGATCCGCCGCCTAAAGAAGCGTTATTACGATCACTTGAATTATTGTACTCGCTGGACGCTTTAGACGACGATGGAAAGCTTAACGACGTCGGAAAAAAAATGGCGAGGTTTCCCCTCGAGCCCATGGCTGCACGATGCGTAATTGCCGCTGAAATCGAAGGGTGCGCTATCGAAACACTCGCTGTTTTGTCCATGCTGTCAACAGATAGTGTGTTTCAGTTTTCCAGGGAGGCAGACGGGCAAAAGAATGTCGCAAGACACAAATTGAAGCGAAAGGTGAGTCGACCAAGAAAAAATAATTTAATATTTTCTTACACAATTATTTCAGGAGGGCGATCATTTGACGTTGCTGCGCGTGTTCAACGAATTTTCGGCCTGCAGTCCGAAGCGAAGTCGCGATTGGTGCAGAGAGCACCAGATTAACCATCGAGCGATGACAAAAGCGGTCAAGATCAACGAGCAATTGACACGAGCAGCAATGTCGCAGGGAATTAATTTGACTTCATGTGAAGACGACTTCACGCTCGTGCTACGATCGCTGGTATCGGGCTTTTTCATGAATACGGCTTCGAAGGAAATGGATGGATCGTTCAAAGTCTTTACAACGGGCCAGAAGCTAACGATTCACCCGAGCTCGGTGATGTTTCAATCGCCTCCAGAGACGGTGAGTAATTATTTCCTTACAATTAATTATTTCACGCTGACAATTTTTCTTGCGGCGCAGATTCTTTTCAACGAGTTAGTTAGGACGAATAAAATGTACGCGCGCGACGTTTCGTCGATCAAGAAGTCGTGGTTGTCAGAATTAGCGAGTAAAACGTTCTCAAGACGTTCGACGAATTAGTTCACTTATTAATTGCAACTGACTGTATCGAGCTCTACATATCGCCAACGTCCATGCCTGGATCGGCCATTCCTATGATTTTTTTCATTCTATACACTTCTCTCTTCGCGTCCGAGTTGTTAGGCTCGAAGCGTAACGCTTCTTCGTAATCCATCAATGCTTCGAGATAGTTCCCCGCCACCGACCTCGCCGCCGCCCGGCGAAGGTACGCCTTCACGTACCGCGCATCAAGCTTGATGGCTTCAGTGCAGTCATCTTCGGCGAGCTGGTAGTTCCCAAGCTTTAGGTGCGCCATGGCTCTGTTTGCTACGAAAATCTTGCTCTTAGGATTCTTTCCAATCGCCACCGAGTAATATTCGATCGCGTCTTGATACTTGCCCTGCTTCAGGGCTTCATTTCCTTTGGTCTTTTCGGATTCGCCAGGAGCCTCGGGTGGATTCAGGCGCTCTAACTCAGCTTCTAGGATATCCGGATACGCCTCGACGAGCGCAGGAACGATTTGACGAGCGGCTCCGATCAACATTTTGTCCATTTGGTATCCAGCGATTAGTGACAGCCCTTGCGGACCTTCGATGTTTGGAGCCTCGAGAGGTATCGACACCTGCGGCAAACCGCACAGGCTCGCGATGCACAGCAGCTCAAAACACTTTCTTCGCCAAGATTCGGTCGCCTGATCGCTTTGACCACGTTTAGGGGCCTTGCCAGGCGTCGTGGGAAGTATGAATATGGCGCCACCGTCTAATATGCGATCCACTTCTTCTCGCACTTCCTCTCGCACTTCCTTGAGGCGTTCGACTTCGTCCGCGTCGAGCTTTGACGCGGCTTCCATCCTCGCCTTGACCGCGGCACCGAGCTTTGGCTTTTCCTCAGTGTACCATTTTCCCAGATTTTCCCAGATTTCCGCCCCCATGAGCACGCGAACCATCTCTCTGAGGCAGTCCAAGCCGTAGTCTTCGCGACCGTTTACGAGCGACCGGAACTTTGGGCAACCGACGAGCAAGTGCTCTGTGAGATTCATTCGCTTGAAATCCGCCGGCGCAATCTCGTGGAGCGCCGTCACCGCGGCAACCGCAGCACACTGCGAGTGTGGTGTAGAGCGTTTCGCACTCACGGCGTCTTCCAGCAAAAGCCAGCGGCTCGGTTCCGTCGGCGCGTGCTTGTCGGGCTCTGGCAACAACACGTCTCCCACGCGCTGCAAGACATCTATTGATCGCGCAAACCACCCCACGGTGTCAAAACTCGGAGCCAAAGCTTGCACACCACGCATAGATACTGATCCATGACTCGTGCGTATCCCGTAAACCCCACAATACGACGCCGGCACTCGCACCGATCCCCCGGTATCCGTCCCGAGCGCGAATTCGCATCCTCGAAGCGCCGCCGCGCACGCCACCGCCGATCCCGAGGACGACCCTCCCGGCACTAACGCTCGCGCTCGCGGGTTTATAGGCGTTCCATAGTGTGCGTTCTCCCCATTAATCGCGTACGCCAGCTCATCCATGGTCGTCATCCCCACCGCGCTCGCTCCCGCCTCCAGGAGCGTTCGCACGCACTGCGCGTGTCGCTTCGCGCCCGCCGTCCCGCCTTTCCCTCCCGTCCGCTTAAACGCCGGCGACCCGAACCCGCATCGTCGTCCCTCGATATCAAATATATCTTTCACCACAAACTTCACGTTCTTCAACGGTCGATGCGTCGTCGTCGTCGTCGTCGTCGTCGTCGTCGTCGTCAGCCTTTCGCTCAAATCTTCCGCAGCCTCGACGAACGCCCCGAGCTCGTCCGCCTCGGTCGTCTTTTCCATCGTCGTCGTCGTCGTCGTCGCCCGTTTCGACCTTCGCCTTCGCGCGAGTTCGATCGCCAGGGCGACGATCGCCGCCACCGCGCCTCGCGCGACGCCCGCGACGCGCCCCATGGTCGTCGCGATGTCCCGCTGGACGTGGCGTCCCGATGGATGGATGTCGCGATGCGTCCCGGTCGTCACTTTGTCGACGACCCTCGATGCGCGCGTGAGGACATGACGAAACCGCGCGAAACGACGACGACGCGCGCGCGACCGTCGTCGTCGTCGCGACCCGCGATCGCGCTCGGTCGACCCGTGCGCGCGCACGTCGAACCGCCGCCGAGGACGCGCGCGGAGGCGCGAGACGGGACGCGATTTCCGAGCGAAAAACTGACGCGAGAGCTGGTGAGACGAGGGTACGACGAAGAAAAGCATCGCGAGTGGCGAATCGCGCGGACGGTGAAGACGATCGATGGGAAGACGACGTTCGATGACGGGACGTTTATGTCGCCGCGAGCGCTGCAAGAGATGTTGACGCGAATGGCGACGAGCGAGACGCTGAAAGCGATACGAGCGAATGCGAACGAGGGGGCGAAGGAAACGCGCAGAGTGCCGAAACGAGGACGGAGAGATGATGGGAGTTACGACGTGGAGTTACGCGGGGAGGCGTTGAAGACGTGGAGCGCGCCCGAGTTGGTGCACGCGCGCGCGGAGGAGTCGGCGGCGTTTTTTCGGGATTTGGCGAGCGACGTCGGATTGCACGCGCTCGAGCGACGCGTGCCACACGGCGTGCGGAAGCGAAATTTGTTTGAAACCTTGCATGGGTACAACGTTCCGATTCATCGCGCGATGTGGATGGTGAAGGTGAACTATCTATCGCAGTGTAAACGAGATTTTGACGCGTGTCGACGCGCGTGGACGGAGGACTTACTCGCGCACATCTTCGATGTATTGCGCGACGAGGAAATGGTGGCACAAAGTGGCGAAGGTGTCGAGACGGAATTAAAGTACGTCCTAGCGTTAGCGAACTATTCAGTCGAGGAAGACTTGGTGGATCAGCAAAAGTACTTGCACGAGTTTCTGCGATTTATGAATGAACAAAAGCGGCAGAGAACTGGAAGCGCTCATGATTTTGCTCGGGCGCTGAGCCCAGCTTTACGCGCGCTCGTGCCTCAGGCTTCAAAGTCGCACGCAGATTCAGTTGGTCTGGTGGACAGAGTCTCGTGGTGTTTACAGGAGATTTTGAAAGAGAGGGGACAGTCGGACAAGTATCTCGTGATAAGCTTAAGTGATGTCGTGGCCTCCGTCGCCGCCGCGAATATGGATGCGTTCGTCGCCGCACCGCGGGACGGAGGCCTGAACATCATCACTAATTTGCGGCGTGACTTTCAGAGAAAGAAAATGCCGTTGTCACAACGACTGTGCAGTGTGCTCGACGACGTCGACAATCGCGTGAAATCGCTCGCGCAAGCGGCGAGCCCAGAATTGATCACCATAAAGGCCCGAAATCTTATTGAGACGTTACACAAGTTGCTGGAAAGTAATCTAGACCAAGTAGCGTCGCGTACGATCGCGCGAAAGTACATTGATCGAGAGGAAAGTGAAGAGCTTGCGATGAAGTCTATGGTGAAGACTTCGTGCGATTGGTGCATGGATGTTTCGGAAGACGAGGCAATGAAGCGTCGCACAGCGGTACGAATCTTTTTCGTCGAACTCGCGGAAACTTCTTCTAGATTAAATACATACGTGTTTGACTGGATCAAAGAAAGAACCATGATAGTAGCGCGTGAAGATTACACCAAGTGCATCTCAGAACTGCTGATTGAGTTGCTGTGGGGCAAAGTCGTGGACCTTTCTCAGTTGTTGAATTTCATTATGGCGGAGGGTATCGTCGAGCACAAAGATTCAGGCGCGTCGCAGAAATCGCTCGCGGCGTTTCGCGAATACATGAGCCAGATCGTGCGAAACAATGACGAGCGAGAGTCCAAACTGGACGACTCGATGGTGCGCACTCTGAAACAACTCCTCGAATCGGCGAATGAAATGTCAAACGCCACAATATCGAGGGCGCTCACCCCCCCTCACTCTACGGCAGATGTGTCAAAGCATTTTGAAATCTCTACAGACGAGGAAAAGCGACTGCTTGAATTGTTTCACGCGGTCACCTACGCTGATTTGCTTTCCAAGCTGGAGGAATTGAAGTGTGTGCACGATGAATTCAAATGTTCGCGAGATGCGCACTCAGTCTTTTCGCGAGTTGTTGTCGGTGCGCTAGTGCTAAAGCCCTCTCGAGTCAGATTACTTGCCGAACTCGTGGGTGGAATAGGCGACGACCTCACAACGGATGTCCTTTCGTACGTCGGTGGCAGAGTTTGCGATGATGCGAATGTTGATGGCGTACTTCAAGGTGCTTACTGGGATGACTCAAACGCCGCGCGTCGATGGGAAATCGCTCAGAGCCTTGTCGAATTTCGGCTATGTTTACTACATAATATCGTCAAACGCAAGCGTGACGCGGCGATGGGAATCGTCAAGGGTGCGATTCAACAGCTCAAAGAATTGGCTCTGTCGACGCGAGACGTTTCGCACAAACTACTCCTCATTTGGGTGCAGGTTCTAACACTCATCCCGTTGATTGGTTACGTGCTCATGTCCAATGAACTCAAAGATGATTTTTTGCAGCTCATTGTCGAAGTCCTCGACTCATTTATCGGTAAAACGATCGTCGAGGAGTCTGAGGAAGATTTGGTAGCCGAATCATTTGCGGGCGAATCGCTCGTGGACCGTCTCATCGCTCTGTTCTCTGTCATCTGGAGGAGCGAAGTGCCACAGTGGTTGCCAGCCATCCCAAAACTACCGTTTTGGGACGTTTCGTCGAAGATGGTTCCAATGACGGAGTTCATTGATTCCAAAACCCTGGCGGGCGTCGTCTGCGTGCGCCTGAAGCGGGCCATTGGAGGACCAGCGCGCGGCAAGCTTGGCGATGTGAACGCGTGGAAAACTTTAGCGAGTGGAGCGTCTACGCTCAGTGCAAGATCGAAAATCAGCGAGAAGGCCGAATTTTGGCTACAAGGGACAGTGCGGCGCCCGGGAGGTAATCTTGCGTGGGAGAACGTCAGTGCCGAACCAAACGCGGATCATTTGAAATGAGCAAAATGAAAGCAGTCAGTGGTATGTACAGTTACATGAAAAATAGGTTATGTTAGGCTACGAACTAATAGATTTAGGAATAACTAGCGCCGATTAAAGCTTCGATGTTATCTGCTTCTTCGTCACCACGCGTCCTTTGTGACCAACGACTGTTGTTCTCGGTGGTAAGTCGTGCATGAGGGCGGCGCCCGCGCCAATTTTGCAGTCGTGCCCAACTTTAATATTCCCGAGTACGCTTGCGTTCGACCCGACGACGACGCGCTTGCCGAGCTTTGGATGTCTATCACCTCGCACTTTCCCTGTCCCCCCCAAGGTCACCCCGTGCAAGAGCGTGCAATCGTCGTCCACGACCGCCGTCTCGCCGACGACGACTCCGTGCCCGTGGTCGATCATGATCCCTCGCCCGAATCTCGCCGCCGGGTGAAGATCCATCCCGTACACCTCTGAAATCAAGCTTTGCATCTTACACGCCAAAACTTTTCGCTGATGTCCCCAAAGCCAGTGTGCCACGCGTTGCGCCTGCAGTCCCTGAAACCCTTTGAAGAAGCAAAACGCGTGCGTGTACGACGGGCACGCTGGATCGCGTTCGACGATCGCCTTGAGGTCCGCTCGCGCGGCGTCACCGATCGAACCCGTTCCAGGTCCGTTATATTCTCGATTTTTTCCCTCGTTCGTCGCGTTCATGGCATCCATAATCAAATCGTTCCACTGCCCCGCGAGTATCGTGGCGTTTGCAATTTTAGAAGCCAACAAGAACCCCAACGCGCGCTCGAACGTCGGTTGGTTCAGGATCGTGGCGTACACGAACCCACCCATCAACGGTTCTTTATCCACCAACGCCTGCGCGCCGGCGCGCAGGGACGTCCATATGGGATCATCACGCGGCGATTTCGACGTCGACGCCATGGGCGGTCGTTCGCGCGCGCGTCGACCTCTCCGTCTCTTGCCTTCCTTCGTCGTCGACGGCCGCGCGTCGGGTCCGTCCGTCGCGCGCGCTGTGCGCTCGCTCGCCCGCGTCGCGTCGCGTCGCGCTGTGCGCTCGCCGCGCCGCGCCTCGCGCGTCGACGTCGCTGCGGATAAAGCGACGCCGCCGGACGTCAGAAGGCGCCGCGCGACGCGACGCGCGATGACGACGATGGCGACGCGCGCGGTGAAGACGCCGACGGCGACGGCGACGCGCGCGAGACGGGGCGCGGCGCGCGCGATGCGAACGAAGACGACGAAACGGTTCGTCGTCGCGCACGCCGCCGGGAAGGACAACGCGGTGAGCGAACTCGCGGCGATGGACGCCGTGATCGATCTCATGCTCGCGAGCGCGAGCGAAGAGGAGTTAGGGAAGATTGTCGTCGAGAACGTGCTGATGTTTGATCAAAAGATGTGGATGCGATTCGCGTCGAGGAGCGACACGGCGACGGAGAGCGCGACGAAGACGAAAATCATGGACACGGCGACCAAGTGCATGAAACTCATCGAGGCTATGGTTGAGAAGACCGAGAGCACGATGGAGGAGGCGAGCGAGAGCTTGCAAAGAGTCGTCGGGGCGGCCGCGGACCCGTCTTCGGGGGAATTCGACGTGCCTCTGCGAGCCGACGCGTTGGAGCGCATGCGCAATGAGCTCCAAGCGGTGACGGTGGATGAGCGCACGTTGAACACGCTCTACGCGTGGATTCGTAAGTCTGACGAGAACGGACTCGATGGTATGGTGCATATTTTGCAAAGATTGTTGCAATTGTACGCCGCGCGCGAGCTGGATGAGAAGTCTTCCGCGCTCGACAAGGTGATTCGCTCCAATGCCGAGGCGTGGCCGACAAGCTTTGCCGAAATTTCCAATGAAGGCTACAACGAGACGGCGTTCGCGAAGGATCTGCAGCGACGCATGGAGGGTGTGGTGCTGAATCTTCCGAACGGATCGTACGCGCAGCGCGTGCAGGCGGAATACTTGAAGGAGATCGAAGATCGCGGAAAGGAGTTCTTCGCTCAAGCGCAAAAGTAGTGGAGTTTGCTCACCAACTTAGAAATAATTTCAATTGATTGCTGCTACAACAGTATCCTAAGAGTTCTACTTGTCTTAATCATCTTCCTCGGCCTTCGAAAGCTCTCGACCTTTTAGTTTCAAAAGTAAAGAGTTCCCCATGACACCAAGGGATGAAAATCCCATGATGGCGCCCGCCACGGATGGCGTGAGCGACAATCCATATGCTGGCAATAAAGCGCCAGCGGCTATCGGAATACCGATCAGGTTGTACCCGAAAGCCCAACACAGATTCTGCTTAATTTTGTTAAACGTTGCTCTGCTCAAGTCGATCGCATCGCCGACTTGCGGTAATCTATCGCCGAGCAAGACGATGGAAGCGACTTCGCTTGCGGCGCCGACGCCGCCCGCCATGGCGATGCCGATGTCTGCCTGTGCCAAAGCTGCGGCGTCGTTGATACCATCACCGACCATTGCGACGCATTTGCCCTTCGACTGAAAGTCTTGTACGAGTTCAGCTTTTCCCTCGGGTCGTACACCCCCGTATACGTACTTTTCATCGATGCCCACGAGTTTGCCGACTGCTTGGGCCGTTTCAAGCCTGTCGCCCGAAATCATGATAGTTTGTATATTCTTCGCATGAAGTCGCTTGATGGTTTCGGCCGCGTCCTTACGAATTTCGTCTTGCATCTCTAAAACACCCACGATTTTGCCATCGATTCCGACGTACACCGGCGTGCGACCTGGGTTGTCCACGGCATTGATCAGCTCCATCGGCACGGTATTGTTGCCTTGAATGTAGAAGGTTGTGCCGACGGAAACCAGCTTCTTATTCACCATAGCACTCGCTCCAGCGCCGGGCTCCTGCTTGAACGTTCCTTCATCAACTGAATGCCGGGGAATTCCTTGCTTATCAGCCGCTTCGGTGATGGCTAACGCCAACGGGTGGCGACAGTTTCGCTCGACCGCTCCCGCAAGAGCGATGATTTCAGCGTCGCTAAAGCCCCCGCTTGTGCGCGTTTCCGTCAATACTGGTTTACCAATAGTCAACGTTCCAGTTTTGTCGAAAATAACGGTGTCTAAATTGTTGGCTTTTTCTAAGATGTCTCCACCGCGAATGAGAAGGCCATGGCGGGCGCCGAGCGCCGTGCCGACGAGTACCGCCGTCGGCGTCGCCAAACCAAGAGCACACGGGCACGCAACGACTAAGACTGACGCCGTCATTTGAAGTGCAATCAAAATTGGTGCATTAGTTGCCGAAGCAGCTGTCGCAAGAACACCGGGGAAGACTTTCGTGCCGACGGTGCTCCAAAACGTGAACGTCGCCGCGCTCGCTGCCATCACACCGTACACAAACTTGCCAGAGACTTGATCTGCAAGTCGCTGCACTGGCGCTTCGCGTTGTTGCGCTGACTCTACCATGCGAACGATACCAGCTACTTGCGTTTCTTCTCCTGAAGACACGACTTCAATCGTCAAAACGCCATCACAGTTCACTGTTCCCGCCGCCACCGTGTCGCCGGCTTTTTTCGGCCGAGGGATTGGCTCGCCAGTGATGGCGGCTTCATCCACCGTACTGCATCCACTCACTACCGTGCCATCGATGGGAATTCTATCTCCAGGTAAAACGATGATTTTATCCTTTACTTCGATGACAGACGTCGGAACTGTACGATAGTATGGCTCATCTCCGTTTGCCGTGGAAGTCGATGACACCAAGCGAGCGGTCTCTGGCACTAGATTCAGTAGCGCAGACATATCACTCGTTGCTTGAAGCTTGGCACGTTCCTCGACTGCTCTCCCAAGAAGTACGAATGCTAGTAACATGACGGGCTCCTCGAAGAACGTGGGCCAACCTAAGCCTGGGAGCATCATGGCCGCCGTGCTCATCGAAAAAGATGCCATGGCTCCGAGGGATACCAACGTGTTCATATTCGGACCTCCTCGTCGCAAACTTTGCCAGCCATCAATCAAAATCTGACGCCCTGGTCCTGCCATGGCAAAGAGCGAGAGCGTGATGTGAACGGGATTACTGTGCAAGACTCTGAGCCACGGCGCGCTCGCGTGGAAAAAATGTGAAACGTGTCCCAACAAGCACGCGCTCGCGAGAGCCCAAGCCACGATCACGCGCTGCGTGCTTTCTTTAATCCGTCGCAAACGTTCGTCTCTCTTTAGTTTCGTCGCCTCGGCACCCGTAACTCCCGCAACAGCGACTCCACCAGCGTCGCGCAGAGACGTCGGGAACCCTGCGGCGGTGACGAGCTCAGCCAACTTGGTGCCGACACTCTTTGCCGCCTCCTTCACGGCATTTTCAAATTCACCTCCCTCAAGCTTGCCCATCGCTAAATTAATGCGTACCATGGCGGACTCATTGGCCAAATTCACCGACGCGCTTCGCACGGCGTCAT
>Ga0257114_1001248_pt1 | contig 18440 bp, 9 predicted proteins | sample SI112_10mmetaG_FD_190149 | JGI IMG/M metagenome (GOLD analysis project Ga0257114, IMG submission 190149) | Marine microbial communities from Saanich Inlet, British Columbia, Canada - SI112_10m | ecosystem: Environmental > Aquatic > Marine > Inlet | place: Canada: British Columbia | collected...
TTAAGCCTCCAGGTTTCGCTGGATATGCGGGAATGAAGAAAAGAGGTGGTGACTCACCTTTTCGGGATTGATGCTGGGTTCCGCGTCGACGACAAAGAACTTGGCAGAATACGATGAACGTAAAAGAGGGTTCTTTGGGGTACTAGGTAATTGGACAATGTTATCAGCAGGAACACTTACAACCGTATCAGTAATAGGAGCAGCAGCGTACTACAAATATAAGCAAAATAAAGGTGAGCAATAATGACAGATATGATTAGTTTTACAACAGATACGGGTGAAGTAATGAAAGTACCTGCATCCGACGCCACCATAGTAGATCAAGACCCTAGCAAGACAGTATACGCTTACTCAAATCCAGGCGGCTCAACTCTATTAGCAGTAAGAAGCACTAGAAAGAACCCAGCCAATACAGGAATGGATATGTACGGATCTCACCCAGATATTTCTATGGAAGATCAGCTTGAGGAAGATGTTCTTTCGTCCAGTATGGACATGATGGAAGAAACGAGAGATAACCCAAGCGGTAGGCTCTTTGACTGGAAGAACCTAAGACTACAAGCAGCTATCTCTGGAGAAGCAGCTATTAGGGTAACAAGAAGAATTATGCCTGGAAGAATCTTGAAACTACGCAAGATCTCCACAAAAGAATCTATCAGAGATACTCCGCAGTTACTCGCTGCAACCACAACAGAAGATTGGTATACCTATGTCAGCAATATGAGCAAAAATCCTATCGACATGGGAGCTGAACTATCTGCTAGCGTAACTCCTGGACAGAGGTTTGCTGTCGCTCAGTTCGTTTCCGAGTGGGAGAAAGACCCAGGACACACTACACTTTTGAGAAAAGCAGTTCCAGGCGCAGACACAAATGACTTGATAGCAAAAGGACAGATTGCTTATGATATCATGACTGGTCGTGGGCCGAATCCTCTACAAGCAAAAGGATATGGAACATTCCAATATGACAAGATGTTTAGACTAGCTTACGATATTATCACCTCTCTACCTATTCATACATACAATAGCTATACTACATATCAACTAGGACATCATGAAGGAGAATCTGTATACAGAGATATGTTCTCAACATATGTAGCATTAGAGTTAGAAGAGGTAGCTATGGTTCTTGAAATCAGAAGAAAGCTCGCAGAAGTTGGTCCAGGTTATGCTAATCTCGTAATCAACAACACAGGCGTCGCTGGTGAAGCTGCTGAGCTAATGCAGAAAGCAGCATCAGCTTACGATAGAGGAGATACCTCTAGAGTTAGAAGTATCTTGACTTACCTACAGGAAGATCCCTTTTACTATGGTGGAACCATCGGTGGAGCTCTTGCTAACCTAGAGAAGATTGGATCCGAGAAGCTAGGAAGGGGAGACATCTTTCCATTCCACATAAGCAAGAAAGTTCCCGCAGACTTTCAACCATTCGTCAGAAACAAAACAGTCTACCTAAGTAAGCCAGACTTTGATCCCAGCGAGCACATGGACGTAAACACGGGACTTCCTAAGAATGACAAAAAGAAGGATTTCAGCACCAACAAGTATTCATTCGCAGTTCACAAGAGCGTTTTCGATTCAGAGCAAGTAGGTGTCTTGAAGTTCGATTCAATTGACAAATACATGTTTGACTCGACTGCAAGGTTGATGGATAGACCAAAGACTTCCAATCAAAAGAGAGACGCAGTAGGAGAAGCTGTTGAAGCTCTAGCAAGGTCCAACCCACCAAGAGAACATCTCCAAAAAGGGCTCTGCCATCATGTAAGTGCAACAGACCCATACACAGGAATATACTACGCTTGTTCCAAGCCAGCGGGACATGCAGGTAAGCACGATCTTAGTATCGAGTACCAAAGCGCAGAAACCGAAGAAGGCCCGAATCCATTTGACAACCCTTCACCAAAGGGCCGTGGAAAGTACTACTATGTACAAGTCCATCCTAAGACTCAGCTAAAAATGAAGAAGAGAGGAACCACCGCAACTGGAGTAGGTGACAAGCGTCACGGTGACAAATCAAAGAAAGGTCAAAAGTTCTGGATGAGAGGTCTCTATCAAGTCCTTGACAAGATGACAACTGCCGACAATAAGAAGTACGCTAAAGGAGGAACAGGCAAGAGAGTTCCAGAAATGGGACTTGCAGTGCAAGTAGGAAAGCACAAGAAAACAGGAGAAGAAGCTCCATTCATGATTCGCCTTCCTACTCACTTCTTTAGAGTAGTAACACACCCAGAATACGGCTACAAGACAATCATGCCTAGGAAAGATAAGGCTAACAAAGATTTCATAGAAGCTTATACTGCTTTCTTGAAGTACTACGGTGTCCCTAAGATGAGTCCTACAAAGGACGTTCACTTCCGCTTTGTCGTACCAAAAGCAGAGCGCGGCTCTTATTACGATGCGCTTCGTCGTAAGGTCGGGGGCGCAAAGCGTTCCAGGTGATATTAGTGTTAGTGAACATCCCATCTAACTTGCACGGCGCATCTTTACTCAAAGCACACAGCTGGGTTAAGTCGCACGTAGCTAGGTCGAATCCTGGCGGGTCTCCAGACTACAAACTGTCTGATGCTAGCGGAAATCCGATGACACTCAGTGATGTCATAAGAAATCCAAACACCGACGTAATCATTGAAGTATCTACTATCGACGGTGCAAGAAGAAATCCAGCTATGTCGCTAGCTCCAATTCCAGATATCGAGTTTGATTACCCAACCAAGCCACGTTCTGGAGATCACCTAAAAGCACTTTTACCATCTGATCTAAACCCAGCTTTGGTCACAAGAATCGTAGCTGAGCAAGGATTGATTAGAGGACTTCACACTCTGAACAGACTCAGTGTCGAAGATGCAAATGTCAAGCCTGTAACTCCAACAACTGCCGCACTTATGCAGCTAAATGAAATCAGAATGAATCCTGGAAGAACTCCATTCACAAAGAGAACTCCAGAGATTTACGGTAGCGAGAAAGCTCTTGCTAGTTGGCTAGGAGAGGAGTTTGCTGCCGAGTACACAAAGGCCGAACAGTTCAGTACCGTACACAACGCAAAGATCGCAGCCAAATACGGACTCAACCAACGCGACATCCAGAAGTTCGCAAAAGAAGTTCTTTCAGATTACTTACTGGCAGCTTCCTCAAACAGAGGGCTTATTCGTGCACTGATTAGAAACAACCCATCTCTCAAAGGAAACAGGGAATCTATTGCTAAATTGACGCAAGTATTCCCATGCCATCCTCAACCCTTTTATGACGGAGTACAGAGAGTATTCGTTGCTCACCCTGCATTCATTTATCCCGCATACGCCGATACAATCGTTACACAGAAAGGATTCTCAAAGACAGTGATTAACTTCATCAGCGACTATCCACAGGCAATAACTCTCACTGGTAAACTAACGAGAACCCACCGCAAAATGGAGGATTACATTGGTGCGGTCAAACAAGGAGGGTTCAAAGGACTGTATAACCAATTCAGAAAATTCGTCCTGCGAGTAGACGCAGATGACTCAGCAGATGTTATCGACGCTGAATATGGTACACAGGGATACTGGAGAACAGTTACAGAAAGACTATCACAGTCTCCAGAAGTAGCAGTTAAGAAAGCAGACTTCAAGCCACTACAGTACTTTACTGACTTAGGAGGATTCTATCCAAGTCCTCCACCAAAGTGGCCAAAGCATATCGTTTACTCAATAATGGATGCGTTCCTAGAGAACATGCCTTACTTACTTGCTTCAGATGGCACCGCACATATGGATCCAATAACAATGGCACAAACAATAGATCAAAAACTCACGATAGATAAGCTAAAGGTAGGAAATCACTTCACACTTGAAGATGTAAAGATGGAAGATCTTCAGCCAATCCTTGAAGGAGGATTTTCTGATGCAAAGCTAAAGAAGCTAATCGGAGAAGAGAATATGCGCAAGGCCGCCGAATTAGGAAGACAACCATTAGCCAAGGCAATCAAGGGTGCCTTCGGTGATACAGTAGTTAATGAAGCAGTCAAAGGAGGTACCAAAAAGACAGTTACTTACGACTCATCTGGACCAAAGAGCGTTCTTGAGATGGCTTACGACGTTGCTGAAATCTCCAGAGCAAAGTACAATCAAAGCCTCATCGGAGATGACTTTAAGTTTGTCATGGCAATGTTACATGTTTGTATTCACACACTTAACGAGTCATCTGACCCAGGCGACTTCACAGCAGAGAACTTTACCAAGTATCTAAGCGGTGTTTTAGGAGCAAAGAGAGGCGACGAGCTGAATCGTTTAAGAGATCGACTAGCAGAATCTGAAATAGAAGGCGATGACGAAGCTATGCAGTTTAGAGTGATCGTGATGGCCAACTTAATGTTGATTAGAAACGACATCGGAGCAAGACTGCCTACAATGGATGAAGCAGCTAGAAGACGTGAAATAAACATCCTACAGCGCCAGAGAGCAGATATATCCAGAGATGCGGAGATGGACATAAGACTCAAAGCAGGCATCATGGAATACATACAAGGAACAATTGATATGGTAGGTGCTTAAAATGTCCGACCTCTATGCACAATTCGATGCAATGTTCCAAGAAGGTAAAGGTAAAGGACACTTTACAAAAGCTCTTCATAACAAAGATGAACTAGAAGGCTTATCTGATACGTACATGACAACCATCGGTCAGTTTACCGACTTACAGAGAGAACAGTTTGGCGAGGCTTCAGTTAAACTACAGGACCTAGTTCCTAAGATGCAATTAGACATCTACAACACGCTAATTGCCGTAGTCATCGGTACTAAGGACTACACCTTTTGGCCAACAGAAGAAAACTTACAAAATCTCAGAGGCTTGACGGAGCAGCCACTTCAAAGCTACATAAACATCATAAGGAAAAAGCACCTATTAGCTGAAAAATACAGAGAAGATGTAGAAGAAGTACAGTTGAGCTTAATGAAGATGCAGAATGGTATTCTCAAGTTTCAGACCGACATAGACACACTTGAAATGCTAAACGCAACACTAGGACAGTTCGACCCAAGCGACACTGACACCAAAGATAAAAATATGAAAATCATCGAACAGCTTTCATCATTCAATCTGTCAGAACTGACAAAGGATCTCAAGCAATGCCTGATCACCTTGTCGCAAGCACTGTCTCAAGGAACGTCTGGAGACGTCTTTCAGTGCATAAAATCCGATTTGGAAGCAAGATGGACATTCTTAAAAGCACTCACCTATCTCACATACGTTGCAGAATCTATCTATGACAAGCGACACGCAAAAGCTCGCGAAGTACTGTTGTTTCACTACTCGGCACTTGAAACAGTAGAAAAAGATCTTCTAATGGACTACTATAATACCGCAGACTTACAGAGAGTATCGAATCAGCAGCTAAAAGGACCACCCCTACCAGGGCCAATGACAAATGATTACCTTATCAGACTCCTAGGAGCAATAAAGAAGCACATTGAAGCCGTGCAAAAATTAGAAGTCACTCTTGGAGGAAAAGATGCTGCAGATGGTGGCGCACTCTACTCAGATGAAGATACCTCAAAAGAAGAGTTAGTTAGAAGCGGCAGCAAAGCAGTAAAGGAAATAATCACGGGCATACCTAGAGAACCAGGAAAGATTAGATCTGCTCTCAACAAATTAAAGGCTTCTTTATCAAAGATACCAAGACCAAGAGTGAGCTTTGAGTGACCGACATCGGTATAAGAGACAGCGCTGTGGGTCAAGCAATGGCGAGTCACACATATTGTAACCTTTGTGGTACTAAGAATAATTCCAGTATGGTATGCTGTGTTGTATGTGGTACCGACTTACCACCTGCTACTAGAAGCAATCCGATTAACTCGGAGGCATTTAGGGCAGAAAAAGCAATCATCTTTGACATAGATGAGACCATTCTTGACACTAGTCAAAGAAGGAAAGACGCAGTGAGAGCAGGATTAGCGACTAAAGAAGGGAAACCAAAGCGATCTGGACTACAAACACCAAGAGCAGCTTTGAAGAAGCTAGAGGACTTTTTGTACGATAGATCCAATCTGACAAAGGATTCAGTAATTAGAAATGCTAGAGCCGTTATAGAACATTTCATTACGAAAGGCTACAAGATTGTTTACGTCACGGCAAGACATTCTAAGCACAGAGAAGTAACCCGTGAGCAATTAACAAAGAAAGACTTCCCAGTCTTTAGAGCAAGAAACGGCAACGAACTAATTTATCTCAGACCAAGTGCAGGAACTACTCACGCTAGCTACAAGAGAGAAGTCATGTCTTCTTTGTTAGCTCAGTACGACATTGACGCAGTCTTCGATGATAAAGAAGAAGTTCTTTACGAAGCAGCTCAGCTAGGTATTCCAGGATTATATTCCTCTATAGGAGATTATCATAAATACATATCTAAGTCTAGATCTGATTCGGTGGGAGCCCGTTCAAACCCAGAAGAATACTCTGAGGACTACATGGTTCCCAGAGACATACACCGCTTGGGAAAAGCAGCTGACTCGTTGGAATCCACCTACGACGAGCAGGACGTGCCAGAATGGTGGAAGAGCAAGCTAAGTGTAACAGCCAAAGATGCAGACACATTAGCTGACTCACTAAGCTATGTTGCAGACAATCCCAATCCAAGACCTGCAAATTCTTTCTGTAATCATTGTGGAAAATATGTAGACCTCTTTGGCCGCTGTGGATGTAGCACAGTTGCAGCCGGAATGCAAAACCCTCCAAACAAGATGCTAAAGATGTACGCTGGAGAACCAACGTCCAAGTTCAGAAATATGGGAACTGTATTTGCAGAAGTCCAGATTGGACGTAACGTAGTAAAAGACGTTGGTGAAATTGTACAATCCGTTTATCGAGGACTTATCGGCGGCAGAACCTCCATGGCTGAAAAGAGAATGGCAATGGCCATCGCAACAATGCAAAAGGAGCTATCCGACAGAGCAGAAGCGCTTGGAGGGAACGCTGTTGCTAATCTCAAAATAGACTACGAAATGGTCCAAGGATCAGTGACCGTCTCTCTAATTGCTCATGCTGACGCTATCAAGATGGCACGTAAGCCAAGATCAAATCCAGGACATAGAAGCTCATTACCGTTCAGACCAACATCTGATTGTTTTATCACTTACAAAGGAAAGCTTGTAGCAAAAGATATGGGACACTACATAGCGTTCCCAGGTGGTGGAGTAGATCCTGGAGAGAGTCCATTAGATGCCGCTACAAGAGAAGTAATGGAAGAGACAGGAGCTATCTTGAAAGGTCCAATGACTTCACTAGGAGAAGTCACATGGGTCTGGAATCCAGAGTGGGCAGATAACGAGAAGCGTAAGAAACGCTACGAGCAGTTCCAAGGTGAGCGCGTTTACTTCTTCACAGGAGAAGTCGATAGATTCGTTGGCGCAACTTCCGATGAAGGCGATGCGTGGGAAGGCGAGATGCTGATGGAGTTCAGCGACGCAATCGCTTACTTGAATAAAGAAAAAGCAAACCTAAAGCATCCTAACCAAGAGAAGTACATCGAGTACCAAATTACTTGCTTGGAGATGCTAAAGGAAAAGAACTCTGGAATGGGTAACTATAGAGAAGCTGCTGGTGCTATTGTCAAGAAAGGAAACAAGTACCTCTTACTCCGCAGAAGCCCGCAAGAGACTTCTTTCCACGGAATGTTTGAGTTACCTGGAGGTAAGCTAGAAGCCGGCGAGACCGCAGAGCAAGCTGCAGTCATTGAAACCAAAGAAGAAGCGGGACTCGATGTCAAAGTGGTAGGCAAAGTCGGTCAGCACGTTGATCACAATATGAAGAAGATCTATCACGGATTCATTGTAAAGATGAAGAAGGGTCAGAGAGTTAAGCTATCAGAAGAGCATGACAATCACAAGTGGGCCACAATGACAGAGATCATGAAGATGCCAAAGAATAAGCTTAGCCATCATGCCAAGTATATGTTTACTCAACTCCAAGCAAGACCTAATCCAGCAACTCCTCAGAAAATCGAAAAAGGTAAGAAGCTCTACAAGCACATGAACGGCAAAGAACCAGAGAAGGTCAACACCGAGACGATTGACATGGGCGATGTGTGGTATCAAGTCGGCGAAGGTGGCTGTTGGTCTATCGGTTACATGTCTGGTAAAGAAACCAAGAACGCCGATCAGAAGTACATTCACAACTTCAATGAGGAAACAAAAGACGGAAATATGCCAAAGCTCTACGCAACCATGCCGAAGAATGGCAAGCCAATGCTTATCATTAAGGGCGGCACATGGAAGATTAAGACAGATGACACGGGCATGGCCTGGATATACGACTGAGGTGATTAAGTGAACAACGATAAAACACTAGGTGTTAGAAACACAACATGGGCTACAATCGAGCTAGCATCTGCTGGCTTGCTAGCCACTATTACTGCAAGAACTACTTACAAAGAAGTAAAGAAAGCTGGAGGATTAGGAAACTATTTGTCTCCAAAAGGAGACGCTTGGAGGTCTGCAACCACTTATTCTAACTTCTTGATCGCGATGTTACTTCTCAAGGGTGCAGTCGATGCTGCTAAAAGCTACGGGGTCATCAGCGGTGTAAGAGCGACTCCAGCACCGCAAGTTATGGGACTACAAGGTTACGGAAGAATGAATTACTTTTGAGGTGAAATTATGGGAGATTTATGGAATCCATTTGACAAAGACAACCCTGTCTATGCGACAGTGGCAAAGAAAACAGGCCAGACAAGAAGAAAGGCACAGATGCAGGTTGTATCACTAGCGGTACTCGCCGTCCTGGCAGTTGAAACTGGAAGAAGAAGAGGACTTTACAACTCGGTGTTCAACGGTCACAGAGCATACAAAAACTACGGAATTAACGGAATGACAGCAATGCGTCACAGGTTGAATCACAGGAAGTGATTCAATGGTTAAGCTGACCGATATCATCGGCACGGACTTAAAGCTCGTAGAGAAGCCGCAAGGGAACACTGGCTCATACGCAAAGTACCTCTTGCCACACATGATGTCTCACTACGAGTTATTTGTGAGAACGACAAGAAGCAGTCAAGAAGCTTACAGTCTTACCCTAGAACAACTATTAGCCTATCATGTATATGGAGACTATGTACTAGTAGCTGATGGTAATAAAACTAAATTAACTTATCATGACAATAGTGGAAACGGGATAACTGGGGTAACGGGTATATACGAGCCACCAAGTGATTCCGATCGTACCAACATTCGATATAGAAATGACAAAATCAAGTGGCTTGAAGAAGAAATCCAAAGAGGATCTTCTGGAGTTAGACTTATGCTCCCAAGTATGGGAACACAAATTATCTCGACATTTGGCTTCGGGAACATAGCAAAAGAACTTAGAAAGTATCTCAAAGAGTCTCTCAGAAGGCTAAACGATTTCATAGCTGACAGAGAAGATAGTAGTGCCCCAGTAACTGGGTTCGACTACACTGGCACTGAAATAAATCCAAAACTAACTAAGAGTAACGTGAAAGACTACATTCTTCAGCGACTAGCTAATGAACTCCCATTCGTTGAGACAACACTTGATCCGCTACTACCAAGCACAACAAGTTTTGATGACTTACTAGATGAGTTTTTGAAAGAATTCATAACAACTAACGTGGCAAAGTTTGAAGTGAATAATTTGGTTTACGTTAAGAGCGTACCCAAACTAACAGGCAGTAAAAAGGACGCACTAGTTAATGCAGTAAAAGAAGCAATGAGCTACGGACCAGATGATGAAGTAGATCTAGAATTTGAAGAGTTCAAAGTAACGAGCGTAACTCCACCACTAGAAGGAGAAACACGAGCAGAAATGCGAGTATCATATATGGATGAAGAAGTAGAATATGTATTCGATCATGAGGACTTTAAAAAGACAGAAAATCAAGATGTAGATACAGGTGCTACCACTAAGAAAGGTAAGAAGTACTACAGAGAACCAGGTGCACAAGATCTAGAGCGATACAGGATATTCTTAGACAAGATGTACGAGATACAGGCAGCTTTGTTCGTAGAACACTTTGGAGAAAGAGGAGATAAAACGGTTCCTTGGTATGTTTCTGATCGACTGATCCCTTCTAAGAATCTCAAGATTATGGAAAAGTACTTTCCAGACATAACGAGGCGATTTGATGAGCCTCAAGGCGGAAAGAAGTCTATTAAGAAAGAGAACTCTCTAATTCACACGCTATGCCAGCACAGGCTAGCAATCACAACAACCTCTTTAATTGCTCAAAGAACTCTTGCTTTCGACAAAAAGATGTTCGACGATTTCTACAACGGAGATATGCTTCTGAAAGAAATCAATTGGCTCACAGCAGCGCTAACAGACTGGGGAAGAGTAGTCATCGAATCTCCGAGAGAAGGAAACCCACTAGCTGTGGTAAAGGGTGTACCTGTGGGTTCTCCTATGAGAGACGGAGTGCCTGTGGTACAAAGCGTAGCAGAAGCAACAAGACAGCTAGCAATCTATAGACTGGAAGTTCCAATGCTAAAGCAAGTTATCAAAGAGTACAATGAACTCTATAACGCATTCACAATTTCTAACGTATTCAACATGGCAGATGGCGACCCAAAGGAAGCTCAATTAGCAAAAGCTCTATGGGGAGGTATAACTAATAGAACAGTAGGTATATTCGATATCCCAGGAGTAAAGCCTCACGACTTATTTGATAAACTATTCAAGAACGTTTCAGATGCCTTGTCACAGAAGTCATCGTTTGGTATAGACCCGTATCCACCATCTTGGGCTGATAGTCAAATACTTGGACAGCTCGTTAGAGATCCAAGATACGTAATAGGAGATAGGCCATCACTTGATGACTACAAGAAGTATCTCAAAGAATATCTTCAGTATTTACAGTCAAAGTATTCTAGCAGATGGATCGTTGCATCAGCAATCATCTCAGTTGTCGATAACTACAGGGTGACCATCGCAACCGATGCTAACGGGCTTCGTCAAGGATTCTTGAAGCGAATACAAGGAGACGCAAAGAAGTCTACATTGAAGGGTCGCTACATTCAGTTTGACGCATACGGTCAGCTAATTGCTATCTTACGTGCCCAGATAAGTATCCCACTCGATCTACGCGACGATTTTATTTCAAAAGAAATAGATAAAGAACTAGGATTAGTGATCAAAGATAGAACCTTTGACGAAAAGAGACCTGTGTTTGGTAAAGGACATCCTAATTACAGACCGCCAATGAGAGAGGAAGCACCACCTACACCCGGACTAACAGTGGGTACAATCACCCCAATAACACCACCTACACCCGGACTAACAGTGGGTCCAATCGCCCCAATAAGACCACCTCCAATTACTCCACCGTTACCACCGCCGCCACCTCCACCAATAACTCCACCAATATCAGATTCCGAAGAGATACCAGAATGGCCAGAAATGCCACCATCACTGCCACCTGATGACGACGATCCAGTAATTCCTCCAGAAGAGTGGAACGAAGCCACTCCAGTTATACCAGAAGAGAATGAAATAGAAGAAGTAGAAGAAGTATACAATAATCCCAAGCTGCATTACGACAACAGGTGGATGTACTTTGAAAGAGAGACACAGACATCTGCACAAATAAACATCTCAATGAAGGATGGAGAAACAGTCCAGTATAAGCTACACATATCACTCAAACCAGACGATTACATGACAAGGACCAGAGCAATCGTCGCAACATTTCTTAGCATGAATAAGATACACTACAAGTCTGGAGGATCCAGTGGCCATCAAGACTGGAGACAAGAAGGCGAGCCGCAGTATGGAAAAATGTTTACACTGTATCCAAAAGACGAAGATCAGTTCTTCAAGATAGTCAAAGGAATGCAAATTTTAGCAGAAAAATACAATCTAGAAGGCATAGATTTTTCAGTAGGAAAGGCCAACAAGTCGAACATGACTTACGAACGCCCTGTTCCGAATACAAGAAAAACCTTGTACTACACAGTAGAAGGTTGCACGAGAGAAGGGCTAAGAAAAGCAGTGCGTGATCAAATTGATAAAGATGGATATTGGTCTTATAGGGGTAGAGGAATGAAAAAGAAGTTTGACAATTGGGTAGATGAGCAGTTAAACGACTATTCATTTATGGCACCTATTGTGTACTTGGGCGGACTCAGTACCTTTTACCAAGCAAGAGAAAAAGTCATGGACTACTATAATGGACAGGGGCCACTCGACTTCCTTTACTGACCGACTATTTCTTCAACCCCAACGCGGTGCGATAACTATGGCAGACCCTTCAGCTATGCTTGAACAGTTTGCCAAGTTTCTATTAGCAGTAGAAACAGAAGGCCGTTCTCCATCAGAAGAAGACATTGATTACTTCCTTAGTGAGTTCTTCAATTCTGGAAGAAACGCCTTCATCTACAAAGGCTATTACATCTACGCAGCTAACCGAGTAGGAGAAGATGGAAACAAGCTTTACGACGTTCAAGGAAAGTCCTACGACGATCTAATTAATGAAACAAAGCCACTACTTCAACAGAAAGTATCTGAAGCGTATTCTTCAGTCAGCCAAGGCATTGAAGCATTCGATTGGGACACCAAGCCTCGCTCTATAGACACTTATGCTGAACACTTCGCTAGAGAAATGAATCAGTTAGAAGAATACAGGCTATCAATCGGCACTCAAAAGAGAGTTCATCCTGCTTATCAGAAGGCAATCAATCACTCGGCAAGAATCAGATATCGTATCAAGATGTATATGCAATCTGTAGTTCCTTACATCTTGCGCCACACGATGTACCACGAGCTATCAAAGGTAACGTACAATGTACAAACCGGCGTATCGGAGTTAATCAAAGACAAGATAAAGATCTCTAGCGAAGAAGATGCTCAAAACTTTGTCAACTCAAATCAACTAAACGGCCTGCGTTCAATCTTCTGGGTTCCTACCGAATCGGGCAAGAACATCAAGATGGGAGTCGTAAACATAGATAACCCAGCCGAGCTTCCAGAGAAGATGGTTCGTAATACAGCAAAGAGAATCAATCGTATTCTTGAGAATCTAGGGCATCCAACCATCATCATGTTTACAGGTGCTAACTATCAAGTATGGTTTGGTCAAAACAACGACCAGCTTCTTCTCGATGTACGCGAAGTAAACGAATACCTGCAAGGAATCTTAGTGGGCATTGGGCAATTCACAATGAAAGAAGCAATAGATGAAGGAGAAGTATTCATCGACTTATCTATCAACAAAGCAGGAGGCGCATTAAGATCATTCTTTTCCCTGCACTATCCGTCTGGAAAGAAAGGAAAGATCTACAGCGGACTTTCAGCAGTACCCGTAGCTCCAGGTGACTTGGACAAGTTCGTACCAGTAAAGGATGCTCACCCAGAGAAAGTTCTTGCTAACTTACAGTTTTACTCTAGTTATGTGTCGACCTTTTACGACGCAGTTAGAATTGGCCAAGACCATGAATCAGAAGAGTCAATCGAGTCACCACCTACCTGCTCAAGACTTGAGAAAGAGCACAAGAAAAGCAAGATGCTGAAGTATCTATTCGATGAACCAATTCAAGTCGAGATAAAGAATGTCGAAGCGGTTCTTGAAGATGAATCAAGCGTTCACGTTCACCCTAACCCAAGAGGAGTACCTGCTGTACTAGTTTATGATCCGCTAGGAACCAACTCACCATCTGGAATGAGTACAAAGAGACTAATTAGAGGTAGAGTAGAGACTAAGCCTTCTAGTGTATATTACATAACTATAGGAGGACAGGTAATCTATGATGACTATATCTGTAGAGATTTTGAGAGACACTGCATTGCTACAGGACTCAGAAGCGCTATCATAACTGGATTTGTCACGAAGATTGACGAGATAGGAAATGAAACCGGCGAACAAGATGCCAGATTTACTTTGATTAGGAAGGACGGACTTGACCCGATAGAATGTTCTAAGTTAAGATTTGCTGCGACCAGAATCGAAGATCTCTCTGGCGATCAGGTTCCAGTCGAAATAATGGGCGAACAATTGAGTGCAATTACCACTAAAAGAGTTCTTCCTGTTACTTACACCAAATTAGGAATCGACGTCGGAGCTCAAGTCAAGAGAATGTTCACCGACTTTGTCGAAGCAAGATACAGTGGATCCATGACAATCTACGGAGATAACAAGTATCTTGTTAAGTCCACGAGGACAATCAGATTGGCTGTACTAGGAGTAAAGGCATCTACTAGAGTCTTTGACTCAAAAGAAATACCACCAGTTTACGTAGGAGTAGGAAAGAGATCCAGCAAGTACGGGATGACTTATCACATCATCGGACTAGCACAAATAGCTTTACCAAAAGAAGAAAGAATAAGACTAAGGGAACTGGTCTTTGGAGAAAATGACAGAAATCTGCTACCAGCGACATCAGCATACTCAGAGGTATTTAGGGCAACAGAGCCAACCACAGTGGTTGAAGTAGCTTATGATGACATATCCCCTTCAATAAGAACCGGATTAGGATTTGCATTTATGCCAGGTGGAAAGTACAGAAGTATACTAGGAAAGGAATATAAATATGTCACACCATTAGTTAACGCAAAGGTTATTGCAGTGAGAGAAGATCTTGACATTAACAGGCAAACAGACATATCATTCCTACAAGAACCACTTGTGGAGTACCGCAAAAAGCCAACGAGCGATGACTCATTACTTGGTGCACTACCTAATCCAGGACTTGTAGATCACATAAGAAGAAACCCAGCATTCTTTGGAGTGCCGCAGTCACTTAGGATAACAGTAGGAGGAGTACCTAGAGCACCGAGACCTGCAGTGGATGGTGATGGTAATCCGATTCTTAACGAAGACGGCAAGCCAATGATTGTACCGAGAGTCGATGGAGGAAGAGAAATTAAGCTACCTTTGTTTACTTCACCAGGAAGAGTCGGAGGAGAAGTCCTACCTGGAGAGCTTGAAAAAGCATTCGATAGATTCCGCAAAGGAGAGCCGGGATACAAAGTCTATGTTGAACCAAGAAGTTTAGTTAAGTCTGGAGATCCTCAGTACTTTAGAATCAGCAATTTAGCTGACGAATACCAAATCGCAGTAGACGACGAGCGAGTACAAGGAGCCGATGGTAACGCAGTTACCACAGTCAATAAAGAAATCTCAGCAGTCAATAACTACATCGACGTAGTAAATATGCAGCACTTAGCAAATAAGCAACAAGCAAAAGAAGATATGAAGATAGTCGCACCTATGCTTGCAGGAAGCTATCAAAGTACATGGCACGATCCTAATTCAGAAATCGAAACTTATCGCTACGAAGATGAGCAGTACATCGCTGACTACAAGAAGCTCAACGACGCACTGAAAAAGGCACAAAGTCCTACAGCATTCGACTCAAAAGGATTTGAAAATCTGAGCACAAGTGTAATGCAAAATCCTCGACCAGTAAAGGAAGATTCATGGGGAAGAAGAGTCAATGAATACATATTGGAATACAATAAGTGGGCAGAGCTACCACAACCAAAAGAAATGTGGGAGAGATATTCACTTGCACTTGGCCCCAACTGGGAAGTACCGATCTTAGAAAAAGAGCGCATGATGAGAAGCGCAAAAGAAATGTATGACTTAACGGAAGGAGAAGTTGAGCAGATAGACGGCCAGTTCGCTGAGCCGCTAGATGACAAGGTCTTTGACTCAATATTCTCAGATCTATACGAGGTGGCAGAAGATGACAATTATGAAGAGTGAACCTCTATCAGAGGCACTTAATTTCCCCAAGAAGGGGGAAATGTTGCGTGGAGTAAAGGTACTCGACGCCAAGTCTAAGTTCAGATCACCCATATTTGAATACCAAATAACATTCCCTAAAGGAACCAAGACAAAAGACATACCAGCTATGCTAAAGCAGTTCTTTAACACACAGATAGTAAACGCCGATAAAAACTACATGGTAACTCACCACGATTACCGCGTAAAGCCATTTGAGGGAAATGTGTGCGTAGTAGGTAGTATGCAGTTAATCGAAATGATTAGAACAAATCCAAGTGTCAAACTACAAGAGTTCGATAAGCACTATTCAGAAATGGAGATGACAAATCCAGAGACCTTCTTTAGAAAGTTCAAGTGTGCCTCGTTTAACTCGCCGCAGTTTAGAGCACAGTTATTTTCTTACGTCTCATATATGGGAGAGAATTACGGATACTCAATAGATGGCTGCATCTATCACAGAAGAGCTAGCTTGATAATGCCCAAAATCAAGATTACCAAGGCCATACCCCAAGCAAAGATGATGTATCATACTCATCCAAGCAAAGACGAACCGAGCCTAAGCTCTGCCGACGATTACTTACTCTACTTCGACTTGTCACACAAGCCAAGAAACATTAGGCACTTCTATACCGTGATGAAAGATCGTATGGATTATTTCCAGATCACGCCGAAGAAAGACTCTAAAGCAGACTATGTTAAGCTCAGCGAAGATAAAATTATTGATGAGATAAACGCAGAGTTAGATGATCTTGAGGAGAGATGGGCTGAGAAGATCCCCAAAGATACAGGGCATGCAAATGACATGAAGTTCTGTGAAAATATCACAAGAGATCTGGTTAAGTGGATCAATAAGAAGTACAAGAATTACTTCAAAGTTAAGTACACTTGCTATCATAGAGTTAGAAAGAATCCTGAAACACTGGAAGCAGATGACTTGCATTTAGGTGATGAGTTTATCGCAAAGGCACTGAATGATATCAAAACAGGAGAATACTCTTGGCCAACATTCAACTCAAGCGCAATGCCTCACGAAAAGTATGCGTATTGGCACCAAATGTACTATGATCATCATGTTAGAGATTCATTCATGACACTGGGAGTAAATATGCCACCAGGCTCTGATAGAAGGATGAACTACTACTTACAGTCTAAAGCACCAGAGTCCGCAGCGAGCTATACAGACCTTTTGAACATTCTAAATATCTCGCACGATATTGCAGCCAGCGATTCTAAAATCACTGACGGAGGAAAAGTAAACTCCAGGATTGCTGAGGTGGCTCGGTACCTAGAACTACCAACTAATGTAATAGACGATCTAAAACTACTAGAGGAGATAATCTATACAATGGATGTATTTAGTGAGGAAGCTAAAACGCTAGCGGGTGATTACTATGGCATAGTTCTACTGGCAAACTATTCAATTAATGCAATCGGTATCATGAATCAAGTTCACAATGGCAAGTTAGACTTGACTATAGCAAAGCAAGATGTGTATCATAATCTCAAGATGAGAACACAGGAGGCTCTGTCAAGTTTTTTCGTGCAAAAGAATAGACAAGATGGGATAAGGATAAATCCAGCAATAACCATCGCAAAGCTAGAGTTAGTAACACAGTTCCCAAGAGAGGCTTTCGATTACTTCGACATCGTAGAAGAAGCACTCGCTCAGTTCAGTAAATCAAGAATTGATCCCACCAGGTCGTTTTACGTCAAGAACACTAAAATGATGTATCTTTCAGTACCGACTTCCAAAGGCAGTATTTCGATGAACTTGTCTTACGGTACAGGTAAAGCACAGATATTTGCTACGAAAGTAGACGACCCTATGGAAGCTGCTATGGAGGCAGTAAACAAAGTAGGTATGGCTCTCTATAGAAACGGAGCTCAAGGAATAGACCCTAATGAGTTTTCAATAAACGTAGCGACTCCACTAATGAACCCTCAGCCAAAGGTAATCATAATCAGCGGACCAAGCGGAGCAGGTAAAAGCACCACAATTAGGAACTTACTGAGAAGACTACCCAACGCAAAGACCGCCCCGTCGTATACTACAAGACAGCCGAGAAAGTCCGACAAGCCAGGAGAAAAAGTATTCTTATCCAAAGAAAAGTTCGTGAAGAAACTGGAAAGTGGAGACATGATCGCGGCAAGGCTCCAAAAGAACGGACATTACTATGGAAGGCTCAGAAGCGACTTCGATCACAGCGGGTACGTGATTGTCGATGTCAATTTAAGTGGACTGCAAGACATAAAGAGAGAATTCCCCAAAGCATTGACGGCGTATCTTGAACCCGTAGAAGACCCGAAGTTCATAGAAAGAAGACTTTTGATGCGCGGAGATATGTCTCCACAGGAAGCAAGGAAGAGATCCTCGATCATTCCTTCCCATATTGCGTCGAGTAAGAAAATTAACTTCGACTTGAGAATCAAGACAAGACAAGGACACTTTAACGAAGCGTCAGATAAGATTCTTGAAACACTGCCAAGAAGTAATCCAGATAATACCAAACAAGGTAAGTTACCAAAAGAACTCACTGAAGGAGCCGATGTATCGGAACTAAGTGCAGACGACTGGTTTACAAAAGAAGGTAAGAAGAAGCTTGACAAGAAGCGCAAAGCGAAGCAGACGAAGCAAGCCAAAGATGACGAGGATGAGCATAGTGAGTCAAAGCAAACAAGATTGTTTGAAGAAGCTCGCGCTCAAGGAATAGAAGACGCTACTGAGATAGTT
>Ga0257114_1001252_pt1 | contig 18410 bp, 19 predicted proteins | sample SI112_10mmetaG_FD_190149 | JGI IMG/M metagenome (GOLD analysis project Ga0257114, IMG submission 190149) | Marine microbial communities from Saanich Inlet, British Columbia, Canada - SI112_10m | ecosystem: Environmental > Aquatic > Marine > Inlet | place: Canada: British Columbia | collected...
AGTGCTCGCCATGTCTACGTATTTATCGAGACACTTCAAAAACTTTTCTGGTCTGGCTAGTGTTGGAAATTGTATTAGCAGCTTCACTATAAACTCCCTATCATTTGTTCTAGAGCCTGCTGGTTGAAATCTACTTTTAACTTAGATAGCAATCTTTTTGTTCTATGTAGACAGGTATGTCTAGTTTTTATATCTTGAGGGGACGCAAGGTTGGTTTTACACACGCCACCCAGAATGGTATCGAGCCTTTCCTGGTTGTCTGACACTAGTTTCACATTGCCGTGTCGTATTTTAGAGTCGAACAAAAGCTGAGAAACAAGATCTTCCGGTTTTCCGATAAAGCATACCTGTTTGTACTTTGAGTAGAGGGGCATCATGTCCACCGCCGTAGCAGAGAAGTCAGAGAATTCAGTTTTCTCTCCTATCTCTATATTGTGGTACGTATCGTGTTCCCCGTTGAAGTCGTGGTCTAGCTCACTCATATAAACCCTGGCTGCATCTATTTCGAAGTCTAAACCGGAATGGTTCGGAATAAAGAGATCGGCCCCAGGTAGGATACTATGAGTCTTAAAATCTTTCAACCTAGCTTCTGGTATTCCCTCTGGAGTGTTTGAAAAAACAAAGGGTACGTTTACTTTCTTTGTCTTCAAGTCTTTCAGTAGTTGATTTAGTGCTACTGATTTTTCTTCGTCGAGGCCGGTTACATTCAGCACTAGGTCTAACGGCTTTGTAGAGCCAAACAGGTACTTTATAATATCATTATCTAGGTGGTTGTAGTGGGTAATAAAGAGGTCTGGCTGAACCCTGTCGAATACGTCGTAGGTACTGATCTGATTTCTGTTCCATACAACAGCCTCGATTCCAACCCTCTTCATCGTTTGTTCAAAGTAGATCGGTTCAGTGCTTGTTCTAGAGGAGTAGTTGTCTATTAGAACTCTCATATGTCCACCTTCTTTAGGGATTTAATACTGTGTATCTTATAACTTTTGATTTTTTCGACTTCCGTTGTTGTCAGACTCTTTGACTTTATAAACTCGTTGATAGCCTCGAACAGAAACTTGTTTTTAAACTCAATTGAATCTACTATACTGTGAAACGCTTTTACGTCATGCTTGACGGATAGGTAACAAAGTTCTAGCCATTTTTTTTCTTTTACTCCAAGGGACATATTTTTAACTTTTTCGTCTTGGCTCACTACGCCTATGTTAAAATCTTCCAGCTTTTTACTCGCTGGTTGAATCAGTATGGAGCTTTGGTCTAAGTCTATTGCTCTCAAGTGTTCTGCTAGTAGTAGTACGCTACCACTACATAAAATTATCTTATTGTTTAGAGTGTTGTTAATTGCCAGTCTTGCGCTCTCACAGCAGTTAGAGTTTTCATACACTTGGTTCTCTACAATTCTGATGTTAAGTGCTTTATACTTTTCTTTTACGTGTTGGAATACGGCCCCTGAGTCATATCCGCAGCACAGGATTATTTCAAAATTCTGGAATACGGCCTTGATTGCATTTATTTGTCTATCTAAAAGCGTAGTCCCGTTTATATCTACTAGTGGTATAGCCCCTTTTGACTTCATTCTATAGCCGTGGTTTTCACTCAACAAGACTACTGTTATAAAGTGTTTCTTGTTTTTTTTAGGTGAAGATTTTGGTGTTGTAATGAAGTTGGACTTTTTTCTCATTAAAGTTCCCTATGCATTTTGTTTTCAATACATAGTTCTTTAACTGAGTCTATCATTTTTTGAAAGTCGTTATACTTTAGGTATTCCGAACTCGCTATAGACTTCATAACAAAGTCCACTTTTCCGAATAGCGAGTCATAAGAGAACGTTACTATCTTTTCTAGATTTCCATTTAGGGTCTGTTCTATTCTAGATAGTGTACTGGAAGAGATTGTAGATCCGCTTTCACAGGCTGCAAGATAGTCATAATTCGAACACCTGTTAAAAGCTTCGAAGTCTCTTAGGTTTTTAGGGCTAAAATCTGAGTTTAGGATTAGTTCAACACTAAACCCGTCTGCTTTTAACGATTCTACAATCCTAATATATTCATGAACCCTTTCTTTGCGTCCTGTTGCTGATATAACAATATTGATCTTTGTTCTATCGTATGTCGTGTCTGCTATAGATGACGCTGTCTGTTCTAGTTTTTCATGTGTTTCTTCGGCGTCGTATATAACAATACCAAAAGTCGTTTTAATTTCATTAGAAGCTTTAGTTAGGTAGAGATCGTCCTTCTTAAACAGGGTTGCTTCCTCAAAATCCTCATCGTAATGAGACCAGTCTTCGGCTCTGTGTAGGTTGCAAACTCTGTCTATTTGGTAGTGAGTATCTTCTGGGGATTCTTTGTCTACCCAAGCTCCAATATCTCTGAATTTATCTAGCCTGCTTGCAAGACAGCCTGTTTGATTGCCACTTTTGTCTGTTGTCGCCCAGAGACAATGCCGACAGTCTGTATGCAATGCTGTTGTTTCTGTTTTAGTTTCTGACACATTTCACCTCGCAGTGCATTCCGTTGATGGTCGCTGTCTCTATCTTTAATCCTATTGAACGCATTAGATCAGATAGCTTGTTTACGTTTACCATAGATTGACTATTCCTTATAATCTCTATAGCTTGGTCTTCTGATATCATCTGGTTTGTTACATTCTTTGTGAATGTTCTTAATTCAGTCCCACCTACAGTAAGGGTTCCCCCAAGTCTTAGCTTGGTAGCTAGCTGGGATATGGTTTGTTGTATAACATTGGCCGGTAATGCGTCTAGTATGTCGTTTGCGAAGATCACATCAGCCTCATTATCTGAGACCTCATCCAGCCCAAGTAGCATAAACCCAGGAAGTAATTCTATCTTTTTATAGCCTTCGATGGCCGTCTCACCCTGCTTTATAATATGTATTTTCATTTTTTAAGTCCATATGCCTTGTTAAAGATGTTGTTCCAGTTATTTACAAACGAATCTTCATTGAACTTTTCTAGTATTGTTTGTCGTGCATTTTCACCGAGTTCTTTAGCAAGACCGGGATTTTTTAATAGGTTTTGTATCTGAGATTTTAGCACGGCTTCGTCGTTAGAAATGTATCCATTTACTCCATCTTCTATGATTTCAGGTATCATACAGGTAGCGGTTGAAACAACCGCACAACCACAAGACATAGCCTCTAATAAAGACGTTGGTATTGGGCTAAATGTTGAGGTGTTAAGAAAAACAGAAGCATAATTATAATCTGTAACTAGCTGTTCTATTGAATGAGCAGGCTTAGATAACCCCTCTGAACAGCTTCCTACCAATTTAGTATTTAAGTCTTTAGTTATCCTTTCCCACCCGCTATAGTTGCAGCAGTAGTCTCTACTTTTAAAATCATTAACAACACTTAAAACGTGATCGTTTAGCGTAACACATGTGCCTTCTGGAGCTTTCATTTTATCCACTTCAATTGGCTTGAACAGGCTAGTATCTACCGAGTGATGAACTACTTCATGTGACTCTCCCGTAAACCCCCATCGCCCCACAGAGTATTTAGAGATGAATACATTTATATCACCTGTCATTTGTCTTAGCTGTGAAAATTGTTCGTCGGGCCAGCTTGGTATTGGGAGTGTATGCTCTAAAGAAACAATTGGAAGTTTCAACACTTGGTTTATCTGATGGGAAGCTTGTATCTGACCGAATTTACTTTGAGACAAAATAAAATCAAAATCTAGACCATGATAAATAGAATTTTTAGGAAGGGTATAGTAGTTTTCTGGTTGCTTGCCGTAATCTTGATTCCATTCTTTACACCCGTCAGATCTAAAAGCATAAAAGTTATGTCCAGTTTTTGCTAGCTGGGTTTGATACCTTTCGTGGGTATCGAATGTAAGAATGTTATAGGTCTTCTTCTTGCAAGTGCTTTTGCTTATAATTGACGCTGTTTGGTTACTCATTCAAAAACCCCTTCATTAGATTGCCAACTTTTTCATATGAGAATTTCTTTGCTCTTGTTAGCCCTCCAACTTTTTTATCCCTCTTTTTGTCTTGGTTCTCATAGTAAAATCTCATCGCTTTCCTAATTTCCATGTCGCATGGGTTGAACCAGTATTCTCTACCCGTAAACATATCAGGAAAAGCTGAATCTGAACACTGGCAAGTAGCATAAGATCCTCCCACCAGCTTCCCAGTAAGGTGATCCTGTTTATCTATGAAGTCTCGCGGTCCTCCAAAATCTGAACAGATAGGTGTATTGCCGAATGCCATCGCTTCGAATGAAGGAATAGACCACGCCTCTCCGTGTGAAGGACAGATGAAACAATCGCAACCTTGGTGTAGAGCATAAATCTTTTCTGAATCTACATCTTCTGAGATAATGATGTCTTTGTTGTATTCAGAAATATTTTGATACATTCTCAATGAGTTTTTTATTGCTACTATTTTTTTGTCTACAACCTGTTGGACTTGTTCGGGAGAGTGCCCAAACTTTTTTACTTTTAGTATTAAGCAAGTCTGTTCGGACTTATCAAATTCTGCATGGAAACACCTGATTATAGCTTCAATATTTTTCCTGTCGTTTAAGTCTCCAATATAGTAAAACTTAAACTTACCTTTTGCTTGTGGGATTTGGACATCTTCATACTTCTTGGTATAGCTCTCAATGTTAAACGTATGAGGGACTACTCTTATTGGCTTCCCGATTTTATCCTCTAATAGAAACCCTTTACTTTGTTCGTTAGGAACCCATACTTCGTCTACCAATTGGAGGTTATTAAACCAAGGTAGATGTTTAATACTTGTGGACTCTGAAGCAAGATAAGCTATGTTCTTTTTGAATTTATCTGTACCTACTAGGTGGTGTGGAAGTACATGCTGGATGCACACATCGCAGTCGTCTGTGGATTTGGCTTGAAGCTGTTTTATCTTTGGTGGTAGATTTTCATTATCAGAGGTCAAAGTAACATGCCTACAGACCACATCAACCCCAACTTTATCTAGGGCTAACATGTTGTCAATTGCTGCCTGCGCCCAACCACCACGTTCTTTATAGTGGGATATGTATAAAACTTTCATTTATGCTGATTCCTTAAATTTATTACTCCAACCTCATTCGCTACCTTAAACACTTCAAAGTCAAAGTCATTCAATAGAGTACCTTTAATTTTAAAGTCATCAACTATTACAACGGCCTCGTTATGCTTTACTTTTAGGAACTGGTCTAGTGTTTCTTGAGGGTCATTGCTACCGTCTAAATAATAGATGTCATAAACGTCTTTCTCTATGAAGCTTATAGCATCGCCATAGCATATTTCAACATCGTAGCCCCGTTGTTGGGCTGCTAGGCGAGAGTGAGCTATATTATCTAGGTTGATATCACATAAAGAAAGCTCCCCTCCATGTTTTTTTATGTAGTCTCCAAAGATTAAATCGCTCCATCCAGATCCAACTCTCCAATTTATGTTAAAGGTTTCTATGCATCCAACCTGAAATATTTTTACGGGTTGTTCGTTGAAGGTTTTTAATATATTGTGAAAGATTTCATCTCTTGTTTCATACGGCAAGTAATTGTCGTACTCTTTGAAAAGCACGTTAAAGGCAAAATCGTAAACGTGGTTCTCTATCATTTTGCTCCTTCCAACTGCTTTACTCTTTGTGACCTTATGTTTTCCCAGTGGTTTCTTCTCTCGCACATTCCGCTAAAGTTGTTATAGGCGTCTTGCAAACTAAAAGGCTGTCTAGTGTTTGGGTTGTCAAATGCTGCCGAAGACTCGTTGAAGTACATTCCTCCCGTCATAGTGGTTGTAGTTTTATACATCAGGTCTCTGGTAAGTCTCATTTCTAGGAATGTGTTTAGTTTCTCTGGCTCTCCAAGAACTTTTGCTATCAGCCACTTAGCTAATTGAGCAGGTTCTATACCTTCGGGCATATCCTGGGGCATCGGCTCTGGCTGATGAATCTTTGGTGGAGCGCCCCAGGTTCTCTCCATAGGTGGCAGATCTACGCTATCAAAGTAATCTTCCCACTTTTTACCACTGAGATGCCATTGGAAATGTTTCTCAAAGTTTTCTCGTGTCCATCTGCCTTCGTTGGCTCGCTCCTCGTCGTCTTTATCTTGGAAAAAGCTTAAAAAGAATTTAGCTGCCGCATCGTTGTCGGGAACTGCACGTAAACAACCCGTCTCTAGTTCCTTATACAAGGCTGCTGGCTTAAGGGGGTATCCATCCAGCTTTCTAATCTCACTCTCCATAGCGGAGTAGTCAGTGCCGCACACTGGTATACCACAGGCCGCAGCTTCTACATACGGTAGGCCAAAACCCTCACAGTTGGCATACTGAGTATAGAGGTCAAAAAGATTTACAATGTTGGAAAGATCCTCATAAGACGCGCCGTTTTTAACGTTTGATAGTGTGGCACACCACTTGCCCGTAAATGGGGATTGAGCCACGGCCCCTTTAAACAGCGAAGGGAACGGCTTTTGGGTTTCGTTGCATATGTATGTAAACAGTACGTGAGACGATAGCTCGTGTTGCTGTAGCAATTCTGGAATGTCCCAGCCCAGGTCTGGATAGCTAGTGTGGCAATATAGGTAGTATTTTTTACTCTTTGCTTTATCTAAGAACTTTTTGAAAGCCTCAAACAGGTCAGGATACAGCTTACGACGTTGGTTTCTCGCTACCATTCCGATAATATTATAAGCGGGGTCTATTCCATACTTTTGCTTATGGGCCTTCTTATCTTCAACAGGATGATAGGCGGGGTGGGCTGACGGCGGGGCGCTTCCTAGATAATTAATCTTTCCTCCCGACTGGTCCGTCAAGACACCACCCGCCCAATCTGAGTATGTAAAACAGGCATCGGCAGAGGCGTATGTAGCGATCCACTGTCTAGCCTGTGGTCTTGCATCTACAGTAGGCATAATAGCCCACTTAAAGTAAGGTCGGAATGGTGACCTTTCTGCAAAATCTAACATCCAGAAGTCACGTATGTCACATACGATATCCGGTAAAAAATCTAAACAGACGTGTTCAAAAATCCACTCACCAAATTGGTTAGTGCCTTTTAAGTCATACTGTCTGCGTTCTTCTTCCGAGGCTTTTGGTTCACAGTCTCCATTGGGCATAACGCCATAATACTTCCACGGTATGTTCGCTGCCCGTGGGTCGTTACGCTGCCCGTAGGATGCCATTTCTGCAATCTCATACTTGCCAGTAGAATGCAAGTAGTTAAGGATTTCTCTAGTGTAGGTGGCATAGCCCGTATTCAGGAAGGTCGCTTCGCTACAAAAAAGTATACGCTTTTTTCTCATATTAATCCTTTACAACTGCTATTCTTGCTGACAGTCAGGCTGGCAAATGTCAAATTCGTTAACCCTGAAGACTATGGAGCAGTCATCTTGAGACACGTTTCTAGCAGAGCAGTACACTGTTATCTTTGTACCCTTGTCTACTAGCTTTTCTATAGTCTCTGCTCCCGAAGACCAAGCCTCTAGATTGATATAGGTTGGTATTCTGGTTTTTTCGCCTGTAGCTTTAGATCGGCGGTATGTATACGATACAATGGTCAGTTCAACTACACTGGCCCCGTCCTCTACCGAAAGCTCTGGTGCGTCAACGACAAATCCAGTAAAAGTGCAGACATTCATTCTTAGTCCTCAACAGGGTGCAATTTGAAAAGCGGCCTAGATAAGATCTTGAATTTAGATTTATCTAAATGATCGCGTGAATCTAGGTCCGCTGTAATATTTAACAACACTCTATTATAGTCTACAAACGCAAAAAAACCAATTAAATTTCGTGAATTTTCTCAATAATAAAGGAATTGTCCCCTTTTTTGACCTCTCCGCAGAAAAGCGCGTTGTTTCCTTCGTATAACATGTACTCGTGTAGCTTACGAGCCTCTGGAAAAACCACTACGCCGTCAAGGGTACAAGTATCATCTTCAATTGTTAGAAATGACATTAACTGCCCCGCACTCTTTCCATTCTTAGTTTTGAAGGACACTTCTCTTACTATGTTTCCAGCTACGCATAGGTTCTTACCATGCTTGCCGTCTACAATTTCTTTACAAGTCGTAGTAGCTTCCGATGTGTCGGCAGCATCAATTTTAGCAAGGGAAATTGGACACCCCAGAAACTTAACCTCTTGAGCTACGATCCAAGACGGGTCGTCGTCCAAGCTAAACGGTGGATTGCGAATCATTTCTAATTCATTCTCAATCAATTGGCTGCGAGCTACGTTGTGTGTCCCACCGCCGTTTTTCTTTGTTGGACATAGATCTATCATACACTCTTCTAAGGTTGTCCACTTTTTATCTGAGTAGTTGTTTAAGACCCACTCCTTTTCCTTCTTGGTGAGCATTTTGAATATTTCATACTCGTATAGGGCTTTATTGCGTGAGACCTTTGTGGACTTTATGCTAAAGAACCCGATAGACGCTAGAGCCTTAAAAGCCGTAGCATTAATTTTAGGAGACAGGTAGATTAAAACATCTAGCCATGTTAGATTTTTAGACTTTATCTTGGTCTCTTCCTCAACCTCTGCTATCGATGAGATAACTTTATCTCCAGTAACACCCGTCAGGGATTTGACATCCTTAACGCCAAAGTATATATCTCTACCTACTGCAACAAACTTTTCACTAAACTGTGTCAGGTTTGGTATTTTTGTTTCGATAGAAAATAGTTTAGCCTCTGAAACCAATTCGTAGACTTCCTGGTGAGGATCTTGCTTGTCAGCGGCATAGTACAGGTAAGACAAGAAAAACTCTGTCGTATGGTTTGCTTTATACCAAGCTGTATTATAGGCATTTACGGCATAAGCCACACTGTGAGACTTATTAAACGCATAGCGAGCCGAATTTTCAATCCACCCAAAGATCTCCTCTGCGGCTTCCTTCGTTACGACCTTTTGTTTTATACAGCCTTTGATAAACTTAGTCTTAATCTTAGCCATGAGGTCGGCCTTCTTTTTACCAATGGCCTTACGTAGCCCATCGGCTTCTTTAAGGTCGAACCCTGCTAGCTTCTGGGCTATACGCATAGACTGTTCTTGATAGACTAAAATGCCATACGTCTTTTTGAGAATCTCTTCTAGAGACTTATCTAGGTAAGTAACCTCATCGCGCCCATGTTTTCTATCAACAAATTTCTGCCTCTGATCCTTTTGAGTTCCCGGCCTGATAATCGCTATCAAGGCCGACAACTCTTCAAGGTTTGATGGGGCTAATTTTCTAGACCAATTTCTTCCATGATTACTTTCAAGCTGGAATACACCCTTTGTGTACCCGTTCTTGAATAGATCCCACGTTTTCTGGTCTGTTATATCGACCTTAGACATAAAGGTCTCCAGCATCAGCAAATGCGTTTTCAACTTTTAGATTTCTGTATACAGCACGGTGGGTCTTCATGAACTTGATCATTATGTTCGCAGTGTCTTTAACGTCCTGTAGGGCGTCGTGAGAGTTTTCACTAGACATTCCCATTCTTTCTCGCATCGCATCCATACTAATAGATTTGACACTAGGGTCGCCCTCTGTCCACATAAAAACATTGTCCATAACATCAATCTTGTATACTGCACTAAACAGTTTTTGGCGCTCTCTTTTATCATCGTATGGTCCAAACTCTTTACATAGTCTATTAATGATGACCATGTCGTACCCAATGATATTAAATCCTGCTGGGATAGGGGCAAAGAAAGGTGTACCCTTCCAGTTATACTTGTCTACAAACTGAGTAAACTTTTTCCACACGGTTTTAAGGTGCGGAGCTTTGGCAATTTCTGCCCGTGTCTTTCCGGTGACTTTAAGCGCCCCTTCTTCGATTGGGCCTAAACCTTTCTTGACGGCTTTTTCGTCATCTACTTCTGCACGGATCTCGCTATTGAAAGACCCCTTCAGTTTAAAGTTTCTACCATCTAGGGCTATGGCCGCCAACTGTGTCGGCTGACACGTATTGGGGTCTCTACCGCCTGTTTCAAAATCGAATACAATTATATCTCTGCTAGCCATTTATCAACTCCTCTATTTTCATAATCTTATCAAGTAATGTAAGTCCAAGCACATCAAACTTAACATGTCCAAGTGCTTCCAAGTCAGCCATTTCTAGTCCTGCAATTTTTTCTCCTCCGCTCTTTTGGTTTACCATTGGGCAAACTTTGTAAAGGGGTTCTGCCGATATAACAACCCCGGCGGGGTGCTTGCCTTGTGTTTTAAATGTACCCTCAATCTGTATAGCCTGGTCAAAGAACTCTGCATAGTCACCATCTAGCTTCCCGTCTTCGTTGATAAAGCAAAAGTCTCGCAGATCGTCAGCATTATTAACCAGAGACCATTTAATGATAGACCTATCTTCTTCGTCCATCTCCTGTAGCTGGTCAGAGATCGCCGCCTCGTCTGCTATGTGGCTTGTGATCTCATTCATCTCACCAAAGCCGCACACGTCGCTAACCCTCAAAACTTCCTTTACGGCGCTCCTTCCCTGTAGTCTGCCAAACGTAAGCATCTGACTCACGTTATCTTTGCCATAAGTATTTTTAAGATATTCAATGATATCATCACGCTTGTTAGCTGGGACATCCATATCAATGTCCGGTAAGGCATCAGTTCTTGCGGCATTAAAAAACCTTTCAAATAATAGGTCGAATTCTATAGGGTCTATCTCTGTGATTTCAACAATGTAGGATATTAAACATCCAGCAGCAGAACCTCTACCCGGCCCCGAAAGCCACCCTTGGCTCTTTACATAGCGTATGATATCTTGAACGATTAGAAAGTAACCAAAAAGGTTTGCTTGCTTAATGACATCAAATTCCATAGTGAATCTATCGAGGTATCTTTGTTTGTCTTCTTTATCCTCTACCTTTCCCGTATTGTGTAGGAATTTTATCCATCCTTTTCTAGCTAGACTTTTGAGATACTCTTCTTCGGACTCTCCTGTTGGGGTTGGGAACTTCGGAAGCATTGGAGGGCTGAGGATTTCATAGTCTTCACACAGGTTGTATATCTGCTCTAGGGATCGCTCACCATTCTCATCATCGGACATTTCATCTTTTGACTTTACATGGAAAGTATCCTTTAAAAAGAATTCCTCGTTTTGTTTCAGGCCACCGGACCTCAAAAGGGTATTAACTTTTGGCAGGGTGGTCTTCATAGCTGAACACAGCAGTATTCTATGAAGGTGAGCGTCTGACTGTTCAACGTAATGAGAGGGCGATGTTAGAGAGGTGTGCTTGAACGTTAGAGAGGCGTCACACGGAGACTGATCGATAGTTACACAGATCAAATTATTACGCTTGCAAATTTCTTTCGTAATGTGAAAATACTCATTACCCTCTGCACTTAACGAGGACACAATCTCAATCAAGTCGAACCAGCCCTGCTTATTTCTTGCGAACAGTGTGTAGTGATCAAATGAACACCCTATGATGGGTTTAATGCCATTGTCTTGACAGGACTTGTGGAATGACACCGCCCCCGATATTGACTTGTAGTCAGAGATGCCGCAGGCAACGTATTCGTTCTCAACGCATTTCTTGGATAGCTGTTTAGGCTTAGAGAAGCCCTTCAGCAACGAGTAGTGTGTGTAATTACAAAGTGGGTATTTCATATTCTTTCTCAATAAAAATCATAACAACGCGGTGACAGCGTGAACTACGAACTTGCCGTAATGATGCATTGAACCGCGAGGTTATGAAATCAATTCTTTTATTACGCTACCGCCATTAGCAATTTTTATTGGTCTTCCGTTCTTGGCAGTATGGTTCCTATTTATGTCAATTCCCATTGCCGTAAGGGTTGTTGCTACCAAATCAGCAGCCACATAAGACTTTCCATCAATCATTTTTCCATCAGGTGAGGTTTTTCCAATAGCCTGTCCTCCTTTGAACAGACCCCCGGAAACAAACGAGGACCACGTAGCAGCCCAGTGGTCACGACCAGCATTCTGGTTGATGCGAGGTGTGCGACCAAATTCCCCCATAACTATTATAGCAGTATTTTCCCAAATGTCCAATCTTTTTAGGTCAAAAATCAGAGAATTTAGAACTTTATCTAACTGTGGTAGTTTTGTCTGGAGGGTTTCGTGGGTCATATTGTGCAAATCCCAACCTCCGAAGCCAACCTCTACAAAGGGCACTCCCTGCTGGATTAAACGCCGAGCCATAAGTGCTCCACGGCCCAGACCCGTATTTCCATACGCCTCAAGAACCTGCGCGGGTTCCTGCTGGATCTTTAGGGCATCCATCTGCGGGCTTGTGCTTAACTTAATGGTTCTCTCAAGTAGCTTCTTATGATCGTTGGGCATATCCCCTCTCTTGCTTCTTATGAAATTTTCTTCAATCATTGAAAGCATTTTTAGTCTATTGACATTTAGATTTTGCCCTCCTAAATCTTGTATAGTACCGTTGCTTCTTACAGAGAAGGGATTCCAAGCAGTACCCAGAAAGCCGCCTCCAAAGCTGCGTGAGTCGATAGAAAAGAAAGGTGGTATCTCAAGGTTATCATTTGTTGGGCCAATCTCATTAGCTACTACGGCTCCCACAGAAGGGTGTACCATATTGGGATTAGGAGAGAATCCAGTGTGCATCATATACGATCCACGACCATGATCTGCCTCACGAGTGCTCATACTCCTAATGAGAGAGAAGTCATCCCCTCTTTGAGCAAGGAGCGGTAGATGTTCTGAGATTTGAAAATCACCAGTAGTACTTATGGGTTTAAAGGGACCGCCCTCATTAGTTCCCGGTTTCAAATCCCACATATCAATAGTAGGAGGACCGCCGCCCAGCCATATGAGAATCGCAGCCTTTTGATCTTTATGAAGTTTAGAATGATTTTTAATAATCTGTTGGCCAAAAGTAAGCGAAGCCATAGACAGGGCGGCAAGTCCAGTTGAATGTCCTATAAAGTTTCTTCTGTTCAATGTTTCGTTCATTATTCGTTTCCTAAAAGTAAAAGTTTTTTGCTACACTGCCATCCGGTATGGGTGGAGGTGGAACCTTAAGCGGTGAACTTGATGGGGATTTAAAAATATAAACGGGAACCTGTTTGATCATAACGGGAACATGTCTATAATTTTCCCAGAATAAGTAAGTACCTAATGATAAAGAAAGGCAAACAAAAAACCCTAGTGAGAAATTTTTCATAGCAATCCCTTTGCATATAATAACAACCTCTTAAGTCCTACAAAATAACCTTCCCTTCTCCGTCCAGTAAGTATCTAGGTCTTCCACCTTGGTCTATTCTTTGTATCTTGGGGTCTATATTAAAGTGATCAAAGAGGGTCATCGCTAAATCAATTGGCCCAATTTTTTGATCAGTTGGATAGTAACCCTTATCTGCTTTTCCAATTACTCTGCCGTGTTCATAGTCTCCACCTGAAAGGAGCATAGGAGTAATAGACGGCCAATGATCGCGTCCAGAGTTCGCATTCAATCTGGTTCTACCAAATTCTCCAGTCACAACCAGCATGACGTTTTTACTAAGGCCAGAGTCGTATATGTCATCAACGAAGGCCGATAGAGCCTTGTCTAGCGGGGGAACCTTTCCCTCTAGTGCTGTTTTGACATTACTGTGCATGTCCCACCCTCCGTAATGTACGGTGACAAACCTGGTGCCGTGTTCAGCGAGCCTCTTAGCAAGTAACATTTGGTCTCCGATGCCACCCTTGCCATAACGCTCTCTAGTTTCTGGCTTTTCTTTTTCTAGGTCAAAGGCGTTTTTGGCCTCTCCCATTATAACGTTGTACGCCTGTTTTCCTATCTTTGCAAATGACTCTGCATCCTTTGATAGGTTGGTTTTTTTATCGAACCGCTCCAATAGACCCTTCCTATCTTTGAACCTATCTAATTCTATACGTGGAGATAGATTTTCTTTATTCGATGGGTCGAATGGCTTGTGCGCTCCACCAAGAAATGCGGGTTGCTCGCCTTCTATCTTACCCTGTTTGACATATGCTGGCATTCCATTCGCAGGATGATTAGAGCCAAAAACAGACGAAACAATTGCCCCATGACCTGGAAATTCTGAATCTGCCGTATTTTCTCTCTTTGGGTTGCGCTGACCCGTCATCATCCAGTGAGTAGCCTGCCTGTGAGAAGAGTCTCCATGTGAAAAAGAGTTTATAGCAGTTAAATTATCCCCTCTTTTGATCAAATTTTCAAACAGTCCACCAAAGGCAAGACCGTTGCTATGGGTTACAACGTCACTAACAGAAGAGTGTGTGTCTGGTACGGGTCCAGTTGGAGCGTGGAAGGTTTCAAATTGTGTGGGACCACCCCCCAGCCAAACCCAAACTACAGATTTTTCATTCGATATGACTTCCTCAGCAGAAATGGCATCTGATAAAGAAAGATAGCTCATTCCAAGCCCACCAACTCTAATGAAGTCTCTTCTATTTGTTCTTATATCAATCATTTCTGTCTCCTTTTTAGCCTGGTGCCTCGTAATAACCAATATTAAACCCTTTGCTTGTACAATCGTCCACGGTCTTTTTCATACCGTGTTCTTTCAAGTGATCCTCTATATACATACACATTTTTTGATTTGTACCCGGCCAGTTATTCTTGTAAAAATGACACAGGGTTCTGCACTTAAACCCCTTTCTATCCCTATTGAGAGGTTTGGGAAGTTGAGTTTTTTTGATTTCTTCAAACCTATTTTTTAACATCCCCAAAAATCTTCCCTCGTCCTTCTTTTCAAACGGCATACTAAATGGTTGGGGATCTATTTTGCCGTCTGGATCTTTACAGAAGAAAATACTCATAATTCTGTTTGGAAACTCTGGATACAGCTTGGATATGGCGTAATAGTAGAGCAGTAGCTGAGGGTCGTCCATAAGCTTGTCGAAGGTCTTTTCTTCTCCTGTGGCCCAATTGTACCTTCTGCCGGTCTTCCAGTCTATTACCTCTAGCGTGTCATCTGACAGCTTTGTCACCATGTCTATGGTTCCCTTTATCGCTAGCTGCCCCTCAACGGTCTTGCCATCTGGCATTTCATATTCAAATTTTGCCCAATCCTCTTCAATTGGAATGTCGAAGTGTGGCTCCGTTTCGTACACGTCTCTATTACGGGGGTCAAATTGACCATCGTTATGCAGTAACATCAACCAGGTTACTTTCAGTATTTCTTTTTTGTTTGCCGGTCTCCAAGTGTGTTTAGAGTTTTTCTTATATGACTCATAGCTTAAATCTGCTAGGGTTTCTACAAACTCGTCTGTGTAAAGATCTTCCTTTGAAACCTTTACCTCTCCTACTGCGTCGTCATTTACTTTTAAGTATTTAACACGGGGTTTATCCTGCTGATACTTTTTAAGTCCAGCTAACACTTCCATCACTTTATGGACCATTGTTCCTATTTCTGCCTTTTGCCCACTATCAGACTGATGGCCCAACACGTAGGTCATGAAATATTGCATCTGGCAATAGTCGTAATTGTTATAGCTTGAAGATCTAACATACGTAACTATCATTAGGCTTGTCCTCTGTATATTTGAGTAAGTTTATTCAACAGGCCATCTATGCCTATGTCTGCATTTTCTATAACGTGTGTGAATCCAGAGTGGTCAAAGTTTTCAGGATCTAGCTTGGTCTCGCTTTGATGTCCATCCTCTTCATAAACTCGTGATAGTCTTATTACCTCGCCCCCATTAGCGAGAACCGCTTCTACCTCGTTTGGAAATCTAACGTCTGGTATCACTGCAAGTTCACTACCTTCTGCAAGTATTTTTTTGATAGTGTTGTCAACCCAAATGTTTGAATACATCTTACGCATGATGTCTGTTCCAAAATACTGCATAAACTCGCGGGCCGTCATTGGGCCTGCGGCGTGATATGTTACACCGAATGTCTTACAACCCATATCAACAGCACCCATTTGTAGCAGATGTGGATTGGTAGTAATCCCTGGCATGTCTTCCCATCCAAATTCTGTCAGCGAGTTTTTATCTTCCTCTGAGCCATAAACCTGTTCTGGACGTAGACCAAATAGGTGGACAGCCAAATTCTTTAACGTGTCGGCAAAGCTGTACATCTTTACATGGGGCCACATTTCTTCTTCTGCGTATTCCACAAAAGCTTCATCTTTTCTGTCAACGTCGAACACTCCCCATCCCTTTTCACGGGCTTGATTAAACGTTTCAATAGCCAGCTTACCGTTAGCGTCAACATTAAAATCTTCCACCAAACCTTGGTCTTTTAAGACGAGTCCGTGAAACCAATTGGCAGACGTGCTTTTTCCCGACTGTTTTTTACCAGAGATACCAATAATTCTTGTCATTTTTACTCCATGTTCAAAAGTGTTGATTGAAACTTATTTTTTGTTCTGACTTTCCAGTTTTGATACCAATTTTGTATCCTCTGGGTTGTCTCTTGAATCCCTTGCTTTTCTATATCTTTATAAACCTTTGGTAGGTCTTCCCAGTATTTTATTTTTGGTATAGGAGAGTCATACCCATATATTCTATTATGGTATTCGAAGTCAAAATACTCTACAATAACGGGGATCGATTTCGACTCAAGGATCTCACACATTCTAAAAACTTCTGGATGACAACCTCCCATAGGACAGGGACACAGAACCGACTTTGAGTACGCTTCGGCCTGTTTGTCTACAGAAATTATATCATTTGACATCCAACCAGATGATTCATGCACAAAACAATCGCCCATTGTTTGCATGATTTCTATAACTTTCTTTCTGTCGTTTTTTAGACTACCAACAAATGCAGTCTTGTATAACTTTTCGACGTTTTTAGCTCTTGGATTGTCTAAGAATCCATTTTGCCAAAATATTGGAAGATGTGTTACCGAGTCGTAGTCAAACATCGGATTCCAGTAATTTCTAAAAATACGGCTAGCTCCCCCGTAATGATGTTTAGTAGCTGCCATTGTATCTATACTGTTTCTTATTTGTGGATATTGCATCCAACCCCACTCATTTGAATGATGAAACAAAGAATATGGACACTCCAGCTTTTTTACAAAATTTGCTATCTGTAATGGTACATACTCATTCATAGCTTGATAATTTATCAAGACCTTACTGAATGATTTCGGGTCGTCGTCAATGCTTTTAATTTTATGTTCAAGACCCTCTAGTAAATAATCAAAATTTGACTCATACTCAAAAGATTTTTTACCTATGAAGGATACAACCTCTAGCATCAATAGAGTCCTCTCAAATTAGTTAGAATAGTTTTTTGTATTTGGTTTACGGTCATGTCTCCAACATCATTTCTAGATAACGCTGGGAACCTTAAGGTGAACATCCTGTTGAACATACGTTGAATTTTAATCTTAGACTCTCGCCCTGCCTGATCGTTGTCTGTCAATATTACTAATCTGGTAACGCCGCTTGTCATTATCTTATTCTTCTGCACCTCAGAAATATCCTTTCCAAATATGCTTACGCAATTTTTTACTCCAGCCTCGTGCATTCTCCAAACATCACCCTGCCCTTCTAGTACAAATAAACAAGAAACCTTCTGGGCGTGCTCTATAGCCCTGTAGTAGTTATATAGGTAGTCTGTTTTTTTGAATGTCTTTGTGAATATAAACTTTGGCTGAATGTAAGACTTGACGGCCCTTCCAATATATCCCGCAAGAATATCTTTATCCGAGTAGATCGGTATGACGGCCCTGTTGAACATTGTAGAATTTTTATCTTCACAGTCCTCTACTTCAAAATATTTAAGTGTGTTTCGATGAAAGCCTCGTGATTCAAAATATGGGGAGTTACCAATTGTCGGCACTTGTCTACAAGTCCCTACGTTTTGTAACTGTTCATTCCTTTTAAATACCTTGACAACCCTTGAAAAGTCATCCTCGACAGGCTGGTCAATTTTTTCCGTCTTATACTTATCTCCAATCGAATAAAGATCAAGAATATATCTTAGGGCGTCTTTAAACTCTTTGTCTTCTCCGCTCCTCGTAGAAAGAACGGCCTTTACAAAACCGTATATATCCCAATTTTCTTCATGACAACCTCTAGTCCAACACTTCCACTGACGCCTCTCTTTTGAGAAAGACACACCCTTTGGGTTGTCGCTGCCCTCGTGAATTGGACACTTACAAAAAATAACATCTTCAAATGACTCATACTCTATATCAAAGCTTTCCAGTAGTTTCTCTAGGTTGTCATAAACCAACGATCTAATTTTGCCGAGATCATGCTTCTTCTTCGTCATCGAATGGTAACTCCGAGCCTTCAATTGCCCCTTGGGTTTCCCTGTGTATAATGAACTCATCTCTAGTCCTCAATTCTTCCAGCTTGCTATGCTCTCCATACATTTTCATGTTTATATAGTTGCCGTCCATTAATCCGGCTCCATGTCGAGCTTTTAGTGTCACCAGCTTCCTGTTTCCGGTCCTTGGACCATCTTCGGCTAATTCTTCCACGGACTTTAACTTAAAGATACTGAAAGAGGTGCAGAGCCAAATTAATCTATCTG
>Ga0257114_1001254_pt1 | contig 18405 bp, 29 predicted proteins | sample SI112_10mmetaG_FD_190149 | JGI IMG/M metagenome (GOLD analysis project Ga0257114, IMG submission 190149) | Marine microbial communities from Saanich Inlet, British Columbia, Canada - SI112_10m | ecosystem: Environmental > Aquatic > Marine > Inlet | place: Canada: British Columbia | collected...
AGATTTTCTGCGTCTGAGTATCAGTATCCAGACTTCGTTGATTGGAAACATAGAGTCATCCTCAACGATATGTCTGAGTGTGTTCGATGGAGACAACATATCCTAGAGATTGGTACTGCAATCTGCACTCTGGATATGATCAAACATTGGTTGACTACGACCAATGAGAAATATCTCCTATTGATGGAAGATGACTACGATTATCGATTCGTCAAGTATTGGCACTTCGATTGGGAATATTTGATGAATCATATTCCTTTTGATTGGGACTGTATTCAACTTGGATTTGAGAATGAACATGAGATTCCATGTTTCTTACATCCCATTAGATCACATCATGATTACGGTCCTGTTCTGATCAATAGATCATATGCAGAGAAGTTGATGAGACTTTTTACAGATGGTGATCAATATAACTTCTCTCACAGAATTCAGAATTATAAGTGGGGAAAGATGTTGGATATGCCAAATAGGACTATTGATTATTTTATGTGTCACTCAGGTAATACATACTGTATGCCATTGATTAGTGTCAATCCTCATATCGGCAGTTACGCTAAAAACATTGTAAGAAAAGACCGACCAGACTTGGAACTTGCCAGAAAGGCATATAATAAGTGGTGGACTGTTATGCGCGATGAGTATACTCTGGAAGAGTTTTTTATGTACGGTAAACCAAATGATTATGTGATCACTCCAGAAGAACCTGACATCGACGATTATTATGTTTGAACATGTAAGACACTTTGAGAAACAAATTGCAGACTTCTATGGTGCTCCATATGCAGTCGCAACAGATTCTTGTACTCATGCAGTTGAACTTTGTTTGAGGTTGCACCCCCCCATTGCAGGGGCTGTAGCTGTACCCAAACATACATATCTTTCCATTCCAATGACATTTATGAAGTTGGATATTCCCTTTATATGGTCACATCGTAAGTGGAGTGATATGTATCCTATCAATGGTACTAATATCATTGATGCTGCGGTTCTATGGGAACCAGATAGTTATCAATCAGAAACCAATATGTGTCTGAGTTTTCAATTTAAGAAACATCTTGGATTGGGACGAGGTGGTATGATTCTTACAGATAATGAAAAAGACTATCATGAACTCCAGAAGATGTCCTATGATGGTAGAGATACGACTAAACCCTGGGCGGAACAAGACATCACTACGATTGGATATCATTACTACATGACCCCAGAAACAGCTATTGAAGGTTCACACAAGTTTGAATTAGTTAAGAATTTGTTACCACAAGCTTGGTCATGGAAAGATTATCCTGACCTATCAAAATTAACGGTATTTCAATCAATTCTATGAAACATATAGAACCTAAGTGGAATATTGATGAATTTCGCAAGTTAGATTATACTCGCGCAACTCATAACGATCCCCTACTCGTTACCGAATATCTATGGGCAGGACATGATAAGAATAAACTGTCAATATATAAGTACCATGAACCTAAACCCATGCCAAAGTGTATGGATTATATTAAGGAACACTTTTCTTTTTGGTCCGATGTATGTGTTGCAGTAAACCATTTTACACCTGGACAATATCTACCCATGCATACCGACTTATATGGAAGATATGTTGAAATGACTGGGGCATCACCCTGTTTTATAATGCGATGTATGGTTATGCTTCAGGATAGTTCTCCTGGACAAATCCTACAGATCCGAGATGATTGTCATGGTAAATGGTCCGCAGGTGATTGTTTTTACTGGGACTATGATGCACCACATGCGTTCTACAATATGAGTATGGTTCCGAGATACGCAGTTCAAGTTACAGGTGTTTGTAATGCATACCCGATGTAAAATTTCAAGTATTGATATACACATCACTCATCGATGTAACTTCACTTGTGATAGTTGCGCTCACTTTGCAAATCACAAATTCACAGGAGAAGTTACTTTTGATAACTTCAGGGAATGGGTAGATCTTTGGAAAGATAAACTTGATCCAGATAATATTGGTATACTAGGTGGTGAACCATTCTTAAATCCTAGAGTTGATGAGTACTGTGAATATGCAAGAAAATCTTTTCCAAATTCTAGGATAGAACTAGTAACAAATGCATTTATCTTGAAGGATATATCTGAAACTCTGATTAAAAATGATATAGTTCTTGCAGTATCTGTTCACCATAACAACCCAGAATATAAGAAAACTCTTGCAAAAAACAAAAAAATTATTGAGAGTTGGGGTGTTAAGGTAGAATATTGGAATAGTTTTCTGAGATGGCAAAAAGTTTATAAAGGATATGGGGAAGATATTGAACCCTATGAAGATAATGATCCAGAAAGTAGTTGGAATCACTGCCCTACTGGGCAGAACTGTTTCCAACTTCATGAAGGTAAAATGTGGAAGTGTGCGCCCTTGGCGTTCTTGCCAATGATGAATGAAAAGTATAAACTGTCTGAAAAGTGGAATAGATACTTAGAGTATGTTCCTCTGTCGTCAGATTGTACGACTGAAGAACTACAAAACTTTATCAATCGTGGTGCAGAATCTTATTGTTCTATGTGTCCATCTAAACCACAATATTTTATGAAAGACATGCCTTATGGGAAGTAAGAATGAATGGGGGCAACTCCGAAAAGTAATTGTAGGTCATGCTGAGGGTGCGAGAGTTCCTGAAATGGATAGAACTTTACGTCTAATCAACTATGCAGATCGTGAGGATGTTTCTGATGTTCCTTCTGGACTATACCCTCAACAGGTTATTGACGAAGCAAATCAAGATCTTGAGTTATTGGTAGATCTTTTCATCCAACTTGGAATTGCAGTTGGTAGACCTCATTATGAACCCACACCATACTATAATTACTGCCCTAGAGATCTCGTATTTGTCCATGGTGATAAGACTTATGCAACACCCTCTCCACTGAAGGCAAGACAATTTAATTTTGGATCTATTTCCCATCACTTCAATCAGTTGACTCCCATCACTCCCTCTTATGAGACGGGATTATATAATGACAACTGTGTGGGGAATAAAGATATTCTTGCATTGACGGAAGAATGTCCTGCATTTGACGCTGCAAATGTTATTAGAGCGAATGATGATATTCTCTACTTGGTATCCAATAGTGGTAATATAAAAGGTGCTGAGAAACTGCAATCACTCCTACCCGATGTAAAAGTGCATCTTTTGGAGGGAGTTTATAGTTACATGCATATAGATACTACAGTTGCATTTTTGAGGGAAGGATTGCTTCTCGCAAATCCAGAAAGGATTAAAGATAGAGATGTTCTACCTGGACCATTCAGAGATTGGGATATCATTTGGTGTCCAGAACCTGTTGACATTGGTCACTATCCTGGTTATAATCATGCTTCAGAGTGGATAAATATGAATTTATTCAGTATTAATCCAAATTTGGTGGTACTGGAAGAACATCAAGAACCAACCAGAAAGGTTTTGGAGAAACATGGAATTGAATGTGCTATGTTACCCATGAGACAGTCCAGAACTTTAAGTGGTTGTTTTCACTGCGTTACCTTAGATCTAGAAAGAGATGACTGAACCAACTAAAATTCATCCGTCAGGATTGAATATCATTCAAAATGATAATGGATCTTATTCTTTTGAATGGGACGATAAAGACGAACGTTGGAGTTGGATGAACGACTTGACGGACGAGGAAATTAAGGTTATTATTGAGGCTGCAATCGAGTACGAAGTTACTCGTCCAGTTGATGTTGAAACTATCGATGAGGTCTATGATGACGTATGAAGAACAACGCAAACAACGTCTAGATGATGTGGTGTTCGATTATATTCAAGATGAAACTGTTACTCCAAAACAATTTCATGATGACTTGATTCAAATTCTTGAGAGTCATGTTGACCACTACCAAGAACGTGTTTTGGAAGTTAACCGTATGATCTTTTTGGTCAACGGCGAAAGTCAAAGTCCAGACATGTCCAGATATAGTCAGTACGATCAATCCGAAATTGACGCTATGTGTCATGAAGCAGATCGCGTCAATAAAGAAGATCTTAATTTGAAGATCCAAGCCAATTCTCCCTACAATGACGGTTGGACTCGGGAGTTCTATAAAGACGAAGTGGAACACTCCAAGTATTATTACGATTTTGATCGAAATCGTTGAAACCCTGACATTACTAGATAAAATACTACTAGATACTTACACACTATGACTTTTAAGAGAGAAAAAAAAGAACTCTGTTCCGAAGAGATCAAATCAATCGAGAAAGCCGTGGAAGAACAGGGTATTCGTGCAATTCATCCAGATAAAATGGAAGATTGGGCAGAATACCTTGTCAGAAAATTGAAGTCATAGTACAATTATCCCATGTATGTATTTTTAAATGAAATTTATTGTCTACAGTAAAGAATCATGTCCACATTGTTATCAGGTAAAAACGGCTCTTGAACTATGCGGTCTAGATTCTACAATTTATGAGTTGGGGGAAGATTACACAAACGAAGAATTCTATGATAAATTTGGAAATGGTTCAACCTTTCCACAAGTTCTTTGTGATAATGAACTCCTCGGGGGTGCGAAGGAAACTATTTTATACCTCAAATCCAAGTCATTAACATGAATCCCAAGGATGACGAGTTGCACATAAATAGAGGTGTGGAGCTATTATTAAGGAGAAAAAAACCCCCTGAAAAATCGAAAACATTTCATGTAAAATTCGGTAAAATGTTTTCTCTCCTTAAACGAGAGATTAATATTTACTTTGAATTTTCTACAGATATAAGAAAAACTAAGTAGAGTCTCTCGGAGGAACGAGTTATGACAGGTCCCGTAATTGCACTTTTTTGTATGATTACCTTTATATTTCTACTAATTGGTGGTATAATTGGTTGGATTTGGAAAGAACATGTAGTTTATTCCGCTCCAAATTTAGGATTTGTACATCCAGAGATGTTTGACGCAAATGGGAATGTGATTCCTGATGAAATTTTAGCAGTACGATTTGAAAACGATTATGACTACGACGAAGAGGACGACGACAACAACTAAACGTAAGTCCACTACTACTCGTAAACCTGCCGCTAAGAAATCATCGACTCCGAAGGTAGTTCTCACTCCTTCATCAAGAGTCGATGAAATTCTTTCCGCAGTTGTTGCAGAGAGAACCAAAGCAAAGAAGATTGAAATTCTTCAACAATATAACGAAAACTTTATCAAAGCAGTCTTCATCTGGAATTTTGATGAAACTGTAAAATCCGATCTTCCACCCGGAGAAGTGCCTCTTACTGCACAGGAAGATCGTGAAGTAAACGCTTCTAGTATCCGTAAAGAGTGGGATAAACTCTATAACTTTGTGAAAGGTGGTAACGATTCTATGAGTCGCCTTCGTAAAGAGACGATGTTTATCAATATCTGCGAACAACTTAATCCAAAAGAAGCAGAGATCCTTATCCTCGTAAAGGATAAACTACTCCAAACAAAGTATAAGATCACCCAAGAACTAGTCGAGGAAGCGTATCCAGATATTCAATGGGGAGGACGTTCTTGAATGAAAGTTATTCACGAAGACTGTGATCCAACTTTATCTGATGACAAATCTCTACCAACTAGTGCTTACTTGGTAGAATATATTCAGGGAGAAACATCACATTTTGATATTGTTTCCACTGGTAAAAAGGTGGAAATCTTTGATCACTATTATGACAAATATAAAAAAGACTTAATAAACATTACTCAGACAGAAGGAAGAGCTAATCCCAAACTGTACGGGTACAAACCGACCGAAGAAAAGAAGAAAAAACGATGAGCGATGGATTTAAGGGTTTTACGGATAAGGAAGATAAAGAGTTAAAACTCAACATCCGTACTAGTGAGATCAACAAAATTATTAAACAGTACAAAAAACTTAAAAAGTATAATAAGTCTTCTATGTACGAAATCACTAAACTTAGTGGTCAGGAGACTGCAGTTGAGAAACTAGTAAACGAATTTGGTATTGCCCCAGAGGCGTTAGAAGACTGAATAAAGTGTTCGTGTTGATACGAAGACACTTGACTAAATATGGTATAGGGTCTATAATAGATCCATCGTTCATCCCCCGTAAGGAGGACGCAAGTAAGTCGCGGAACGGAGCCGTTCATCCCATGCTAGAATTTCTATTCTATTCATCACTCACCTGCCAACAAGCCGATTCAATTATGATTCGGATGAGAGCAAATGAGAATATTCCTCCTGAATATAAGGTGGAATTGATTGAGGTCATGAAGGAATCAACACCTGAATGCTACCCATGGGACGCAAACGACTGAAGGAACGGGGTTTAACCACCTCTACTTTCAGGAGTACAAATCATGAACACACTTACAATCATCAAAAAGCAGATTGAAAAAGCATCTGCACTTCACGACGCACAGATTACCCACACCTCATATCGTGGTGTTGAGTATTCTACCCGTTGTGTAGAAAGTAAGAAAGCCCACGGTACATTCTGCTATCGCGGTAAGACTTACACTAAGTGATTAGTAAACTTACTTAACGGAGAGGTTTTATACCTCTCTTTTTTTATGTCTATAAAAACTAAATACTCATACGTTGCGAACATTTATGGATCTTCTCCAATCGCCCGATGAATACTTGTTTAACCTGTACACAACAAGTTCATCCGAAGCTCGACGATTATGGAAAGACCGAATAAAAGAAAGTTGGGATAATAAGTGCGCCTATTGTGGTTCGGAAGAAGATCTAACACTAGATCATGTTGTTCCACACTGTAGAGGTGGATCAGATATGACAAAAAATATTGTATGTTGTTGTAGTTCGTGTAACCAATCAAAGGGACATGAACACTGGAAGTTATGGTATATTCAACAGGATTTTTATAATGAAGATAATTTTAATAAAATAGAAGACTGGATGGAACCACCCGCACCCATCCTATATCGTATAAGAAGAAGAAAAAATATAAATTATTAACTTATATTTCAAAAAAATATTACAAATACTTTCTTTTTTTGTATTATCGTATAAAAGATAACAAACTTAGTTAATTTGTGTGTAAATCATGACATTTCTACTATATAAGTGTAGAATTAGGGATGAAAAGATGATCTGAGAATTTATTCTTTTCAAAAAATAAATTGGAGTGGAAATGCACAATCTACTATCCCGAGCTCAATTTGACGAGTGGCGACATTTAGAACGTACTATCGATGATTTGAGGGAGGACGAGCAAAAAATCAGTGACTACTATGAATGTCTAATCGAGTGTGATATATTAAGACAACAGGAGTGTAAAAAGGTATGCAGGAAAATTCTTAATTAGTAAGTTTTGTCTAACAGATCGTTTTTAGGGGGTTGGTGACAACCTCCTTTTTTTGTGTTAAAATAAATAAGAACAAGGTTTTTTTATGCAAAAAGAAAAACTAAAATTAATCGTCCGAAATCTTAAATCACTGGTTGATCTCCTAGAGTCTGAAGTCTATTCTGATCCAGACGCTTATGTGGTAAAATCAGAGACAAGCATATATGACAACAGTGACAACGATGACGACGGATACCCAGACTAAACATTCTATGACAAACCAAATCAAACTTATCGCCCTGACTCAAGGTGCAGGTGAACTTCTTGAGAAAACGGCGCAAGAAGTTATTTCGTATGTCGCTCGTGTAAGCAATCCAAACAATCAATTAAACTTTGATACCTCTGCAGGTCTTCTTAAGTACTGCATCAAACACGAACATTGGTCAATCTTTGAACAGGCTTATATGACTCTGGAGATTAATACTACCAGAGCTATCGCGGCTCAAATTTTGCGTCACCGTTCATTTACATATCAAGAATTTTCTCAGCGTTATGCTGCGTCTACTTCTCTCGATCCCATTCAGATGCCAGAGTTCCGTCGTCAAGATACTAAGAATCGTCAAAATAGTACTGATGATATGGATCCCTTTGAGGTTCAAAACCTTGAGATGCAGACTAAAACTCTATTTGACTCTGCAATTGCACTGTACGAACAGATGCTTGAGAGAGGTGTTGCTAAGGAATGTGCTAGAAATATTTTACCTCTCGCAACGCCAACAAGAATTTACATGACTGGCTCTGTAAGATCATGGATTCATTATATAAATCTGCGCTCTGGTCACGGAACTCAGAAAGAACATATGGACATTGCAGAAGGATGTCGTGAGATTTTTGTCGAACAATTCCCAGAGATTGCAACTGCACTTGAGTGGTGATATATACTTATAGTCTAGGAGGTTCCATGACTTATTACCACGTTGCCGAGTACAATGCAGCATGTCAATTAATTGAGTTCAAAGATGGTAAATGGGTAGTTGAGTTCACTAAGCCAAACGGAGAAGTTGTAGTAGAAAGAGTTAATAATGAACAAATTAGTTCTTTGAATTGTTCGCATCAGGAGAGTAGTTATTAAAATGTCAGTTTCTGTTATTTGTGCGTGTAGGGATAGAATCAAACCTTTGACGATATCCCTCTCTTCTTGGTTATTATTTGATCAAATTAAAGAGATAATCATCGTTGACTGGTCTTCTAAAGAGGAGATCAGTCACTTGACAAAACTAGATGATAGGATCAAGGTGATTCGGGTCAATGATGAAGAGTTCTTCAATCAACCCCAACCCTTGAATCTTGCTGCGTCTATGGCTACAGGAGAGTTCATCCTGAAGTTTGATGCTGACCATATTCTGAATCCTTACTACAATTTCTTCCACGTCAACGGTATCTTTGATGAGGAATCGTTTGTGAGTGGTGTAAACGATAAGGTCGGGGATGAATGTCTCCATCCTATCTGGGGACTCTTGTACGTCCGCCGAGAACACTTTGAGAAGGTCGGTGGCTACAATGAGAAGATGGGTAAGTACTATGCGGTAGAAGATGATGAAATCTCCATCAGACTCCAGGCCGCGGGGTATACGTGTTGTCCTATCGATATGCGTGTTCTGACTGCAATCCACATCCCACATAACGATGAGGTTAGAATCTCTAACTTTGAAGGATATGCAAAGGATCGCGAGTTCCTGGATGTCTTTGAGAAACAAACTGGACACTGGTACAAAGATCGCATTGATGAAGTGATCGCCCCTGGTATCATGGGTATTCTTAACAGTAAGGAACTCAAGAAGACTAAGTTCAAGTATCTAACTGAACAACATAAAGAAAAGAACATGGAGATCTTTGGTCTCAAAGAATATATCGACAAGTCTCGATATGACTATGGTGGTATTGACTTTGATCAACCAAACTTCAAGTTGTGTGATTGGAAAACCAAAGAAGTAGAACCAAATTACTTCATTGCTACAAAGAAAGAGAAATGAGTATATCAGTGATATCTGCCTGTATGAACAGGGTGGATCCACTATCCATTTCTATCCAATCGTGGGCAATGAATGACCAAATTGACGAAATCGTTTTTGTTGACTGGTCATCAAACAAATCTTCAGAACATCTCACTAAGATCAGCTCAAAGATCAAACGTGTGTATGTTCCTGATCAAAAATACTTTAATCAACCTCAACCACTAAATCTTGCATTTAAGATTTCAAGTGGAGATCAAATCTTGAAACTGGACTCAGACACGATTCTAAATCCATACTTTAATTTCTTTGATGAATTTAAGGTTGATGAGTTTAGTTTTGTCTCTGGTTTATATTCCCCAGGACATAAGTGTTTGCGGCCGATCTGGGGGACTATCTTTGTCAATAGAGAAAACTATGCAAAAGTTGGTGGATATAATGAATCAATGGGTGAGTTTGTTGCTTGGGAAGATGATGAGATTGTAAATCGTTTCTTGCTCTCAGGACTAGAACATCGTAGAATTCAAGCGTCGAAGAATACTATCTTCGCCATGCCCCATGACAATAAGAAGAGAATCGAGAACTTCAAAGCTTATAATGAAAATGGGGAGATTGAAAAGAAGGTAAGAACTCTTATGGAAAAGAAGGGGTATGATGTTGAAGATAACATCGACTATGCAATCCTTTCTCACCATACAATTCTAAACAACAAAAAATATAAACGATACAAAGGTGACAGTTATTATGCGGAACCAGTTGTAGACTGGAACGTAATACAAGTCGATGAACAGAATTATGTTTGTCAAAAATCATCCACTAAATAATTTTGTAGTCCTAAATTTATCATGCCCACATATCCTGTAAAGAATTTGAAAACTGGTGAAGAACAAGAATTGAGTATGTCCATTACGGACTACGATCAATGGAGAAAAGACAACCCCGACTGGGATAAAGACTGGTCGAAAGGTTGTGCTGCCGCCCAAGAAGTTGGGGATTGGCAGAATAAACTGATCTCTAGAAACCCAGGGTGGAATGATGTCTTGAAAAAGGCAGGTAAAGCTCCTGGATCTCGCGTAAAACCTTTATAACCAACAGCATATGCCCAGATCAAAGAAGTCCAACGGCGGAAACATTGGTGTTGGTATGAGTACCAAACAAATGAGACGTAAGAAACCCATCAATACTGATTTGATGGTTGACATTAATCCTCTAACAGACAATCAGAAAAAATTCTTTGATGAGTATAAGAGTGGTAAGAACATGTTCGCTTACGGTGCCGCAGGTACTGGTAAGACTTTTATTGCTTTGTATCACGCACTAAGAGATGTTCTTGACCCTGAAACTCCATATGATAAAGTTTACATTGTAAGATCTCTGGTATCCACGCGAGAGATTGGTTTTCTTCCTGGAGACCACGAAGACAAAGCTGCACTTTATCAGATTCCATATAAGAATATGGTGAAGTATATGTTTGAACTTGTTTCGGACTCAGACTTTGAGATGCTTTATGGTAATCTTAAAGCACAAGAAACTATTTCATTCTGGTCTACGAGTTTCATCCGTGGTACTACTCTAGACAGGGCAGTAGTTGTTGTGGATGAAATGCAAAACTTGAACTTCCACGAGTTAGATAGTATAATAACAAGGATTGGTGAAGATAGTAAGATTGTATTTTGTGGTGATGCCACTCAAACCGACCTTACCCGATCCAATGAAAAAAATGGTATCCTTGATTTCATGAAAATTATTCGTGCAATGGAATACGATTTTTCAACTGTAGAATTTGGAACCGAAGACATTGTACGTTCGGGTCTTGTCAAGAACTACATTGTAACTAAACTAGCAATGGGTATGTAATGTTTGAACATCTTGATTATTTGAAAGATGAAGTTGATTTAGAAGCACAGAATATCGAAGGGACTCGTTTTTATCGGGTTCCTTCTGGTAAGATGTACCCTTCAATTACCTCTATCACCAGTTTCTATGGACGCCAAACCTTTATAGATTGGCGTAAGAGAGTTGGTAATGAAGAGGCAGACAGAGTTACTCGGATTGCTACTACTCGTGGAACTAAGTTTCATGATTTGGTAGAACAGTATATGTTGAACAATAATGTAGACGATTTCAAACCTCTACCAACTACAAAGTTTCTCTTTCTCAAGGCTAAACCTTTTCTAGACCGTATAAATAATATACACGCTTTAGAAAAATCACTCTATAGTGATTACCTTGGACTTGCGGGTCGCGTTGATTGCATCGCGGAGTACGAAGGAGAACTCGCAGTCATTGACTTTAAGACATCTAAGAAAATCAAACCTGAAAAATGGGTTGAGAACTACTTTGTTCAAGAAGTAGCCTATGCTTGTATGTATTATGAAATGACTGGAATTGCAGTCGAAAAATTGATTACCATTATGGTAGCTGATAATGGAGAATGTCACGTCTATGAAAAACGCAACAAAAGTCACTATATTAAACTTCTTACCAAGTACATCCGAGAGTTCGTCGAACATCACGCTTAATCTTATGCCAAACACTGAAAAAGTAGACTCACTAATAAAAGAAAAGTTTCTTTGTCAGTCAAAATTTGCACAAGATATTGAACATTTGGTCGCGACTTCAAGGATTAACTACATCGAAGCAATCGTAACTTATTGCGAAGAGAATGGTATTGAGTTTGAATCGGTAGGTAAACTAATTTCAAAACCCCTAAAGGAAAAACTTAAGTGTGAAGCGATTCAACTTAACTTCCTCAAAAAAACCAGTCGTGCTAAATTGATGTTTTAATGATGACACCGCTAGATGTTTATAAGACATACCTAGCATTCAAGAATCATTTCACTAAGGAAAACTACGACTACTTTCAATATTGTGGAAAGTCTCGAGCATCTAAAGAGGCTTTCCACAAGAGAAAGGATCGGTATTTTTTTGAACGTATGTCACGAAAGAAGAGTGATGACGAAATCAAACAATATTTTCTCGCCAACTTTGTTGAATGTAGTGATCCCAGTAAACTGTGGATCGGTGAAATTATTGAATCGGGTGAGTCTAATTACCAGAATTGGTTAAAGAGATCTCAGAGTCTCACATATTTGTTTAAGACTGAAGTAGAAGTCTTTATCAACAAAAAGAATTTTGAACAACTATTCAAAGTAAAAGGAACAAATCATCCAGACATCTTAAAGAAGTATTTGCAAGGTGCAATCTCTATAGAGACACTAGTAATCCTTAATTTGATACTTGGATTTGTACCTAACTTTGACAAAAAACTAATAGATCCTGTTTGGGAAACTACCAGTCTACGACTCAAAAAATATCAGGCTTTCCTAAATAATGATAGCAGTAAATACAAAAAAATCTTAAAAGAAATAGTGTTATGAGTAAATTCTTCGATTCAGAAATTGTAAAAGAACAGATCAAAGAAATGGAAGATCTCCAAAAAGAGATCGTCAAAAAAACAATGTCTGCTCCATTTATGGATAGACCTGAAAAGAAGGAACATGTTGATCTGATGAGACAGTTCCTAGATAAACAAAGGAACTTGTGTTTCAGAATTCAACTCTCTAAAGATCCAGAAGCATTAGAAATGAAAGAAAGAATCAAAGAAGCTGCTATCATGTTAGGAATGGATCCCGAGAGTGGTGTACATGAATTTTTCGATAAGATGGACGAAACACTAGATTACTTAGAAAAAGTTGCAGACGAGTAAAATGAGTTACCAATACACAATCGAATCCAGATACTGTTATCACGACGGTGAGATTGTGGATATGTTTTTCATAAACGGTATACCATTTACATTCGACGATCTTCCTACAATCATGCAGGATGATCCATACATTCAAATAGAAGCCAGAGATCTCCGACACTATACGATAGAAGATATGTATCGGTTGTCTTCCTATCTGATCATGGAAGAGTGCCATCCCCTCCTGTTTGAGGTAGACTTGAAAAATCCCGAGGAACTTCCAAGGAATTGAAAATCAGGGCTTGACATCCCTTCTTGCGACCTGTAAGATAAAGTCGTCCCAAAAGCCAAATACACACAATACGGAGAATACGAACATGTCTTTTGCTGATCTCAAAAAACAGTCCCGCGCTGGTTCGCTGACTGACAAACTGATCAAGAAAGTCGAAAAACTTAATAGTGGAGAGTCCAGTGGTGACGACCGTCTCTGGAAACCTGAAGTCGATAAGGCAGGTAACGGTTATGCCGTGATCAGATTCCTTCCAGCACCTGAAGGGTGCGAACTTCCCTGGGCCCAAGTTTGGAGTCATGCCTTCCAAGGTCCTGGTGGTTGGTACATCGAAAACTCTCTGACCACTATGGGACAGAAAGACCCTGTGTCTGAACACAATCGCACCCTGTGGAACAGTGGTCGCGACTCTGATAAAGAGATTGCACGTAAACAAAAACGTAAACTGTCTCACTATGCAAACATCTATGTGGTGAAGGATCCCACCAATCCTCAGAACGAGGGTAGAGTTTTCCTCTACAAGTTCGGTAAGAAGATCTTCGACAAGATCACCGAAGCAATGCAACCTCAGTTTGTTGATGAGGAAGCCATCAATCCCTTTGACTTCTGGAGTGGTGCAAACTTCAAACTGAAGATCCGCAAGGTCGAAGGTTACTGGAATTATGATAAGTCTGAGTTTGATAACCCTAGTGTTCTTCTGGATGATGATGACAAACTGGAGTCCATCTACAAGAACCTAAACAATCTGAATGAGTTCACTGATCTCAAGAACTTTAAGTCCTATGAAGATCTGAAGAAGCGTCTCGACTATGTTCTCGGCAATCGTGGAGTTCCCAAGATGCAAGATCCAGAGACTCAAGAGGAAGATGCACAGTGGGAACGCGAACGTAAGGGAGACTTCTCGGAGTCTCAGTCCTACAATGCACCTGCAGCTGCCAGTAGCGGTGGTTTCAATGACTCGGATATCACGCCACAATCGTCTACAGAGACAACTGAAGAAGAAGACGATGCATTGAGTTACTTCCAGAAACTCGCAGAGTCCTGATACTAGAAAGGAGGGTTACACCCTCCTTTTTTTATATCCCAGATAGTTTAGGATTATATGCCCTAGTAAGTTTACTATCAACGGTAGTTTTCAGAATGGTATCGTATCTCATAGATCTTCGAAGATCATCCTGAATTAGATCAATATACTCAGTCTTAGGTAATCTAATAATCCTCTTTCTTTCATTACGGTCTACTTCGTATTCGTAGTTTGTAACTGGTTTTGAAACATCAGCACCTTTCAACTCTTGAATAACTCCTTGACTATCCATATATTCAAATGCCTTGGTTAGTTGAAGTTCCCATTGAGTTCCATTCCATCTGTAAACTTTATTGTTTGCAGAGTAGATATCATTTACTTCAGTTACGACCACGGGTTCTGGTTCAATATCAAATGATACTGCAGGAACTTCATAATAGTTTGCTCCTGAGTTTGTAATGGTTACTGATATTAATTGACCATCCTTGAATGAAGTAATACCACTTGCTGTAACAAATATAGGTGGTGCTGAAATAGAAACTTCTGGAGCAACTGTGTAACCAAAACCTGCTTGAGTAATATCAAAAGAGGTTACATGGAATCCGTTATCACCCTGTGTAAGAATTGCAGTCGCTGCTGCAGACACCTGTGTAAAAGGTGTTCCAATAGTTACTGAAGGTGGTGTTGTATATCCAAATCCAGTCTGTGTAACGTTGATAGCACTAACTCTTCCGAGACTATCAATAGTACCAAAAGCCTGCGCCTTTGATCTGTTTGAGTATTGTGCAATTTTATTATCGGAACCACCAATAACCCAAATAACTTCTTTATTGTCTTCTTTTACGAAAACATCAGTTGGTTCTGGGGCTCTATTTGCAACGTAAACAGTTTCGGTGTTAGTTATAGAACTGAGATCATACGCAATATCCAAATCAAATCCATGAACTGATCCAGAGTCTTGACCCACAACATAGAGTTTTTTACCATCATCACCAAAACTAAATCCAACAAGATCAAAATCCTGCAGAAGACTACCAAGTGATGTTGTTAGTGCTAAAGATGGACTTGATATATTATATGGGTTAGTTAAGTTATAAGTCTTGATAGCATCTGGATTGTTACCATCCAGAATAAACATCTTCAAACCATCTCCACTAAATCTAACACCACCAGGAGCGTCGAGAGTAAAAGAAGTAGAATAGATTGCAGACGTAAGATCCCAAGCAATAACTAACTGATAGTATGCAACCTTTTGTGTTCCACTCTGACCACCAGTTACAAATAGTGCATTACCATTATTAGTAACATCTATACCATTGCAATAAGAGAACTGTCCACTAACATCTAAGGTTGGACCTGCTATAACGGTATCAATATCCCATGGAGTTGAGAGATAGAACTCTTTAACTTGATTACTACCAGACATACTAGTAGTATAGATCTTATAACCATCTGGTTTGATTGCCATACCATCGACATCACTACCCAGACCGATTGGAGACTTCTTAATATATCTAGAACCTACAATATAATTTGGAGGTAAACTGACAGTCACGGATGGTACTGTCAAACCATATCCAATACCATCATCAGTCACGTTGATAGAAGTTACTTTACCTACGCTAGTATTAAGTTCATCTCCTCCATCAAGAACTGATGTTGCTGTTGCATTTCTGGATGGGAATGGTTCACTAATTGTCACTGTTGGAGGAGTTCTATATCCTGCGCCAGTATTGAAACCAACTGTTGTACTAAAACCAATAACATGAAAGTTCTGTATTTCTGATGTTGCAGTTGACTGAACAGTTACTGGTGGTGGTGCAAAACCAATCTTAGGATTTCTTGGATAACCAAAACCTCCACTAGAAATTGAAGCACCATTAACCTCAAAGTTTTGAACTGATGGTACAATGGTTGCTCCTATTCCTGGTAAAGTAATAATAGGGAAGACTACACCAGGGGGATTTGTACTAATTGCTTGATATTGTGGTGCATCATAATACGACTTATCGACTTCCAGACCACCAGGAATCAATAGTCTATTAAAAGTATCGGTAGATCTTATTGTCTCATAGTGATGAATTTCTGTAAGTTTATCTTCACTTCCATACTTTTCGATTAAGTAATTATGCAGTTCTGCATTACTTAATGGCCAATCACTATAATAGTCTTGTATATTGTTTGTGAGTATGATAACCCAATCTAATTCAGAGTCGTTATATACTCTTTGAGCGATTTGATCAGGTCTTTCATTTTCTTGAATTTTGTAGAATTCAAAAGAAGTGAATACTGATTCGAGATCTTCACGAAGTTTACTCCTTCTAAAAAGATTCTTAGCTATGGTAACTTCATCATTAGATTTAGAATTTTTAAATCTATTGACGTACTCTATGTTTGGTAGTTCGTTAAAATATCCCATGAGTTTTAGAATCCGATGTCGTCGTCTGGAAGGTCTGCATAATCATTTGCATAGATTGGAGATAGTTCTCCAAATTCCATCATAATATTTACCGAAACTGGTTGTCCATCTTCATAAGCAGACCACATCTGATCTGGAGAATAATCTGTGGTGAAACCTTTTAATGCACAGGTTTTAAATTTAGGCATTCCTTTATTCCTATCACTACCATTTTTATCCTTGATTGTTCTGAATTTAATTCTAAACATATTCGGAGTCTTCAAGAAATAGTTATTTTCTCCACTTTGTCTTTTCGGAGACATTCCTTGTTTAAAAAATCTAATAATTCTTCTGATTTCTTCACCTTCTGCTCGACTTCTTGCCGTTAATCTATATGCAAATCCAAAAGTTCTAAGTTCTGGAGATCTGAATAATAACTCCATATTGGGATTAGGAATAATTCCTGCACCTCTTGCTAAGATAGTTTCTGCAGAAACATTCATACCTGCAGCTTTTAACATCAGACTGGAAACAGTTGTACTGAGTAAAGCTGATCCAGAACTATTTTGAGTCATCTCAGCTGCTCCTTTAATAGCTCTGGCTCCAACAGCAAATTTAGTCATACCACTAAATCCACCAAGAGAAAATCCAGGTGCTTTACCACTTAAAAGACCGGCTCCACCACCAACAGCTGCTCCTGCAAGTGCCAACCCGCCGTATTCTCCCATATTCTGCATGACATCTTGAGTGAGTCCAGCAGCAAGAACGTTCATGGTATCTTCACCAAACTGAACTCCCTTTCTTTCATTAAAACTTTGAGGCATTGGAAGAGTTACAGAAGGTCCAACAGTTTTAATCTGATTGAAACGAGCATCAGGATCGGCACCCAGGCCTGTCTTAAAAACGCTTTTTTGTCCTTGTGTCTTTGGAGTTAAGAATTCTTTTTTATTTACTGGAATATATTCAAACTGTTGAATTAATAAAAGATCGGCCTGATTCTGGTGGGGGGCCGACTTTAATTCGAGTGGATATACTAATAACGTGATATCTTTGGGAACATAGTTTCCATTATTAAATCCACCACCAACAACCTTGTTGATTGCATCAATAGGATTCTTAATATTCTGTAACGTACTGTTAACGCTCTGAATCAGGTTTTCAATCTCTTGTACTTTCTGACCAACACCAAGTGGATCTGGCAACCAACTATTCTGTTGTTGATTTGCAGTAGCTGAATTTACTGGAGTTTGTTGTGCTGTCTGTCCTGGTGGAGTAGCATTGTTACCTCCAGTTGTTTTTGCCCATACAGGTAAAGGAACTTGATTGGCTTTTGTGTTCGCTTTTGCTACAGTTTGTAATTCTTGAAATACTGTTTTATTAAGTTTATCTTGTGATAATCCACTAGTTACTAATCCATCAGCAAAGGGAGTAAATGCATCGTTCTTCCAAAGAGCACTGCCTTCCGTTGCGATTGGTGAGACTTGACCGTTAGCACCTATAATGTTTGTAAGTTGTACAGTATAATTATTATTATCGTCAACACTAATCTTATACGTCCACTTTACTGGAGGAGGGTTTCCTAAAGTATTATCAGGAGTTTCTATAATTAGATTTTCTTTTAATACAGGCACCTAAAGGAAAGCGACGATTATTCTTCTTTTATTTAGACTACTTTGGAGAACGTATGTATTTTGCATAAGATATAGAAGTCAATACAGGCAATTCA
>Ga0257114_1001258_pt1 | contig 18380 bp, 18 predicted proteins | sample SI112_10mmetaG_FD_190149 | JGI IMG/M metagenome (GOLD analysis project Ga0257114, IMG submission 190149) | Marine microbial communities from Saanich Inlet, British Columbia, Canada - SI112_10m | ecosystem: Environmental > Aquatic > Marine > Inlet | place: Canada: British Columbia | collected...
ATAATATTTTTTGTGCTATCAACTTTATTACTTTATATGACTCGCTATATTGCGAGAGCATTATTAACACAACAAAGAATTAATAATATGAGAAAAGTTCTTATTTATGGCACCAGTAATTCCTCAATTCAAATAGCAGAGATGCTAAAAAACGACAACAATATCTTGCCGATAGGCTTTATTGCAGACGATATTATTGATGGGAAGACAACTATATCTGAATTAAAGGTGCATCAGATACATAAGATAAAAGATATAATTACTGATAAAGATGTGAAAGAAATTCTCCTTACAAATGTATATCAAAAAAAGACTAAATTACAAAAGATTATTTCAGGACTTAAGGAACATCAAAAACTCATAAGGAAGCTCCCAAATATTGAAGAACTAACGAATGGAAAGATGAAGATCTCTCAGACAAAAAGAATTAACATAGATGATTTGCTAGGTAGAGATACAGTAGCTCCTGATCCATATCTGTTAAAAGCGTGTATAGAAGGTAAGTCTGTTCTTATAACAGGCTGCGGTGGCTCTATCGGTTCAGAGTTAGCAAGACAAATTATCAAGCTTAACCCTATTAAAATTATTTTATTAGAGCAATCAGAATACTTTCTTTATGAAATAGACCATGAATTAAATGAATATAAAAACAATAACCAATCTACTGTTGAATTAAAATCTTATCTTGGATCAGTATCTGACCCTGACTTTATAGAGACTATCTTTGCTAATGAAAAAATTGATACTGTTTATCATGCGGCCGCAAATAAGCATGTTCCATTAGTTGAGCATAATCCTTTGGCAGCCATAAAAACAAATATTCTTGGAACACTTACTGTTGCCAATCAATCATATAAAAATAATATTGAAAACTTTGTTCTGATATCAAGTGATAAGGCTGTCAGGCCGACTAATATTATGGGTGCAACAAAAAGATTTGCTGAATTAACACTTCAATCTTTGCAAGATGTTGTTGATGATATGCCGTCGTCTCAGTCTCGAACTAAATTTTGCATGGTAAGATTTGGAAACGTACTTGATACATCGGGCAGTGTAGTTCCTTTATTTAAAAAACAGATAAAATCTGGAGGGCCTGTAACTGTAACAGATCCAAAAGTTATACGTTACTTTATGACCATTAGTGAAGCAACAGAATTAGTCATACAAGCCGGATCACTAAGCAAAGGTGGTGATGTATTTTTGCTAGAAATGGGAGAACCTATAGGAATATTAGATTTAGCAAAAGAAATGATTCATCTGAGCGGCAAAGAGATCAAAGACGATGATAATTTATTAGGTGATATTGAAATTAAATATACAGGCCTCAGAGATGGAGAGAAATTATATGAAGAACTTCTTATAGGAGACAATGTAAGCAAAACTATTCATGATCATATTATGTCTGCCAATGAAGAAAAATTAAGTCATGAAAAAATACAGTATTTTATTGACAAAATAAAAGGGTTGAATTCAAAATCATCTTTATCTGAGATACAAGCTATATTATTTGAAGCTGTAAGTGGTTATAAGCCGTTTAAAGCTAGTAATGTAATTAATATAAATAAATAAGATAGTTATATATAAATTGCCAAAAATATTAATTTTAGCAGGTGGGTTCGGCACAAGATTATCTAGTGTTGTAAATGAACTACCCAAACCTTTGGCGCCTATTGAAGGTAAACCATTTCTTGATTATCAGATTTCTGAACTAAGAAAGTATTACAATGACACAAAGATTTACCTGCTAACACATCATTTATCAGATAAGATAGAATCATACTACTCTAACACAAGCAATGTAGAGATTATCAAAGAAGATATACCATTAGGTACAGGTGGAGCAATTAAGAATGCTATAAAAGCCATAGGTTTGACAAATAATGATAGTTTGCTTGTGTTGAATGGCGATACATATATGAAACCAGACTTATATGAATTTATAAATCAATCCTCATATGATGTAAATATTCTAAGCATGCATCAAAAAGATTGTGAAAGATCAAGTACATTAATAGTTGAAGGTAAAACGATAAAAGAATTCTCTGAACAAGGTAAAAGAAAAAGAGATTCATACATAAGTATGGGCTGCTACTATATCAAAGATAGTAGTTTTATTATCAATAATCATAAAAAATGTTTTATGATTGAAAATGAATTTATTGAATATATTAAAAAAGATAAAATTGGAACATATCTATATGAAGGAGTGTTTATAGATATTGGTATGCCAAAAGATTATGAAAAAATGAGAGAGTATATTAAAAAAAATGAAAATTAATAAGTATTTAGTAAACAAAAATGAAAAACTAGAATCTGTTTTAGAGCTAATTGATGCAAATAAGATTGGAGCAGTATTTATAGAAGACAAGGGTGCAGTCATTGGGGTTGCTACTGATGGTGATATTAGGCGAATTCTATTAAAAGAGAAGAATTTGAATCTTAAGATTAATAAATGCATAAATAAAGATTTTATATTTTTATATGAGGAAAATGCGAGCAAAGAAAATATTTTAAAACTTCTTGATACTAGAATTCGCATAATCCCTATCCTTAATAAAAAGAAAAAATTAATAACTGTTGTCTCAGAAAAGAATATAATTTGGAATGAAAAAGAAAAAGTTATCTCTAAAGCCAAATCACCAGTGAGGATAAGTTTTGCTGGAGGTGGAACAGATTTAACAACTTATTTTTATAAAGAAACCGGGGTTGTTCTTAATGCAACAATTAATAAATTTACACATGCAGTATTAGAAAAAAGGAATGATAAAAAAATATCAATACATTCTAATGATTTAAATATAAAACTTAATTTTGATAATATAGGCGACATTAGGTTAAATGGGGAATTAGATCTTATAAAGTCTGTAATAGAAATATTAAAGCCAGACTTTGGTTTTGACTTAATGACATATAGTGATGTCCCTCCTGGCTCTGGTCTTGGTGGGTCTGCTGTTCTTTTAAGTGCTATAATTGGTGCATTCAATAATTTTAAAGAAAATAAATATAGTGATTATGAAATTGCTGAGCTAGCATTTCATGCTGAACGCGTTGTTATGAATCTTTCTGGAGGCTGGCAAGATCAGTATGCTACTGTATTTGGTGGATTTAACTTTATTGAGTTTAAAGATGATGAAAATATTGTTAATCCTTTAAGAATTAGTGATGATATAAAAAATGAATTAGAGGATTCTTTGATATTATGTTACACGGGTTTCAACCATGACTCTGGTAAAATCCATAATGATCAAAAAAGTAAGATGAATAATATCAAGCAGAAGAAATATGCTGAAGTTTCTAAAGATATTGCTCATGAAATGAAATCTAAATTGCTTAAAGGTCAGATGGATAACTTTGGTGAATTATTAGGGAAAGCTTGGAAAACTAAGAAAAAATTCTCGTCCAAGATAACAAATAAGCTATTAGATGATATATATGATTATGGTATAAAGCATGGGGCTTTAGGTGGAAAACTCCTGGGTGCAGGGTCTGGCGGATTCTTTCTTTTTTATGTGCCGACATATTCCAAAGTCAAACTGATGAATGCGTTAACGAAAAAAGGTCTACAGATGGAAACTATTACTTTTGATAGTGCTGGTTTACGAAGATGGATTACGAAGAAAAAAATATGATTATTGATAACTTTAGAATAAATGACCATGGAAAAATATTTATCATTGCTGAAATAGGTATGAATCATAATGGGTTTTATGATAAAGCTATAGAATTAATAGATATTGCAATTAAAGCAGGAGCTGATTGTGTTAAATTTCAGATGAGATGTCTAGAAGAACTATATTCTCAAGATGCATTAGATGTCTCCAAAGGTGATCTGTCAACGCAGTATACTATTGGCTTATTGAGAAAGTTTGAATTAAGTTATGATGAATATAAGAAATTAGCTAAATACTGTCATGATAATAATATAATCTTCTTGTGTACTCCCTGGGATATAAAAAGTGCTGACTTAATAGAAAAAATTGGCGTGTCTGCATATAAAGTCGCATCAGCAGATATGACTAACTATGCGTTATTAGATCATCTATGTGAGAAAGGTAAACCATTGATTTTATCTACTGGGATGTCTAAAAAGTCTGAAATAGACAATGTTGTTAAATATTTAAATAGTAAAAAAAAGAAGGTAAAGTTTGCCTTATTACATTGTAACTCAACATATCCAGCACCATTCAAAGATATCAATCTAAATTATTTAAAAACAATGTCTGAATATGATATCCCGATTGGATATTCAGGACATGAACGCGGGATAGCTGTGACTTTAGCAGCAGTAGCTTTAGGAGCTACTATCGTAGAGAGACATATTACACTAGATAGAAAAATGGAAGGACCTGATCATTCAGCAAGTCTAGAAAAAAAAGATTTTGAGTCATTAGTAAAAGGAATACGTGAGATCGAAAAAGCATTGGGGAGTAGTAAAGATAGAGTGATTACTCAAGGTGAATTAATCAATAGAGAAAACTTGTCGAAAAGTATTTATGCAAACATTGATATACGTAAGAATGATGTTTTTGAAGAAAGTATGTTTGTTTTTAAAAGTCCAGGACAAGGACTTCAACCAAGTGAGTTAGTAAAACTACTTGGCAAGAAAGCAATTACTGAAATTAAAAAAGGTAAACCTATTTTCAAATCTCATTACCAGAACATAGTTAACGCTAAAAAAGATTATAAATTTAAAAGAAAATGGGCATTACCTGTAAGATATCATGATATAAATAAACTCTTAGAGACTACTGCACCAGACTTAGTAGAATTTCATATGAGTTTTAATGATTTAGATGAATCACCTGATGATTTTTTAAATAGTAAATACAATTGTGGTTTTTTGGTACATGCACCAGAATTATTTGAAGACGATCATCTTTTAGATCTATGTACACATGATAGAAGTTATAGGGAACAGTCGGTTATACATATGCAAAAATTAATCAATGTTACAATTAATCTAAAAAAATATTTTCCCACTACTGTCAAACCTCTCATAATTGTTAATTGCGGTGGTTTCTCTAAAGACAGTTTTATAGAGGATAGCTTGAAAGATGATTACTATGAAAATTTAATAAAGTCTTTGAGTAGTTTGGATTCAGATGGTGTTGAAATTATTCCACAAACAATGGCTCCTTATCCATGGCATTTTGGAGGACAAAGATATCAGAACTTGTTCATGAATCCAAAGGAAATTATTGATTTTAATAAAAAAACAGGTATTAGAATGTGTCATGATATATCGCACTCTTTTCTAGCATGTAATGAATATAAATGGGATCATTTAGAGTATACAAAATTATTAGCTCCATTTACTGCTCATTATCATATTTCTGATGGAAGTGGCGTGGATGGTGAAGGATTGCAAATAGGAGAGGGTGATATAAATTTTAGAGAGTTATTACCTATTATCAATGAATATTCAAAAGATATTTCTTTTATACCCGAGGTATGGCAAGGACATACAAATAATGGAGAAGGTTTCTGGATTAGTTTAGATAAGTTAGAAGGGAAACTATAATATGAATATCATATGCATAATACCAGCAAGAGGCAATAGTAAGGAAATTATAGACAAAAATATAATTAACTTTTGTGGAAAACCATTAATAGCTTGGAGTATAGAGCAAGCCTTGGCTAGTGAAGGTATAAAAGATGTCTATGTCTCATCTGATAGCGATAAAATATTACAGATATCAAAAGAATATGGTGCAAAAGAAATTAAGCGTCCAGATAATATTGCTCGTGATGAATCTACAAGTGAAGAGGCATTGATACATGCGATTAATGAAATAGAGAGAGATAATGGTAAAATTGATTTAGTAGTATTTCTTCAAGGTACTTCTCCATTAAGAAGTTCAGAAGATATAGATAAAGCAATAGCGTTATTTATAAATAATCAACTTGATTCACTCTTCTCAGCATGTGATTTAAAAGATTTAATGGTATGGAAGAATATCGAGGATAATTTAACAAGTATTAATTATGATTATGAAAATAGAAAAAGACGTCAAGACATGCAAAAACAATATGGTGAGAATGGGTCAATTTATATATTTAAGCCAAAAGTTATAAAACAAAACATGAATAGGCTTGGTGGAAAAATTGGTATATATATTATGAATGAATGGAAGATCCATGAAATAGATACTAAGGAAGATATTGGAATATGCGAATATTTTATGAATAAAAAAGAATTAGTGAAAAATAAATAAATCTTAAAATATAGGAAAAATTATGACTAGAGAAAGAAAAGTTTATATGAATGGAAAGTTTATAAAAGAGTCTGACGCAAAAATATCGATTTTTGATTCAGCTTTAATGTTTGGTGATATGGTTTTTGAGATGACGCGATCATTTAATAAGAAACATTTTAAGCTAAAAGAACATATTGAAAGACTATTTACTGGTTTAAAGATTTTACGGTATGACTTATCAATAACAAAGGAAGAGCTATATGATATATGTATAGAGACCGCAAGACAGAATGAGCCAGCATTTGAAAAAGATGATGAACATAGATTAATGATAGATGTTTCTAGAGGTGTTTTAGGTATTTATGAGGATATTGATGGAATACACAATGGACCGAATATAATTGTCGCAGATTTTCCATTAAAATGGACTGTCAAAGGTATGTCAAAATTATATAAAAGCGGCATCAATAATGTAGTTACATCACAACGAGTAATTCCATCGCACTTAATGGATCCTAAAATAAAGAATAGAAGCCGATTATTTTATTTAATGGCTAATATAGAGGCATCATTATTTAAAGGCGAGAATAACTGGGCATTAATGTTAGACCCTGATGGATTTATTGCAGAAGGTAGCGGTGATAATTTTTTTATCATTAAAGATGGCGTATTAATCTCTCCTGAAGGCAGGAACATGCTAAGAGGTATTACTCGTCAGTATATAATGGAAGAACTGGCCCCAAGGTTGAATATACCAGTAAAAGAAAAGAATATTGAATTATTTGATGCCTATGAAGCAGACGAAGCATTCATCTGCGCAACTCCCTTTTGCATGATTCCTGTCACATCAATTAATAGTGTAAAAATAGGTAATGGAAAGCCGGGTGAGCTTTTCAAGTCATTAATTAAAGAGTGGTCAAGTATGGTCGGTATAGATATAATTAAACAGGTAGAAAATTGGAATAAAGATAGTAGTAAAAAAAGTACTAAAAATAAAGTGACTCCATATAAGTTTAAATGAGGGATTATAAAAAAATTGTTGAAACATTAACTAATAATAACTTTGTTATTATTAAAAACTTCTTTACTCAAAATACTTTAAGGATAATTAAAAGTGAAATTAAAAAGTTAGAGAAAAAAGATTTAAATAAACGTGATAAACATTATGTTCTTAATGATAAAAACCAAAATGTTCTAAGTAGTATGCATAATATACATCTATATTCTAAATTTTATAAAGATCTTATAAGTGAATGTGATTTGAAGCATGTTATATTGGAAAGATATGGTTCTCGAAGCAAAAGAATATTCAATGCTTCTTTGTTTGCTAAACCTAAGTCCTATGGATTGCCAACTAAAATTCATCAAGACAATGCTTTTTTTAATTTAGAAAATGCGGAAGCTTTAACATGCTGGGTTGCATTAGATTCATCTAATAAAAGAAATGGTAGTTTATTCTATTATAAGGGTTCTTCTGAATTAGGTTTACAAAATCATATCCCTGAAGGTAATTTAGGCGCATCAATGACTATAGAGCAAAGCACTTCTTTTTTAAAAAATATAAAAAAGTATAAAAAAATATATATAGATGTTAAGCCAGGTGATTGTGTTATACATGATGCGCTAGTTGTACATGGTAGTGAAGGCAACAAATCATCCACAAATAGAAGAGCAATAAATTTTTCTATATCAAGCTTAGATAAAGTAGATAAAATAAAACTCAAGATATATAAAGATAAGCTTAGAAAATTTCTTAATAAGAAAAAATGATGAATTATACACAACATTTTAAAAACAAAAAAGTACTTATAACTGGTCATACTGGTTTTAAAGGATCATGGCTATGTAAGTGGTTATCGCTACTTGGTGCGGATCTCTATGCTGTTTCTCTTGATATTCCAACAAGCCCATCTCATTATGAGCTGTTAAATATCAATTTTAAATCTGATGAACGATATGATATTTCATCATTTGATCATATATATAAATCTATAGAAGTTATTAGGCCAGATTTTATTTTTCATTTAGCTGCACAACCATTGGTTCTTAAATCATATGAAAATCCATATGCAACATATATGTCTAATAGTATGGGGACATTGAATATTCTTGAATCCTTGAAAAGACAAAATCATGTGTGTAGCACCGTGATTATCACAAGTGATAAATGCTATGAAAACATTGGAAAGAAAGTTGATTATTCAGAGGAAGATAGATTAGGTGGTATTGACCCATACAGTACTTCTAAAGCTTCTGCAGAGTTAATATTTAAAGGTTACTGTAATGCATTTTTTAATACCTCAAAGTCAAATGTAAGAATTGCATCAGCACGTGCAGGTAATGTAATTGGTGGTGGAGATTGGGCGATAGATAGAATTGTTCCGGATTGCATGAAATCATGGTCTAAACAAGAAAATGTAATCCTAAGGAACCCTACAGCAACAAGACCCTGGCAACATGTATTAGAACCAATTAATGGTTATTTAAAACTAGCAGTAGAATTAACAAATAATGATAAGATTAACTGTGAATCCTTTAATTTTGGTCCTATTGAGCCTATATCTTACACTGTAGAAAATCTTGTATCAGAACTATCTGAATTTTTTGAGGGCTCAAAGTGGTCAATAGAAGATGATGCTAATAACTTATATGAAGCAAATCTTCTAAGCTTAAATTGTAATAAAGCTTTTAAGTTATTGAATTTTAGGTCGAAATTAAATTTTAAATTGACATCTGAGTGGACAAGTAAATGGTATTCATCATTTTATAAAAAGAATATGAGGGAGCACTCAAAATTTACAGAACAACAGATAATGGAATTTTCTGAAAAATAACTATGATTGAAGGCTTAATACTTACCAAGCTAAACACTTTCTCTTCTGATGAAGGCTCAGTTTATCATTGTCTGAGATCAGATGACCCTAATTATGTTGGCTTTGGTGAATCATACTTCTCTTTTATTAACTATAATGCAATTAAAGCATGGAAAATTCATCAAGAAATGACCCTAAATCTTGTGGTCCCAATAGGAATGGTGAGATTTAACTTCATTGATATAAGAGAGTATTCTGAAACATTTGGCGAAAGAATTGAAGTCACTTTATCTTTTAGTAATTACCAGAGGATTACTGTCCCACCTAATGTATTATTTGGATTCAAAGGAGTGGGAGAAGATATAAATATGATTTCTAATATTACAGATATGGTTCATACAGACAAGGAATGTATTAACGTAGACATTAACAAATATGAGTTTAAATAAAAATGAAAGTAATAATTCTTGCAGGTGGATATGGTACTAGACTAGGTGAAGTTACCGATTTAATACCAAAGCCAATGGTAGAAATTGGGGGGAAGCCGATAATAGTACATATAATGGAATTATATGCAAACTATGGACATACTGATTTTTATATTGCCTTAGGATACAAAGCTGATGTTATAAAAAATTATTTTAATAATATTACTAGTCCATGGAACATTAACATGATTGACACTGGTCTTGATACTCTAACTGGCGGTAGATGTAAAATTATTAGTAAAAGTATTGGGAATGAAACATCATTTTTAACCTATGGAGATGGGCTCTCAGATATAAATATTGATAAGTTACTAAAGTTTCATAAAAAAAATCAAAAACTCATAACAGTTTCAGCCGTACACCCAAGCGCAAGATTTGGAGAATTAGACTTGGATGGGGATAGAGTGCTAGCATTTAAGGAAAAACCACAGCTTCAAAGAGGATGGATAAACGGAGGGTTTTTTGTTGTGGAGCCTGGTTTCTTTAATTATATTGATAATCCAAATGTAATGCTAGAAAGAGAACCTATTGAAAAAGCTACTTTAGATTCAGAACTATATGCTTACAAACATGAAGGTTTTTGGCAGTGTATGGATACAAGAAGAGATCATGAGTTACTAGAGATCCTATGGAAGGATAACAAAGCACCTTGGGCAAAAATATCACCAAAAAAATAAAAACAATCACATTGGTATCCAATAATTATTGGACATTATATAAATTTAGATATGATGTCGTCCAGATGTTTATAAAAAAAGAATACAAAGTTATCTTAATAGCTGGCAAAGATTCTTTTCATACAAATTTTAAAAATAATAATATAACGAAAATATTTTTACCTATAGATGAGAGGGGAATGAATCCATTCTCTGAAATAAAAACTATATTAAGCTTATATAGAATTTATAAACATATCAAAACAGATCTAGTAATGCATTTTACGATCAAACCAAATATATATGGATCTTTAATGTCTAAGATTTTAGATATAAAATCGATATCATTTATTACAGGGATTGGGCATATATTTCTTAAAAAGAAATCATTGATTAAAACTTTAATTACAATAGTTTATAAATATGCATTGAGTAGCAATAAAGAGGTTTGGTTTACTAATAAATCAGACAAAGATCTTTTTATAAAAAACAGAATAATTAATAATGATACAAATATTAGAATTGTGCCAGGAGCAGGAGTTGTTTTTAAAAAATATCCAATAATGCCTAAAAAAAAAGATATGACGAGTTTTCTTATGATTGCGCGAATAATCAAGGATAAAGGAGTGATGGAGTTTTTGAAGATAGCAGAAATTTATAAAAATAATCCTAATACTACATTTACATTAATAGGCGCGCTAAATGAGAATGAAAGAGGATCAATAGACAGAGAATACCTTAAAAAATATATCCAAAGTAAAGCTATTATATATTCAGATTATCAGGACGATGTAACCATCCCACTCAGAGAAGCATCATGCCTAATACACCCATCTTATCGGGAAGGTATATCAACTGTACTTCTTGAAGCAGCATCTATCAAAACACCTATAATAACCACTACAGTACCTGGATGTATTGACGTAGTACCTGATGAAAGTTATGGTTTATTATGTGAACCAAGAAATGTTAATTCATTAAGAAGAGCCGTGGAGAATTTTTTATCTTTAGATCAAGACGGAAAAGATAAGATGACCGGAAAGACATTTATCTATGTAAAAAAGAACTACTCAAGAGAGGCAGTCCTTAAAAACTATGAGAGGCTAGATGACTATATTAATTAATTACTTGATATCTTTTTTATCTACAGCTTTTGTAACATTTTTACTTATAAAGAAACCAATATCTATTTCAATACCAAGTGATAGGGGCTTACATTATGAAAGAATGCCTTCATCTGGCGGTATTGCCATCCTTTTTGGGCTATTAATTTTTTATGGACAATTCTCCGATAATATCCTATTTGCTCTTTTATTTTCAGCAATAATAGGATTTTTAGATGACAAATATTCTCTATCTAAGATAATTAGATTCTTATCACAGTTTTTCATAGCGTCATTCATTATATCAACTCATTTTGAATATTCTCTCATAACTATTTTTTGGATTATATTTATAATGTATTTTATTAATATTTATAACTTTATGGACGGTATAGATTCTTTAGCTTCTTCTCAATCAATCTATTTCATTTCATCAATAGCACTGCTTTATAGTTTTTTTCCCGCTACAGCAATTCCAATAATTGCTTTTTTATTATTTAATATCACTCCCGCAAAAATATTTTTAGGAAATTCTGGTAGTTATCTATTAGGAACCTTATTAGCTTCTTATCTATTCAATATGGGGTATGATTTTTTGTATATAAATGAAATAATTATTTATCTAATTCTGTTGACAATTTTTTTAGCAGATTCTACTTATACTTTAGTAAGAAGATTTATTTACAAACATATAGAGCAAAAAGAAACTTTTATAAAATCTATACAATATGTCACTGACGCACATTCTACTCATAATTATCAAATATTAGCTAAAAAATTTAAAAGTCATTCGACCGTAGTCTTATTATTAATGACTTATAATATTTTTTGGTGCTTACCTCTTGCTTATTTGGTATTTGATGGAAACAATGATATTTTTACTTCTCTAATATTCTTACTGTTAAGTTATATTCCTTATATTATCTGGTGTTATAAAAATGATGCGGGGTTACCAAAAGAGTTATGAATGTACTTATTACTGGTGGAAGTGGATTAATTGCCGGTCGCTTATGTGAATATATTAAAAAAATACATAATGTAACAATTGTTAGTAGATCGAAAGTCAATCCTATAGAAAATGTCAAAACACTCGTTGCTAATAAAATAGATTCTAGCATCCTTTCATCTCAAGACATCATCGTGCATACAGCCGGCCCGAACCATCATCATTGTGAGGATGTGATTATTAGAGAAAAATATCTGAAAGAAACAAAGATACTGATTGATAATGCAAGCAGGAGTGGTATTAAAAAATTTATATTTACTTCCTCAACTAGGGTATATGGTAAGTTTCCAACTGGAAATATCGATGAGGAGTCAGATACATTGATAGAGGATAATTACTCTCTCGTAAAAAAAGAAATTGAAGATTATTTGGAACAAGTACCATCTAATTTAGAGAGATATTCATTAAGGATATCGAACAGTTATGGTTATCCTACGATCAAGGAGGCTGAATGCTGGAGTTTAGTGATTATGTATGCCTGTAAACAAGCATTTATAGATAATAAAGTTGCCTTAAGATCAAATGGTGAAGAATATAAGGATTTCATACCTATAATGTCAGTAGTTGAAGCAATCAATAACTTAATCATGATTAAAGGCAGTCAAACACATAAAGTATATAATGTTACATCTGGCAATACAGAAAAAGTGAAAAATATCCTTAATTATCTTATTGATATGATCAATACTTTGAATAAAAAACAAGTAAAACTCATACTTTCCAACAATCAGAAAACGTATCCTAAGTATCAAATACATAGTGATTTAAAAAGCATAAATTGCAACCCAGTTGTCAACCATACCAAAGAAATGGAGATATTAATCAAATACTGTCAAAAAAATTATAACAGAGAAAATATCTAAGAAGATATGAAGATTTCGATTATCTTACCAACATATAATCGTGCAGAATTATTTCTTGAGCGAGCAATTGATTCAGTAGTAAATCAGTCATATAAAGATTGGGAGCTAATAATAATCGATAATAATTCAACTGATAATACAAAAGTCTTAGTAGATTCTTATAAAGATAAGCAAATTTATTTATATGGTATTTCAAATAATGGTAATATCGCCAAGTCTCGCAACTTGGGGATAGCTAAGGCAAAAGGTGAGTTTATAGCATTCTTAGATTCGGATGACTATTGGCAAGTTAATAAACTTGAGAAATGCATGGCGGTATTGACAAGTAATCCAGGCTATGACGGTGTGTGCCATGCTGAGTACTGGCTATATCCGAAATTGAATCAAGTCATAAAAAAATATGGTCCTGAAAAATACTTCAATTATAAAAGTCTACTTTTGAGAGGAAACTCGGTATCACTCTCTGCCATGATCATAAGAAAGAGGAATCTTATTCAGGCAAATAATTTTTCCGAGAATTCAGAGATGATAACAGCTGAAGATTATGATTTGTGGATAAAATTGGCTAAGAATCGAACAAATATCGCATTCACTAATGAACCTTTAGGTTATTATCAAATACATGGTGCATCAGAAAGTTCAAATATATCTAAGAACACAAGCGCTATTATTTCAGTTATAAAAAAACACTTGAGCGGAGAGAGAAAAATGCTGAGACTTGCGCTTGCTAATTGTTGGAAAAATACAGGCAAGCAATATTATCTAAACTGTTCTAACTATAGATCATGTAAAGCATATTTAAAATCAATTAAATATAATTATATAAATATAGAAATATATCTATTAGTTCTGACAACTATAATTCCTGCAGAAATATATAAATATTTGACCTATAAAAAGAATAAATGATAAAGAATATTTTAAAAACAATTGGCAAATATATATTCTATATACCAAAAACCTTGATACCAAAATCCGATATAGTTCTTTTTAGTTGTCATGATTATCAAGAATATTCTGGAAATAGTAGGTTTCTATATGAATACTTGTCTAAACATTCTAATCTCAATGCTTATTGGATCACAAATAATTCAACAGTAAAAGATCATTTAACATCACAATCTCTTAAGTATATTTCTTATAGCAATATACTTAAGTCTATCTGGATTATGTTAAGAACAAAAATTGTAGTTAGTTCAGGAGATGCATATGTTGACTTATTTTCGATTCTTGAAAATAAAAACGTTTACAAAGTATCTATTACGCATGGTTTTGGTCCTAAAACTGATAGGTTGAAATTAGACTCAGATTTAATTAGGAAAATTCATAGATTCGATTATGTCAATTTTCCATCTAAATATACATGTGATAATAATGGTAGTAAACTTTACAAATTACCTAAGGAAAAAATTATATCATATGGTTATCCTAAAAATGATGGGCTATATGATGTGAAAGATGGAGATCAAAAATATAAAAATAAGTCACTAATTAAGAAACTTTTCCCTGATTTAGATCTAATAAGTCCAATAGTGATCCTATATACACCAACATGGAGGGATTATGAAACAGAGATTCCTCTGGTAAATATTAAAGGTTTTACAGAAGATAGGTTTTCAGACTTTTTAGAAGAAAAAAATATCATCTTTATATATTCTCCTCATCCAATTAATCGACCAAACATATCTATCAATAACAGAAGGTTTGCTTCAATAAAAAATGACAAGACCTTAATCGATATCAATAATTTAATGCATGAAACAGACATATTAATGAATGATTATTCAACAACATCTATCGATTACTGCATCACTGATAAACCGCAAATATTCTGTTTACCTGATCATCAAATATATAAAAAACATGTGAGTTTAGATGAAGATTACCTATATTCATTACCTGGCCATTGGATAAATAGTTTTGAAAAACTTGAATCTATAATAAATAAGATAATTTTAAATAAAAAAGAATATATAGGAAAATATAATAATAAGGTTCAACGATATTTGAATAAATATTATGACATAGAAAATAAAAAAGCGTCTGAAATGCTCACAAAATTCTTCATAAAATTAATTAATAGTAGTTCAAAGAAATTTTAAATGTCTGATTTTTCTGAAATACTTATTAAATCCATAAAGATTATTCTAGACCTTCAAGGTAACTATATTGATATAATTATCATTTCACTCCATGTTTCTTTAACTGCAATATTGATATCTAGTATTATTTGTATACCCTTGGCAACTATAATTACTATTAATAATTTTTACTTGAAAAACGTATTAATGATATTTATAAACTCATTATTAGCGTTGCCACCCGTGGTAGTAGGACTAATAATATACATATTACTTTCCAGATTTGGAATATTTGGAGAATATAATCTTTTATATACAATTTCAGCGATGATAATTGCTCAAGTAATTTTAATATCGCCAATTCTAATTAGTTTAACAAAAGAAACGATGGATGATTGTTATAAAAAGTATAAAGATTATCTAGTATCTGTTCATTCTACAGGATATAGAAAATTAATTACATTAATATGGGAATCTAAAATAAATCTATTTATTCATATATTAGTTGCACTTGGTCGAGCATTATCAGAAGTGGGAGCAATTTTAATTGTAGGGGGTAATATTGAAAATGTGACAAGAACCATGACTACTGGTATAGTTCTGGAGACATCTAAAGGGGAGCTTTCTATTGCTTTAAGTCTAGGATTAACATTGCTTTTAATTTCATTATTTATAAACATAATTCTTTATATGATAAAAAAAAGGATCACAATAAATTATGCCTAATACTATTAGTTTAAAAAATATTTCATTTAAAAGTAATAATAAAATAATACTCAATAAGATATCTTTAACAATCAGTACAAATAAAATTACAGTCATTACAGGTCATAACGGAGCTGGGAAAACTTCTTTATTAAAAATTATGGGTAATATTATTGTTCCAACTCATGGAAGTGTTACATATGGAGATATAACTGATCTCAATAAAACCGCATTTTCTTTTCAAGAACCTGTGTTTCTTAATCGAACAGTGGCATCTAATCTTGAGCATGCACTTATATGTTATAATGGTTATTACACTCAAAAATATAAATCATTAATACAAGGTATATTATCAGAATTTAATATTATGAGACTTTCAAACATGATTGCTAGCAAGCTATCAACTGGTGAAAAAAAAATAATTTCCTATATAAGATGTATTATTTTAAATCCTAAGATACTTTTCTTAGACGAGCCATATGCGCATCTTGATCAGAAATATGTAGATCTTATATCCAATCATATAAAAAGTATATCTGATAAAATCAATATATTCATGGTCACTCACTCAAACAATAACCTTGATGATCTTCCATGCAATATTATTAAAATGCAACAAGGAAATGTAGAGTGAAAAAAATCTTTTTATTCTTATTTTTAATTATTAATGTTAATTCTGTTTATGCATCAGATAATAATATAGTCAAACTTCTTAGCACTACCTCAACTCGTGACTCTGGCTTATATGGTTATTTACTTCCTATATTTGAAAATGAATTTAATATAAAAGTTTATGTTATAGCAACTGGAACTGGTCAGGCGCTTAAAAATGCACAGAATTGCAATGGTGATTTATTGATTACACATGCCACTGAATTAGAAAGTGAGTTTGTTAAAAATGGATTTGGTATATCCAGGCACAACCTTATGTATAATGATTTTATATTAGTAGGACCCAAGCATCATTCTAACAATATTAAAAAGTCTAAAAATATTGTTGAAGCATTCAATTTAATTTCAGACAATAAAGAAAAGTTTATTTCTCGTGGTGATAATAGTGGTACTAATATTTCTGAACTAAATATTTGGAATAAAACTAATGTTGATATCCAAAAATATAGTGGCGATTGGTATCTAGAAACAGGGCAGGGCATGGGAGCAACATTAAATATTGCAATCGCAACTGATTCTTTTGTATATACTGATAGATCAACTTGGCTAAAATTTAATAATAAACAGGAGCATGTCGTTGTCTATGAAAATGACCCAATGATGTTTAATCAATATGGCGTAGTGCAAATTAATCCAAAACATTGTAATATGACTAATTACAATTATTCTAATATTTTTTTTAAATGGATAACCTCAAAAAAAGGACAAGAGTTAATAAGAAGCTATAAACTTAATGGAAAATCATTATTTATACCAAACTTCAGTGAATAAATTATTTAAAGACAAGGTTGATTATGAAATATTGGGATGAATTCTATCAAAGTGACTTTGTCGATAAGTCCATAAATGATGTTCCTTCACAGTTTGCTATTTTCGCACTTAATGAAATGTTCAATGAAAATATTAATCATGTTGTTGAATTTGGATGTGGAACTGGTAAAGACAGCATTTTTTTTACTAACAATAATATGCATGTATTAGCCTTCGATAAGAGTAAATCTGCTATAAAATTATGCCAAGATAACTTAAACAATAAATTAGGTACTTTTGTAAAAATTGATAATTTTGATGAAACAAAAGACACGATTCAATCGATTCGTGAGAAAATATGTATTTATACAAGATTTTTTATCCATGCATTATCTGATGAAGATATACTTAGTTTCATGATACATTTATCTGAAATAACTAAGCCACATGATCTATTTATTTCTGAGTTTAGAATTATAGGCGATGAAAAAAATACAAAAGAAACCTCAAATCATTTTCGTAACTTTATAGATCCTAGTAAATTCTTGTGTTCAATGAATGATCATAACTTTAAAGTTAGATATAAAATCACCGGCACAGGCTATGCAAAGTATAAGGATGATGATGCATTAGTAATGCGAGTAATTGGTGAAAAAATGTGATCAACCCATTATAAAAGTATTATTATCGACATAATATATATTATACGAACATATATGCTAGAAAACGAATACTTCTATATAACCCTACCCGACACAATCAAGAGTGATAAGATAAATAACATATGAAAAAGGCAATCAAATACATACTTAAGATGTGTGGCTACAAGTTGGTTAAGGACAATGCTATTCAGTATGACATAGACTATGACCCTGAGTTTATTAGTGAATTTGAAACTCTAGAGCCTAATACTGCAACTAGTATTGAGAGAATGCATGCTCTTAAAGAAGCTGTAAAGTATGTTATTGGTAACAATATAGCTGGTGACTTGGTTGAATGTGGTGTCTGGAAAGGTGGCTCATGCATGCTAATTGCTCGTACACTGT
>Ga0257114_1001261_pt1 | contig 18368 bp, 12 predicted proteins | sample SI112_10mmetaG_FD_190149 | JGI IMG/M metagenome (GOLD analysis project Ga0257114, IMG submission 190149) | Marine microbial communities from Saanich Inlet, British Columbia, Canada - SI112_10m | ecosystem: Environmental > Aquatic > Marine > Inlet | place: Canada: British Columbia | collected...
GGGGAATTTCCGCACGAAACAGGAATTTCGGACTTGTGAGAATCGCCATCATGCCGTTCTTGATGCCATCATCAAAACCTCCCTGCTCACGACCAGCGGCAAAAAAGCGCATTGGAGCAGCAAGGTCTTCATCATTGGCAGGCTTGCGAAACGCCTGTTTTGCCAGATTCGCAAATATACGGCGAGCACAATCAAGTTCATCATTTACTGTGGCAGGTTCACAAATCATTACCTTGCGACGGCTTGGAGTATTGATAACACCGGCAGATGTGACTGGCCCCTTAACTTCCAAACCCCGGGCTCGTGCAATTCGGCTCATGCCACGGTTACCACCAAGATTGTGGAGAAATTCATCTGATTCAGCAAAGCTGCGTGCGACAAAAGCGACGCCAATTTTATGCAGGCCAGATGTTACCGAAATACGAATATCACTGAAGCGGCCATTGATTTCAGCCACTGCTGGTGCCTGAATCTGGTCCAGCATGCGCAAATCTTCACCGCCGCCAATATCCCGTTCAAAGATTTTTTCGCCATCAACGGTGACGATAAGGTTATGATTATATTCCATGCCCAGGGTGTAACCGGCACCAGCCATGCCCAGCACACTAAGTGAATACTCACCATCAACAGGGAAGTTGTGTTCTATGAGGACGCCGCCTCGGGTACCCAAGGGCAAACCGTGAATATGACCAGCCTGATTGGAAGAATCCATACGATATACAACGCTGTCATTCCTCGGAAAAGGATCACCTATAGCCTGCTCACTGACAACTCTGGCTGCAGAAATATACTGATCAAGGAAGGAAGGGGAAATTTTCAGAACACTGGCGATATTGTCAAAACCATCGCTGTTATCGTCCTTGGGCAGTGACAATTCAGTATCGAGTTTTACTCCAGTGATGTCGTTAATAGCATTAACATATTCTGTCCTGTTAAGCCGGTGAAGGCCGATACGTCCTGGATTGGGTTCCAGCGCAGCATGGCTATCCAGGACCTTTTCCAGGCTGGATACCAGATCCCAGCGCACGTTTTCTGCTGGTTGCTCCTGGCTTGGCGGAGGCATCACACTGTTTCGAATTTTTCGCAGTGCCATCTCAAAAATTTCGGCTTCAGCCGCCACTTCCTGTGGACCCAGCAAGGTAAAGTCCACGCCGCCGGCATAATCCTCAAAATTATGGCAAGTCGTGCAATAGCTTTCCACGGTAGACCAGTTGTCTTCCAGTTCTGCCAATGCGGCCTGATAATCACCTGATGCCGCACTTGCTTGAAAGCTTGTCGCTGTCAGTACAACAAAAAATGGTAATCTGCCAATGAAAACATTCACTGCGGTTAACAAGTACTGCATATTTCTTGAAAATTGACTCATAAATTTATGCCTGAAAACGCTTTTATCTCATATTCTCAATTATTCCAATTGTTACGGATCAATACCAATCTACTTACTTCGAAATAGTAGGCTTATTCTACCAATTCTGTGAACAATGGCTTTCACCATGAAAACGCTTTAATATTTCTTTAACTACTTGATAATTAAATGTTTTCTATGCCTGGAACAAGGTCTGACAGCTTAAATAATCCCCCTGATAGCTCTGCCGGGCACGTGATACCAGGTTCCCCGGTACAATAACTCCACAAAAAGGGCGGAATCACCATAGATTCCATCATAGTCCGCCATTGGAGCCGCTGCCATGAACTGATTCAGACTTCTGCCAGTTCGATAGGCATCTGCCACCTTTTCATAGGCATGATCGAGCATTTGCTTCTGCACCTCCAGGGCCGCTCTTGACTGCACACCACCAGATGCAGGCACTACCAGCGTTTCGGCGTCAGCAATATCCAACAGGCCAGAAGTACTTTTTTGAGCTCCGGCAATCGATCCGCCAGTGACATAATCAATTAGTGGGTAAGCGCCCACTGTCATCATATCGCCTGTAATTAGTACGTTTGATTCTCTAAAATAAATAAATATATCACCATCGGTATGAAACTGGCCAATCAGCCCATAGCCCACTGTTTCACCACCATGAACCAAAGAACCGCTTTTGTAAAAGGTTCGATTTGCCTGTTCAGCGGCCGCCAATGGAGTGTAATGGCGCTCTTCCCAATCAACATAAAAATCGTTGTTCTGCCAAAGCCTGGTGTTTTCATGGGCAATAATATCAACCCCCGCAGGGCCTAGCTTGTGATTGAGACCACAATGCTCCGGGCGCCAATTGGTATTGAACAAGGTACTTACCGGTTTCCCCTGCCCCAGCCGGTCTATTTCCTGCTGTAGAGGACCCGAGAACTCCATCAGACCACCATCAACTACTAATACGGAATCAACACCTACTGCGACCACTACATTACAGCCTGCCCCGGAAATCAGATGGATATCACCAGTTAAACGGCTGGTCACCAGATTTTGCTGAGCAATTAATACTGATGGCAACGCCATTGCCAGACCACCCAAAGCAGAACCGGCTAACAAATGTCGCCTGCTCAAGCCACTTATATACTGGCTTTTCTGTTTTTTCATGCCACCTTTCCCCTCTGGGGTTTACTCCTACAGTCCCTGTAGCTAGTTAAGTCATTGATTACGTTGTCAATTAAGTTGTTATTAAGTGTGCCTGGAAATTACAAGTTTCTGAAAGTTCCGCCCCTGATTAAAACCCTTCAATTGAGCTCTTCTCTGGAACAGCTGAGGTGAAAAAGGATAAACAGGATAAAACGGTCGGGATATCACTTTCAAGCATTACCGGACTTCTGGCCTGTGCCTGTTTTATAGCCACGCCTTTACTGCTTGATTTAGCGATTAATCCAGTGTGCTGAAATCCGGAATTTTCAGACCTCGCTCTTGCAAGTGCTCATCATATATTTGCTCACTGCAGGAATACTCGAGAATCGGGGTCTCAGGGGAATATCTCAGAGATCCCACTATTCTAACCGGCTCAGTATAAAGCTTGCTGTCCGTCAGCATCATTTCGTTGGTCAGGTATTTCTGTTCTACACCCTCTTCGTCAGTGACACTTACCACATTCCAGCGCTCAACAATTGTAGCGTCATCTGAATTAGGGGTCCTGCGCATATAGGGATACTGGCGTAAATAGGAGGTCTCAATAACCAGCGTATCCCCTTCCCAATGACCCACTGAATAACCCATACCAGTATTCAGGATTGGTTCCGGCCGGGGGCTGCCCTCCAGATAAATCTTGCGGTATTGAAAATATCCTTCCCACAGTAAATTGATAAAGCCTTCTGTCTGTACTATTTCTATTGGAAAAGGCGCTCCCCAGATACTTCTGGGCAGACCAGGTTTAACACAAAATCCACCGGGGTCATCTGACAAATCATAAGTGGCTTCATATTCGTCATACATCTGTTGTGCAGACTCGTTGAATGGCAGCTCTCTGGTGCCAGGTTCGAGTCGTGGTGCATTTCGATCAAAACCCGCTGGAAACCAGAGTCCATTTAAATCCAGCTGAGCCATTGCCGCTGATGAGCTCATTAAAATGCCCGAGACTATTAAGATGCGGGAGATTATTGAAACGCAGCGTGTTAATAAGCCGTGGCTTATTATTGAGTAGCCTATATAAAGTAATTTCCTGACCATGTTCTTCCTCAGTACCACATCTAATTAGAATTCAAAATGTACGGCCGTGTGCAAGATTAAAATCCTGAGTATACCTACCAGCCTCACCGTTGCGCGTCTGCACAATTGTTATTACATCACCTTCTTTTTCGTGGCAGCTGTGCCAGAGCAAATTTAGCATAATTAGATAGTAGAACAGCAATATTGTTGACAATATTTTCTCCAGCTCACATATTTATGCCAGGCTGATACCCCGTCAAAAAAAACCTGAACCTGGACTATTTACCTGAACAACCTTGTCTCTTGTCTCTCACATTTAATTTTAATTTGTAGCCAAGGTGAAACCGCCAATCAAAATAAAACTAACACCGGCTATATAGCGTAAGTATTTTTCATTTATAAACTCTGCCAGCATACTACCCGCTAATACGCCTATCGCCGATGCCAGAACAAGGGCCAGTGATGCAGCAAAAAAGACCGTGAGTTTACTGACCTCCTTGTCCGCTGCAAATAACATGGTGGCGAGTTGGGTTTTGTCACCAAGCTCGGCAATAAAAACTGTACCAACGACCGTTAAAAATATTTTCCATTCCATAAAATTATTCTCTGTCTTGCAAAGAAAAGCCGGGCTGCTGCCCGGCTTTTCTATTTTCTGTTTTCTATTTTAAAACTAATAGTTTTATTACCCTGGTTTTCTTGCAACAAAAATAAATCGATCCACATCACGAGCATAAATTGGATCAGAAATCGAACGAGAATGATCATCTGCACTGGTTCGCAATAAATCAGAATCTTCTACAATTTCAAGTCCTGAATTTTCAATCCAGGCACGTGCATCAGATTTTAACATTCTGTGCATCATGCCATTTTCCATACCTTCAATACCGATGTGATCAATAACCGCTACCATGCCACCGGGTTTCAGCACGTCAAAAATTGCCTGGAAATAAGGGCCTGCACGTTCAGAATTATTGTGATGAATATTCAGAGCAGTAACTGCGCGATCAATTGAATTGGGTGCGTAGTCAGCGACATTTTCAAAATATGCTTCAGTATTATCAAGGCTTGCTGCGACATCTTTTTGCGCCTGGCCATTATTGCGCTGCAAGGCGCGCGGGCCAAACTGCGCTATAACTTTACCCTGTGATCCGACAGCGGCAGAAAGTACTCGAGTGTACCAGCCACCCCCTGCACCAATATCCATAACCGTCATGCCCGCATCAACGCCCAGCAGGCTCATTACCTGGTAAGGTCGACGAGAGCCATCCCTGACTTTGTCAGCTTCAGGACGATTTTCGGACAACATTTTATCCATGAAATCAGGTGCCATATCGGCATTAGCGCCAACGGCTACAAACGACAAACAAGTACAAATAAATATTTTTTTAATAAATGACATTGTGTTTTTTTCCTTTTTACTTTTACTTTAAATACTGCCGGACATCACTGCGCTCTTCCGACCTAATCAGTTTTCAATAATTTATTTTGTGAACACCAGAATAAAACGGTCTGTATTTCTGGCTAATAATGGCGCAAATGGATTTAGGACACGATCATCAGCATTGGTATGAAGCAAATCGGAATCAATTTGTAATTCCAGTCCGGCAGTTTCAGCCATTGCGATAACATCCTGTTTGGCGATCCGGTGAAGACTTGAATTATCAGCGCCCGGATTGCCTTCATGGTCAATGATGATAATTTTTCCGCCAGGCTTGACCATGCTGGCCATGTTTTGCAGATAAGTTACACCGGATTCCATATTGGTATGATGTATTTCCAAAGCCGCAATTGCTGCATCTGCATTGCTGGCATCAATCTCACCCAGGTTATCAAAAGAAACCTCAACATTACCCAGACTGGCCGCCATATCTCTTGCAGCCTGGCCATTATTTTGTTGTAAGGCTCGCGGGCCTGGATTTGAAATAACTTTTCCATTGGCACCAACAGCCGCAGAAAGCACCGTCGTATACCAGCCCCCTCCAGCCTGAACATCAACCACTGTCATGCCTTCGTCTATGCCAATCAGGTTTACTACCTGAACCGGACGTCTGGTTCCATCACGGGCTTTATCCGCAGCAGGACGTGAATCTGCCTGTAATTTATCCAAAAAATCTCCAGCGGGAGCTGAAAACAATGTATTGGCAAAAAATACCAGGCCAAGGCTTAGTGTAGATTTAATCAGTAATGTCTTCATTTTTATTACCCTTGGACTATTCGTCTACTTTTTTAGGTTCATTTATTGAAGCGGGCATCGAAAGTAAACCACCTAGGCGCAGGAATCAAGGGAATCACTGGCCAGGAAGGCCAATTTCACAATTCCTCTAAATTTCCTGCTGCAAACTAATCGGCAAGATAGTGGCTTTTTTCAACCGGCTTCATGCTCGCATTGGCAATCAGGCCGACACAAAGCAATACGGCCATCAGGTACATGGTGGTGTTATACAGCCCTGATGTAGGATCAATTGTCCCAATTGGAGCTATCTCCATAAGGCTGGCAATAGTAACAGTTTGGGCTGCAACTAGCTGATCCAGTTGCTCAACCCCTGTGCCAAATTTTTCCTGAAAATCGACCGGATCAATACGGCTAACCAGATCTTCAATTGCCCTGCTCACAGCTGACTCACGCAAAGAGGTTATTGCCAACGGCCCTACAACGCCGGCTGTGCTCCAGGCGGTAAGTAATCGTCCATGGATTCCGCCGACATATTTTGTACCAAAAACATCCGCAAGATAGGCCGGTATTGTGGCAAAGCCGCCACCATACATAGTAAAAATAATCATCGTTGCGGCATAAAACAGCACTAACCAGACCACAGCAGGATTGGCACTAACCTGTTGTGCGGCATAGGGTACGGAGCAATACAGCACAATCCCTAGGGCAAAAAAGATCCAGTAGGTGTTTTTTCGCCCCAGATAATCAGAAGAGCTCGCCCAGATAAAACGCCCGACCATGTTAAATACTGAAATCATGCTGACATACAAGGCAGCAAAAGCACCATCAACGATATTGGGCAGTGTTGTACCAAAAATTTCACTCATCATGGTGCTGGCAACACCCAGCACACCAATCCCTGCTGACACATTCATACATAGCACAATCCAGAGCTTATAGAACTGTGGCGTCTTCATCGCTTCTTCGATATCAACATTATGGGAGGTAATCATTTTACTGGAATCAGCATCTTCTTCTGGTGCGACCCAGCCTTCTGGCTGCCAGTCATCCGCTGGAATGCGATAAGAAAATGCCGCAATTAGCATGACCACAAAATATAATAATCCAAGCACAATAAATGTTTGCTCAACACCGGTAGACCCTGTGCCGACCACATAAACACCTTCTGCACCCGGCACCAGCATGCTGGCTACATCGTTAGCGCCAACCACAACCACTTCGATTTGCTCCCCGGCCTGCTGCACAAAACGGCGCCCAGCCTCAGTGATCAGTGTCACCTGATCAGCAGTACCCAGATATTCCGGAGCCTGGTAAAACAGCTGAATAAAATACCTTTTCAGCGGAGCGCCAATCATGGCGCCGCCGCCAAATCCCATAATGGCCATTCCGGCAGCCATACCGCGGCGGTCGGGAAACCATTTAATCAAGGTGCTTACAGGTGACACATACCCCAGTCCCAAACCGCAGCCACCCAGCACACCGTAACCAAAGTACAGTAGCCATAACTGGTGAGTGTAAATACCAATACTGCCGACCAGATAACCCCCGCCCCACAATACTGCAGCAGCAGTACCCACCATACGCGGGCCAACCTTGTCCAGCCAATGACCTGCGAGAGCTGCGGCCAGTCCAAGAAAAACGATGGCAACAGAGAAGACCCAGGTGACATCCTGCAAACTCCAATCGGCGGAGGCTGGTGAAACGACTCCAAATAATCGGGTTAGCGGCGGATTGTAGATGCTCCATGCATAGACCGAGCCGATACATAAATGAATAGCAATTGAAGCAGGGGGAACTTTCCAACGATTAAACCCAGGCTGCGCAATAATGCGTTCTCTGGATAACAACTCAAACATAAACTCCCCCTGGCTCTGGACTAAATAGCTTCTACTATCTCTTCTACATAAGGTATGTCATGTAGACAAAAATTAACGCAACCACCGTAAGAATGGAAATCGTGCCAATACTCCAGTAACGAATGAAATTACCGGGACGATCCTTCTCGGCAATATCAGGACCAAACATTGCCTTATGATTGAGGAAAGAAAAAACAGGCGCCACAACAAATCCCATTGAGGTCACCCAGGCGATGAAGGTCCCGAATGAGTCCAGCAGGATAAACAGCACCCCCATTACCAGCAGCAGTTCCACGCCGATAAAGATGTAATAGATTTTGCCGAACCTGTCCGATTTTTCCCCGGCACTGACAGGAAATATTTCAACCAGCGCCGCCGCCGAAGAACGTGGCATCAAGTCCACCAGGGTCAACAATGTTGAATACATGACAGTAATCGCCGACAGGGCAATCACCGGATAAATCCACTCACCAATTGTCGAGGTAAACAGGCTTATCAACTGGGCCGCAAAATCAGCACCATTGGCCTCCACTTCTACGCCGTTGATATACATCACCAATGTGCCAAGCAAAACAAAACAAATGGCGAGAAATATCGCAGTGCCATAGCCCACATGAAAATCAAATGCCGCTTCGGCGGTTGTAACTGGTCGCTTGAGACGAATGCTTTTTGCTTTCACCCACAATGACAGGCCAACTGATCCTGCCGTGCCGGTTGGCATCCAGCCGGCAACGGCAATCAGAAATAAAATAGTCGGTATCCTGTTTTCGCCGGCAAGCTCAGATCCAATATTGGCAGACAGGCTAGCCCCGCCTGTATCAATTGCAGCAATCGCAAAAACCGCCGCAATGATGGTGCCGATAGTAAAAAGGATAACCAGTACACGGGTAATATCTTCGAGCACCGAGTAACGCCCAAGGGCAAGAATAACCATACAAGAAGCCACCAGGCCAAATTCAATACCGAGACCCATTTCAATACCAAACACACTGCGCATGATCGCGGCGGTTGTCACAGCGACACCGGAAATGGCAAAGGTATATTCAAAAAGCTGCATCAGGAAAAAAAGAACAACCACCCATTTGCCCATCTTGGCGTAACCATCAACGAGGGTCTCGCCAGTGGCGGCTGCATAAGTGGCACCAAACAGGAAGGTCGGATATTTAACCAGGCACACCAGTACGGCATAAGCCACCATGATGAGTCCATAAGTGGCGCCGGCTGTTGGCGAAGACACCAGGTGAGACACACCCACTGCCACAGCGGCATAGAGCAAGCCTGGCCCGAACTTTTCTTTCAAGGTATTAAACATCTTGCCTCTATGCGTTAAATTGGGGTCAGAACAAAATTTCCACAAGCTTTATAATTGAAAAAGCGCTCTAAAGAAATATTTTGATCTGACCCGCGTTTACGCTACTTCCCATAGCTGGAATAATGTAACGATGATTCAAGTTCCTTGCAGGTAATAAACTCCAGCAAAACTGCTTCGCCATTTTCAGTGGCTTCAATACCTCTTTTCAAGGCTGCCACAATATCATCAGGGTCGGTGATTCGCTCACCGTATCCGCCAAACGCTTTTGCCATTTCAGAATAATTCCCGCCAATGTCGGTTGAACGATATTTTTCTGTAGACACTTCCATAATCGGAAGCTCCATGGCCATGCAAAAATTATTAAACAGGATAGACAAAATAGGTATGCGTTCACGCACTGCTGTTTCAAAATCCATGCCGGTAAAGCCTATCGCCGCATCTCCCCAGACATTGATACACAAATGGTCGGGGCGCGCCAATTTGGCGCCCATGGCTAAAGGCAAACCATAACCAAGCTGTGTCGTTTTACCCCAGCCAATATAGGATAACGGCGCCTCACTTTCCCAAAACGGAACCAGCTGGTCACGTGGACTACCGGCATCATGAGTGATCACCACTTTTTGTTTATCGACCAGTTTATTGAGTTCATAAATCACCCGGTAAGGTGTCATGGGCGACTGCTCGGATGTAAGTTTAGGTAACCATTGTGCCATCCATGCATCTTTCACTTTTTTAATATCTGCTGGCGTTGATTCTTTTCGACTTTGAGCTTTAGCCAGATCAAGGGTTTTTAATTCATCAATCAAGGCGCGCAAAGTGAGTTTTGCATCACCGATCAGACCAAGTGCTGCTGGCACATCCTTGTTCAAATCCATCGGATCAAGAGTGGCATGAATGACTTTTTTGTTATCAGGCATGCGAGTGCCAAACGAGGTAATGGCAAAACTACAACCAATGCCAAAAATAAGATCCGCATCATTAAGAAAATGATAAACCGCCAGGGGCGTAGCATGGCCACCGGAACCAATGCTCAGCGGGTGAGTCTCATTGAAGGCACTTTTGCCTTCCAGGCTGGTTGTCACCGGGACATTCAGCAGTTCCGCAATTTCCTTTAATTCATCCCAGGCTTTTGAGTAATGAATACCCTGTCCCGCATAGATCACTGGTTTTTCTGCTGCAGCCAGTTCGACTGCTGCGGCTTTGATACTTTCAGCTTCAGGCGTATATTTGGTTTTATAACTGGGCACATATTCAGAAATGTCTGACTCTTCCTGGCAGACATCCCACGGGATTTCCACCAGTACCGGACCAGGCCTGCCATTGCGCAGCTGAGTAAATGCCCGCCGCATAATATTCTGCACTTCAGATCCCGAAGTGATCGGTTCTGCCCACTTGGTAATGTGCTTCATGTTCAAGGTGGAATTAAAGTTGGGAAAATAATTGGCCAGCTTGCGATCATAGCCTGCGGGCATGATCAGCACCGGTACTGACTCACCATAAGCCTGAGCGACACCGCCGAATGCATTTTCTGCACCTGGCCCGTGCTGCATAACAAAAACACCAATCTCTTCACCTGATGTCATGCGGCTTAAGGCATCAGCCATATGCACACCGGTTCTTTCCTGGCGAACAATAATAGTGCGAATATCTACTTCAGCTGCAGCTTCGATGATGGGATTTAGAGGATAAGCAAATAAATATTTAATTCCCTCAGCTTTAAGAATCTGAGCGATGGCCTTTGGTACCAGCATGTACTACTTCCTTAATAATTATTGTTATTGAATTGAAAATTTTAATATGACTTTGAATATAACAAAGCGCAGTCAATGCTGCGCCTTTATGGTTCTCGTAATGGATTTTATATTTTGCTGCTTTTTCAGCAATTCACTATTTTATAGTTATTTCCACTGAATAGTACCTATTAAAAAGTTTAGGGTGTTTAGAAGAAACTGCCATAGGCGATTTTGCTAAAAGATTCATTGTTCAGAAAACCTTCAGGATACCCGCGTACCGGGTTTGTCGCAGTGATTTGCTCCAAAGTCATGCCTGCCGTGATGCCCTCGTAAACTCTGTCGCGAATCGTCTCCAGCATCTCCACATAGTCAAGCATGTCCTGGCGGCCAGAAAGCTGGCCATGCCCCGGAATAACCTTTGTATCTGCATCAGCCATAGCAATAGCCCCGTGCATTACTCTGATAATGCCGTTCAGATTGCCGCCATTAGGTACATCAATAAAAGGCAGGCCATAACGCACAAATACATCGCCGGTATGGATGACATTGGCTTCCTCAAATTTAAGAATTGTGTCTCCATCGGTATGCCCTGAACCAAAATGCCTTGCCTGCAAGGTGTGACCGTTGTAGTGAAGAGTCATTGAATCTGTAAAAGTGATTTTGGGCAGACCATCAGCGTTATAGGCATTTTGCTGCACATTAACTACCTGCAGAAAATTATCTTCAGTCATACGCATTCTGGCATTGTTCTGGGCAATAATGATGGCACCGCCAGCACCAAAATTTTCATTGCCGTCACTATGGTCATAATGAAAATGGGTATTGAAAACAAACTGCACATCATCATTGGAATATTCAGCAATGGCTGCTTTGATTTTCCCGGTCAATGGCCCAAATTGATCGTCGATAATAAATACTCCATCTTCCCCTACACTAAGACCAATATTGCCACCGGAGCCCTCCAGCATGTAAATGCCGTTTGTCACTTCACTTACCGTAATTTCAATTTCATCAAAATCTGTTTGAGCAAAAACCAATATCGGCGTGCAAAGCAACGCCACTGCTAATTTTTTAAACATGTTATTTTCCTTAATTTCTTACTTATTCTGCGGAAACATTGGCCAAAAAAAGAGAGAGTATTAATCGTGGTGATCGTCTTTTTGCTTACCTTTGCTCCCCGCTTTATTGTTTTGGTTTATTGACTACGTTTCCACAGGAGCATAAACCAGCCCGCATAACAGGGCAACTTGGCGGTAGCAAGGGGCAATAGAATAGACATGAATGTGTCAGTATTATGAAATTAGCCCGCCTTTATTAGGGTAGCCGGTGCGGGGATGGTATTCTTTTGGCAAACATGATTATATGTCTTCCCCCTTTACAAAACGCCATTTTCCGGGGGTAGCAGGGCTTGAGTTCCACTATTTTATGCCTGGTTTACGGCAAGTGGGCACGGCATTCAGAAGGAGTTTTTGTGCCTTCTTTTACTGCCGCGGTAATTAGCCCAGAATGAATTAGAATTTCAAGGGTCTTACCCATAGTGGGTAGTTGTTCAAACCGAAGCACTTCAAATTACGTATTGGCAGTATGATCGAATTTTTCTTCAAATATCCCCGATCAGTATTTAATGACAGCAACTTCATATTCGCCAGCGGTTGGCCGTTATGGATGATGTTTGGGGTTATTCTTGCCTTTCTGGCCGTTCTGGTCGTGTTGTTTATACGACGGCCGGGCAATATGAACTGGTTGCAGCTCGGCTCTATCGGTTTTATCCAACTATTAATGCTTGCTGTAGTCATGGTGGTGGTCTGGCAGCCGGCACTGGTATCCGAGCGCCTGCTCAGTGGTGAAAATGCTGTAGCAATCATGCTCGATACATCCGGAAGCATGACCTTCAATGAGGGCGGGACGACTCGAATGGATCAGGCCCAGTCTTTATTGACCCCGGAATCCCTTGAAGAAATCGCCGATATTTACACTATCCTGCCTTATGGCTTTTCAGCTACCGCTAATACCCTGGACTCCTTCTCTACCTTGCCCGAACCAGGAGTTGCCACCAACCTGGGACAGTCAATTCTACAAACACTGCGCCAGGCTACCGGCGCCTCCCTGGGTGCAGTCATTCTGGTGAGTGACGGCGCAGATAACAGTGGCGCTATCAGCCAGGCTGAGATGAGTGAAATTGCTGCTTATGGGGTTCCCGTACACAGTGTTGGTCTAGGCCGCGAAAACATCCCGGAAGACCTCGAGCTCACCGAGGTCCTGCTCCCTGAAAAAGCCCTCCCTGGCACAACCCTGTCTGCCCGTGTCGGAATACTCCATGACCAGGGTGGCACTGCCAGAATCAAGGTCTATGACGGAGACACCTTCTTATCTACAGAAGAAATTGCCCTCAGTGACGGGCAGAATATGACGCTGGCCTTCATTGATATTGAAGTGCCTGAACCTGGTCAGCTGGACCTGCGTTTTACCCTTGACCCCATCGACAATGAAAGCAATCTGGCAAATAACACACGGGCCCGTGTAGTGGATGTCGAGGAAAGTCGTTACAAGGTTCTCTATGTGGAAGGCGAGCCGCGCTGGGAATACAAGTTTATGCAGCGCGCCCTGAATGATGATCCCAGTATCCAGCTATCAACTCTGCTAAAGGTCACTCCCAATAAATATTACCGGCAAGGAATAGAAAGCCCCGAACAGCTGGAAAACGGATTCCCCACTGAGCGAGCCGAGCTGTTTGATTACGATGCCCTGATAATGGGTAGTCTGAATGCAGCAGAACTGACCAGTGAGCAACAGGAAATGATTCGGGATTTTGTCAGCGAGCGGGGCGGCAGCTTCATGATGCTGGCAGGTCTCAATGGTCTTGGCCTGGGCGGCTGGGGTGAAACTGTGGTGAACGAAATACTGCCGTCGCGCCTTAACGCCGAAGAAGCAGCGTTTATCCGTGAAAAGGCGCCCGTAGCTTTAACGGATAGCGGCCGACTTGCTCCCATGTTGCAATTCAGTGACAGCGAATCGGAAAATGACCGATTGTGGTCTGAACTCCCGGAAGTTGCCGACTACCAGCAAATTGGTCCTTTACGCCCTGCAGCAACAACTTTACTGGGGGTGAATGTCGAAGGCCGAATTCAGCCTTTGTTAGTCACCCAGCCTTACGGACGCGGCCAGAGTTATATTCTCGCCACAGGCGGAACCTGGCGCTGGCAAATGAGCCTGCCCGTGGCAGATATGCGGCACGAGACATTCTGGCGTCAACTCACCAGAGCGCTGGTTGCCAACTCCCCCCGACCTTTTGAGCTTTCAAGCCGCATTGAAAATGAAGAGATTAAAGTCCGTGCCCAGGTGCGGGACCCTGATTCCGAAGAAAACCAGGGTCTGGCCATCTCTGCAGTAGTGTCTTCCGAAAATAATGATGTGGTAAGCCTCGAGCTGCAGCCAGTTTCAGGACAGCCAGGTGTTTATGAAGCGGGTTTCAAACCAGAGCAAACCGGCCTGTACAGTATCGACGCTATCTCCCGTGTCGGAGAAACCCTGGTGAGCTCTTCAACAACTGCAGTGCGCTACGATCAGGGTCAGGAAATTTTCAATGTACGTCAAAACAAACCTTTACTGGAAAGGGTTGCACAGGTCACCGGTGGACAATACTGGACACCGGAGCAATGGAATGAAATTCCTGAAGCCATTTCCTATTCCACTGCAGGTATTACAGAACAACAAATCAGTTATTTGTGGGACGCACCGTTCTTTTTTCTCTTGCTGATACTACTGAAAACCCTCGAGTGGTTATTAAGACGCCACTGGCGGACTATCTAGGAACTGCTGGTGACAAATACCACCGCAAACAAAGTGATGAACAAAGTGATGAACAAACTACAGATCATGTTGCTTCTATTAATAAGCACCATCTTGCTAATACCAAATGCCAACGCCGCTTTATACGTCACTATTGTGCAAGGACTGGGTGGCTTACCTGAATATGATGACAAATTTGCCGATCAGGCACAAAAAATTTATGACGCCTCCATCACTCTGGCTGATGCGTCACATGTGACCTCGATGGCAGGCGATGATGCAACACGAAGCGCCCTGCTTATTCATTTTCAAAACCTGGCAGAGTCCATGAATGAGGATGATAGAGCGGCTATTTATCTGGTGGGTCACGGCAGTTATGACGGAGAACAATACAAGTTTAATATTTCAGGACCGGATATCACCGATGCAGATCTGGCTGAAATTCTGGAAAGCTTCCCGGGGCAGAATCATTTCCTGGTAAACACTTCAAGCACCAGTGGCGCTATTCTCGACGGACTCGAAAGCGACCAGCGTGTCATTATTACAGCCACACGCAATGGCAATGAAAAAAATGCTACCGAGTTCGGTAATTATTTTGCTGCCGCCCTGGCCAGTGATATTGCAGACATAAATAAAAATAATAATGTCAGCATTCAGGAAGCTTTCGATTTTGCCGAACGCAGCGTTGCAGAATTTTTTGAATCCTCAGGCAAACTGGCAACGGAGCATCCACAGATTCGAGGTGAAGGCGCAGCAAGTTTCAGTCTTGCGAGAGTTGAACCGCTCGCAACATCTGATGAGAACCCGCGCATCAATGCTTTAATTAGCAGACGTCTTGAGCTCGATACGGAAATTGAATCACTGCAATTACGGCGCAATGAATTTTCCAATGTAGAGTATATCCAGAATCTGCAGGCTCTTATTCTGGAGTCAGCCGAGATTAGTGAACAGATAGACAGTTTACGGGAAGGCACGCAGGCAAATGTTCAATAGGCCTAACAACACATATTCTTTTTATGACCTCGCTGCTCCCGTTCTTGCAAGTGTTTCTGTAAGTATTGCCGCAGAAGTTGCCAGGCCGACTGCTATTGTTCTTCTTGCCGTTCTTCCCTCCATAGCTTCACATTCCACTTTTGCCCGTGACCATCTTTATGGCGCCATAGATAACCAAAGCCTGCTCCAGTGTGAAACCCTGAACTGGGCAGGACAGTTACTGGAAGCTGCGGCCTGCTATAGCGGGCTGCACAACCGAGAGCAAACGTCGCAAATCCGCGCCGAAGCTTTCTGGGCACAAGGCGACCTGCAAAATGCCAACACACAGTTTCAGGATGCCATCAAGCGCTTCCCTGAAGACCCAATGGTAAGGGTACGTTGGGGTGAGCTTTTTATAGATTCATACCAGTATTCCGAGGCCTATACCCTGTTTGGTGAAGCGCTGGAAATTGATCCTGAAAACTCCTGGGCACATATCGGTGCTGCATCCGCCCTCAGCGAAGGTGGCGATCCGGAAGTCCTTAACCAGCATTTAAACAAGGTCATGGAAGAAGGTCTTGCTCCCCATGGCGCCAAATTGCGCGCCATGATGATGGTGATTCGCTCTCTCTTGCGCCAGGATCGTTATCAGGAAGCCGAGCGATCTCTGGAAGAGGCTTTTGAATTTGCGGAAGATGAAAGTCTGGCCACCATGGAACTTAAAGCTCTGAGAGCCTCCTATGAATTCATGACGCGTGGCGATTACCAAGTCTGGATTGATGCATCCCTGGAAGAAAGTCCTGGCTATGGCGATGCCTGGTTCATTCCCGGCTACCATGCCACGATAATTCGACGCTATGAAGAAGCAGGTGACTTTTTTAAGGAAGCCGTCACCTTGCAGCCCGACCACTGGGAAGCTCATATTTACCTGGGCCAGAATTACCTGCGCCTTAACGACATCAATGACGCTATCAGGCATGTGAATATTTCTTATGATGGCAATGCTTTCAACCCGATGACAGTCAACCTGCTTCGCCTTCTGGACACCTTCACCGAGGACTTTGTGTCCATTACCTATCCGGATCCACCAGAAGGTCCCTTACCAGAACTTGTCGTCAAGCTGCACAAAGAAGAGCGTGATGTGCTGAAAAATTACGCCCGTAAATTATCGGAAGACAGTATTGATGTGTATACCGAGCGTTACCGTTTCGAACCGAAAGAACCCATCATTGTAGAAATTTATCCCAACCATGAAGATTTTGTAGTGCGCTCCATCGGCATGCCCGGCGTGGGTATTCTTGGTGTCACTTTTGGTTATCTATTTGCCATGGATTCACCCACCGGTCATCCCGATCAGAGATACCATTGGGGAACAACGCTATGGCATGAAATGGCTCATGTTTTTACCCTAAAGGCCACCGGCAACCTGGTACCACGCTGGTTCAGTGAAGGTATTTCAGTGTATGAAGAATGGCGTACCGGTCCCATACCTGGCCGAAAAATTCCTACTAATGTTTTGCAGGCCATGGCAGAAGATAAATTCCTCCCTATTGCTGTTCTCGATGATGGCTTTATGCGGCCGAATTATGATGGGCAGGTGATCGTTTCCTATATGCAGGCCGGCTTGATTTTTGACTTCATCGACCTTGAATACGGCTTCGACAAAATTGTCGACATGCTTTATCTATTTAACGAAGACATCACCCCTGTTGCAGCCATTGAGCAGGTTCTGGGAATTAGTGACAGCGAATTCGATCGCCACTTCAAGCAGTTTATTGATATTGAGTACGGACCCTTGCTTAATGGTCTGGGCGTCTGGATGGAAGATATGCGTGCCGGCTATGAAGCCTTGCAGGCAGAAAAATGGGAAGAAGCCGCGGCGGCAGCAGAACGTGCAGTCTTCACTTACCCGGATTACGTAGAAAATGACAGCCCATATATTGTCATGGCACGGGCATACGAAAAACTTGATAACAAGGAAGAAGAATTTCAGGCTCTGCAAACGTTCTGGCAAAAAGGCGGTTATCTGCCCGCAGCCCTGCTCAGTCTTGCCGATTATTACCTGGAACGTAAGATGAATAGCGAGGCCGAAGCTGTCCTGATGGATACCAGCTATGCCGACCCCTTTATTGAGGATCTGCATGTAAAACTGGGCGACCTCTATATGGACACACAAAGGCCGGCAAAAGCTTTGGAAGAATTTGAAGTACTGCTGGCACTGGACCCATTGGATAAAGCCTCAGCCAATTACCGTATTGCCAATGCCTATAATGCGTTGGACAATGATGAAAAAACCATGGAATACCTGATGACAGCGCTGGATATTGCACCCCAGTTCAGACCGGCCCAGCAGTTGTTGCTGGAAATGAGCAGGACAAGTAATTAATCAGGCACTTTGTAGATTATGGTCAACGAAAAATAATAGAGACAACCCACAAGAATATAGGTAAGACATACAGGAACGTGATATGAGCGAAGAAGTTAACGAAGCATTTGATACCGATGAAACCAGAGAGCTGGTCAAGTCATTCCAGATTGCCAACAGTAAAATCCGCGATCAAATAGCCGGCACTATTATTGGCCAGCAGCACATTGTGGATAATCTGCTCATCACGTTGTATGTGGGTGGTCATTGTTTAATAACAGGAATGCCCGGCACGGCAAAAACCCTGCTGGTACATACCCTGGCCTCGGCACTGGGGCTGACCTTTAAACGCATTCAGTTTACCCCTGACCTGATGCCTACTGATATTACCGGCACCGACATGGTTGAAGAAGATCAGAGTACCGGTAAGCGTGAGTGGCGCTTTGTTCCTGGACCAGTGTTTACCAACGTACTGCTGGCCGATGAGATTAACAGGACGCCACCAAAAACCCAGGCAGCTCTGTTAGAAGCCATGCAGGAAAAAACCGTGACTGTCCGGGGCCAGCTGCATACCCTGGATAAGCCTTTCCTGGTGCT
>Ga0257114_1001262_pt1 | contig 18366 bp, 18 predicted proteins | sample SI112_10mmetaG_FD_190149 | JGI IMG/M metagenome (GOLD analysis project Ga0257114, IMG submission 190149) | Marine microbial communities from Saanich Inlet, British Columbia, Canada - SI112_10m | ecosystem: Environmental > Aquatic > Marine > Inlet | place: Canada: British Columbia | collected...
TGTAGAATTGCAGATGGTCCAGATGAAGTTCATATGTCCCAACTTGCAAAACTTACAATGCGCTCATTGTCAGGTAAGTAGCTTTAAACAAAGTAAAAAAAGGGAGCTAATGCTCCCCTTTTTTTGATTCTAAATAATTAGAAATTATACTTTACGCTAAAGGTTGATAGTTTTGGATTAAACATTGTGAAACCGTTAACCCCTGAAACAGGACTTGGATTTAACGCCAACCTTACAGTAGTTTCATCTGTAGCATTTTCAACTGAATAAGCAACTTCCCATGAGTCGTTTCTCCATCCAATTTTAACATTAACATTTTTTCGATCGTGATCCTGAAGGACCTCTGGATATCCTGGAACAGCAGGAAAAGCTGGGGAGCCAACATAAGCTGAAGTCCATTCATGAGGACCGTCATAGCTATAATTTAATCTAGTAAAAACCATACCGCCAGCCATAGGATACGTATGATTCAGACCAACTGTGTAAGCATCTGCTGGTGCTAACCTTATTGCAGCATTGGCTGATATATCCGGCTCATTGTCATCAACAGTAAAATAACTTGCATTTAAGGTAAGGTTTGAACTTAGCTTTGCAATAAAATTCATGTCAAAACCTAATCTTTCTGCAGGCACCGTTGCATTACCAACTATAGTTCCGCCGCCGGAAGGGGCTTGGGTGATATAGTGCTGGCCAGTTGTTTCTGCATTAAAAATAGCAGCATTGAATTGAACTTTATTATCAAAAAATCTTGATTTTATTCCAACTTCAAAACTTTCCGTTTCAGTTTTATTAAAAGCTCTTGATAAATTGTCTAGTCCAGAAGTAGAGTTAAATCCACCAGACTTATAGCCTGTTGCAGCACTAGCATAAATCATAACTTTATCTCTTAAATCTTTTTCAATGCTTAATGACCAGGTAGTTGCACTGTCTGATCTTTCAAACTCTTGGTCAACAGATTGAAGTACACCATTTAAAAAACTGGATGCTCCAAAAAGCGCCTGTCTAGGGAGAGTTTGACCGGCTAATTGTGGCTGGCCAATTCCCGCTGCAAGTGAAGCACTAAGAGTTGCAGTTCCGTCAAGAACAGTATTTGCATAGAGATCAGCTTCTTTATCTTCAGTGGTATATCTTAGCCCTGCTGTCACTCTTAAAGAATCTGATAAATGATTAGTGATTCTACCAAAAATAGCTTTTGAACTATCATCCCAAGTCATATCCTGAGCTACGCCATCTCCAGCTTGAGTTGTTGCAAGAGCACCGCCAAGACCTTGTGCTTGAGCTTGTAAAGCTGCCAATTGACCAAGTTGTGTAGGAGTTGCCACACCCATTGCTTGAGCAGTTGCTAGTTGAGTAATAAGTGGAGTCAAGCTATTAACTAGACCTGACCATACAGGGTTAAATTCATCACCAATTGTGATTGCTCGCATAGCAGCGCCACCCCCATACTCACCATATTCAGACTCGCTCCAATACACACCAACTGTATATTGAAAATTGTCAATCATATTGGAATTAAATCTCAATTCATTAGTAAGTGATTTACCAGGAAGTTGTCTATGTAAATGCCAGAAATCTGCAGCACTAAAATCAGCATCCCATCTTCTATCAACCTCATACTCATTCCTTGCTAAAATATAAGTCAAATCACCATTTTCCAATTCCTCATCAACCCTTATAGATGTGAGTTGAGAATCTAGATTAAATATTGGCAATCCTGGTGTAGCTTGGAACATATAGTTGTCATAAGCGCCATCGGCTGGAGCATATGGCCCAAGGAGACCGAGAGCTCCCATTGCATTTGCTGTTGAAACAAAGGGTGAAGTATCAACACTATCAACTGCACAACACGTAGAGTTTTTGCTGATATCGGTATGGTTAAAAAATACACTTAGGTCATCTTCCTCATAATAAAATTTAAGAGCAATAGTTTGATTGTCATCGCCATTTGCAGAACTACCATCAACACTATTTGTCATCCACCCGTCTGATTCAAGAGTATGGGCGGTAAGTCGCACTGCAGCATTATCAGACAAACCAAAAGTCATGGCTGAACTAATAGATGATTTATTGTAATCACCATTTTCATACTTGATAAAAGCATCTGCATCACCCGGTCTAGGTTTTTTAGTTGTAATATTAACAACACCAGCATTTGAATTTTTACCATAAAGAGTTCCTTGGGGTCCTTGAAGTACTTCGATTCTTTCAATATCAACCAAATCATTCAGACCAAGTCCAGTCTTGTTTAAGTAAACCCCATCAACCACAAAAGAAACATCAGATTCAAGAGATGCATCACTTTGACTGGTTCCAATACCTCTAATAGTCATTCTGGCATTCATTGGATCAACGTTGTAAGTAACAATAAGAGATGGAACTAAATTTCCTATATCTTGAATGGTATTAATGTTTAAGTCATTAATTTCAGTTTCAGAAAATACATCAACAACCATGGGGATATCTTGAACATTTGCAACTCTTTTTGTTGCTGTAACAATAACATCTTCGATTCCGTCTGAATCTTGAGCTAAAAGACTAAAAGGCATTAACATTGCTGCAACACATAAAGTAGTTTGTATTAGATTTTTCATTAACATGTCCCCCTTTAAGACAATAAAAATTATTTAATTTACTAAGATAGCGCAATGAACGGCGCTAGTCTTGTTTGTATACTATCAGATGGTGTTAAAAATTCATCAAAAAGATAAAAAATTATTGTTTCTTCTTTTTAATATTAGAAGAAACGAAGTTTGTGTTTTGAAGAGCATCCTTAGTATTCTCAAGAATAACTTTTTTAACAGCAGCCACAATTGGGTTAGATCGAGATAACTCATGCTGAACTAGATAGAACCCTATTCTAAATGAGTAGTCATCCCTATTGAAACAAATAAGTCTTTCATCATTGTCGCCATCAAGGTCTGTTAGAAATGTAACTCCATTACCATTTGCAACTAAAGAATGAGCATCTTGATATGAGTTTGATGAAATGACTATATTTGGATTTTGAAAAAATGATTTAATAATATAATCAGTGTCGAATTTATCATTCCTTTTGTAAGCCACCCACTCAAAATCATTGGGATTTTTATTCTTATCAAAATAATCTTTTGTTCCATAAATACACATATCTATATTTGTAAGCAAAGTTGCAATTGAATCTTCGGGCGGTTTTGTTGTTCCGATAAACCCAAGGTCATATATCTCAGTACTTATATCGGCATCATCTGAACCATTCAATACATGAATCACAAGGTTTGGGAAATTAGATCTTAATTTTGTAATAAGATTTGTCATATTACTGCCCCCCTCGCCTTGCTTGTAAATAACAAGCTTTCCACCCATGAGTTCTGGATTTGGTATGAATTTTTCTTTTAACTCTGAAATTTTATAGTCAATCTTTGCAACTTCTTTATATAAATCTTTTCCATGAGTCGTTAAGGTGTATCCAGAATTTTTTCTTTCAAATAACTTTAGAGCTAATTCTTTTTCTAATTTTTCAATCTTTCTAGATACCGTTGAATGATTGACTCCCATCTCTTTAGCACAACCACTCAAAGTGCCATGATTTGCACAGGATATAAAATATTCTAAATTGCCCCAGTCAAGCATTAAGCTGTTCCCCTAAATATGAACATAATATACTATGAATGTTCATATTTTATCAATAGATAAAATTGGTACCTTTGCTAGAGTTCCTTCTTTTTTGCACGTAGACATATTTTTTTTTCCATATCATGATTTAGTTTTGTGTAATAAAATCTTTGAACTATGAAAAGTTTATTGCATGCAAAGCTTAATACTCATATTGAATCAATGCCTGAGCCAAGATGGCCCCAATCAGTCTTGATGCCTGTTGTTGTGGATAAGCCACAAACAAAATATAAAAAAGGCGACGAATTAATTTACTGGCCAAATTAAAATTTAAAGGAGTTAAAAATGATAGACCTATATTTTTCTTACAGAAGTCCGTATTCATATTTAATACTCCCAAGAATATTAAAACTTAAAAATGAACATAACGTCCAAATAAATTTTAAAATCGTTTATCCATTAGCTATACGAATGCCTGAATGGTTTAAAAATAAAAATATATTTTTTTTCATTCCATTTATAAGAGACTTTTCTAAAAAAGCAAAAAAATTAAATATCCCTTTAAAAATGCCAATTAAACCTGATCCAATAAAACAAAATACTTTAACCGGAAAGGTTTCAAGCCATCAGCCTTATATATTTGATATATGTCATATGGGTCAATTTATGTGTAACAAAGGTAAAGGAATTGAGTTTGCATATGAATTGTCTACATTAATATGGAGTGTAAAAAACTGGAATAAAGATGAGTTATTAGGGCCTCTCTTTGCTAGATTTGATGAAAATTTATCAGAGGTAAGAGAATATATTAAGTTAAATGAAAAACAGTTGATAAGTGAAATCGAAATGAATCAAGCAAGCCAAAAAGAAGCAGGTCATCATGGTGTTCCGTTAAATGTGTACAAGGGGAAATATTATTTTGGTCAAGATGACCCCTTTGATCAGCTGATAGCTGAGTTAATTAAAGATGAGATTATTGAGGATTTTTCATGAAAGTATTAAGAACGCCTGAAAGATATTTTGAAAATATTAAAGATTATCCATTTGAACCAGTTTATACAAACATAGAAACTAAAGATGGAACTGTTATAAGAATCCATCATATAGATGAGGGCCCAAAAGGTGGCCCTATTTTGCTTGCTATGCATGGTCAACCTGTTTGGAGCTATCTTTACACTAAAATGATTCCAATTTTAACTGAAGCAGGAATAAGGGTTATTGCTCCTGATTTAGTTGGATATGGAAAATCAGATAAACCAGCTGCTAGAGAAGACTATTCTTATCAAAATCAAGTTGATTGGATGGGAGAATGGTTGAGAAAAAATGATTTCAAAAATCTAACTTTCTTCGGACAAGATTGGGGAGGTTTGATTGGCTTAAGGATGGTGGCTGCAGATCCAGATAGATTTATAAAAATTGCTATGGGGAATACAGGGCTTCCTTATAGTCCAAACACACCTCAGGAAGTTATTGATGAAGTAAAGGCTTTTAAAACATCGGATAAAAAAATTACGCTATTTTCAATGTCAAATGAAATGAAAAAAATGGATGACGAAAGTCACCCTGCAACAAAATTTATGTATTGGCAAAAATACACCTGGGATACAAAAAATCTTCCGATTGGTATGATTAATTCAATTCAAATGGAGCGAGTTTTTAAATCAAAATTTGCAAGCTTTGTTCATTACCTACTTCAAAGCATTGGGCTTGAAAAAATATCACCCTTTTATACTGATTTAATGAAAGCCTATGAAGCTCCCTTTCCTGATGCATCATATAAAATGGGTCCAAGAGCAATGCCTAGCCAGGTTCCAATAATTCCTGATCAGTCTTTAGACGCTCAAAAAAAAGCTAGAGAATTTTTTAAAACATCGGATAAACCATTTTTATCTATTTTTGCTGGTGATGATCCTGTAACAAATGGAATTGAAAAAGATGTTCTAAGGATGGCTCCCAATGCAATAAGTGCGCCACAAATAGGCGGAGGACATTTTTTTCAGTGGACAAGGCCCAAGCAACTATCTAAGGTATTAGTGGATTTTATTAAAGAGTAATTTTTATGATTCAATTATATACAGCATCTACACCCAATGGACACAAGGTATCTTGCACCCTAGAGGCTCTTGAAATGCCTTATGAGGTTCATTCGATCAATCTTGCAGAAGATGAACAAAAAAAATCTGATTTCTTAAAAATCAGTCCTAACGGCAGAATTCCTGCAATTATAGACACAGATAATGATCTTTCTATTTTTGAATCAGGTGCAATTATGCTTTATTTGGCAGATAAGGCTGGGGAACTTATACCAGATGATGTTATAGGAAGAGCAAAAGTTACAGAATGGTTAATGTTTCAAATGGGTGGCATTGGTCCGATGATGGGTCAAGCAAACGTTTTTTTCAGATACTTTCCAGAAAAAATTCAGCCGGCTATAGATAGATATCAAAATGAATCGAGGCGTCTTTTTGAAGTTTTAGATACTCATTTAGCAGCCAATGAATGGCTCGCAGGAGAATATTCAATTGCAGACATTGCTAATTGGTGTTGGGTTAGAACTCATAATTGGTCTGGGGTCTCGCTAGATGGATTAACTCATTTAGAAAAGTGGAAAGACAAAATGTATGAACAGCCAGGCATGATTAAAGGAACTAAAGTACCTGTAGATAGGGAAAGTATATTAAAAGATGATAAAGACAAAGAAGAATTTATAAAAAATGCACAAAAAATGGTAAAAAAATAATTGGAGATTATATTATGTTAAAAGTTCATTTTACTGCTGGCACGAGAGCTGGAAGAGTTGTTTGGCTTCTCGAAGAATTGGGATTGGAATATGAAGTAAATATCATGCCGTTTACCAAGGAAGGACTAAAGTCGCCTGAACATAGATCGAGACATGCACTTGGAAGAGTCCCAGTACTTGAGGATGGTGATATTTCTATATTCGAATCTGGAGCCATTATTCAATATATCCTTGAGCGTCATAAAGATGGTGGTCTTAAACCTAAAGCAGATTCTGAAGAGTTTCCATACTATCTTCAATGGTTTCATTATTGTGAAGGGATGGTTATGCCGCCAATGAATCAGGTTGTGGTACAAACAATTTTATTGCCGCCTGATAGAAGAGATGAAAATGTTTTAAGACAAGCGCAAAATCTGATAGCCAAATCTCTTGTGCCAGTTAACGACAATCTTGCAGATAAAGATTACTTAGTTGGGGATTTCTCAGCAGCCGATCTTATGCTTGGGCATTCATGTTTTATGGCTAATAGACTGGGGTGTGTTTCAGATGATATGGAGCATATTAAAAACTATGTAGCAAGAATTGAAGCCAGGCCAGCGTTTCAAAAAGCTATAACATTAGGAGAATAATTATGGAATTTAACAACAGCGTTCATCCCACTAAAGAACAAATGGAAGGATTTCTTGAAGGCGATACTGATACTCCAATTGCTATGGTTAATCTTTTAAAGTTTAAAAAAAAAGCTGAATACGAAGATGGAAGAGATAGCGATCTCACAGGCGAAGAAGCCTATGCTATATATGGCATGGAAGTCCTTGAACACTTAAAAAAAGTTGGCGGCGAATGGTCTTTTGGTGGCTCTATAAGTCGTTTGATGCTTGGAGAGGTGGAAGAGCTTTGGGATAAAGTTGCTATTGCAAGATATCCAAGTAAAAAGGCAATGCTCAAAATGGTAACAGACCCTGATTACTTAGAAAGTAACAAACATAGAGTAGCAGGACTAGCTGGACAGCTTAATATAGAAGTTAAAGAATAATAATTTTGAAGCAATTACAAACATTTAAAAATGATCTTTCAAAAACAAGGATTATTCAGACACAAAGCATAGAAATTGAAGAAGGAGAAATCTCGGTATCAATAGAAAGTTTTGCGTTTACATCAAACAATATTACTTATGGTGTAGCTGGCGACACTATAGGTTATTGGCAATTCTTTAAAGCAACGGAAGATAAAAATGATGATTGGGGCTGCATACCAGTATGGGGATTTGCCAAGGTTATCAAATCAAATGTAGAGGAAGTGGTTGTTGGAGAGAGGTTATTTGGATATTTCCCACCAGGCGATATTCTAAATTTAAATCCGGTTAAAGTTACTAATCAAGGATTTGCAGACGGCAAGGAACATCGTAAAGATCTCCCGGCCGTATATAACAATTATTTAAGATTGTCTGGGGATATAAATTACGATAACTCTATAGATGACATTAGGTCATTATTATTTCCATTACACATAACATCTTTTTGTATATGTGATGCATTAGAAGATCAATCCTACTTTGGGGCGGAACAAATTATTATAGTTAGCGCATCTAGTAAAACTGCAATTGGTCTTGCTCAAGGGCTTAAAGAAGATTCTAATGCCCCATCAGTAATAGGTCTTACTTCTAAAAAGAATATAGATTTTGTTGAAAACTTAAATTGTTATGATGAGGTGATTACATATGATTACCTATCAAATGTAAATTTTAATCTTAAATCTGTAATAGTTGATATGGCAGGAAGCCGTGAGATTCTAGGAACTCTTCACGGCTCGCTTGCTGACAAAATGCTTAAATGTCTTACAGTTGGTATGACTCATTGGGATAATGAAGTTACTGCTGAAGATGCTCTTGGTCAGGCCATGCTTAGAGAAAGAACAGAATTCTTTTTCGCTCCAGGTCATATTCAAAAACGAGTTAAAGATTGGGGCTATGAAGGCTATAACCAAAAGACTACTGATTTTATGAAAGCAAGATCTAATCAAAGTATTGATTGGATGCAAGTTAAAAAGATTAATGGGCTAGAAAATTTTATATCTACATATGAGAAATTTGTAAGTGGAGATATAAATCCAAATGAGGGAATTATTGTCGGGTTAGAACATGACTAAAAAACTCACCGTTACTATTATGGTAATAATAATTTCAAGTTTTTTAGCTTGGCAATATAAAGTAAATATTCTTATTTGGGCTATACCAAAAATATCAAATGCCACTGTTCAAGAAAATATTCCAACTAATTGGTCTAAAGGCCCTAAGACTCCGAGCAAAGATGATAGACCAAATATAATATTAATTTTAGCCGATGATATGGGTTATAACGATATATCCATTCACAATGGTGGAGCGGCTGATGGAACGCTTCAAACCAAGAATATTGACGCATTAGCAAAAAGCGGAATCCTATTTACGAGGGGTTACGCCGCTAATGCCACCTGTGCCCCATCAAGAGCGTCAATAATGACTGGAAAGTACCCTACTAGGTTTGGTTATGAATTTACTCCAATCCCTACTCTAGGAAGAATGGTTATAAATTGGCTTGCTGAAGAAGATGATTCTGAATTAAAAACAAGGATCGATCGAGAAGTAGTTTCTAATATTCCTTCTTTTATGGAGCAAGGAATGCCAACTGAACAAATTACTATTGCAGAACTTTTACGAGACGCAGGATATTACACTGCTCACATAGGAAAATGGCACCTTGGTGAAGCATATGGCATGGATCCACTTAGCCAAGGTTTTCAAGATTCCTTAGGTCTTATTGGGCCACTCTATCTACCTGAAGATCATCCTGATGTTATAAATGCAAAGTTTGATACAAGAATTGATAAGATGATTTGGAGCATTGGTCAGTATTCTGCAACTTTTAATAAAAGTGACACATTTGCACCTGATAAATATGTTACAGATTACTATACTGATGAAGCATTAAAAGTTATTGAAAACAATAAGAATAGACCTTTCTTTTTATATCTTAGTCACTGGGCAATCCATAATCCACTGCAGGCACTAAGAAGTGATTATGAGCAAATGAGTCATATGCATGGCCATAATCTACAAGTGTACTCAGCAATGATAAATTCTTTAGATAGAAGTGTTGGTAAAATTGTTGAGAAGTTAAAAGAGTTGGAAATATACGGCAAGACTTTAATCGTATTCACAAGCGATAATGGTGGGGCCAATTATATTGAATTAGAAGATATTAATAAGCCATATAGAGGCTGGAAGATAAGCTTTTTTGAAGGAGGAATCAGAGTTCCTTATATTGTTAGTTGGCCTGATGAAATCAATCCAGGAAAAAAATCAGATAGTGCTGTTCATCATTTTGATATTTTTCCCACTATTGCTAAAGCTGCTGGAATTGAGTCTATACACACATTAGATGGTGTTGATTTATTACCCTTTATAAAAAATGAAAAGCAAACTAAACCTCATAAAACACTTTTTTGGCGATCTGGAAATCATCAATCGGTCTTACATGAAAAATGGAAATATATAATTAGCAAAAAGGAGAATTCTCGTTGGTTATTTGATACCTCAGTTGATCCATTAGAATCAAATAATCTTATTGAAAGTCACCCAGAGGTAGCAAGAAAAATTGAAGAGCTTATGACAAAATTCAACTCTGAACAAAATGATCCTTTATTCCCAGCATCATATGAAGTCCCAATAATGATTGATAAATATGATGGGCAGAAATTCGAAGAGGGTGATGAATATTTATATTGGTCAAATTGAAAATTAAGATAGGAAAAAAATGAAAGAAAAAATTAAAGTTTTTGGAGCTCCGGCCTCCCCTTATACTCAAAAAATGATATCCATCTTGAGATATCGTCATATTGCTTATGAAGTTTTTATGGGTGATGTTCCAGGAAGATTAAGCAAACTAGAAGGTATAGAGCCTCCAAATCCTATTTTACTGCCTACTCTTCTTTTAAAAGATGATAGTGGTGAATTAAAAGCAACTACCGACACTACACCTATTATTAAAAGATTTGAAAATGAGTATCCTGATAGAAAATTGTTACCAGAAGACCCCGCTCTATCTTTTATAAACTATTTATTAGAAGATTTTGGTGATGAATGGGTTACAAAATATATGTTTCATTACAGGTGGTATTTTGACGAGGATGCTGATAATGCATCAACCGTCCTTCCTTTAAGTGATCTTGCTGTAAATATGGCTGCTGACACATTAAAAGAAGTAAAAAAATATATCTATGATAGACAGCATGGAAGGTTATGGGTTGTAGGGTCAAATGATACAACTGCAGCTTTGATAGATAGCAGTTATAAAAGATTTGTAAAATTAATGGATAATCATTTATCTGTCAGCAAGTTTTTATTTGGAGAAAAACCTTCCTCTGCTGACTTTGCTATATATGGACAATTAACACAGCTCATCAATTTCGATCCTACATCAAGAAAAATTACATATGATAGATCGTTAAGGCTTGTTTCTTGGCTTGATATCATGACTGACCTTTCGGGTCATGATGTTGATAATAGTAATTGGACTTCCCTTGAAGACAGCCCTGACTCCCTTAAAGAAATTATGAAGGAGTTTGGCAAAATGTATGTTCCAGCATTGCTTGCTAATGCAAGAGCAATTATTGAAGGTGAAGAAACGTGGGAGACTGAAATCGATGGATCTCTATGGAAACAAAAAACATTCCCTTATCAAGCTAAATGTTTAAATTGGATTAAAGAAGAATTTGATAAATTAAATGCAGATGACAAATCAAGAGTTAGGGCTTTTCTTGATGGAACAGGTTGTGAACAAATATTAGGATAAAGATATGAAAATTAAAGATAAAAGAGTTGTGGTCACAGGTGCTGCCAGTGGAATTGGATTGGCATTATGTGAAGAATTTCATGCAAGTGGAGCTCAGTCTATTGTATGCGTAGATATGAATGAAAGTGGTGCTAAGGAAATTGCAGAAAAAGTTAACGGACTTGCTGTGACCGCTGATGTGTCTAATGAACAAGATATTATTAATGTAATTGAAAAAGCAAACGAATATTCAGGGGGGATTGATATATTTTGTTCTAATGCCGGAATCGGTGGTACTCCTATGCTTTTAGAAACTACATCTGAAGAATGGAATAATACTTGGGGCGTTAATGTAATGTCTCATGTTCATGCAGCAAGGCATGTCTTGCCCCAAATGCTTGAAAGAGGTGAGGGTTATTTAATGAATACAGCATCAGCTGCAGGACTGTTATCCCAAATAGGCGCCGCCCAATATGCTGTTACTAAATCGGCGGCGGTAAGTTTTGCCGAATGGGTAAAAATTACTTATGGTCAAAAAGGAATTGGCGTTTCATGTCTTTGCCCACAAGCCGTAAGAACTGCTATGACTGCTCAAGGTGCTGGAGTCGCTGGAGTGGATGGAATGCTTGAGCCCGATGTCGTTGCAAAAGATGTTTTAGACGCAATTGAAAATGAAAGCTTCTTAGTGCTACCTCACAAAGAAGTTGGTGAATATGTTCAAAGAAAAGGCAACGATAGAGATAGATGGATATCTGGAATGCAAAGATTGCAAAAACAATTTGAAGAATTTTATCAAAGTTTGGCTGATCAAAATAAAGGAGAGAATGATGAAAACTAAAATAACAGAACTATTTGGAATTGAGCACCCTATTATTCAAGGTGGTATGCATCATGTAGGATTTGCTGAGCTTGCTGCAGCTGTCTCTAATGCTGGTGGACTTGGAACTATTACAGGCTTAACTCAGGGTACTCCTGAAAAATTAGCTAATGAAATAGCTCGATGCAAAGAAATGACTGACAAACCTTTTGCAGTAAATTTAACTTTTCTACCCTCTTTAACTCCACCAGATTATCCTGGTCTTATAAAAGAAATTATTGATGCTGGAGTACCTGTTGTTGAAACTGCTGGAAGAAATCCTGCAGAATATCTTCCAGCCCTTAAAGAAGCAGGAATAAAAATAATTCATAAATGCACTTCAGTGAGACACTCTTTAAAAGCACAAGATATTGGTTGTGATGCTGTTTCAGTAGATGGTTTTGAATGCGGAGGTCATCCGGGTGAAGACGATATTCCTAACTTTATTCTTCTGCCTAGAGCTGCAGATGAATTAGAAATACCTTTTGTTGCATCAGGTGGTATGGCGGATGGAAGAAGTTTAGTTGGAGCTCTGGCGCTTGGAGCCGAGGGCATGAATATGGGCACTAGATTTATTGCCACACAAGATGCTCCCGTTCATCAAAATGTTAAAGAGGCTATCGTCAATGCATCTGAATTAGATACTAGACTTGTTATGAGATCATTAAGAAATACTGAAAGAGTTCTCAATAACGCAGCTGTTGAGCGCTTAATGGAAAAAGAAAAAGCACTGGGTGCTGATCTAAAGTTCGAAGATATTATTGATGAAGTAGCCGGCGTCTATCCAAAGATTATGCATGAGGGTACTATGGAAGCAGGAGCTTGGTCGTGCGGAATGGTTGCTGGATTAGTCAATGATATTCCAACAGTCCAGGACTTAATTGATGGAATTATGTCCCAGGCTGATGAAATTATTAATTCAAGACTTAAGAATTTTTAAAGTTTTACTTTTTGTATTCTGCAGCCTCTTCTGAACCATCGGTGGCGGTACCCTTTGTATATGAATGAGCTCCCATTCCTGCAAGATCGCCATTTTGAACAATTAAATATGGTTCTCTTATGGGCTCGCCTGCAAAGAAGCATTCTAGAATCTCTCTAACGCCTGCAGCATATCTTGCTTGAGCAGATAAAGAAGTTCCTGATGTGTGAGGAGTCATTCCATGATTGGGCATTGTTCTCCAAACATGATCATTTGGTGCCGGTTGAGGAAACCAAACATCTCCAGCGTATCCACTTAATTGACCAGATTCTAAAGCTCTAGCTATAGCATCTTTATCACAGATTTTTCCTCTTGCAGTATTAACAATATATGCACCACGCTTCATCTTGTTGATCATGTCATCATTAAATAAATGTTCTGTCTTTGGATGTAATGGGCAACTAATATTTACGACATCACAAACAGCAACCAATGACTCTACAGAATCATGATAAGTAAGATTTAACTCTGCTTCGACTTCATCAGAAAGTTTATGAATGTCAAAGTAATGAAGATGAACATCAAAAGGTTTCATCTTTCTTAACATATCAATACCAATTCTTCCCGCAGCTACAGTTCCAACATGCATGCCCTCAACGTCGTAAGATCTTTGAACTGCATCAGCTATATTCCAACCACCTTCGTTCACAATCCTATGTTGGTTATGGTAATCCCTAACCATTGAAAGAATCATCATCACAATGTGTTCAGCAACTGATCTTGAGTTACAGTAGGTAACTTCAACTACATCTATGTTGTTATCCATAGCTCCTTGAAGATCAACGTGGTCTGATCCAATTCCAGCTGTAATTGCCATTTTTAAATTAGGTGCAGTCTCCATTTTTTCTTTAGTTAGATAGTAAGGAAAGAATGGTTGTGAAATAACAATATCTGCGTCAACTAATTCCCTATCTGCCTCACATCCCTCACCATCTTTATCGGATGTAACAACCAAGGTGTGTCCAGCATCTTCTAAAAATTTTCTAAGGCCAAGCTCGCCAGAAACACAACCCAATAACTCTCCGGGCGTAAAATCAATTGCCTTAGGTGAAGGCAATGTCATGCCATCTGGATATTTTTCAATTTTTGGTAAGTCGTCTCTTGCATACTTCGCTGGCATGCCTGTTTTTGGATCATCGTATAAAACGCATAGTATCTTCATTATCTCCCCCGTTATGTAAATAAATCATCTTTTACTAGAACAGAAATTATTTAAAATAACAAGAAAAATAATATAAAGTTACCTTTTTATAAGAGGGTTGTATTTAACTCTTTCGGGTATATCTTCAGCCCCTGGAACCTCTCTCGCAATTAGAAATGGTTTTAGTGCTTCAATAGCCTTAGGCTCGTCATAATGACCAATTCCTGGATGAAGATGATGAACAAAATGAAGTTGCATTGAATGGTTTAGGTACCTAGGCATCCAGTGACTCCAGAACTTAGTATCTTTATACCTTCCAATATCTGCTTGGTAATGCGGGTACCAGCTAAAAAAAGTTGAAAGATAAATTATTCCAAACTTACTTGGCAACCACCATAACAATAGTGTTTCTAGAGGAAACAATACAACAAGAGTCAAAAGAATGACTCTATACATCATCCCTATAATCACTCCTTTATTAAAAGATTTCATAAATACATTATCATTTTTAAAAATTTCAGCAATTGATTCATATTTCTTTATGCCTACCTGAGTGGCAGTGATAACTTCCCATAATGACTTTGCAGATGCAGTATCATAGTCTGGATCTTTCTCAGGATTATTAGTGTAAGCGTGATGCTTCATATGGGTACATCTCATTAAATCATGAGGGAACATTATTGTGATTAAGGTGAAGTGGCTTACAAAAGAGTCAATCCAACGCCTCTTTGGATTTCCTCTAGAATAATTACCATGCTGAGCTTCGTGTGAAGGCAAGTATGCAAAGCAAGCACAAATAGTTGCAATTAATGATCCAAAAAATAAAGAAATATATCCATTAATAACTAACGGCCATAAAGATAGCCAAACAGTAGCTTGACCAACTCCAATCAAAATCATTTCCCATTGAAAGCGCTTTGAAAAGCTTCTAGCTATTTCTTTTTCTTTTTCAAAGGAAAATTCTTCTGGTATGTTTTTTATATCTTCCATAGCCAAGTTCCTCTAATTTTTGCGACAACCCCCAGTAAAAAACCAAACAAATAACAAAATATTGAATTGTTATTTACTAAATAAAGCTCTGCTATAGCATTAATGACGCTTCCCCAAAAAATAAGGCCGAACCAAACCATATTCCAATTAGAAATATGATTTGTAAGAATTTCGTTAAATTTATCCATTTTGATAATTAATTAATATCTTATCTTAAAAGATTATACAAGATAGTCGATAGTTCAATTAAGCATCATCAAGATATGATAAAAATCGCACAAATGTGTAGAATTAACTAAAAGTAGATAAATTTTTCTTTAAAAAGCTAATATTAAGAGTTTTTTCATCATATTTTGTTGTTTCTATTAGGCATATTCTCCATATATAGTCTAAAAAGTAGGTAAATTTAGTCCAATTTCTTAATTTTTCTGTGATGAGGTGATTATTTTTGTTGTATCCACTTAATAAATGAACAATTTCATTATTATTTAAATTGTAAGAAGAAATTATTGACGCTAAATCAAAATATGGACTATTCAAAGATGCGTACTCCCAGTCAATAAAAAAACATTTCTTATTCCATAAGATATTTCCAAGAGTTAAATCATTGTGAGAAAAAATTTTCAATTCATTTTCATATGAAAGAGAATCAAAAATTTGAAAACCTTGATCTAGGAAATAATCATTTTTAATTTTATTTTTTAGAATTGATCTGTAATTTTCTACAATATCGTTAAAGTCATTAACTAAAAAATTGTCTGTTTCTATTTGATGGACTTTTTTAATTTCTTTACCCAAAGAAAATAAATTTTCTTTTTTTTTAATGTCGTCATCTAAGATTTTTTTTCCTTCATGAAATTCCCTAATGAGAATCCCGCTGTCAGAATCATGATACAAAATATTTTGATCTTGCCTTTTGTCTTTTAAAAAATTTAATATTTGAAATTCTGAATACCTTTGATTTTGTAACCAATTTGGTAAATCAAAATCAAGTCTTAAGACAGATTTGATATCGTTAAAAGTGCAAAGAAAAATTTCAGAAATAAGATCAGTTTTTAATGGTGAAATAATTTTAATTTCCCCATCGATTGATGAGATTTTTTTTTCAACTTTTCTGACTAATTTCATCTTTCATTTGAGTCCATGATTTGTAGCCAAAATAAATAATTATTAAATATACTAAAAATAATATTGAGGTCAAAATTAGTCCTCTTGAGTAAAATAAAAACACAGAAATTGTATCTATTACAAACCAGTAGATCCAATTTTCTAAAAGCCTTTTAGCAACCATATAGGTGGTAACTATGGCTCCCCATGTTGTCAAGGAATCAAGAAAAGGCAGGGCAGCATTTGTAAATTTTTCAAGAGCCCAGCCCGAGACTATCGCTAATAAAATGATTAATAATATTGCCTTAATGTGTTGATCTCTATTCCATGTTTTTACAAGAAATTTTGAGTTTCCTGGCAAAGTAATTCGCCACTGTGTCCACCCATAAACAGCCATAATGCAATAAAATATTTGCAATCCTGCTTCCATATAAAGCCCTGCAGAATACATAACAAAAAAATATAAAAGAGAGCTAAAAAACGCCGCAAACCAACAACTTATGTTCTGTTTTATAGCTAATAATAAATATGCTATTGCAAGAATCACTGCTGTTGGTTCTATCCAACTAGAACCAATAATATTAGAAATCATATCTCACTGTAACACCCATATGTCTTGGGTCGCCATGTCTTTCATAGAGTGTATCAATAAAATTTGGAGCCTCATTTCCAAAGTAAAAACCTCTTGTTGAATAATACTCGTCAAAAATATTTCTTCCCCAAAGAGAGTAAGTCCACTGACCGCTAAAATAGCTATAGCTTAGATTTGTTAAGAAGTATGATTTTGATCTATTGTTATGCGAATCAGAATAATAAAAACTACTCTTCCCCACCACATCAAATGATAGATTTGATTGCTCTGTTAGATTCCAATTAAATCCAATTGCATAACTTTTTTCAGGGGCATGAGCCTGAGCTCTACCTTGAAGATCTGGTCTAGATTTCCAATTTTTAATCTGGGTTTTAAGCAGCCCAAAATTAAAAAATATATCTAGGTTATCAGATAGCTGAAAATCTATCTCTAATTCAATTCCATTGTTTGTTCCCTCGGCTGCATTTTGGGTTAAAAATGTAAAAGTATTTGGGTCAGTTGGATCGACCTGAGTTGAAATTAAAACCTGTTGATCTTTTCTGTCAGAGTGAAAAATCACAGCAGCTAGATTCATATTTAAATGTACAATTTTTGAATTTAGTCCAAGCTCATAATTGGTTAAAAATTCTGGATCATAGTAAAGATTGCTATTTATTGAATTTGGATCGAGACCAAGATTTAAATTAAAACCACCTTGGTTATATCCTCTTGCAATACTAATAAAAATATTAGTATCTTGTTTTAAAATTTTATTAATTGATATTTTTCCGCCTGAAATTTTATCTGATGGATTAAGCGACTCTCCAAATGAATCTGAATAAGTTGACTCTGAATCTTCCCAGCGAGCACCCAAGCTAAATGTGGTTGAATCATTTATCAGATAATTTAAATTTCCAAAGATAGAAAAATTATCAACGGAGAATTTACTTGTTGATGAACTTTCACTTATATAAGGACTATATGGATCCAGGGGATCGCCATAAATACCATCATCATTTTTTAAGTTAGTCTCTTTGGACTCAAAAAAATGGAGTCCAAGTACCCATTCAGACCTTTTATTTTCATCTAAATCAGCTAAATTTGATAAAAATCTAAATTCTTGGCTAAAAGTCTCCCTTTTTCTTTGTGTTTCAGAGAAATAATCATAAATATAAGGCGCGTGGGTGGCAGGATTGCCCCAATCCGCATCATAGCTCAATACAACATTGGTATCTGTCACACTTGTTAAGCTTTGAAATTCAAAATTATCTGTTTCGTGAAAAAATTTGATACCATAAGCATCTGTTTTTTGGGAATCCATGCCCGGTCTATCGGAAAGAGTATTTAGACTTCCATCGATGGTCCATATATCTGCAGGGTCATCGAGATCGATTTGTGTCATTAAAAATTTAATAGTTGATTCTGAGTTTATTTCCCAATTTGCCTTAAGCCTATAAGTTGATTCATCTTTTTTCGAAGTGTCCGATTTACCTGAATATAAATTTTTTCTAAAACCGTCTGAGTAGTCTTTTCTTAAAGCTATTCTGTATGTAAATTCTTCATTATCTTGTGCCGATCCA
>Ga0257114_1001265_pt1 | contig 18343 bp, 12 predicted proteins | sample SI112_10mmetaG_FD_190149 | JGI IMG/M metagenome (GOLD analysis project Ga0257114, IMG submission 190149) | Marine microbial communities from Saanich Inlet, British Columbia, Canada - SI112_10m | ecosystem: Environmental > Aquatic > Marine > Inlet | place: Canada: British Columbia | collected...
CCCTAAACCCTAAACCCTAAACCCTAAACCCTAAACCCTAAACCCTAAACCCTAAACCCTAAACCCTAAACCCTAAACCCTAAACCCTAAACCCTAAACCCTAAACCCTAAACCCTAAACCCTAAATTCTTTGTTTAAGAAAACAACAATGTTTGGTACACCTCATTTGGATTAATTGGTTTTATGCTTCGTCAATTTGAAATTGCACGTCGCGAGGCGCCAGTGAGCACCGCGACGGATTTGCGGTGAGCATTCACAAATCGTACGCGTCATCGCGCGGTTTCTAGATGCCTACGTTGAATCAATCAATGCCCTTCTGACTCCAGAAGGGATAATAACGCTCGCACCACGGGCGTCGACGCGAGCGTCGCCGACGGATGGTTGATGCGAGCGAGAAGCAGTTCGTCAACCTTGGCGCGCAGCGCTTTCACGAGAACGCCGATTTTTGCGGGCGCTGCGAACGTCGCCCAATCGTCGACGCGAACGAGACCTTGCTCGTGGTGGACAGCGATATCGCCGCCAAAAAGTAGAAGCGAATACGAACCGACCATGGTGTTGTCGCGAATGTACACTTTTGCCGTCTCGACGCGTTCGCTGTATACGATCCATCGGCTCTCGAACTTCCCACAGTGAAAGTTTACCGATGCCGGGTGTAAGAACACGCGCCCAAGGTCCTTCGAGTAGTATTTCAGCTCGCGACTGTTCGCAGCCTTCGCCACGGCCCCGGATGTCGTCTGCGCGTACTTGGTCTCTGGATGCTTCACTCGAACGACATGAGGGTAGAAGCCAGCGACGAGCGCGCCTTTAATCACGCGGGCAGTTTCGCTGTTTGAATCAGCCTCCGTTCCTCCCGTTCCGAAACGGCGCATGTTGTTGATGTACTCGCGCCTCACGAAACCTAAATCGGCGAGAATCGTCGCGTAGTCAAGCCGACTCGCATGTACCGCCTCAAGCGCTTGCGAACTCAAAAAGTATTCCTCGCAATACCGTCGTTCGAACGGCTTTCCTCGCGCCTTTGCCTTTGCCCATCCCTTATACGCCGCAACCATGGTCAGGTGGTCCGATTTTGTCGCGGAAAGACTTCGCTTCGCCTTGTCCGCGGCGTCGCGATTATCCTTCGGCGAGAAGAACAACGGTCTACCGCTCATCGCTCCGGCGATCGTGAGAATAGGATCGAGACAGCCCAACAACGCGCCAAACAAAAGCATTTTACCTATACGAGCGTCGACAGGCATCTGCGCCAAGTGACGTCCGAGCGGCGTCAAACGTTCATCGGCGTCGAATGCTCGCAACGCGCAAAGCTCGTCAAGTGCGGCGTGAATTGCGCGAGTATCAGGCGGTGTCAAAGCGGCGCCGAGCGTCTGCGCGACTGGTTGTTCGCTCATAGCCTTGATGGACAAACACAACTGCTGAAGCGGCGTTCGAAGCATTTCGGGCGGTTGCTGAGGCAACATGTTCGCGAACTGCGCTCGCGAAAACATTGCGAACCGCGCGCCCGGCGCCGTGCGACCAGAACGACCTCGCCGCTGCTTCGCCGCCGCCTGCGAGACCCAAGTGTCTGCAAGCACTGATAACCCGCGCAACGTATCGTACTGCATCTCTTTAGCACGTCCCGTATCGATGACATACCGCACGTCGTCAATCGTCACGGATGTCTCCGCAATGTTGGTCGCCACGACGATTTTCCGCACTCCATCTGGCGGACGTTCGAATATACGCTTCTGATCTTTGGAGGACAGCGAGCCGTAAAGCGGTAGAATGCGGAGCGCACCGACGTCATCCGCCTCTAAAAGGCGTGATTGCTCGAGTTTGCGAATCAACCGCAAAATTTCAAATTGACCCGGCATGAAAATGAGGATCGCGCCGAGGCCGACATCTTTCGGGTTTGTTCCCGCAATGGGCGGTGGAACTAGCGCACTCGGACCGTTTTCAAGCTCTGTTTGAATAATTGCACCAACGAGCTGCTCGATGGCGTCATAGTTGATGATGGTTTCGTCGACGTTTTGAATACTTCTTTGAGTCGGGACAGAGTACCCATTCAACGCTCTCGACGCCTCAGACAGCAAGTCCGCCCGTCGACGTTCCTCCTCGATTTGCGTGGGTGTCATCGCAGGTGTCTCGCCGAATTGGTCTTCAACGTCTGGCGCACGTTTTACCTCATACGCGCGTTCATCGTCAGCTAAATCCCAATCGTCAGGAACGTCGTCGATGCCGTCGTCGTCGTCGTCGTCGTCGTCGTCGTCGTCGTCCGAGCCACCTTTGTCCAGCCCGAGAGCGGCGCGCTCAGCCTTACGTTGCGCAGCTTTTTCGGCTAAAAGCGTCTCAACTTCTGCGTTTGACTTCACGCGTTTGATTTGCTTGCGCTTCGCGTATGGTCCACCCTTGCCGACCGTATGACCAGTCATTTCGAATACGTCTTCTAAGAAGTATTCGCGAACGGGATGCGTGAAGCCGGCTATGTGGACTTGCGTCGTCGACACGCCGCTTACCGCGGCGATTGCGGATGGATGCTTGAAATAGTCATCGAACAGGTCCGCATCCGCGGTGGCGGACATAAGTACGATTCGTATTTTCGGGTTCTTTGCTATGACTCTTCGCAGGAGCAGCAGCAACAAGTCGGAGTCGACTGAACGTTCGTGAACTTCGTCAAGAATAACGTGCGTCGTGTTCGCGAGCAAGGGATCGGAAAGCAATCTTCTAAGCAGAACACCAGTCGTGCAGAAAAGAAGTCGCGTTTTCGACGATTGCTTGGATTCGAGTCGAACGGAGTAGCCGACGACGTCACCGCACCTCTCACAGCGCTCCGCCGCGACTCGTTCGGCGAGGCCGATGGCGGAAATTCGACGTGGCTGAGTGACGATGATGTTAGTCTCACCGCCACGGCCCGCGGCGATTTCAGATTCAAGTATGAACTGAGGCACTTGCGTTGACTTGCCGCAACCAGTCTCGCCGCTCAGGACAACCACAGATGATTTGTTCACGGCTCGAGTCACTTCTTCTCGACTTCCGCTCGCCGGCAAATTCAAACGCACGTTCATCATCGCATACGCTTCACCTTTGCCGGATTTTGCCGACTCAAGGTATGCGTTGAAAGCATCGAGCAACCTTCGATTCTCAGACACGATATCGCTCTCGGAAAGCCCTCGATGCGGGCGTTTTGTGTTCTGTCGTTTCGACTCCGCCGCCGCCAGAGATGGCGTCGCGGCGCGATTTGGGGCGACGTTCGGCACTCGTGGCTTCGGTACGGGTGGCCGATTCGATGCATCCGCAGCGCTGATAGTTTGCAACGACGAATGTGTTTTCGCGACTTTCTCCACCAAGCTTCCGGCAGCCTCTATCATAGTGTACACGCAAGGCGCGCCGCATCCATCAATGGCGAGCTTCGCAAGCGCTCGAGTCGCGCTGAAAAACTCAGCTCGAAGTTCACCGTGCGCATGAAATGCAATCAGAGGCGGTTCAATCGCTGGATAGCCACCGTTTTTGAGGCGGTACACTTCGAGATATCCCTTCACGCCGGCGGATGTATCGATTGCGACGCGAACGCCGGCGGGTAAGCGCTCAACCGTGTCTTCGCCGCAAATGGCTTCTATCGCCGTCAATTCGTCTTCCCAGTCTTCGTCGTTTGCATCAGAATCGTGGGTCGGCCACGCCTCGTACGATTTCGAAATTCCAGCGAGAACTTGGCCGAATAAGTGAGCGTGCGCTTCCTCTCGACTGGAGTGCGCGCGCAATGCGTCGTCGCACGCCGTCGCCGCGTAACCGCGCTCCCAGAGCCAGGCCGCATCCTCGCTCGACGGCCTCGAATCGATCTCCACGGGTTGAGCGGGTTTGGTTTTACTGAGTAACACCACTCCACCCTCGTTGAGCGATTTAGGAGCGTACACCGTGGGTAGCCTGTAGTCGGGCACGTGAACGCACAACCAGCTAATCGCGCCATCCAGCGCGGCGATGTCTTTCGATTTCGTCGCTTTCGATGCCGCCAGTGCGTCTTCGCGCCCGAACCCTAAGCTTTCCAATTTGTCACACAACGCGTTCACCCCAGCTATCTCAACGTCTTCTTCGAGCTGCATGTCTTCGTCTTCGTCTTCGTCAGACGCGGACTCGTAATCTTCTTTGAGTATGGATTCCACGAGTGCTCGCTTTTCCTCACTCATAGTCAAGACTTGTGCCATCTCCTGCTTTGCAAGTCGTTTCATTCGGGCGATGCGTTGCTCCTCTCTCGCCGCTCGCTTCTTCGCATCCTCCACTTTCTTTTTTTCCATCTCTTCGCATTGTGTGAAGGTCTCCTTGTATTGATTCGGCAACAGGCGCTGCAAAGGTAGCGTGTTGGCAATTTTCGCCAGCGCCACCACCGCGACTCTATGCTCAGCCTCTAATTTCGTCTCGCACTTTTCGTTCCAGAAGAACACCTTGTCCTTGTCGGGCTTGTGCTTGTCTCTTAAAACGAGTTTGCACGTCCACGTCGACGTCGATTCGCCGTCGAGCTTTTCTTCCTTCGCACGAAACACGGGAGCCTTATACTCCTTCTGTTTTTGCACAAACTCGCGTAAGATTGTGCTCGGGAGCTTACAGCTCATTCTTGCAAACGGCGTGGCGACCTTGGAGTCGGGATTCGCGGCGCGTTCCTTCGCCGCTTCCTCCTTGAATTTTTCGCGCTCCGCGATGATGAGCGCCGCCTTCGCGCTCACCTTTGTCGTCTTCCCATCGCCCACCACGGACTCCGAACCGCTCTGTTCGGCCACGACATCGGCGTGCTGCTTCGCGATGTGCTGTTTCAGTCTGTCCTGTTGCTTGAATATCCGATCGCAGTGCGGACACGGGAGCTCTTTTGGTTTTACTTGCGCTGGGTCGAAGCCGCTCTTAGAGCTCATCGCTCCGGATGACATGATGCCGCGCTTGGCTTTCGCCAAGGCTTTCTTCTGGGCGTTACTGGGACCCATGACGCGCGCGCGCTCCCCACGCGCGCGCGCGCGAGCGAGGTCGCGCGACGCGCGCGAGCGAGGCGACGTGTGACGGCGCGCGGACGCCTCCGCAGACTGCGACGCGCGTGTTCACGCATGACGACCCTTCGACGCCTCATCGCGCGCACGGCGCGCTCGGTGACGTCGATGCGAACGCGCGCATCGCTCTCCGCGTCCTCGTTTCACGCGAACGGCGACCGCGCGAGTGCGGTGGAGGAGGCGAACGCCTCGCTCGACGAAACGTTCGGCCTCGGCGGCGTTCGCGTCGGCGGTGGAGGCGATGACGCGGCGCCTACGGGTCGCTTAACGCACGTAGACGAGCGCTCGGGTGCTGCGTCCATGGTGAACGTCGGTTCGAAGCCGTCGACGTCGAGAGAAGCGACGGCGTCGGCGCGGGTGTGGCTCGGCGCCGAGGCGTTCGCGTTGGTACGAGAAAATAGAATGAAAAAGGGTGACGTACTCGCCACCGCGCGCATCGCGGGGATCATGGGGGCGAAAAAAACGCACGACTTGATTCCGTTGTGTCACGCCATCGCGATCGACGCGGTGAAAGTTGATTTAACGCTGAATGAAAGCGAGCGCGCCGTCGACATCGTCGCGGTAGCTTCGTGTACTGGTAAAACGGGAGTGGAGATGGAGGCGCTCACGGCGGCGGCGGTGAGTGGGTTGACGATTTACGACATGTGTAAAGCGGTGAGTAAGGACATCGTCATCGGAGACGTTAGGTTAGAGGCCAAAGTTGGTGGCAAGAGCGGGAATTGGTCGCGGCGTGAAATAGAATAGAAAGCGAAACATGGCGTCGGCGACGATGGAGCTTTCGTATTAGAACTAAACATCTATCTTCGCGCTATTCGAACTCGCGTACGCAGCGCAGTAATTTACAGTAGAAGCCATCCCACTCCGAGAGCGAGCATGGCGAAAGCCCCTCCGCCCCAGAATGCGCCAGCGGAGCCGAGCTGATCGCACAGGAATCCTGCCATGTAGTTGCCGAAACCAAGAGAAAGACCTTGTGACATTGCGGCGATGGCGAATCCAGTGCCGCGCACGTTTGGTGGCATCGTCGCGCTCAGCACCGCTTTCATGTTCCCTTGCGTCATGGACATGTGAACGCCGACAACCAGATACCCCAAGAACACCTGCCACGGGACGTTCGCCATGACTAGAATGACGTCGGCGACGACCATGAGGCCGAAACCGACGAGAAGCATGTTCTTACGGCCGTCTCGTCCTCTTTGATCGGCGTTGTCCGCGTACACTCCTAGTGGATACGTCAACGCCGACTGCATGATGTTCGTCGCAAACATGAGGACCGGCAAGTAAGCCACTTGCATTCCGACAGCTTTGGCGTGTAGTGTGACGAAAGCTTCGCTAAATCTGGCGACTTTGAGAATTGAAAACACGAGAAGAGCTCGCCAAAACGCCCAAGGCAGCTGCGCCACCTCTGTCCAACTCCAATTCCATTCGCCCCACATGAAGCTCGTAGCCGAGGAGCTTTTCGTTCTTCCGGCGCCTTGTTGTTGAGCTTCGGCCCACGGATCATCGGCCCAAATCAAAGCTCGCGTCCGCAAGTCATCTTGAGTCATTTCACCACCGTCGGCGCGCCGAAACCAAGTTTTTCGCCTTCTCGTTTTTCTGATGCGCACCGTTCCTTCGTTTTCGGGAGCGCCCTTTGACTCTTCAAAGCCATCGACGATTTGATCTAAGAATGGCGACACCATTTTCGCCCGAGATTTCATTTGCCACAGCCAATCTCGCACCGTCTTCCATGTCTTTTGCCCGCGATGCCAAACGATTTCTCTGACGTTTGACGTGCACGCGGTGCGTCGCCAACGCGCTCGAAGATGGGGCATGGCTAGTGGACCCCGCGTGTGACGTTTCCACGACGGCAGCGCGCGTCCTCGACCCGGCAGCATGAGCGGCTTGTACTTGGGCTTACTCATCAGACGTTTCGGTTTTCGCACGCCCTTAATGAGAATGAAGATGGCGATGATGGACGGCACGGCGGCCAACGTGAAGGTGGCGCGAAAGTTATTGTGCGTCGCCTTCATGCACGTCATCGCCGCAAGAGAGCCCATAACACCGCCAAGCGTCGTCATCGACTGATGCAATCCATACGTGGATGAACGCTTCGGTCTCGGCGATAAATCTGCGATGAGTGCGTCCGTCGGCGCGGCGCGAATCCCCTTACCAAATCGATCCAAAAGCTTGCCTAGCACAACCTGTTGCACGCTCACCGCGGAAGCCAACGTGAGTTTCATAGCCGCCGTCATGATTGAACCGACGGCAATGACCTTGACGCGAGACTTGAGGACGTCCGAAAGCACGCCAGAGAACACTCGGCTAAAGTTTGAAACGAAGAGCGCGAACCCCTCCATGGCGCCGATGCGCGTGTTGCTAAATCCAAATTCCGTTTGCATGAACACCGGCAGCAAGGAGAACACCATGCACGTCGACGCCGTCCATAAGAATCCACAGGTCGCGAGCGCCCAAACCGAGAGATTATCCACTGGGTTTTGCACAACCGTCGGCAGCGGCGTTCTCGCCTGCCCGGGCAGTCTGTGTAACACGTAGTGAATGATCCCGGGCACGCCCTGTCCCCCCACATTTTTCGCACGTCTTCCATCCACGTTCGACGTCGTGTCATCCTCGTCTTCGTCCTCTTCGTCTTCGTCCATCGATTTCACGCCCTCCATCTCGCGTATGTAGCCCGCGTACCAAACTTCTTCGCTCGAGGGCTGTTTCACGCGCTTTCTAAAAACCGTGCCTTCCGCGAACGTCACGTCCATATCCTCGTCGCCACCGTCTGCAGATGGCGCATCGCCGTCGGTGCCGTCGTTTTCGTCGCCGTTCGGTCCCTCGCGCGGAAGTTTACCGATCCCCGGCGGCTCGTCGATGGCTCGCGTTCGCGTCCTTGTCCGAGAACCTCGCCTCGAGCCGTCGGCGCCGTCGCGCGTCCTCGACGTCGACGTCGACGTCGACGTGCGCACGGATGAGACTTTTCGCTCGATCACGAGCGTGTCTATGGAATCCCGCGCGCTCGATCCTCCATCGCGCGCCGACGCCGACGCCGTCGTCCCGCGCGCTTGGATTCCTCCCCCCGCGCGACGTCGCGACGCCGCGCGTCTGAACGCCCTCTCGCTCGGTCCCCCCCTCGCGCGCGACGTCGCGCGCGTCGCGCACGCCGCGTTCGGCATCGCGCACGCCATCGTTCTCGCCCTCGCGCGCGTCGCGACCGACGTCTTCTACGCTTACCGACGCGCCCGCGTCCGCGACCGCGCGTCTGGCGCGTGCTCGAGCGTGCCGTCGATTCGCCGCGCCGCCGTCGCGCGCGCGCCGCCGTCGCGCGCGCGCGTCGCGCCGATCCCGCGGCGCGCTCGCCGACGCGCGTTCGCCGCGCGCGCGCGCTCGATCGACCACTCGCGCGCGCCGAGGCGCGACGCAGTGCGGGCGCGCGCGCCGAGGCGCGGTCGGTCGGTCGGTCGCCGCGCGATCGCGGGCGCTCCGATGATGGCCATCCAAAGCGCTCGAATGCGTGGAGCGACGCGATATCAGCCTGCGAATGTTCACATAACATAACTCTGACTGCGAATGTCCGAACACGCGGCGTTCGCGTTCGCGGTCCTCCGCGTTCGTCGCGCACACGCGCGCGCGCGAACGACGCCCGACGTCGACGCGAGCGACGAGCGACGCAACGTTTTTACGGCGAGAATCGCGCGCGCCCAGGACGCACGCGCGCCCAGGACGTCTCGACGCGACGCGCACGACGCAAACGCGGATAGCGAACGACGAGGACGATGATGACGACGGCAAACGTCTCGCGGGTCGCCGCGACGCGCGCGATGACGACGTCGACGACGTCGACGCGACGCGTGATGGCGAGTAAATACATCGCGCGAACGGCGGCGACGACGACGACGGATGCGCGCGGACGGGCGCACCGACGCGCGGGCGCGATCGCGCTCGGTGGGTTTGAAGATCTTCCCAGGAGCGGGCTGGAGGGACAGGCGCTCACGTTCCCGCACAAGGAGGATTTCCCTTCGCGCGCGGCGGTGTTGTCAAACATTCCCGATGAATGCTTCAAGAAGGATACGGCCAAGTCGTTGATGTACGCCGCGGTGTCGACGGCGATGACGGTGGGGTGCGGCTTGATCGCCGCGGCGACGTTGCCGTTGCAGGCGGCGTGGTGGCCGGCGTGGCTTGCGTACGCCGCGGTGAACGGTACGATCGCCACTGGATGCTGGGTGATCGCGCACGAGTGCGGCCATAACGCGTTCAGCGATAACCGATTCATTCAAGACGCGGTCGGGTACGCGTTGCACTCGGCGCTCCTCGTGCCGTACTTTTCCTGGCAGCGGTCGCACGCTGTCCACCACTCACGAACGAACCACTTGACGGAAGGAGAAACGCACGTGCCGTACGTCAAGGGAGAATTGAAGGGTGACTTGAACCTCAAGGCTAAGAAGAACTTGGGTGAGGGCCCGTTCGCGATTCTTCAGCTCGTCACCCACTTGGTTTTCGGCTGGCCGGCGTACTTGCTCACCGGCGCGACGGGCGGGAGCGCGAGAGGCGTCACCAACCATTTCTTGCCTAACATCAATACCGGCGCTTTGGAGCTGTTCCCGGGAAGCTGGAAGAAGAAAGTGTACTACTCGGACATTGGTGTTTTCGCGTTCGTCGGCGTTCTCGCCGCCTGGGTTGCCCAGTGCGGTTGGGCTCCGTTTGTCGCCCTGTACCTGGGACCGTATTTGTTTGTCAACTTTTGGCTCGTCTTGTACACGTGGTTGCAGCACACCGATGTGGACGTCCAACACTTGGCCGCGGACGAGTGGTCGTACATCAAGGGCGCATTCTTGACGATCGACCGCCCGTACGGACCCGTGTTTGACTTCTTACACCACCGCATCGGATCCACTCACGTGGCGCACCACGTTGAGTGCGCGATTCCGCACTACAAGGCGGTCGAAGCGACCGAGGCGTTGAAGACGAAGTATCCGGAGTACTATTTGTATGACCCGACGCCGATTTGGGCGGCAATGATGCGCGTCGCGTCCAAGTGCGTCGCTGTCGAGAAGCGCGGCGAAGGCAAGGGTGCGATGTGGACTTTCACTGACGGCACGGCGTAATTATGAATGATTATTAGTATTTAGCAGCTCTTCGCGCACACGCAGACACAAACATTTTATTGATACACACTAACGAAACTACTACGTGCGATTCCAGTTGCGAAAGACGAGTACACACTTGTACACACTAACGAAACTACTACGTGCGATTCCAGTTGCGAACGACGAGTCCTGGAGCCGCGCTGCGCAGCTCCTTGGCTCGTCGAATCGCTCTCTTCAGCTTCACCTTCTGACTCTGCGTCTCGCGTTCACTCGAAGACGACGAAAGCATTTTCACACGCGAATCGATCGGTCGCACCGCCGGCGTCGCCTCGACGAGCGGGATCGCGCTGGTGGTCTTCGTCGGAGACTTGGCGTGAATCGGTGACGAAGACGGACCGACAGTCGTAGTCGTCGTGTTCCGCTTCAGCGCCGCGCGTAAATCGTTGCTCATTTCTATCAATCGCTCGCGTTCAACGTTCGCCCTCGTCACGCGTTGACGAAGCGCCACTATCTCACTCACGAGCGCGTCGTGCACCACGTTGTCTCCCGATGTGGACGTCATGTGTCGCTTTTCTTCTGAGCGCGACCTCGCCTCGAGCGCGTCGCGCAGCGTCGAAACCGTCGCTTCCAATCGCGCACACTTGCTCTCCAAACGTCGCACTTCGCGGGCGGTCGCGGTATGAGCGCCGTAACCTTCATCGTCATCCGAGGACGAGCGCGCGCGGGTGCCCGCATCCATGAAACGAGTTTCGCGCGACGTGTCGCTCGCGAAGGCGTCGGCGTCGACGGATTCGAGCTCGCTTTCCCACGACGGCGTCGTGCTCGCGTTCGCCAGCGTGCTCGAAGACGTCGTCACCGCGCGTGTGGGATCGAGATCACGATTACCATCGATAGTTCTCAGTCTCTGTCTCGCCACAGGCGCGCCGTCGCGGTGTCGCCGCACTGGCTGGGGACTATGAATCGTCATTTCTTTCGTCAAACGGCGCATCGCGCGCTCCAAACTCGCGCACGCCGCGGCGAAACTCTCGTTCGATGGTGTTGTCTTTGTTTTCACGCTCATTTGGTCGCGCACTGCGGGCCGGGCGCGCCACAACGAGGGGAAATGACGCGGTCAACGCGCTGCCTCGTCGACAGGTGTGAAATCCAAAAGCTCCCTCGCGTGTCTCGGGTGTCGCGTCGATGAGTGCGCTGAGAACGAGCGATTTCGACGAGCGCGCGACTGTCTGGGCGATTTCGAGTGTCTGTTCGAGTGATTTAATTAATCTGCGAATGTTACAGAAAGTTTAACTACGCGCCGCCTCAATACAAACGTCGCCACTAAGGAGATTTTTCGAGCAAAATCAGACGCCCTACGCTTGGATAAGATCGCTCTTACCTTCAGCGATCGCCTTCGCCGCGTAACCAAGCTTGTTGGCATTACCCTTGGTACCACGCGCGAGCTTAGTCGGCACTTGCTTGATACCGACCGCAATTTTGGTGATGAGATCAATCTTCGTCGGCAAGTTTTCGAGCGGCTCAATCTTGTTCGCGGCGATGAATTGACCGTCCATGCACGCACCCGTGAACGCAACCTCCTTACCAGCCTTGTTCCAGACCTTGGTGAGCGCCTTCACCGCTTTCATCGTCGGCGCAACGTTTTCATCCACAAAAACCCACGCGTTCATCCCAGTCGAGCACTCGGAGAGGGGCTCAAACGCCGTGCCTTCCAACGCCTTGCGCAAGAGCGTGTTCTTGGCAACCATGATGTGGCTTCCTTCCGGCAAAGCTCGGCGAAACGTGATCATGTCCTTGACCTGTTCATCGAAACGAGCGCATTTCCGTCAGTCTTCGACCTCTCAACGCGCCCAATACTCGGCCTCGGCCTCGGCGAGACGCCCGCGACCTAGCCCTAAAACCCTGCGAGCCCCATCGTCGACGCGCCCCGCGCCTTTGCGCGCGCCTCGACGCTCGTACGCCGGCGAACGGGGCACCAAAGGGCGTGGCGATTTTATTTATCGCGACGCTTTCGTCTTGAACGCCGTCGGCGTCGTCGCGGCGCCACGAACGCGCGCTCAAGGGCATCCCTCTCGATAACCCGCGACGACGTCGTCGTCGCGCGCGGCGTCATCCGAACGCGTCTTCGCGCGTCCTCGACCGCGCGACGCGATAGGATCGCGCGTGCGCCGCTGTCACACGTACCGTCAACCCCTTGTAGTTGAACCCAGCCACCAAAAACGTCTCTTCCGCGCTCGCGAGCTCGCGCAATCGCTCGAGGTCGCGATTCTTCTTCGCCTTGGTCGCCGCGCCGACGACTTGAAGGGCGCCGCGCGACGGTTGCGAGCGCGCGTTGGTGGTGGTTTGCGAGCAAGGGCGCGGCGCCAAAGACGCGCGCATCGTGAGCTGCGCTTGGGGGGCGATCATCGTCGTCGTCGCGTACGGCGGCGCGGTGTGACGCGACGGCGGATGGGTCGGGCGACGAAAAGACCCGAAGCTAAAACCTAGCCCGCGGCGAAGGAGGAGGACGGTGAAGCCGTTTGTCCCTTTGGGTGGTCTACAGAGTGGTGTAATTATATCGATATCGCGCGTTTCGCTCTAGTAGTAATGCTGAACTAAGGTTTGCTCAATATACATGCTCATCGTTCGTTCGTTCGTACCGCGTGAAAATACATTCGGCGCTCGCAGCTCACGACGGCGCCGCGGCGACGGGCGGTTCAACCTTGACTTCCGCAGCCGCAGCCGCAGCCGCAGCCGCAGCCGCAGGCAGCTTATCACCCACAGGCGCTTGAATTTGGTCGTGTTGCTGCTGTAGCTGTTGTTGCTGCGCCATCGCGTTCATCGCCTCCAACACGTGAGGCGGCATCGACGCGCCCATCATCGCCATCATCATGGGGTTGTCTCCCACGGGAGGAAACACCGGCACGCCCATCACGTCACCAGCGGTCGACGCGCCTGGAGGTGCGGGAAATCCCGCACCAAACATCGGAAACGCCGCGGTTTGCCGCATCATCATATTCAACAGTTGAAATTGCTGTTGCGCTTGCTGCGGATCCGGCGCTCCTCCTCCTCCTCCTCCTCCTCCTCCTCCACCGCCGCCGCCGCCGCCGCCGTCGCCGCCCCCGACGCCCGCCATCACCGGCTGCGTGGAAAGTAATGCAGCCATTACGTGCGGGTTCATGAGCGGTGGGAACGGACCACAGAAAGCGCCCGGAAAGCGTGCGTGCGCGGTGGACGTGCTCGGATCACCCGCCTGCGACGTGTCGCGCGCGACGTCGTCGACTCCGGCGTCCAGCGCCGGCGCCGTCTGACGCACCACTTGCTGCGTGTAATCGATGAAATGAGAAATGTAAACGTGCAAAGCGGCGTTTTTCGGTCGAGGTAAGGAAATTCCGTACGGATTCACGCCGTGCGATCCGCCGAAGTATCCGACGGGCGGCGGCGGAAACGCCGAAGAAAACTGCAGTCCCAAGCCGGCGCCGAAACCGGCAGCCGCGTGCATCCCGTATCCCGTACCCGCGCTCGCGTTCGTGAGCCCCCCATTCGTCGTCGTTGTCGTCGTTGCCGTAAACATCGCGCCCGCTACTTTCTTCGTCGTTCGGCTGCGTTTTCGCTTCCCGTTCTTCTCGCCCGCCGACGCCTCCGTCTCTCTGTCTACGTCCGCAGCGAGCGTGGCGAGATCGAACAATGCCTCCGCGATTTCGCGTTCCTTCGTGTTGACGCCTCCATTTTTCCTACTTCTTGGTTTCACCGTCGTCGCCGTCGACTTCTTTTCCGCCTCGCGTCGCTTGGCGCCGGCGCGCGCGCCGCCTCTACCGTCTCGAGCGTCCGCTCGCTTCTTCTCCGCCGTCTTCGCTCCATCGCGCGCCTCACCGCCGGCGCCGGCGCCACCACTCCCTATCGCCCCTTCGTCGCCATCACCACCCCCCTCTCCGACGGCCGGATCGCTTTTTCGCAGTCTCCGCCGAGTCGCTATTCGTCGTACGTAAAAATCGTCGTCGTCAGTCGCCGCTCGCGCCGATTCTCGCGTCGCGTCGTCGTCGAAGCATCTCGAGCGCGCGCGCGCGCGCACGCACCCGTTCGCGCGCGTCTCGGAACGTTCACCACCGTTCCATCCTCTCCCGCCGCACCGCCGTGCTCGTCGCGACCGGCGTCGTCGCGACTCGCGTCCGTCGCCGTCGTCGATTGAACCCGCGTCGACGCCCGCGTCGTCTTCGTCCCCGTCGCCGCGTCGGGCGCGCGCGCGCCCTGTCCGCTCAGCCGCGAGCTCGTCCGACGCGCGTCCCTCGCCATCGCGATCGTCGTCCGCGCGATCCGAATCGATCGATCGATCAATCAAATCAAATCAATCCGCCGATCGTCCAGTGGAGTTCGAACGACACCGACGCGTCGTTCGCGAGCGATGCCGCGCGCGCGTCGCCCCCCCCGCGCGCGATCGCCGCGCACCGCGCGGTGATATTTCCCTCGTCCGTTTCCGACGCGCGTCGTCGTCGTCGCGCCCTCGCGCGCGCGAAGAGCGTCCCGCGATCGACGCCGCGAAAAGCGCGCGCGGCGACGGCGCGACAATGCGCGCGCGCGATGCGACGCGCGCGAGCGACGCCGCGACGGCGCTTCGAGGCGCTCTTCGCGCGCGCGCGGTGACGGCGGTGATGACGATGCGCTTCGCGTCGACGCGCGCCGTCGACGCCGCACGTCGCCGTCGCGCCGCGCGCCGATCGCGATGTGCGGCGACGCGCGGCGCCGACGCGCGGACGTGGCGTCGTCGTCGACGATGGGCGACCGACCGCGTTTCGCACTGTTTGCCCACGCGTGGACCGCCCATCGTCGGCGCCGAAAAGCGCTGCAAACTTTGATCGAGCGCGGACGCGCCGACGCCGGGGCGAAGATCGCGAAAATCCGACGGCGCCCTCGAGACGAGCGTTCCGCGCCGCGCGTCCGCACTCGAACGCGCCGACGATCGAGGTCCGAGCCCGACCTCGCGTCCACGCACCCGTCCCGACGTCCCGACGTCCCGCGCGCGCGAGGAGGACCCTCGAACGCGCGCGCGCGAGGAGGACGTTAGGTCAGTGCGTCCGAATCCACCGCGCGGCGACGCGAAACGAACGACGAGCGAGCGTCGTCGACGATGGACGCGAGAGACGGCGATAAGGAAGAGAATGAGTTCGTCACCGGGCCGCTGAGCGTGCTCACGGCGTCGGTGAAGGCGAACACGCAGGTTTTGATCAATTGTAGAAACAATCGCAAGCTCTTGGCGCGCGTCAAGGCGTTCGATCGACACTGTAACATGGTGCTGGAAAACGTGAAGGAGATTTGGACCGAGGTGCCGAAGACGGGGAAGGGGGCGGCGAAGGCGAAACCGGTGAATAAAGATCGATTCATCTCCAAGATGTTTTTACGAGGCGATTCGGTGATTTTGGTGCTGCGTAACCCAAAGTAAACTCATTTACGCTTAGACTTTGTTGTGAGACGAGAGAAGACACTACGTAGCTAATGTGGTGATTAAAACGTTTTTCTTCGTTCGTCATAGTCGAATCATTCCGCGTCGGGTTTGGCCTGTCGCACGAGCATGGAGTCCATGAAACGCGGGCACAGCGTCGTGAGCGGGGGCAACTCGTGCGAGGGCGAGTCGAAGAGCGCGCCCCAAGGCATCTTACCCACGCCTTGAAGCGCGCCGCCGATGACGCGCTCCTGCGCTGGAACATCGTCGTCGTCTTCAGTGCTGAGATTGAGCGCACGAACGCTCGCTTCGGTGTCGGCGAGGTATTCCTTCAACTGCGGGTTCGCGGGCGCGCCGACGACGGCGACGCCGCCCGGGAACGTCTTTGTCGCGAGCTTAAGGTCGATATCCATATCGTCTCGCACGCGCGCCTCGCGGTTCGTCTCAGCACCTACTCGTATGATTTGTCTGTCGCGCGTGATGACGAGCATCGGCGTCGAAGACTCGAGCGTCGCGGCGGCGGCGGCGCGGTCGGAGCGATCGCCCGGCGGGAAAATCACCGCTTCCGGCGCGCCGTCGCGGCACGCGTACGCACTCGCGGGCGTGGCGTCCCGACCGGTGAATCGCACGACGACGGCAGCGTTTTCAACACCTTCGACATCTTCGCTCGATCGCTGCGGCGCGAATACAGCGACAAACATCGCCACAGACGGATGCGCGAACAAATCGACGCACGGCGCCGAGTAGACGCGCCATGGCTGTAAAGTTTGCAAATTCCAAAACACCAGCGTCGTTCCGTCGCAGGCGGCGAATAGAGGCTCATCAGCGCTGAATGCAACCGCTTTGATTGGGTTCTCGGGCTCCCCATCTGGCGACGACTTCGGCATTGTCAACGTCGCGAGCTTGGCGTTCGTCTTTGGATCCCAGAGCACTATTTCATTCGCCGCCGTGGCGAGAATAGAGCCGTCGGCGCTGAACGCGCCGCACGTGATCGCTGATCCACTCGGATGTGAGGCGCTCGATCGGCATCTCCATCCCGCGTGCTCGCCGCCTCGCGAAACTCGACCGTTCGGGATCCAAATCTTCACCTCCCCCTCGGCGCCGGCGGTGAACGCCATGGACTCCTCGAGGCTGTGCGCGCTCGGCCGTACGCCGACGGACGTGATCAAACCTTTGTGAGGTATTTCGCACTGCGCCACGCACGTGAATGCGCCACCAGGAACGACGACGTCGGCGTTCTCGTCTTCATCCGTCGTGTCAAGACGCTCCCAAATTTTCAGCGTCTCCTCAATCGCGCTCGTCACCGACGGCGGTTGATCGCTGCGTCTGTCCACGGTGACGAGCACGCGCCCATCGCGCGAAAACGACGCGTGTGCGACGTGTGATTCTAGCGGCGAGTCTTCTTCTCCGCTCGTGTTGACGTAGTTTCTCGGCGCTACCGCGAGATCGGCGATGTGGTTGTCTCGCGCGTAGTCGTAAAACTGCAACGCGGCGCCGGCGGCGGAAAACGCGAGCACATCCGCGCGAGGATCATACGCGACTACGGACGCGTACGCCACGCTATCGGCGCTCTTTGTCGATTTTGCATCAAGTACGGGTGGACGCACGCCCTGAATAGTCCCTTCAACGGTCATCGACGCGACGTTCACCAGTCGCACGGCGTTGTCCGAACCGAAGAGCGCCAGTCGCGAGGGATCTTCGCGTCGCGCCACAATTTTCGTCAACGGCGCGCCTAAACGCGGTAAATATGTCTTTTTCCCGTCTTTCACCGTCCAAATCACCAACACCGCCTCTTCACCGCCGGAAAACAAATGCGCGCCGTCCGCGGAAAAGTGCAAGCACCCGACGGCGCGAGAGTGCCAGTGCGACGTCGTGCTCGGCAACGCGTCGCCCTTGACCTCAGTTTCCTCGCCCTGCGCCTCGCTTTGTAATTTGCGCACGGCGCGCGCGAATCCGTGCCACATCACAATTCTTCCGCTCGAGTCCCCGGCGGCTAAGATCTCGTCATCGTGCGAGAACGCGAGCGCGGTGACGCCCTTGGTGTGATGAATGCGCAACGCGCGAGAGGCGACGCCTACGCGATCCTTGCCCACCCCCCACACGTACATGGTTCGTCGTTCCACGCACGCCACGAACGCGCCACTGGCGCTCGCGACTAACTTGCACGGTCTCGACGTCTTTCCTAACTTCTCCACAATCTTCCCTTTAGATAAACTCACCTTGTACACGCGTCCGCCGCCGTCCTCGCGCGCGCTCGCCGATACGTACGCGTAATCCTTCCCGCTCTCCCCTCCTGGATACACCACATCGTATATCGCGCACGGAAACGCATAACTCCGCACCGTTTTCTTCGTTTCCACGTCCCACACGCTCAGCGTCCCGTCCGCGCTCCCCGTGACGACGTGCGTCTGCGAATACGGCGACGCGCACGCGCACGTCTGCTCCGCCCCGCGCGCGACGACGACGCGTCGCCCTCGTCCACCGCCCTCGACGTCGTGCGCGCGCAGGCACTCCCTCGCGGGCGTGATCAGCACGCTATCTTTCATCGCGAACGTCCCGGACGTCGCGGACGCCAGCGCGCCGCCACCGAGCCTGCGCGCGTCGTCGTTTTCCGCGCGCGCCGCCGCCGCCATCGCGTCGTCGTCGTTTCCCGCGCGCGTCGTCGCGTCTTCCGTCTCCCGACGCGCCGTCGACGCGCGCGCCGCGCGAGGCGTTCGCGCCATGCTCGTTCTCCGCGCGTTGCGTCGCGTCGCGTCGCGTCGTCGCGTCGTCGCGTCGTCGACTGCCGCCCGACGGACGCGGCGCTCGACACACCACCGCGCGCGGCGCGACGACGCGACGACGCGACGCGACGCGACGACGCGACG
>Ga0257114_1001268_pt1 | contig 18323 bp, 12 predicted proteins | sample SI112_10mmetaG_FD_190149 | JGI IMG/M metagenome (GOLD analysis project Ga0257114, IMG submission 190149) | Marine microbial communities from Saanich Inlet, British Columbia, Canada - SI112_10m | ecosystem: Environmental > Aquatic > Marine > Inlet | place: Canada: British Columbia | collected...
CGCGGCTCAAACGTGAATAATTTCACCCGGTCGCCCGTCGATCCCGAGAGCCCGACCGTCTCTCGCGAGCATCCCCGCGCGCTCGCCGCAAAGTTTCTGGAAACCATCCTCGCGCCCGGCGACGTCTTGTTCATGCCCAAAGGTCACTGGCACTACGTCCGTTCCTTGACCTCGTCCGTGAGCGTCAATTTCTGGTTTTAGCTCGTAGCTCGTAGCTCGTAGCTCGTAGCTCGTAGCCCGTAGCTCGTAGTCAAACACAATCAAACCGCGAAAGTCATCGGCCAACCGGATTGCGATCGCGTCGTCCCGCACACCGCCGCGCGCGACCGCGCGCGATGTCTGAGCCGCCCGCGACGGACGCGCGCGTCGACGACGGCGATGTCCGCGGCGATGCCGCCGCCGCGCCGTCGCATCCCGCGTCGTTCGACGTCCTCGGGTGTCCGAAGTGCCGCTGGTCGCTCGGCGGATGCCAAAAGTGTCGCGCGACGCCGCACACGAATCGCGCGAGCTGCCCGCCGATGAGCGAGCGCGCGGGGTACGCGAAGTACGCGGCGTCGCGCGGGATCAAGGTCGCGCGGCGATCGCGAGGAGGAGAGAAGGCGGGGAAGGCGAAGGGCGACGCGGGGAGAAAGGCGAAAAAGGCGAAGCGCGCGTGGTCGGACGAGGACTCGGACGAGTACGAAGAGGTGCGGAAGGAAGGAGAGGAGGCAGAGGATGAAGATTGGAGAACGACGAAGGCCGTGGGGACGATTGGTACGGGTGCGCGAGGAGGGCTGGTGTCGAGCGTGGAACACGAACGCGCGAAGACGCCGAAATCGCCGACGCCGGAGCCGGGGATCTGGATCGAGGTGGATTGCGGAAACGCTCAAGCGCTCGTGTACGTCATGGGGAAGAATTCGGATAACATACCGGTGTTACAGTGGAAATCTGGCGCGTCGCTGCGGTGTCATCCGACAAAAAATGCGGTGGTCGAGATTTGGGGAGCCGAGAAGAACGTCGAGAAGGCGGAGGCGCTCGTGGCTGAGAGAATTAAACAGCACGAGGAGCGCAAGAAAACGCTCGCGGATCGGCCAAAGACGCCAGTGGTGGCGGTCAAGCGACCATCGTTAGATGTCATGAGTATCGTCAACGACATACGAACGCAATCGATGAGAGAGGACACGGGGGGCGAACCCGAGGAGGCGAGTTCGAGTTTGAGTTCGGCGGCGCGTTCCGCCGTCGACGCATTCATTTCGAAGCTTCCTGATCTCAGGATGAGTCGACAAGTGATGTATGAGTACACTCAGGAGGCTCTTAGTATTTCAAAGTACGAAGCCGTTCCTGAAGTCTTGGTTTCGACGCTCAGAGAACGAATCGCCGACCTCGCGACGTCCGCTTCTACACGGTTGACTCTGTTTTATCTGCTCGACTCCATCGTTCAAGCCAGTCGTGTTGACGCGCGCGGAGGATCCGAAGCCACGCACGCAATGTACAAAAAGGCGCTACGCAAGCATCTGACCGACATTGTGAAGCACATGATCGCCATCGTAAGGATTGATGAAGCGACAGAGATGAAGGGCGTCGAAGTACAAGACGGCGCCACCATCGGCGAGGCGCACGCGAGACACAGACGTCGAGCGGTTCAAAAAGTCTTATCCATCTGGGAAGGTCGAGAAGTGCTTTCAGAGACTGAGATCCTGATCGGGAAGCAGGCGATCTCGAAATTTAGACACGAAAAAGTGAAGCAACAAGCGAAGGAGTTTGACAGGCGCCTACAGCGGCAACCAGAGCCGGCGATCAAAGTACAGGCAGACGGCGTCAACGCAGACGAATTTGACGACATCGCCGCGATGCTCGGAAATCAATACGGTGGTATCGACGTCGGCGACATAGACCTGTCGTTACTACGCTCAAGCGTACGCGAAGAAGTTCCGTCACCGCCGCCTTCGAGCCATCCGCCAGACGAGAACACGTGCATGGATTGGGAGGCGCCGCCGCCGCCGCTTCCACAGGGACCGCCGCCGCCAGGTCAAGCGCGGCGACAAACGCAGGAATCGACGGCGCAGCACGCATTTCTCGTCGCAGCGGGTGAAATTTCTGATTAGGATGGTGGATTACAAGCTGGCATCTATGCGTAGAAGTAGCATGTTCAACAGTGCAAGAATTGAAGAACGGGAAACATGAATGAAGTAAAGTACATTATTCGACGGCCATTTTCCTCAGGCCGCAAGTGACCGCGTGTTGACGAAGCTCGACGTCGACCGCAATGATCCGACGTTCGGTTGAGGGTCGTCGTCCTCCGCGCGGTCGTCGTTCGGGCAGTCTCCACGCCAGCGCCTCGACGTACCAGAGCTCACTTCCTCCTCCACACCCTCATCCGTGTACTCGCACACGACTGTGGGTAGAGGATCGCTCGTCGTTGGACTCGTTGGACTCATATGAACCGAGCCGAGCGCCTGGAGCAAGTTCAAAACATCAAACGAACCGTGTCGCCTTCGCTCGGCGGCGTCTTCGTTTCTAGCCTCCGTTGTTTTCAACGACCGCACCCGCGCGTACATCGAATCCGCATCCAACGCACGCGCCTCTGTCCCACTTAATCTTCGCTCGCGCACGATTTCATACTCCGCTTCGCGCCCGCCGCTTCGCGCATCCACCGTCTCGCGCGAGTTTGACTTTCGCAAACCGAGAGGTCGCGCGCTCCAGTTTGATTTCGTGCGGTGATCTTTCGTCGCGCATTCGTCGTCGGACTCGCTCGCGTACGACCGCACCTCGCACACGGTTTCGGAAATGCGCGACTTTTTGCCAACCGCGCGTCCTTCGCTCAGCGACGCCGACGGCGACGCCATGAGCGACGGCAGTCGCGGAGTGACGGTTCGCCGATTGCGGAACGTCGTGCCGACCGGACGGCGGGACCTTTCGCCGAACTGAAACGTCGCGGCTGAGTCGTGAACGGTCGATTGCCCCACTCTCGGAGGTTGGTCGAAGGTTGGATTACACTGTGATTCTCGGACGAGACCCACGACCGCGCGGCGCGCTACTGGACTAAGCTAAAACGCGAAAGGCTTCGCGTAATGCCTCGAGGCGAGCCGTCGCGCGCGCGTCGCGCGCGGCGGTGGCGCGCGCGGCGGCGAAAGCGCGCTCGAGCGCTCGGGACGAGGCGCTCGGGCGAAGCGCCGCGGAGACGGCGAAGCGAGGCACGGCTCGTAAACGCTCGAGCCACTCGAGAGCGGCGGACGCGTTTTCGTCTTTGGCGTACCAATGCTCGAGGGCGATGGTGGCGACGTCGGCGAGGATGTCGGGGTCGAGGCCGCCGGCGAACATCGTCTCCATCTTGTCCGGCGGGACGAGGGTGAGAATCTCCGCTCGACGCGATGCCGATGTCGTCGAAGCCGCGGCTTTCATCTCGCGTCTGTACGCGCGTTCGAACTCAGCGCCATTTCGTGGAGCGACGACGGGTTTGCTCGCCGCGATCGCCGCCGCCTTGCTCACCAAATCGTCGTCGCGACCGGTCTCCGGCGCCGGCGCCGGGCGTCGACTCGTCTCAACGCTATCGCGCGCGCACGACGCCGCGTTCTCAACTGCGCCCATATCGACGTCAACTAAACTATCATCACCACGCTCGACCGCTCGATCGTGCTCGACGGGTATTTTCACGCGCGCCTGCGTTGGCCGTATCTTCGCCTCGAGCTCGAACGCGCGTTGACTCTTCGCCCGCTCCTCCTTCAAAATCTTACTCGTCGGCTCCAACCGCAGCGCTTCCTCGAAATCCATCGCACTCTCCAAATACTTTCCCATCTCCCGTCGCGCCATACCTCGTCGCTGGTACGCCTTGACCCCGAACGCGACCGCGTCGAGCGCCAACGCGCTCGAGCAATCCGCCTCCGCCGCGTCCCACTTCTCCAGCTTCAACCAGCACATCGCTCGATTCGCCAGCGCCGCCGCGTTTCGCTCGATCGCGCACGACGCGTCGTAGTGTTCGATCGCCGCCGCGTATTTCCCTTCGCGATACGCCGCGTTCCCGCGCTCGCGCTGCGCCGTCGCCTCGCGCGCGCGTTCGTTGACTGCCGGCGCGCTTTCAGCGCTCACGCGCGCGCGTCGCATCGCGTCGTCCATCGCGTGCGCGTCCGGGAGCCACGTCTTGACGGATTCGATCGCGTCCGACGCTCGTCGCGCGCGCTGGACGGCGTCGAGCGCCGCGAGAGGCGCCATCTGACGGACGCGAGGGCCGTGGTCACTCGACGACGCGCGATGGCGACGACGACGACGACGGTGCGCGCGACGGCGCCGCGCGCGGCGGCGAAGACGACGCACTTCGGTCGACGCGCGCGCGTCGCTCGAGCGACGGCGACGACGGCGACGGTGCGAGCGACGACGGCGGCGATGGCGACGGCGACGGTGACGCTCGAGCGACGTCGGCGCGTCGCGACGCGCGCGGTCGAAGACGACGAGGGCGCGTCGCGCGACTACGTGAAGCCCGTGCAGGAAGAGAACGCGCTGCTGGAGAGCGAGACGTTCTCCACGGTGCTGAAGGCGGGATTCGCGGCTTTCTGCTTGGTGTGCGTGCTGCTGGTTTTTAAGCTCGCGGGACCGGTGGTGAACGAAATGGTGTCGACGTTCCCCGGGGCGTCGTCGCGATAGGTAGGGTTGCGTGTAATATAACGTTAAGCGCTTCGTATTAATTAAATTCATCGTCTGGCGAGTACCGTTCGACGACGCGTGCTACGTAGAACTCTAGTACCCGAGTCGAGCCTTGAGTTCTCTTCGCGCCGAGACGCGGCCGAAAACCTTCAGAACTTCGTCGATCAAGCACACCGGTGCGGCGCACAGAAGGACGAGCATCCATTCGTTGAAATCCAGCGGGACGATGGAGAAAATTTCCGCGAAGTACGGAACGTACATGATCAAGAAGTGCGAGCCAAAGGAGACAAGCATGGCGATGAGGAGGTACGGGTTGCGCCACGGCGGCATGGTCACCAACGATCCGTCCTCCGAAAGCGCGTTGAGCGCATTGAACATCTCGATCGCGACAAGAACAGTGAGCGAAAGCGTCGACGCTTTCACTTTGCCCGCCTCGAAGTAATCGCACGCGTTCTTACCGGTGTAAGAGTACGCGACGCCGCCGGCGGTGAATTTGCCTCCCTTGAAATTTTTCCAGCTCGCGCACTCGCCCCAGTTTGTCAGCTGCTTGAAAGTCACGGGCGTGTGACCGTCTTGGCTCAAGTCGATACCCATGAAACTTGTGCGCGTGAACCAAATCGCGAACGCGCCCACGGTAGCGACGCCGACGTAAAGACCGACGACGGCGTATCTGAACATGACCCAGTTGGATAAGAGATCTTCGTCCTTTCGTCTCGGCGGCTTCGTCATGATGTCTTTGTCCGGAGGATTGAAACCGAGCGCCGTGGCCGGAGGACCATCGGTGACGAGATTCACCCAAAGAAGCTGCACCGGCACCAAGCCCTCGGGCATGCCAAGCGCAGCGGTAAGGAAAATGCTCACCACTTCGCCGACATTGGAAGAAATCATGTATCGAATGAACGCCTTCATGTTGTTGTAGATGCTTCTACCCTCGGAGACGGCTTCGACGATGGTGCTGAAGTTGTCGTCGGCGAGAACCATGTCGGACGCTTCCTTCGCGACCTCAGTACCGGCGATACCCATGGCGATACCGATATCCGCGAGCTTCAACGCCGGCGCGTCGTTGACACCGTCGCCCGTCATGGCGACTACGTCGCCGCTATCGCGAAGGAGACGAACGATGTCTTGCTTGTGTTTGGGCTCAGTGCGACTGAACACGCGACCGCCTTCACCAAGAAGCGCTTTGAGTTGCTTAGATTTGGACATCGCAGCGAATTCACGACCGGTGAAGGATTTCCCCTTAACGTCCGCCGAAGACTTGAAGACGCCAATTTCGGTGCAAATCGCCTCCGCGGTAAGCTTGTTGTCGCCGGTGATGACGATAACGCGAATACCGGCAGTGTGACACGCCTTAATGGCTCCAGCGACTTCCGGTCTCGGGGGATCTCGCAAACCAGTCATGCCAACGAAGATTAAATCGGATTCGATGGACGCGTATGCGGACGGATCCTTGAGCACCTTGTGCGCCTTGTGCTTCTCTGATCCGTCGTACGAAGACAAATCACCAAGCGAAACCTTTTTCGCGAACGCAAGACATCGCAGCGCGTCGCGAGCCATCGTCGCTTGTTCGTTGAGGATGACATTTCGCATCGTTGCGGAAAGCGGCGCCGTCGCGCCGTCCGGCATCTGCACAAACGCGCAGCGTTCAAGCAACACTTCAGGCGCCCCCTTGACGAGGAGTTCGTTGGCGCTACCCCGCTTGCTATCGGTCTTTTCACTCGCGATGACGCTCATCGACTTGCGATCACGATCGAATTCTAAAGTTGCCCGGACGTCGTGTGCACTTTCAATCATGTCGCACACGATTTGTGCGTGTTGCTCGGGTTTGGAGGAGCGCTTCTTGGCGACGCCGCGCATGTCATCCAAACCAATCTTCTCGCACAAAACTTTGAGCGCACCTTCCGTCGGTTCACCGACGCACTTGTACGTATCGTTTTTGTACTCCAACTGAGCGCCGTTGCACAAAGCAGAAATCTTAGCGATGGCGCGCAAACTCGCGTCAAGCTTTTTCGGCGCGCCGACGACGCCACCCTCGGTGGGGTTGTACGTCGTCCCTTCGACGGTGTACGTCGTCAAGTGAGTCTCATCGCGCACGGTGATGAGCTTTACGGCAGACATTTGATTCGTGGTCAACGTACCCGTCTTGTCGCTGCAAATAACACTCGTGCAACCAAGAGTTTCCACGCTCGGCAACTTGCGAACGATGGCGTTCTTCTTCGCCATCTTTCTCGTACCGAGCGCCAAGCACGTCGTGATTACCGCCGGTAAGCCTTCGGGAATAGCCGCCACGGCGAGAGCGATGGCGATTTTGAAATAATACGTACACTTCCCGAGATCAAACGCCACGCTGGGGATGGTTGACCCAGCCTTGAACTCAAATTGAACAAAGTGCCTGTAGTTGATCAACCACACGAGAAGGCAAATGACGCCAATCATCATCGTCAAGCTCTCACCGAATCGATCGAGCTTTTGCTTCAGCGGCGTATCCTCCTCTTCCTCGCTCGCTTCTTTGATTTGCGACTGAATCTTCCCGATCTCGGTCGACATACCCGTCGAGTTCACCACGCACAGACAGCATCCGTTGGACACCGCCGTGCCGGCGAACAGCATGCACGTCTTCCCTTGCAACTCGATGTCTTCATCCTTCACGCTCTCCACGCGCTTATCCACCGCCACGGATTCCCCAGTCAACGACGCCTGCTCCACGCGCACCGTCGCCGTCTTCAATCGAATCATTCGACAATCCGCCGGCACTCGATCGCCCGTCTTCAGCTCCACCACGTCCCCCGGCACCAATTCCCGCGCCTCGAGCGAGCCGTTCCATCGACCGTCTCTCAGGCACTTCGCGTGTTCGCTCTGCATCTCCTTCAGCGCATCCAGCGCGCGCTCCGCGTTGCTCTCCTGCCACACCCCGACGATCGCGTTCAGCACCAAAATCAGCGCGATGACCGCCGGCTCCGCGTACGCCGCGAGTCCCTCCTCCGCGCCGCCCTCCGCGTACGCCAGCGCCAGCGACACCGCCGCCGCCGCCAGCAGCACCTTCACCAGCGCGTCATCGAACTGTTCCAGCACCAGTCTCCACAGCGCCTTCCCCGGCTCGCGCTCGAGCTCGTTGTGCCCGCCCGCGCGCGCGCGCCGATCGTCCACCGACGCCGACGCGATCCCGACGGTTTCGTCGCTGTCGTGATGCGCCAGCGTCCGCGCCGGCGCGTTCGACCACGCGGGGTAGACGGGCGCGGTCATCTCGATCGTCGACGTCGACGCCGACGACGACGACGCGCGTCGCGTTCCGTCGCGCGCCATCCATCGCGCCGCGCATCCGTCGTCGACATCCAGAACCTTCGACCGCGCGCGCGGCGACCGACCGCCCGACCGCGACGATTGACGTTTTGTGTCGCCGATTTTCGTCGACCACACGGTGCGACGCGAAGGCGCGACGACGACGACGACGACGACGACGACGGGATGGGGCGAAAGCGACGCGCGGGGACGGCGACGTACGTCGCGATGGCGGCGATGCGAGCGATGGCGACGCGGGCGACGGACGCGGGCGACGCGGAGGCGGTGAGGACGCTGCTGGCGAGCGCGAGGGACGACGAGGCGCTGGGACGCGCGCTGGCGATCGGGGACGTGTGCGCGATCGGGGACGGGACGGTGGCGTGCGATGAAAACGGGAGGGTGGTGAAGATACGGTTGCGCGGACGAGGGCTGCGAGGGAGGCTGCCGGCGCGCGTGCCGAGGATGGAGCGGTTGACGACGTTGGACGCGAGCGATAACGCGCTCGAGGGAACGATTTCCGAGGAGTTCTTGTTGGCGATGCCGAATCTCGTGGAGCTGCATTTGAATTTGAACACGCTCGAGGGACCGATTCCGAAGTCGATCGGGACTTTGACGTCGCTCGAAGTCCTGAATTTGGACGGCGGTTTCACAGAGAGACAGAGACGATTCGACGCGTCGGTACCCGTCGACAAGCGCGAAGTGTACGGATTTCCGGGGGTTTACTTTGGCAATCAACTTTCGGGGAGCGTTCCCGCAGAAATCGGTAATCTCGTCAAGCTCAGAGAGTTGAATTTGCACAGAAATATGCTCGGTTTGAAGACGGATCGCCTCGCTCTCCCGGCGAGTGTCGGGAATCTCGTCGAACTCGAATCCATGGACGTGTCCGGGAACCAACTCCACGGCGCCATTCCACAAGAGCTCGCCACACTTCCACGCCTTCGAACGTTAAATCTGGACGATAACTTCATCAGCGGGTTTTTACCGAGCGACTGGTCGTCCGCCCTGGCGCTCGAATCCTTGATCGTCGAAGGCAACTTTTTGAGCGGAACTTTACCTCGATTCCTACCGCGAAACTTGACGTTCCTCGACGTGCACGAAAATTTGCTTACGGGTTCGATCAACGAACTTTCTCGGCTAAAGCGGCTCGAGGGCGTGTTGCTCGATCGCTGCCGATTCACGGGTCCGGTGACTCTATCCAAGGCGTCTCTGCCGAATCTCAAAATGATTAGCCTGGCAAACAACGCTGGGCTTTGCGGTGCACTTCCAGACTTACCATTCGCCACGAAGGAGCAAAAGGAAGCCGAGTGCGACAAACCGTGGGAACTTTGTCAACTTTGGCCGGAAACAGCGGGCACGCTTCTCGGTTTGGGGTCATGTCAATGCGCTGCGCCAGGCGAAGGCTGTTCCATCTGGGAACTCAGCGGAAGGAAAGAAACGTGCTGCGAGGAAGGTACGTGTCTCAGCGTTCCTTTCGAGTTCGGTGCGAAGCAGTGTGTGCCATGTTCAGACGCGTATCAGAAATGTGGTGGGAAATCTTTCGACGGCCCAACTTGCTGCAAGCGCGGTCTAACGTGCACTCGAATTGACGACGACAGGTCCGAGTGCCTGCCCTGTAACGCGCAGTGGGAGCAGTGCGCCGGCGCACTTTACGACGGACCCAAGTGCTGTGCGCCTGGTAACTCTTGCGTGTACTTTGATGCGTATTACTCGCAGTGTCAACCTACGTCGGTGTTGTTATAAATCGAGGCGGCGTTCCCGAGGCGGCGCGACGAGCCCGAGGGGCAGGCACGTCGGTGTTGTTATGAATCGAATCGAGGCGGCGTTCCCGAGGCGGCGCGACGAGCCCGAGACGCGGGCGTTATATGGACGCCATTTCGAGACTCGCGCGCGAATAGTCGTGCATTTCAGACTCAACTTCAAACACAACTCTATGATTTCCAAAGTCTCAAGCGCTTTCTACTCGGTTTTTCTCATCTTACTGCTCGGCGCCTCTCGCGTCTCCGCCGTCGCGAGGCAGGAGGTGGACATCGTGTACGCCTCGGGAGAAGACAGAGACCCAATCACGCTCTACATCCCCGACGTCTCCGTGCCCGGCGAGAATAACGCGACAAATGTACCACGAGATGTTCCTCTCATCGTCCTTCTCCACGGGCGCTGCATGGATGGCGAATCCACAAACCGAATTTTGCGCTTCACCGAGCAGGTGGATTCTCGCGAGTTCATCCTCGCACTTCCCGAAGGGACGAGAAATCGATTCTGGTGCTCATCGTGCACTCGACTTGGTGGTATTTTGAACACTCGCTACGGATGTAGATCTTGGGCTGCAACACCCGCGTGCTGCGCAGCTGGACGCTTCTCGTTACGCCCGGGGGATCCGGAGACGTGGGAACCCGTCGACGACGTCGAACATCTCGCGCAAGTCATCCGAGCCGTGAAGTCTCAGTACAACGTCGCCGAGGACAAGGTTTACATCGTCGGTTGGGAGAACGGTGGGTTCATGGCGTATCGCATGGCTTGCGAGAAGCCCGATTTAATCTCGGGTATCGTATCTATCTCTGGTCTGACCTTCGCGGACGCGCAATCCAACTGCGCCGCGTTCACGGCGACGACAAAGACGCCAGTGAACGTCTTGGCCATCCATGGTGAACTCGACAACATTCCCGTCGATGGCGGTCGATTCGAAGGTAAACCTGTACCTTCCGTTGAACAAACGTTGGCTGGCTGGGCCGATCACAACGGGTGCGATGCGTCGGCGAAAGTCACGACTGCAGACGCGCTCGTCTCTCGCCAAAAGCTGCTCCCGAACAACCCAGATACTGATCTCGTGCACTTTGGCAACACGAGCCAGTGCGACGTCGGTGGTCGCACCGAGCTTCGACTTGTTTCGGGTTTGAACACCGAACTCGCGACCGCGCTGACCTTTACGGCAGATTTTGGCCCTTCTCTCATCGACTGGATGCTCGAAACGGATGGCGTGTCGAATAACGGCTTCGTCGACGATGATGATTTGGCTCCCGCACCTGGACCGAGCGTCGAGACATCCTCGGGCCCAAATGGTTTCACTCACTGTCCACCGGACGTTCTGCGTTGCCCTGATGGTGAAATGGTGACTCGACAAGTGCCGAACTGCGACTTTCAATGCTCGAGCGGCGCGCCGACGCTTTCGTATCTCGAATCAATTTGCACGGCGAACGATTGCTGCGGGACCTACGGACTGTGCTTATCAACTTCAAAGTGCGCCGATACGTCATGCCCGAATGATATTACGCTCGAAAACTACGATGCATATATGAGTGCTCGCGACAACGAACCGCGTTCGAGCGGCGCGCCCGCCGGCGTCGCCGCGGCGCTCGCCTTCGGGTCCTTGGTCGCGTTCGCGACGTTAATTTAAAGCGCTGTATTTACCACATGCGCCATGCGCTTGTCGGCTTGACTATCGTACGTTGAGTTTTAATATGCACCGAGAGCTTTTACTATAACATTTTGTATTTCTATCGCGGCTCGCTCGCCCTCTTTGGTGCGCGGACGTTTAAATGCTTGCTTTTACGCGCCGCCGCGGCGCGTACGCGTACTGACGGTCGAAGCCTTCAACGCCGAAATCATCGCGTTAGATGCATCAGTCTGCTGAATTCTTGCTGCCGTCGCGGGAGCACTTGGCGGAGCGTTGGACTTTTGCGCGCGCAAAGTCAATCCAACGGTCACCGAACTCGCCCCGTTATCTTCCTCGAGATCCATTCCCGTGGCTTGGTCCTCCACCGAATCAGATTTGTCAGGCGTGCTCGTCTTCGTATCGCTATCCGCGGCTTGAAGCATGAGTAACATCTCGGCCTCTTCTTCAAGGTTCTTCGCAGGCTTGTTCGAAGTCGACAATTTTGACATGCGCCCGGACAACGCGCTGTCGTCTCGCGGCGTCCCGCCTCTGCCTTGCACCGGACGCGTCGGGAGCGGAGGCAACTGCGCTCGTACAGACGCTGGGATCGGAACGTCTTTGCCAAAGTTCGTCACTGCGGCGTCGCCGCGGATCGCACGAGCCGCGGCGTCGTACGCCAAAGCCGCTTCTTCGGCAGAATCGAACGTACCCAACCAAAGCCTTGACCCGCGCGTGGGGTCTCTGATTTCGGCTGCGTACTTGCCCCACGGCCGTTGTCTAACCCCTCGGTACACACTCTTTTGCGGTTTACCGCTCGAGTTCAGCGGCATCGACGCGCTCATCGAAGCGCCGGGCATCGACGACACGGCTACGGCCGCAGCAGTCACCTCGTTGACCGCAGCTCGGGCGATCTCCATCTTCTTCGCCTTCGTCGCGCCCGACGGCGGCTTGTGCACGCCGCCCGACTTGACTGGAGGCGAGGACGAAAAGTGCGCCATCGCTCGCGGCGAGTCCTTCAAGTTCATCGGAGGACTAAACGCACTAAATCCACTATTAGGAGATCCGATGTGATGCTTACCCGGAAGCGAGGAAGACAATCCCGGAAATCCGATCCCGCGGTCCATGGGCGCCTTCGGCCGAACGACTTGCGGAATCGCCGTCGGCGACGACCCGTAAAACGACGGCGACGACCCGAGCGATCCCGGCGACGTTCCCGCCAAAAAGTTCGGTGACGTCCCTGCGATCATATTTCCACCTCGTCCGATCCCCGACGCCCCCGCCAACGCACCACCAACCCCTTGATAAAATCCCGGCGCGCTCCCCACCGCGAACCCCCGCGTCGGCGGGGTCGCGCTCAAATCGACCGGATTCGCAAACGCCGCGAACGCCGCCCCTTGCATCGCCCCGATCGCTCCCGCCGCCATCTCATCGTCGCCCATCATCGCGCTGTCGCCTCTCGACGCCGTCATCGTCCCTCTCGCGCGTCCCGCGTCTCGACTCCGGTGTCGCGGCGCCCAGTCGCCCGCGTCGTCCGTCTCCTCGACCCTCGCGCGCGCGCCTCACCGTCGCCCGAGCGCGCGTCTCACCGCGAGCGATCGCGAACGAGCCTTTATCTCGCGTTTCCCGCGCGCCGTCGCGCCCGTCGAACGCCGCGCGCGTCACCGCGCGCCCGCGCCCCGCGGTCGGATGGATAGGTCGCGACGCGATGCGTCCGATGCGACGCGATTACCGTCCGTATCGTCGTCGCGCGCGCTCGAGCGTCGCCCGAATCTCGCCTCGCGCGAGATCGCGTCGCGTCGCGTCGCTTCGCCGCGTCGCTTCGATCGCGCGTCGCGCGCCGCGTCGTCGCGCGCGTGGATGTGCCGCGCGTCGACGCGGCGGCGGCCGCCGGTCGTTTCAAACGACGACCGCGCGATCGCGACGGCGCGGGTGACCTCATATTGAAGCAACCCTGACGCCATGCCGTGTGTCCGAGTAGTGTTTTATGTGTGAGTTTATCTTCAGGCTGATGGGCGAATCTCGCGCGCGGTGCGAGCGAATCGACGATCGTGGGCGCGTAAGTTTTGCGTCGTGGCGTCGTCACTGGTGCGCGCGTAGGGGAGGCGCGCGCGAGGGCGCGGCGCGCGAGTTCGCCGCGCGCGATGGACGCGCTCGCGTCGAGCGACGCGCTGGTGCTCGCGAGCGCGACCGTGCTCTGCGCCTCGGTCGTCGGGTTGATCGCGGTGCGCGCGGCGTCGAACGCGACGGGGAAAGATGGGACGATGACGACGGCGTCGTGGTTCGGCGCGCTCGGTCGCGGGCGGGCGCCGGCGACGGCGAAAGAGACGTTCGACGACGCGGGGAAAGTGCGTCTGAGCGTGTTTTACGGTACGCAGACGGGGACGAGCGAGCGGTACGCGCGGGAGGTGGTGGCGCACGCGCGCGCGCGGTACGGCGCCGCCGTGGCGGCGCGCGCGGTGGATCTCGAAACCGTGGATTCCATGCACGCCGAGGACGCGCTCGTGGCGGAGACCGGGTGCTGTGTGTTTCTGCAATCGACGTACGGGGACGGGGAACCGACGGATACGAGCTCGGATTTCGTGTATTGGGCGCGGGACTGCGCGAGCGACGGGCGGATGCCGGATTTGTTGGAAAACGTAACGTTCAGCGTGTTCGGGCTCGGTAATCGTTGCTACGAACAGTTCAACGCGGCGGCGAAGATGGTTCACAAGGCTTTGGTGGATTTAGGCGCCCAACCGCTGCTGAAGCTTCACTTGGGAGACGACGACCAGTGCTTGGAGCAAGACTTTGAAAATTGGATCGAGGCGTTTTGGCCCGCGTTCGAGGCCAAGTTTGGTTTACATTCCGACGGCGGCGACGAGGAGTTGCCTCGTTACGACGTCATCGTTATGCGTGGTAGCGACGGCGAGCGCGCAGCGGCGAGTCAGGCGGCCAAATACGAAAAGGAGCACTCTAACACGCGCGTCGCGCCGACGGCGGCAAAGCCGTACCTCTCCTCCGTCAAAGTTGTGCGCGAACTCTTCAGTAAAGATGCCGATCGAAGTTGCGTTCACGTAGAGTTTGATATTTCAGGCTCAAGCGTGCAGTACAAGACGGGCGACCACTTGGGCGTGTTTGCGGAGAACGGTAAGGACGTCACGAAGCGCGTAGCCAAAGCGCTGAAGCTCGACGTCGACGAGGTCTTCCGTTTGGTGAAGCCGAGTGGTGCTCCCGCGTCGCTCGCCGAGCCGTTCGCGACGCCCATGACGGTCGGAGATGCGATTGCGCGGTACGCGGACGTTTTAACGCCCCCTCGAAAGCAAGCGCTCGCTGCGCTCGCCTCCGTCGCGTCGGGCAAGGACGCAGAAAAGCTCGCCTTTTTAGCCTCGCCGGCGGGCAAGGATGAATTCGCAAAGTACATAACGAAGCCCCACAGATCGCTTTTGGAGGTGATGGAGGACTACTCCAGCGCTGTTCCAGATATTGGATTATTCTTTGGCGCCGTTGCGCCTCGTTTAGCGGCTCGATTTTACAGCATCAGCTCAAGTCCGGCGGCTAACAAAAACGTCGTCACCGCCACCGTCGCCGTCGTCAAAGAGAAAGTCTTCACCGGTCGCATGCACGAAGGTGTCGCGAGTACATTCTTACAGCGCGCGGATGAAGGCCAAAAGATTCCGATTTTCGTGCGAACGAGCACTTTCCGACTGCCGACAAATCCAGAAGCGCCTGTTATCATGATTGGACCAGGCACCGGCTACGCCCCTTTCCGAGGTTTCTTGCAAGAGCGCACGGCGCTTCAAGCTTCTGGTGCCAAGTTAGGTCCGGCGATGCTGTTCTTTGGATGCCGTAACAAAGATCGCGATTTCATATACGAAGCAGAGATGCAGACCGCGTTGCGAGAGGGCGTGATTACCGACCTGGACGTGGCGTTTAGCCGCGATGGGCCGAAGAAGGTGTACGTGCAGGACAAGATTATCGAAAAGGCGTCGACGGTGTACCCAATCGTCAAAGGTACCGTGGGCAAAAACGAGGGCGCGGTGTTCATTTGCGGTGACGCGAAGAACATGGCAAAGGATGTGAACAAGGCGCTCCTGAGTGTGTTGATGCGCGAGGGCGACTACGCGGCGCACGAAGCGGAGGAGATTTTACGTCGCCTGAAGGCAGAGTTTAGATACCATCAGGACGTGTGGTAGCACACATGTTTGTAGCAACAATTGTTTGCACGTTCATCGCTCGCGATGTGGCATATCGTAGCCGCCGCGCTCGTTCGCCACGGGGACATCGAGAGCGCTCGCGATCGCTCGCCTGAAGTCTTCCATCATCTCCTCCCTAGTCGCATTTTCTGCTACTTTTGGTTTGATAAACTCCACGCGTGATCGATTCGACGGAATCTGTGCCAAAGAGATCAGTATGCCGAATAAGGTGTGCAGTCTCGACGACAACGGCCACGTAGGTGAAAATTCTCCGAGTCCCTGGAACGTGAGTGCGACACCCTGCATACGCTCAGCGGACACGATCTGAAAGCATCCCGGATGAATCCATGTTCGAAGACTCGTGCCATAATCAGCCGAACCTTCGGGGAATACGACGAGCGGCCGACGACGAGTGGAAGATTTAGGGCTGAGGAGGTCGCGTAATTCGTACACCGCAAACTTTCGCATGGATTCGTCGACGAAATACAAGTCCAAGGAGATCCCAAGTTCTCGCAGGAACGGCAGCTCGATAATGGACGCTCCACCGACGAAGATTGGCACTTGATTAAGCGCGAAGGACAACACCAGCGCGTCGATGATTCCACGGTGATTGCACACGAGTACATCAGCTCGCGGATCACGCTCGCCTTGGACGTCCAGTTTCGAGTATCCCAAGCAGAACAACGCCGCCTTTGCCGCAAAATGCGCGACACGAAGATGTGTGTCGTGAAACTTCATGAACCATGTGGGATACTCCGCATTAAGTCGTAGCTTGAGCCAATCATTCACGAATGCGACGCGAGAGTTGGTACCGGCCTCCTCGGCGGCGTGCTGAGTCGCTCGGGGGCCCAAGCGAACGTTGAGAAGAAAACACAGCAAAATGTGCGCCACGCTTTCCACCCAAAGGAAACCGAGCGTCGTCACGAGCGCGCACAGTCGCAGCGGAAGAAGGATGAACACGCGATAGCCTCTCCGCACGAAGTCGCTTCGAGGGTAAACGGCGGTGGGGGTCATTTTCTGACCACCCTCGGATGTTCAGAAATTTCCTCAAACTTGAAAAAAAAACTAACAGAACTGATTTCCGGTGCACGCCACCATGTTGGACACAAGTTTGCCCGGGAACGGCGTGTACTCTTGAAACAAACGTCATTTACAGTCTCAGCGTGCAGGTGGAGCTGATTCTACGCCCCCAGTCAGAGCGAATCTTCCTTTCTCCCGGGGAAACACTACGGCGTCTTCGGGCCAAGGCCAGCCACCGAATTGGGTTTGTCTATAGTCTGAAAAGGCTTGGCGAATTTCAGCTTCAGACGTCATTACGAAAGGCCCGTGCTGCGCCACAGGCTCGCCGATAGGCTTTCCTTGCAAGACGAGAATGATAACTTCGTCTTCACCAATATTCTTTACCTGAACTTCACGCGACGCATCCACGTCCAGCACGGCTTTACGATCGAGCGTTTGACCGCAAACTTCAATCGCGCTCCCTTCGCAAAAGTATAACGAACGATTCGTCGACTTGCCACCGCGCGCACGGGCGAGGGTAAACGCCGCGCCTGGTTCCATCTTCAACAAATATACTCCTACGTCGTTCTCCGGCTTTGCGGCCCACGAATTGGGCGTGGGCGCGAGCGCCTTGACGCCGTCGTACTCTCCGGTCCAAACCGTGATTTCCACGCCGTCTCGCTTTCGCACCGGTATGTCCTCGCTCCAGTGCATCACAAAAGCGGGCTCAACCATCTTATCCGCACTCGGCAGGTTCAACCAAATCTGAAACAACTGCAACGTGTTCGGCTTGTCGTCGTGTTTCAACGGGAACATCTCGCCGTGAACGATACCCGCGCCCGCCGTCATGTATTGCAAATCCCCATCCCCGTACCGCCCGGCGTTCCCGTGCGAGTCGCTGTGATCGATCGTTCCTTTCATCACCGCCGTTATCGTCTCGAATCCTCGATGCGGGTGCTGCGGGAAGCCGGGAATCTTGTCGCCGTGGTACATTCTGTACGGCTGTTTGGCGTCAAAGTCAGCGCCGTTCCCGCGCCTCGGCGCTTGCATTTTCGCGTCGCCGGCCGGGTAGAGATCTTTGTGGTAGACGCAGAACAGAAACGGATCGCGCGTCGCCATGGGCGCGGGAACCGATATCGCGTGGGCACTCTGAATCACCTCAGACATGGCGGCGCGCGCGGTCGCGCGACGCGCGAACGGACGCGCGTGCGACGCCGAACAGTCGCGCGAGAGTGCTGGAACGCGCGCGTGGGAGAGTAACGCGCGACGCATGCGCGCGAGCGCGAAGTGGGGAGGTTTGACTTTTTCGACGGCGGGTGCGACGGCGGTCTCGCGACGGCGTCGCGGTCTCGCGGCGACACCGCGTGGCTAAGAACTAAAACACCGGCCTAAAACGATGGCTTGGTCGGAGTGATTTCTAAATCTAAATCGAACACGCGCGCGAACGCGCTCAGGAAGGCGTCGCGAGCGTCGAGCATCAACGCGACGTCGTCGGCGTCGGCGCTCTCGCGAGGGACGAGCGGCGTGGCTTCGGACGCCGAACTCACCAGACCGACGTCCCCTCGCAAGAGCTGGGAGACGCTACCGACCGGTTTATCGCCTATGCCGCACGGGATGATGTTGGCGAAGTGCGAGAGGTCGGGACAGACGTTCAGGGCGACGCCGTGGTAGGACACCCATCGTCGCGCGCGCACGCCCACCGCCGCCACCTTGTGCCCGTCGCACCACGCCCCCGTCAACCCATCCACGCGTCCGCACTTGGCCGCGTCCAACCCTAACTCAATCATCGCCTCCAGCGCCACGGATTCCAGCGCGCGCATGTACCAGTGCAAATCAGCCTCGTGCGGCGCGCGCGCCAAGTTTAGAATCGGATACAGCACCAACTG
>Ga0257114_1001269_pt1 | contig 18299 bp, 9 predicted proteins | sample SI112_10mmetaG_FD_190149 | JGI IMG/M metagenome (GOLD analysis project Ga0257114, IMG submission 190149) | Marine microbial communities from Saanich Inlet, British Columbia, Canada - SI112_10m | ecosystem: Environmental > Aquatic > Marine > Inlet | place: Canada: British Columbia | collected...
CGCTCGACCGCTCGACCGACCGACCGCTCGACCGACCGACCGACCAGAACCGACGCGTCGTCACGAACGATCCGTCCCGAGACGCAGTCGCGCCATCGCGACGTCGCGCGGCATGTCGCGCGCCGTGCCGCTCGGGCGCCCCGTCGCCCCGCGCCGCGCGCGTCGCGCGACGTCGCGCACCGGAACGCGACGGTTGACGGTTGGCGCCAGAGCGAAAAAATCCTTCTTCAACGCCGAGACCAACTCGTGGGAAAGCGCGGCCGAACACGAGGCGCACGCGCATTTCACGTCGCAGTCCACGGAAATCTTAATATTCCCCGACGCCGTCATGCCGTGTCGAAGCATGCTGGATGCGAATTATCGGTGCGCGAAGGCGCACTGCGACAAGGCGCACCACACGACGTCTCTGGTGAAATTCATACGAACGCTGGACAAGGCGACGTCGACGCTGGACGTGGTGTGCTTTACGATTACGTGCGATGATATTAAGCGAGCGATTCAACGCGCGGCGAAACGTGGGATTAGGGTGCGAATCGTCACGGACGCGAACAACGTGGACTCGCTCGGTTCGGATATTCGAGAGCTCAGCGAGGCGCGGAAAATAGACGTACGATGCGACGCGCACTCGAACGATCCGAATAAGCGCGGGATGATGCATCATAAATTTGCCATCATCGACGGTGAGACGAACGATCCCGTGGTCATCACGGGTTCGTTTAATTGGACGCGGGCGGGCGTGCTGGACAATCACGACAACGTGTTGATAGCTCGCAACCAACCCGATGTGGCGGCGCCGTACATCAAGCACATGGAGGCGCTGTGGAAAGAGTACGCCGCGTTTCAGATTCACGGCGCAGAGGGCTGAGCGTCGCCGCCCGATGTAATTTAACCGCCACGCGTTGTCGCCTCCGCCTCCGCCGCCGTCCCGACGCCAGACGCTTCGGCGCCGGCGTCACACTCGCGCGCGCACGTTCCCTCGCGCGCGCGCGCATCGCCGCTCGAATGACGTCATTACAGACTCAAATCGAAGCGCACGCCTTTCGCGCCCTGTTGGCGCACATGCGCGCGCGAAACGACGTGCAAAATATCGACCTCATGAATCTCGCTGGTTTTTGCCGAAACTGCTGCGCCAAGTGGACGCTCCTCGGCGCGCGAACGGTGGGGTATCCCATGACGTACGACGAAGCGTGTGAATACGTGTACGGCGAACCGTACGGGGATTGGAAAAAGAAGCATCAGGGAAAGGCGAGCGCGGAACAGTTGGCGGCGTTTGAGTCGGGACGGCGGTTGCACGCGAAGCACGACGCGTTGGAGGCGCTCGAGGCGACGCCGCGCGACGCGGTGGGCGCCACGCGCGCGCCGTTCGTGAGTGTGAGCGGTGCGTTGAGCGAGGTTTGCTGCACGCCCGCGGAAGAGCTGTCGAGTGGCGGCGGAGACGCCGTCGCGGCGGCGTGCGCGCTTCGGGACGGCGCAGCGGCGCGAAGCGTGCGCGTGGGCGTGTTGACGTGTTCGGACCGCGCCGCCGCGGGGACGTACGCGGACGAGAGCGGGCCGTTAGTTGAACGCGCGGTGTGTGAGTACGCCGCCGCGTCTGGGGCGTTGGTCATCGCGGAGACATCGCGCGTCGTCGTCGCCGACGACGTCGACGACATCGAAGCCGCGCTTCGAGACTTGACGTCTCGATGCGACCTCGTGCTCACCACCGGTGGTACCGGGTGCGCGCCGCGCGACGTCACCCCCGAAGCAACCGCGCGCGTGCTCGCGCGCGAGATCCCGGGCATTCCAGAAGCCATTCGCGCGGTGACTTCGATCGCCGAGCCGCGCGCGGCGCTCTCTCGCGCCGTCGCCGGCGTCGCCGTCGCCGGCGCGCTCGTCGTCAACCTCCCGGGCGCCCCGCACGCGGCCAAGCAGTGTTTGGGCGTGTGTTTACCCTTATTTCCTCGCGTTCTAGACACCTTAGCCGAGCGTCGTTAGCTTGTAATCCATCGCGCGTTCCGCGGCTTCGGCGCGCCGTCGAAGGCGAACACTAAAACTGACCCTCGCCAGAGGACGACGCGATGTGGTCCCGCGCGGCGCGCGCCGCCTCGCTCGCCCGCGAGTCCGCGAACGCGCGACGCGCGGCGAGCGAGCGCAGCAATCTCGTCGCCAGCACCTCGGACGGCGACGATCGCTCGGTCGCGTCGGCGCACGACCGTCGCGATCGACCCGAAGACGATGGTGTTGGCGGACGTTTCGGCGCCGTAGTCGACGCCGTCGCGGCGCCGCGGCGCGAAAACGACGATGAACGACGTAGAAACGTGATGCATTTGATTCCAGGCGCGCTCGCGCTCGTGGCGTGCGCGATGGTGCTGTACGCGGGGTCGTATTTCGTTGAACACCCAATTTGGAAGTTTGAGCACGTGAGCCGATGGGCGGCGCGACGCGCGGCGAGCGTCGGCGCGGCGGGACCGATGCGGTGTAGCAAAGATCCGGCGCTGACGGGCGAACAGACGTGTCTGCCGTCGTTCGCGGTGATCGGGAGCCACGTGGGAGGGATGCGGCGACTGAAGCGATTGATGTCGCAGCACGACATGTTGACGACTGGGCAAAAGACGATGCATTTTTTTAATCCAGTGTACGGCGCCACGCAAGGGGTGCAGATGTGCGAACCGCCGGAGTTATTGCTGAAGGCGTATTTTAGCGCGGTGCAAGCCGGACACGGGGAGACGTGGAGCCCGTATGATCCGAGCGAGACGATGAAAGCGAAGCGAGACGGCGAGGCGTTTGAACGCGAGCTCGGGGACGTCGTCACCGGGGACTGGAGTGATACGTATTTCAATTGCGCGTGCTGTGCGTCGACAATGAAGCGATTGATGCCAAATTTGCGGCCAATCGTAGTGCTGCGAGACCCGGTGGGACGGGCGATGGCGCGATACGTGGAGGAGAATCACCCTCACGGGACGCCCGTGGAGGCGTCGGGATTGAGCGCGTGCGCGTTGAAGGAAAACGGCTACACTTGGGGAGCGACGGCGAAGAAGACGAAAGAGTACTTGGAGCAATGCGTGAAAGAGGCAGACGGCGCCGATAGTGGTACTCTCACTCGAGAGTGCTTGGACTTTCATTCGGTTTTGGGCTGGAGCATGTACGCCGAGTATTTGGAAGTGTGGTTGAAGGAGTTCCCGAATTTGCTCGTAATTTACACTGACGACATCGAGGAAAACCCCACGGAAGTCGCCAAAGAGGTGGAAACGTATCTCGGCTTACCCCCGAGCCTGACCCCGTACGAAATCGCGGGCCTGGGAGCACTGGAAGATACCGACCTAGCGTCCATCGCGTTTGATTTGCAACCGCAGTTGGCAAAGACTAGCGAAGACAAGGAAGCCACCGAGGAGTTGTTGGCGTTCTTCGAGCCGCATGTGAAGCGTTTGGACGTGATGGCGCAGAAGGGTAAGATCCCGCCCCTGCCGTACAAGTGGAAGCGTCGCTACAACATCCCGGTGCGCCACAGCGTCAAGTCGCGTAAATTGCTCGCCGACGATGAATCAGCCGCCTTCGACGGGAACGACATCGATGGGTTGATTTCGAGCTTGACGCAAGTGGACGACAGACTTGATGATGTTAAGCAAGAGCACACGGATGAGACGGGCGTCGAAGGCGGAGTCGACATCGAAGAGGTTTTGGGAGTCATGGGCCAGACGGAGACGAAAAGCACTGCCTCTGGACAGTACGAGGACGGCGACGCCAACCTCATGTCTGAGTATGATGATGATAGCGGCAAGGAATCGTCGTCCTCAAACTCGACGGCGGCGATTGGAAGTGGGAATTCCACTTCTACCAGCGATGTAGACGTCATCAATTCCAAATCTAAGCTTCTTCAGGAACGCGCGGAGAAGTCGGAGAAACACCACAAGCCGAGCTGGAAGGCGAGTTCCGTGCGAGGAAGATTTTACTCGGATTTGTATGTGCCGATGGACGACACCGTTCGGGACGAACTCAAAGGCCAATTGTTCGTGCCGATTGCCGTTCCCTATCTCTTTCAATTCGCCAACGAGTTCAAACACAACAAGGCGTGGATGGACATCGTTGGCATCAAGAAGGAGGAGCAGGAGCGCGTGTACAGTGAACTCTGGCGCGATGATTGCACGCACAGTCAGCAATGGTCAGCTCGATCGGGGTGCTGCGGGCTCAGCTGTTGTTTGATCGGCGGGCACAGAAAGGACACTGTAGGACTAAGAGGATAGACAGTATTGACAATCGCTAAAACGTAGAACACAAATTATTACGCGGACGCGTGAATGATGTCCCGCTCGAAACTAGGCGTCAGCTTTTCACAATCCTCGATGATACGCTTCTTGTCCAGTTTTTTTAGGTTCGGCGTCGCGGCGTATTCACGCAAACGCCCGGTGCGAACGTTTGGCTCGAATTCCAAACTCTCGTGCGCGGCGCGAATACTCGTCTTGTTCGCCAGGTACTCCTCCTTCGTGAGCGCATGTTTCTCGAAAAATTCCCGATCCTTCGCGATATCGACGCCGCCTAAGCAAGCCGCTTGAATTGGATCATCCATTTGCCGGATGCGCAACATGTACGACTCCGAGACCAGCGGCCGTAATTCGCGCTCAAAGCGTTCCATAAAGTTTGGAAACTTTGAGCACCCCCCAGTGACAATGACGTCGAGGTAGGCGAGCGCTCGCATGGCTTCGTTAGACAAATCCTCGTTTTCCACTGCCTGTGTCACTAACTCCGCTACCCCACACTGCCGTCCGCCGATATCGCTCGGATGAAATAGCACCTCCGGCACCATGAAGCGCTCGTTGACGAGCGTCAAGAATTGGTGCTCTGGTTCATCCTTTTTGGGAATTTTAACTTTCTTTTCCTTCGGCACCTTCTTCTTCGGTCGTTTCTTTGTCCTCCCTGAAGCACCGAAATCGTCATCATCTTCGTCAGATTCCGATAATTCTTCGTCGTCGTCTGAACCATCCTTCTTGTCCACGTTTGCGCTGTCCTCGCGCACGAACCCTCGCAAGACGTGTATTCCGTCTGGCAATACGTACTCGCGCTTCACCGTTCCACCTCGCTTCGCCTTGCACTTCTCCAATTCCGCCAAAGCATCGTCGGCGACGTAGCACATCTTTTCCTTCACGTCCTCGATCACCGCGCTTTCGTCCATCATGTTCCATTGTCGAAAGCTAACGAGTTCTTTTAAATAATTCGTCAACGCCTTTCCCCCGAGGTTCAACCGCTTGATCCCGCGCGGCACCTCGGTCCCATCCACAAACGCCGTCGCGTGCGCGAAAGAAAACCCACAATCCAAAACCACCCCAGATCGCGCGACGACGCACAAATCCTTCGCGTCTCGTTTCTTCGCGTCCACGAAATCGGCGAATCGTTTCGTCAGTTTCGCCGGCGTCGTCACCAACGCCCGCCGAAACCCAAAATATTCAAACACCATCTCATCCAGCGCCTCTCGCGTGCGCGGCAGCGCGAACGGCGGTTCGGTGATGATCAAATCGCACCGCGTCGGATCCACGCCGAGCGTTCGCCGCAGCGCGTCGTCTAATATCTCCCGCTGTTGCTCCCAGTGCACGACGTACCCGCGGTCGCACGGCCGTCGCAGCGCCAATCCGTTCACGTCCACCACCCCATCGATCTCCTCGCCCCGCAGCGTCACGAACCCGGCGCCATCGCTCGCCTTGACGCGCGCGCTCGCGTTCGGCGCGCTTCGCGTCGCCGTCGCGCCGTCCTCGGCGACGCACAGTTTCAGGCTCGACCCTCCGAGGTCGACGACCACCGTGACGTCCCCGCGCAGGCTCGACGCCGCCGGTCGATCCGCCGCGGTCGAGGGCGCGCGCGCGCCGTCGCGCGCGCCGCGCTTCGGCGCCATCGCGCCGTCGTTCGCGCGCGTCGCCGTCTGTGGATTCGCGTTCGGATTCCAATCTCGTCACTCCGTCGCGCGCGCCGCGCCATGTCGCGCGCGGACGACGCGTCGACGAGCGCGCGCGATCTGTACGCCGCGCTCGGCGTCGCGCGCGACGCCGAGGCCGACGAGATCAAGCGCGCGTACCGAAAGCTCGCGGCGGCGTTGCATCCAGATAAACAGCCGCGACGACGCCGCGACCGCGACGACGACGACGACGACGACGACGACGACGCGGGCGCGACGGAGGCGGCGCAACGCGCGTTCGCGGCGCTGAGCGAGGCGTACGAGGTGCTGAGCGATGCGGACGCGCGACGGACGTACGACGCGTACGGGATGGATGGCGTGCGGGCGGGACGCGAGCTCGGCGCGAGAGGGAAAACGACGGAGGAGATGCGAATCGAATACGAGCGACGGCGCGCGAAAGAGACGAAGGAAGCGGCGGAGGCGCGGTTGAATCACAGCGGGACGTACGTGTTCGGGTTCAGTGCGGCGCATTTGATGGAGGAGAGCATAGCGCGTCGGCGAGCGGCGTTTACGAATAATCCCGGGTTGGATTTGACGAGCGTGTCGCTGCAGAATTCGATGGAGATACCGCTGAGCGAGGAGGATGCGGTGTACACGGTGACGCAGGGAACGACGCGAGGGGGACGTGGGGCGGGGAATTTTATATTAGGGTGGCGACGAGCGTTTTCGCCGTTGACGTCGCTCGACGTGAGTGCGCAGACGGGGCAGACGAGCGCGGTGACGGCGACGGTGACGAGGCAGCTCACGACGCACACCACGGGGGCGGTGTCACATAATTATATCGCGCAGCAAGGGTTCGGGTTGCAGCTCATGCTTCAGCGCCAGCTGTTTGCGCAAACGAGGGGGCATTTGACGTGGAACGTCGGACCGGTGTCGTCGATGTCCACCGGGGCGACGCACGCGTTCGGTAAGAATGCCGTCAAGTGCGATTTTAGCGTTGGGTTAGCGGCGAGTGGATTGAATGGGCATTTCATTCGACAAATGGACGAAAACAGGGTGTACAGGGTGGGTTGGAAATTAGGCACCGCGGGCGCCGAGCTCGACGTCGGCGCGACGAAGCAAGTGGACGAGGACACCGCGCTCGGCGCTAGTATCGTCGTCAGCTTGCGAGGGCTTTCGCTTCGATTTAGAGTGAACAGACAAGGACAGCGATTCGTGGTGCCAATATTATTAACGCCGATGGTGACATGGCGCAAGTCGCTGTTGGCGTTTACGCTGCCGCCCATCGCCATCGCGCTGTTGCGCCACTTCGTGGCGCGACCGATCATGAATCGATACATCCGCAAGCGTCAGCTCGCGGCTAGGGAGAAGAACAAACGGACCATTCTCGTGGCGATGCGTGAAGCGCACTCTGCGACGAAAATGATCGCCGAGACGGCTGATAAAAAGGCGCGCGCCGCGCGAGAGCGCGGCGGTCTTGTCATCGAAAGCGCCGTCTTCGGCGCGTTCGATCCGCGACGAAACACCGTTAAAGACGCACCAATCATTCCGAACTTCCGGACGTGGTCGCCCTCGTCGCAGTCGCCGAACGCGAATTCAACGGAAGAAGGCAGCCCAGACGCCCCGAAGCCTGCGGCGTCGCCGCCGCCGTACGTCGACGTCACGCGCGCGCTTCAATTCATGGTCGACAACGACACCCTCGATCTGTACGAAAACGTTGCCATGTGCGATCTCCTCGGATTCTGCGATCCGTGTCCCGGCGAGGACAAGCATTTGCGCGTGCGTTATCGCTATCGTCGCGCCCTCCACGAGGTCACCGTCAAGGCGGACGCGATGGTGTCGCTCCCGAGCGCCGATCACCGCCTTCCCGAAAAGCTTCAAACCATCGATCAGAGAGTGTGATTTCATTCAAAAAAGATCGTCACGATGCACCAGCCGCGCGCTCGTCCTTTCGACGCGCGTCTCGCCCTCGCATCCATCGCGGCTCGTCGCTCGTCGCGTCGCGCGTCCAACAGTTTCCCGAGCTCGACCGGCGGCGGCGGCGGCGCTTCACTCGGCGCCTCGTCCCGCCCGCGTCCGCGCCCGCGCCGCGCGCGATGGCGAAAGATAAAAACACAAAGGCGCGCGCGAAAACGACGAAGCGTCTGTCCGCGAGCGCGCGCGTCGATGCGGAAATCGCGGAAATCGAAGCCGTCATCGCCGACACCAAGCCCGCGAGCGGTGACAACCCGCTCGCCGTCGCGCCGCGTAAGAGCTCCGACGGCGACGCGGGGACGTCGCTGATGGGAATGCGGAAGTTTGCGCACCTGCCGATCAGCCAGGCGACGAAGGCGGCGCTGCGGGAGTGTAAATTTAAGGAGATGACGGCTATACAGCGAGCGACGCTGCCGCACGCGCTGTGCGGACGAGACGTCCTCGGTGCGGCGAAAACGGGAAGTGGGAAGACGCTGGCGTACGTCGTGCCTTTGATCGAATCGCTGTGGCGGAAGAAGTGGGGACGGCAGGATGGCGTCGGGGCGTTGGTGATATCGCCGACGCGAGAGTTGGCCATTCAGATTTTTCAATGCCTCACGAAGGTGGGCGCGAGGCACACGATGTCGGCTGGGCTGTTGATCGGGGGAAAGGACGTGCAGGAAGAAGCGAATAGGGTGAATAAGATGAATATTTTAGTGTGCACGCCCGGAAGGTTGTTGCAGCACATGGATGAGACGCCGATGTTCGACTGCGTGACGCTGCAAATGTTGGTACTCGATGAGGCGGATCGAATGTTGGATTTAGGATTCACGAAGACGCTCAACGCCATCATCGACAACTTGCCAAAGAATCGTCAAACGCTGCTGTTCAGTGCGACGCAGACGAAGAGCGTAAAGGATTTGGCGCGACTTGGGTTGAAGGATCCCGAATACTTATCAGTGCATGCGGAGAGCGTACATTCGACACCGCCCAAGCTGCAACAAATGGTCACCACATGCGCGCTTGAGAAGAAAATTGAAGTGCTGTGGTCATTCATAAAGACTCACTTGAACGCGAAGACGCTCGTGTTTTTCTCGAGCTGTAAGCAGGTGAAGTTTGTGTACGAAATTTTCAAGCGCATGCGACCCGGGGTGCCGCTGCAGTGCATTCACGGACGATTGAAACAGGCGCGACGCCAGGGCGTGTTTTACAACTTCTGCAACGCCAAGGAAACAGTTTTGTTCGCGACAGACGTCGCAAGTCGTGGTTTAGATTTCCCATCCGTCGATTGGGTCGTTCAAGCGGATTGTCCAGAGGACGTCGCGACGTACATTCATCGCGTCGGACGAACGGCAAGGTACACGGCCGCTGGTAAAGGTCTATTGATGCTCACCCCGGGCGAATCTCACTTCATGAAAGAGCTCGAGGTGGCAAAAGTTCCTCTGAAGCCGATCAAACTCAACCCCAAAAAGCAGTCCTCGCGCATTCAAAGCTCGATGCAGGGATTACTTTCTAAGGACAGTGATTTAAAATACTTGTCGCAACGCGCAGTGATTTGCTATCTGAGATCGGTGTATCTCCAAAAGAACAAGAAGGTCTTCGACATCAAGTCTATCGATATGGATGCCTACGCATTCTCCATGGGATTACCGAACGCACCGCGCTTGAGATTCTTACAACAAGGAAAATCAGCCGGCGCGCGCGACGAGAGCGATTCCGACGACGACGACGAAGCGGAAGACGACGCCAGTGATCGAGAGGAGGATGAGGCGAGCGATGATGCTGGCGACGATGATGACGACGAGGACGACGACACTGATGAAAGTACAAGTGAAGAAACCGTTCCGCTCCCGAAGGAGGGTGTCATTCAACGCAAGGGTGGTGGTAGATTTGGTCTAGTCGTCGAAAAAGGCGAGGACGACGACGACGATTTTATGAATGTCAAACGCACAAATCACAAGCTCGTGGGTAGTGATTCCGAGTCCGACGACGCAGAAAAGTATAACGCCGACAAAAAGGCGGCAGAAATCGCGCGAAAGCGCGCGCTCAAGGGCAAGCTGAAAATCAAGGAGAGTGGTCACGGCGCGAACAAACGCGTCGTCTTCGACGAGGACGGGACGTCCATGGCGCCACTCCAGGCGCTCGGGGTAAAGAGTGGCATAGAAGAAGTGAGCGCACCAGGTGAAAGTCTGCGAGCGGCCGTCGAGGCGCGTTACGCAGAAGTCGCGGCCGAGCGCAAGGATGCCGACCGAGTGGACAAAGGGCGTGAAAAGGCGCGCCTTCGCGAGGGCCGCCAGCGCAAAAAGCAAAAGCTTCGCAACGCTGAAGACGAGGGCGGCGCCGATGTCACGTTAGGCGGTTCGGACTCAGAAGATAGTTTAGGTGACTTTAGCGAATCGGATGACGATCGCGACGTTCCGCGCAAGAAGAATGTTATCGACCCCGCCGTCGCAGGAATGATGACCGCAGACGAAAAGTTAGAATCACTCGAGGAGCGCGCGTTGCGCCTACTCGAAAGTTAGAATGTGATGATAAAAAATCTTTCATAGTAAGTCGTGGTAATCTGTTACATGCGTCTACTCTTGCTATGAGCTTTGTGCCCACAATTAGGGGTACATGTGCGTATTGTAGTGTGGCTCCGGTAAGGAGTGTTCCAGGCCCGTGAGCATCACAGAACTCGGCATGTTTTGCATGAGATCCGCCTTGATTGCGTCCGCCTTTTGCTGGAAGATTCTCTTGGAGGCTTCATCGATCTCCTTCCAGGCCGTAGACAGTTTTTGAGAGATTTCGTCGTGCTTCAAATGCGGTCGCTCCTGTCTGATTCTGGCGCGCAACTCTTCGGCAAAGATGAGGTACGCGGTGGGAGCGCGCTTGGGCTTGCCCGGCACGCTCTTGCCTTTGTTCCGCTTGGATGGCCCGTACACCGGCGGGCGGTATTCTGCTTTCAACTGCTTGTATCGCTCGAGCTCTTTCGCCGCCGCTGCCTTGCATTCGGCGAGCTCCTGCGGGGAGATGTTTTTCCACAACGCAGCCAACTCCGTGGTGACTTGCTGCATCTCAGCGCGCGTAAACTTGGCCTCTGGTTCCGGATGAATCTTCCGCATCACCGCCGCGCGATGCTTACCACAGAAGATCAAATACGCCGTTTTGGCGCGCACGGGCTTTTCACCCTGCGCCTCCACGACGACCGTTCCCTTCGGTTTGCTCTTCAACCGATGCAACTTCTTCAGCAACGCCGGCGAAAACGCAGCCTTCTGCATCTCATACTCCGCCTTCGCCGCGGCCGCCTTCGCCTGCACCTCCTTCTTCTCCTTCTCCGAAATGTTATTCCACATCTCCGCCAACCGCGTCGTCACTAACTGCATTTCGTCTCGCGAAAACTTCCGCGCGCCGTCGTCTCCGTGCACCTCCCGCATCACTCGCTCGCGATGCTTGCTGCAAAAGATCAAATACGCCGTCATGGCCCGTTTCGGCGGCTCCGGCGAGCTCTCATCCGTCAACCGCAACGCATTCTATCGCGCGTTCGCCGCGTTTTCGTCAGTCTCGCGCCCGCGATCGCCCCCTCCCGCGTCCAATTCGACGCGCGGTTTAAAAAGCCGTTGGCGTTGGCGCCCGAAATCGAAATCACCCGTTCGCGTCGTCGTCGTCGTCGCACCTTCGAGTCCACCATCTCGCGCGCGACCGAGCGCCTGCGTCGCGTCCGCGTCGCGTCCGCGTCGCCGTCAGTCCTCTCGTCGTCACCGCGTCGCGTGCGTTCGTTCGCGTCGCCTTCGTTCGTTCGCGTCCGCGTCGATCGTTCGTTCGCGCGTCGCGCTCGATCGCGCGTCCGAGCGCGGCCGGCGCGCGCGAACGAGCGATCGACGCGCGATCGATCGCGCGCGCACCTCGTCGAGCGTTCGCGGCGTCGCGCGGGCGTCGCGCGCGGTCGAGTGTGTCGCGAGTGCGATTAGGGTTCGTGACTCGTGTGGCTGTGGGTTCTATGCGCAAACAGTGCGACGATGACGATGGCGCGCGACGGGACCGCGCGCCGACCCGTCGCGCGACCGCGCACGCGCGCGCGCGCGCGCCGGACGCGCTCCGGACGCGCGAGCGAACCCTCGATCCATCGCGGCGACGCGCGGCGACGCGCGCCGCGCCGAGACGACGCCGCGACGATGACGATGACGATCGCGACGCATCGCGCGACGACGCCGACGACGCGCGCGCGCGCGACGCGGCGCGCGACGCGACCGCGCGGACGAACGACGAGACGCGCGTCGTCGTCGTCGGAGACGAAGACGGCGGCGACGGCGGCGACGACGACGCGACGCGAGGAGGACGACGACGCGGGCGTCGAGTGCGTGGCGTCGACGATGGGCGCGGAGTGCGTGATCCCGGAACCGACGCGCGAGGCGCGCGGGGTGGAGTGCGTGGGGGTCGGGATGGAGGCGTCGTGCGACGCGGAGGCGCTCGCGGACGAGGCGGGGGCGAGCGCGGGGGCGAGCGCGGGGGCGAGCGCGGCGGCGAGCGCGAGCGGCGGCGCGGCGGCGAATTTGGCGCTCGTGTCGCCGTTTTTTCTGTGGGGGACGTCGATGGTGGCGATGAAAGGGGTTTTGCCGGTGACGTCGCCGATGTTCGTCGCGTCGGTGCGATTGATTCCGTCGGGGTTGATTTTAGTGGCGTGGGCGCTGAGTAAGGGTCGACCGATGCCGAAGACGGCGACGGCGTGGGGCGCCGTCGCGGCGTTCGCCGTCGTCGACGCCGCCATGTTTCAAGGGTTTCTCGCGGAAGGATTGCAGCGCACGTCGGCGGGGTTAGGTTCGGTGATCATCGATTCGCAACCGCTCACGGTGGCGATTTTGGCGTCGATTTTCTTCGGCGAGACGCTCGGCGTCGAGGGCGTCGCGGGATTGGCGCTCGGCGTTCTCGGTCTGTTATTGCTCGAACTTCCGGAAGATGCGTTGAAATCCGTTGTGAACAGCGACGGCGCCGACGCGCTCAGCGCGTTGCGCCTCGAAGGATCGTTGTGGGACAGCGGCGAGTGGTGGATGTTGCTCGCGGCGCAGTCCATGGCCGTCGGCACAGTCATGGTGCGATGGGTGTGCAAGTACGTCGACCCGGTGATGGCGACCGGGTGGCACATGGCGCTCGGCGGCGTGCCTTTGCTCGCGTACTCTCTCGCCACGGAACCGGAACTTTATTCGCATTTGTCTCTGAGCGGCGCCGACGTCGCGTCGCTGTTGTACGCGTCGGTCTTCGGCGGCGCCGTCGCCTACGGCGCCTTCTTCTACTTTGCCACCAAGGGGTCACTCACGAAACTCAGCTCGCTCACGTTCCTCACTCCGATGTTCGCCGCCGCGCTCGGGTATCTCACCCTGGACGAGACGCTCAGCGCCACCCAACTCGGCGGCGCGGCGGTGACGCTCGTCGGAATTTATTTCGTCAACACGCGCGCTAAAGAGGCCAGCGCAGAGTGATTTCACCGATTGTTTTCATCATCGTTTCGAATCGCGCGAGTTCGCTCCGCGGCGTTGTAATTTATCGCCTGCATTGGTTTCTTCTTCTTCTTCGCGCCGTCGTCGCCTCGCGGTAACTGTCTCGGCGCGGAGCTTCCGCAGATGCAGACGCGACGCGCCTTCGCGCCTCGCGCGCGCCCGGCGCGCGCACCGAGTCAAACGCGCGCGTCTCCGCGCGCGCGTTCGCGACCGCGCGCGTCGATCGCTTCGCGCGCGTCGATCGAGTTTCACTTTGCAATCACCGCGCAGCTCGACTACGGCGATTCCCTCGCGCTCGTCGGCGACGCCGACGCCCTCGGCGCGTGGAACGTCGACCGAGCGTTGGAGTTACAGTGGACGGACGGTGACGCGTGGTGCGCGCGCGCGGACGTGGACGTCGGTGTCGATGGGGTGGCGTTTAAGTGCGTGCGCCGACGCGCGAGCGGCGACGTCGAGTGGGAGGGCGGAGAAAATAAGACGGTGCGCGTGGAGGACGTGCGCGACGCGAAAAAATGCGTCGTTCGTGGAGTGTACGGAGACGGAGCGTGCGCGGTGACGCGCGATGGTGGAGGAGGTGGAGGAGGAGGCGAGACGCGCGAGGACGCTCGAGCGGAGGCTCGCGACGACGACGGCGGCGGCGGCGAGCCGCCGTCGGTCTCGACGAGCGCGAAGGGATGGAGCGGCGGTGAGGTACGGATGATGCAGTCGAACGAGCACACGAGCGATCGGCCGGCGACGATGCGTTGGGATGTGGGCAATTTGGAAGAAGCGAGCGCGGCGCGAGCCGTCGTGCTCGCGGACGAAAGCGGCGGGTCGTGGTTCGAGAAGCTCGCGGCCGTGGCGAATCAAATCGGTATCGGGAAAGAGATCACGCGCGATAAGTTGGCTGTGAGCGCGACGTATTTGCGTTGGATAAGCACCGGGACGATCAAGTGCGTGGAGAGTGGAGGTCATCGTCGTCCAAACGGACCGGCGATGGTGGGTCGGGGGATATTTATAAGTATGGAGCAGGTGCAGGGCGCGATGTATCGTCACGGAACGGATTTGGGCGAAGTCGAGCGCGTTGTTATGCGTCAAGTCCACCCTTGGCTACCTTCGTTCAACGAAGAGTTCACGAACGCCGTGCCGCTGACGCGAATTCGGGACATTGCGCACAGAAACGACATTCCGGAGGATTTGAAGAAAACCATCAAACACACGATTCAAAACAAGCTGCATCGGAACGCTGGGCCAGAGGATTTGATCGCAACCGAAGTTGTGTTAGAACGAATCACCGCGCGTGAGGGCGAGTACTCTGAAGACTTCGTTCGCGAGTTTCGCGAGTTCCACAGAGAACTCAAACGTTTCTTCAACGCCACCGGCGTGTTTGAGCGTCTCGATAGCCTTAGGGGGACTTTAGACGAGGAAACGGAACCGCTCATCGGCGAACTTGGCGAACTGCAACACTCGCTCAACAATCTCAACGACGGCTGGCTCAATCATGAAGGTGCAACGCTGCGTCACACGCTAGACGTCTGCACACGGCTACGATCGTACTTTTGCGCCGGTCTCAGCACGGGGATGCGAAACGACGCTCCGGATGATTCCGTGCGACAACGGCACGCCTGGCGACAGGTAGAAATGTCGCTGGAGGAGTACGCGTTTGTGTTATTAGCGCGCTGCAATAATCTCATGGAGCGAGAGAAGTCAGACAACATGCAGCACGCGGCTAACGTTTCTGCGCTCGCTTTGAAACACATCGGTCTTTCGGGATGGAAGTCCCTCGAGACTGGAATCATCGCACGTGAGCTCATGTCTTGGACTACGAGCACACCCGCGATCGAGGACGGAAATGCGGCCCTTCGCTTGAAGGCAACGCTACAACGCGCAAGGCGACTCATCGAATCGCAAACGAGAGCCGTCATGAGTGGTTTCGGCGACGCTCCCGCACAACTTGCCGACGCATTTGGTCTGGAACACCACGTCGGCGCGACATTTGTCGAATCTGTCATTCGTGCGAGCGTGGCTTTCCAACTCTCTAGAACGATCGAGATGATGTCGGAGGTGGTTGAACGCAATGTTGACGGGGACGGGTTCGATCCGATCGTCCTCGGAGACGCGCAAGGCGTGCTCGTACTTTTGGACCGTTTGAATCCAGAGAGCGTTCAAGTGCACGGAGACAAGGACATCATAGCGTTTGTCTCCGAGGTCGATGGTGATGAAGAGATTTCGTCGGCGGGAAGCAATGTGAAGGGAGTCATCTTGCGCGACGAGTTGGCACATTTGTCACACCTCGCAATTCGAGCGAGGCAAGAGCGCACGCCCCTCGTTAGCGCACTAAGTGGGGAAGCTCGATCTAAAGTGAGCGCGCGCGTGGGAAAAGACACCGTTTTGAACGTGTCTTCATTACATACCGAGTTGCGCGATTTCGATGGAACGCGCGATTCGCGGGAATCCGGTCATGCGGTGTCGCACGCGGCCGTGTCGCCAACGGCGTGCGCTATGGTGAACGTGATGACGTGTCTGCCCTTGGCGGAAGCCACGATCTCAAACGCTGGCGCGAAATCGTCGACGTGCAGTCGCTTGGCGATAATCGCTCGCGATAGTGCGGCGTTTAAAGCGCCCTCGGGATTCGTCGTGCCTTTCGGATCCATGGAAGCGTCGATTCGCGACGAAGAGCGATTTGGTCAACTTTTGCTCGCTCTCGAAAGCGTCAGCGTGCACGACATCGACGACGCGTGCTCGGCGATCCAAAGCTTTATCGTCGAAAACCTACCAGAGCGCGAGATCGTCGAGAGGGCGTGCTCGGCATTAGACGCGAGCGCTCGCCTGGTCGTGCGATCGAGCGCAAACGTGGAAGATTTAAGCGGCATGTCCGCGGCCGGACTGTACGAAAGTGTCGTGGGCATCGATGCACAAAACGTCACCGAAGTACAACGTGCTATTGCTGACGTCTGGGCGTCGCTGTACTCGCGTCGCGCCGTGCTCGCGCGCCGCGCCGCAGGCGTAAAACAATCCGAAGCGCGCATGGCGGTGCTGGCGCAGGAACTGTCGCCGAACGCGCTCTCATTCGTCCTTCACACACAAAGCCCGATTCGAGGCGCAAAATCTGTACAAGCTGAGGTGTGTGTCGGTTTAGGTGAAACACTCGCGAGCGGCATCGACGGCACGCCTTGGCGTTTTGAGATCGACCGCGCCACCGGCGCCGTGGACGTGCTCGCGTACGCCAATCACGCGTCTTCGCTGCGATGCAGGTACGGCGCACCGACGTTTGGCAAAGTGACGATGGAATCAGTGGACTACTCACGACAAGAACTCAGCACGAACGCAGACGCGAGAGCGCGTCTCGGACGACGGCTTTTGAAGGCGGCGATTGAACTCGAAACCGCGCTCGGCGCGGCGCAAGACGTTGAAGGCGGCGTGCTCGGCGACGACGAAGCCGTAATAATCGTGCAGTCGCGCCCGCAACCGATTTAGTAACGCGATGCACATATCTATGTACTTTTAATGAGAACATAACATTACATCTCCTTCGGCGCGTCTCTTCGCGATCGAAACACGCCGCGCAGCAGTCAATCCGCGGCGTCGTCGCCGCTCCCCTCGTCCGCCGTCTCCACCAGCTCGAACCGCGCGAGAAACTCATCCCCAAAAATCACCTCCCCCCCCACCACCAACTGCGTCGGCACGCCCGGCAACAGCTCCTCCCCATCGATAAACGTCCCGTTCGTCGACGTCAAATCCGTCACCATCACCTTCCCGTCCACCAAATCGATCATCGCGTGCGCCCCGCTCACCGTCGGCACCTCGATCGGCAGGTTCACCGCCTCCGACCGCTGTCGTCCGATCACGCTCTTCGTCGCCTCGATCGTCAGATCTCCCGGCGCGCGCACCGGCGCGTCCAGGTGCGCCATCGATTTGTCCCCGCAGTTTCGCAGCTCGAACCGCGCGCGCGCGTTCGCGTCGCCCTCGCGCGCCGCGCGCGCGCGCGTCGTCGCGCGCGTCGCCGCCCGTCGCGTCGTCGCGCGCGTCGGTCGAACCACCGTCGCCGTCGCCGTCGCCGTCGCCATCGTCGTCGTCGTCGTCTGCCGCGCGCGATCGTCGATCGCGACGCCGCGCGCGACCGCGATCGACGCCGCGGTGTCCTCGCGAACCTCGCGTCGAGGTTCGACGCGCACGGGTATTCCTCGACGCGAGGTTCGCGAAGACATCTCGCGATCGATCGATCGATCGAACCGTCGACCGGCATCTCCGGGGGCCCGCGCGCGGGACGCGTTCGTCGGCGCAGAACGCCGCGCGCGCGGTGGGACGGACGCGCGCGCGCGCGCGCGGGGTCCGCGATGGGCGTCTGCGCGTCGGCGTGCGTCACGGCGCGCAGGACGTCCGGGCAAGGGTGGGACGCGCGGCGATTCGCGTTCAACCCCGAATTCGATTGGCGCGTCCTGGATGCGCGCTTGCGCGAGGGAACGACGGGCGAAGGGAGGGACGCGCGCGTGTCGATAGAGAAGGCGATGGAGTTTATGATGACGACGCAGGGGATGACGCGGGAGGAGGCGGAGGCGGTGATCGAGCGTTGCGGGGAGGCGGAGGAGGGCGCGGTGAAGATGCGAAAGTTCGCGAAGCGGGCGCTGACGAGCGAGAAGAATTTTCCGTTCGCGCGCTCGGAGGTGGACGAGGCGTCGATGACGGATGAATTGTCGCACTATTTTGTGAATTCTTCGCATAATACGTACTTGGACGGCGGACAGTTGTTCTCGAGGTCGACGAGTTCGGCCATCGCGTGGGCGCTCGAACGCGGGTGCAGAGTCGTCGAGCTGGACTGTTACGACGGAGGGTCGAAGGGGCCGATCATCACGCACGGAGGGACGGCGGTGCGCCCGATGTTGTTTAAGGACGCGATCGCGGTTATTAACGACAGGGCACACGTAGCTAGCGAGTATCCGGTGATTGTGACTTTGGAGAATCACGCGAGTCGGGAGACGCGCGCGGTGATGGCGAAAATCATGCGACACACGTTCGGCGATAAACTCTGGACG
>Ga0257114_1001270_pt1 | contig 18279 bp, 15 predicted proteins | sample SI112_10mmetaG_FD_190149 | JGI IMG/M metagenome (GOLD analysis project Ga0257114, IMG submission 190149) | Marine microbial communities from Saanich Inlet, British Columbia, Canada - SI112_10m | ecosystem: Environmental > Aquatic > Marine > Inlet | place: Canada: British Columbia | collected...
TTGATATTTGTAAAAAATGAGGGTAATATGCCTATATTTCCCGAGGCTTTTTGCTAATATCAGATAAAAAGATGAAGCTAGATTGTTCAATCTTTTAACATAGTTTTTTAGATGGGAAATGGTATTATACCAAACTTTATCTTAAAATGAACAATAAATGTCCTATTTAAAAATGATATATAATTAAGAGATAGTCAATTATTTGATAACCTTAGGTACAGTGAAGTAATTATATTTGTCATTAGTCGCATTATTCATAACTTCTTCAATATTTTCTTCCATTTTTATATTATCATCAAATAGGCTCAAGGTTTGAGAATGGACATTATTTAAAATATCAATATTATCTGTTTGGGCTTCAGATAAAATATCAATCCAATCAATTATTTTTCCCAATTGATTTTTAAGATTAATATTTTCTTCTTCTGAAGTTTTAATTTTTGCTAATTTAGTAATTTTTTTTATATTTATATCAGACATATTTTTAAAATTATCTTACACCACCAAAAATTGACCATATACGTGATTTTTGGTCAATATATTCTTCTCGATAGCAATACCAAAATCCATATTTCCAAGCTTTATTATAAATTGGAGACTCAGCCATTTTCCAACCATCTTGCTTATTAGAATCATAAAACATTTTATAAAATTGATTTGATCCAGTAGCAGCCCCAGTTTCACAACCATGATCCCAACCTAATTTAAAATCAGGATCAGCATCTTCCAGCTCATCCTTAAAATGATCCATGGTATGACCCTTACGGAAGAATTTTACATTTTTACTATTACATGATGATAATGTAAATATTATCATAATCAGTAATATTTTAATGATATGATTCATTGCTAAAATTATTATAATAAACATATATAGCAATTATATCATAATATTACTGTGATCTCAAGCAATATTATGCTAATTATTATTTAAAAATGGACAATATATCAAGATATTTTTATCTGATAATTGTTATTATACATCCAAATTTACAACATCTAGGGCATTTTGTTGGATAAAATCTTTTCTTGGCTCAACAACATTACCCATTAACATTGAGAAAGTCTCATCAACAGTTTCAAATTCATCAATTTTAACTTGTAATAAGGTTCTATTTTCTGGATCTAAAGTTGTTTCCCATAATTGCTCAGCATTCATTTCACCAAGACCTTTAAATCTTTGAATAGAAAGACCTTTTTTACCAATATCATTAATAATATTCATTAATTTAGCTGGGGTATTGGCGGTGAATTTGTCCTCCTTCTTAATTAAAACTACTTCAGAAGCAAATTCTTCTAAAATTTCATTTTTAATTTTATTAAGAGCAATTGCTTCAGCCATATCAAGGATATTTTTATCAATGATAATAGAATTTTTGATACTTCTCACTTCTGAAATTAAAGTGATATTTTCAGCAATTTTATAATCCCATTTTATATCCTCACTGCTATTTTCTAATTTTTGGGTAATTTTAATGGCAATTTTTTCAGCCAAAGCATGATCTTCTAACCATTTATTATCGAAAGCACCATTTAAAGCGGCAATTTGCACAATATTTTCAGGTAAAATGCGAGAAACTCGATTACAAAGATTATTAAATTGATTAATCTTAGCGACAAATGCTTTCAGATCAGCAGCGGCAATATCGCCAGCTTTGGTTTGTAAAACCACATCTAAAATAGCATTATTAATGAGATATTCCTGCATAGAATCCTCATTTTTAAGATAAACTTCACTATTGCCTTTTTTAACTTTATATAAGGGTGGTTGTGCAATATATAGATAGCCTTTTTCAATTAATTTGGGCATATAACGGAAAAAGAAAGTTAAAAGTAATGTTCTAATATGAGAACCATCAACATCGGCATCGGCCATGATGACAATTTTATGATATCTAATTTTTTCTTCATCAAATTCATTGCCAATTCCAGCGCCAAGAGCAGTGATGATAGTACCAACTTCTTGAGAAGATAAAACCTTATCAAATCTGGATCTTTCAACATTAAGAATTTTACCTCTAATTGGCAAAATTGCTTGAAATTCACGATTTCTTCCACCTTTGGCAGAACCGCCAGCTGAATTACCCTCAACAATAAATAATTCACTTTTTGAAGGATCTTTTTCCTGACAATCAGCCAATTTACCTGGTAAATTACTAACTTCTAAAGCAGATTTTCTTCTGGTTAGTTCCCTTGCTTTTCTAGCTGCATCACGGGCTTTGGCAGCCTCAAGACTTTTACTGATGATATTTTTAACATCAGCTGGATGCTCTTCAAACCATTCAGAAAGTTTTTCAGCAACGATAGATTCAACACAGCCTCTAACTTCACTAGAAACTAATTTATCCTTAGTTTGAGAAGAGAATTTTGGATCAGGAACCTTAACAGATAAAACACAGCTTAAACCTTCACGAATATCCTCGCCAGAAAGGGTTAATTTTTCCTTTTTAAAGAGATTATTATTAGAAATATAGCCATTTACAACACGGGTTAAAGCTGCTTTCATACCTGCAAGGTGAGTACCACCATCTCTTTGTCTGATATTATTGGTAAAACATAGGATATTTTCACTATAGCTATCATTCCAAGCCATGGCAATTTCTACTCCAATACCAGATTCGTCAGAACCTAAAATATTGATTGGTGGGTTAATTTGGTTTTTATTGCGATCAATATATTTAACATAGGCTTCAACACCACCTTCATAAGATAATTCCGATTCTTTGGGCTCATCCTTTCTAACATCTTTAAGATTAATTCTGACGCCAGAATTTAAAAATGATAATTCACGCAAACGATGTTCTAAAGTAGAGAAACTAAATTCAGTTGTAGTAAAAATACTGGCAGAAGGGAAGAAAGTAACCTGAGTACCTTTACGGCCATTAGCATCACCAATTTCTTTTAAAGGAGCAACAGCCTCACCATTATTAAATTCAATGAAATAAGCTTTACCATCTTTCCAAATTTCTAATGTGAGCCAATCGGAAAGGGCGTTGACCACTGAAACACCAACACCATGCAAACCACCAGAAATTTTATAAGAATTTTGGTCAAATTTACCACCAGCATGAAGCCTAGTCATAATAACTTCAGCGGCTGAAACGCCTTCTTCCTTATGGATATCAATTGGTATGCCACGACCATTATCAGAAACCGTAACTGAATTATCAGGATTAATTATGACCCTAACATCATCGCAATGACCAGCAAGAGATTCATCAATTGAATTATCAAGAACTTCATAGACCATATGATGTAAACCACTACCATCATCGGTATCACCAATATACATTCCTGGTCTTTTTCTTACTGCTTCTAGGCCTTTTAATACTTTAATGGAGCTTGCGGTATATTCTTGATTATTTGACATATTCGATTAATATTTTTCAGATGATTATCATAATATACCAAAATTCATTTTTATATATAAATATATAATTCGTCTTTTAAATAAAAAATCATCATAAAATTTATCCAAATATATCCTGATATTAGGAGTAAATTTAATAATAATTTTTTATCTTAGAATCTAAAATATCTATCATATATATAAAAATGAATTTTGGTATTAATTTATTTTTATGATAAAACATAATTTTATTTTCTAGATTCTAGCAAATAAATTCTGCAATAATCAATCTATTTATGCAATATCAATTAGAAAAAGAAACAATCATTGGCAAAATATTAAAATTAAATTGGCCATTAATTTTTCTTATTTTTTTATTATCAGTAATTGGTTTAGCAATGCTCTATTCAGCAGCAGGAGGTAATTATAAAATTTGGATGTTAAGGCAATTCATCTATTTTGCAGTTTTTTTTCCTGTTATGATAGTAATTGCTATTACTGATGTAAATTTTTGGTTTCGACATAGTTATAAATTTTATTTTTTAGGAATTTCTTTATTATTATTTGTCTATTTTAAGGGTCATTATGCTATGGGTGCCACCAGATGGTTTAAATTAGGATTTATTACTGTTCAGCCTTCTGAAATTATGAAAGTATTTTTAGTTTTATCCCTTGCTAAATATTTTCACAATATTGAGGCAGAAGAAATTCAGAAAATTAAATATGTAGCACCGTCATTATTTTTAATTTTTTTACCTGCTGGCTTAATTTTTGTCCAGCCAGATCTTGGAACTTCTTTAATCTTATTATTTGTTGGTTTTGTAATTTTATTTGTTGCTGGTGTGATGATGTGGAAATTTGTTCTTACTGGAGTAATATTCTTAATTTCTATGCCAATATTATGGTTTTTTTTCTTACATGAATATCAAAGAAATAGAATTAAAAATTTTATTAATCCTGATAGTGATCCAATGGGAACGGGTTATAATATTATTCAATCAAAAATTGCTGTTGGTTCTGGTGGATTACTTGGTAAGGGTTTTGTTAATGGTACTCAGAGTCAATTAGGTTTTTTGCCTGAAAAACAAACTGACTTTATTTTTACAATTTTATCTGAAGAATTTGGATTTATTGGCTCAGTTTCAATTTTAATTTTATGTATTTTAATAGTATTTACTTCGATTTTAATGGCGACAAGAAGTTTAAATCAATATTCCCGCTTGGTAATTGTCGGTATTTCATCAATTTTTTTCTTCCATAGTTTTATTAACATAGGAATGACAATAGGTCTCTTGCCAGTAGTTGGTGCACCATTACCTTTCATGTCATATGGGGGGACAATTACGGCAACAATGTTGATAGGTTTTGGATTTGTACTAAATGTTGGCCTTTATAATAATAGTGAATTAAGGAATAAAGCCTAAAAAATAGATCGATCTCGATCATAACTCCCTCTAAGGGGGGAAAAAGCGAAAAGAGCTTTTTTAAAAAGCAGCAAATCTGCTTTGGTGGGGGTGTGCCATAAATAAACTAAATTTACTATTTAAAAATGGTAAATGTTATTAAGATAAATGCAAATTCGGTATTTCATCCATCTTGACATTTTCTTTAATTAAAAATTTACCAATTCTATCAAGCAAAATAAAAGTTAAGGCATTATTTTTAACCTTCTTATCCTTATAAAGATGTGAAATTAATTTTTCCTCATCCCATTGATCTCTAAAATTATGGGCCGAAATTGGCAAATTTGCCTTTTTCAGGTGATTTTTAATCTTTTCAACTTCATCTTTTGTTAAAAGGCCTAATTTTTCTGACATTTTAGCAGCCATGATCATGCCAATAGCAACCGCTTCACCATGCAGAATTTCTCCACTATAATTAGTTTCAGTCTCAAAAATATGGCCAAAAGTATGGCCAAAATTGAGGATTCTTCTTAAACCATGCTCCTTTTCATCTTCTGATACCACTTGTGCCTTAATTTTACAAGATTTTGCTACAATTTTAGCTAAAATATCAGGATTTTTAGCTTTAATTTTATCCAAATTTTCTTCTAAAAAATCAAAAAATTCTGCATCTGTGATCAAGCCATATTTTACCACTTCAGCATAGCCAGAAAGAAAATCACGATCAGGCAAAGTTTGAAGAAAATCTAAATCACAAATTACTAATTTTGGCTGATAAAAACTACCGATAAGATTTTTACCAAAATTACTATTAATGGCAGTTTTACCACCAACCGAACTGTCAGTCATGGCCAATAAAGTGGTTGGAACTTGGATAAAATCAATGCCACGCAGCAAAATAGAAGCTGAAAAGCCAGAAATATCACCAATCACACCACCACCAAAAGCAATAATCAATGATTTACGATCAATGGGAAAATTCAGAGATTCTTCAGTAATTTTTTCTAAATTGGTAAAATTTTTGCTATTTTCACCATTTTTAAGAATGATTTTTTTGATTGGAAGATTTGCTTTGGCAATTTCTTGTTCAAAATTATCCAAATGTAATTTGGTAATATTATCATCACTAATGATAATGATTTTGGAGTAATTTTTATCCGCTAAAAATTCAGTGATTTTATGGCAAATATTATTGCCAATTTCAATATTATAGCTATTTTTATCAAGATTAATGTGAATTTGTGTCATTTTAATAATTTAAGATATATTGTTCCTAATAATATATATATCTTTAAATAAATCAATTCCGGCAATGCCAGAAATATTAAGATTTTGTAATTGAGTAATATTTTGCATATTGATTCCACCTAAGGGGCAGATTCTTGTATTTCCTTTTTCTGTTATATCTTTTAAATATTCTATTCCAAGTGTTTTTTGATTTTTATGGCTTGTAGTTGGAAAAATTGGTGAAAGAAACTTAATGTCAAAATTTAGATCTTGATATTTCAATATTAATTCTTTGGAGTGAAAAGAGCAGCTAGTAAAGAATTTATTTTTTATTTTGTGATAATCATCTAAAAAATCATCATGATCTGAAAAATGCAGCCCATTGGCAGAAATTTCCTCTGCTAAATTAATATTTTTGCCAATAATTAATTTGAGATTTCTTTTTTGGCAAATTTTTTGAATTTCCTTAGCTAATTTTAATCTTTCTTGATAATTAAGATCGTATTCTCGGAAAATAACAATATTATGAGCAGGAAGGTTTGAGATAATTTGGATAATATCAGCTTTTTTTCTATCAGTAAAAAAGCAAAAATAAAAATTAGTATCTGGGAATAATTCTTTTAATTGATTCATTATTTTTAGATTTAACTCCTACCGAAATCGAAGATTTCATAAAATCTCTTTTTCGCCTAAGATAGTGATTTGGATTGATATAATTTATAAGATCGGGTCAAATCACTATCAAAAGCCAAAATGCTTTAAAAATCTAATATCATTATCAAAAAAGCTCCTTAAATCGGTAATACCATATTTAAGCATGGTCAATCTTTCAATTCCTATACCGAAAGCAAAACCTTGATATTCTTCTGGATTTATATCGACATTTTTTAAAACATTAGGGTGGATCATACCACAACCAAGAATTTCTAAGAATTTCTTATTACCTCCAATAGATATCAGATTATTTTTCTTCTCATAACCAATATCCAACTCAGCAGAAGGCTCAGTAAAAGGGAAGAAGCTTGGGCGGAATCTCATCGAAATTTCTTCAATTTCAAAAAATCTTTTCAGAAATTCTTCTAAAATCCATTTTAAATGCCCCATATTGATATTTTTATCAATCATTAAAGCTTCCATTTGATGGAACATTGGAGTGTGAGTTTGATCAGAATCACGACGATAGACCTTGCCAATTGAAATTACTGCCAAAGGTGGTTTAGAATCTTGTAATTTACGGATTTGTACCGATGAGGTGTGGGTTCTAAGAAGTAATTTTTCACCATCAAAATCTTCCTTATTAAGATAAAAAGTATCTTGCATTTGCCTTGCTGGATGGTTTTTTGGAATATTAAGAGCAGTAAAATTATGAAAATCATCTTCAATTTCAGGGCCAAAAGTCACTTCAAAGCCTAAATCGGTGAAGATTTCTTCAATTTCTGATATGGTTTTACTAATTGGATGAATTTTACCTTCATTAAATTTACGAATTGGCAAAGTAACATCTATTTTTTCAGTTTTTAGCCTGTCATTAATTGCTGCAATTTCAAGATTTTCTTTTTTTATTTGAATTTCTGAAGAGACTAATTTTTTAAATTGATTAATTTCGGAACCAAATTTCTTCTTTTCCTCAATGGTTAGATTTTTGATATTTTTCATCAAATTTGTAACCAATCCTTCCTTTCCTAGAAAGCTTAGCCTAATATTTTCTAAATCTTTAAGATTTTGAATATTAGATATTTGCGATTGAAACTCTGTTTTAACTTCTTGCAAATTTTGCATTTATTGATGATAATTTAGAATTATGTCTTGATATAAAATTATAATATTATTAAAGATAGTTTTAAATCCAATATCAATAAATTCTGACGGAACTAAATATTTTTGCAACCAAAATGATTAATTATTACGGGACATTAACCCTAACAAAAAAAGAAATCTTACGATTTTTAAAAGTCTATCATCAAACAATTTTTTCTCCCGTTATTAATTCTCTGTTACTTTTGGCAGTTTTTTCTATTTCGGTTGGTAATAAAATACAAATTGGCGTTTTGGATTTTCAAATTTTTATGGCTTCAGGTTTGATTATTATGACTGCCATGCAGAATTCTTTTGCCAATAGCTCATCTTCCTTTGTAATGGCTAAGGTTTTAGGTCATATTATTGATTATCTCATTCCACCTTTGGGTGTGTTGGAGATTATTCTTGCTTTTACCATTGGCGCTGTTTTGCGTGGTATTATGGTTGGAATTGTAGCTTATATAGCCATTTGGTGCTTTTTTGATATTGCCTTCTATAATTTCTTCTATATTTGTTTTTGCCTAATTTTTTCTTCTATTTTTTTAGGATTATGTGGTATTTTATGCGGTATTTTATCAGAAACTTTTGATCATATGTCTGCAATTACTAGCTATTTAATTACACCTTTGACTTTTTTATCTGGCACTTTTTATTCTACTAAAAATTTACCACCAATTCTTGAAAATTTAGCGCATTATAACCCATTTTTTTATATGATTGATGGTTTTCGCTATGGTATTACAGGCTATCACGATAGTAATTTAATTGTGGGAGTTATGGTAATTTTGGGAGTGAATATTTCACTTTTTTCCTTAAATTATTATCTTTTAAAAATTGGCTATAGAATCAAAAATTAATGATAGATTTAGTTTCTCTAAAAAATATTAATCTTAGCTTTTCTAGTAAAAATATCTTAGATAATATTAATTTGGATATTAAAAAAAATGACTTTATTACTATAATTGGCCCTAATGGTGCTGGTAAAAGTAGTTTAATTCGTTTGATTATTGGTTCATTACAGCCAAATTCTGGTAAAATTATTCGCAATAAGGAGTTGAAAATTGCTTATGTGCCACAAAAAATGCAAATTAATCAAACAATTCCAATAAAAGCTGAATATTTTTTGAAATTAAATAAAAAAATCGAAGAAAAATCCTTCAAAAAGATTGTTAATGATCTGAAAATTGCTGATTTTTTACATACTCAATTAAATGATCTTTCTGGAGGTCAAAGACAAAAGATTTTACTTGCTAAAGCACTTCTTTGTCAGCCAAATCTTTTGATTCTTGATGAGCCGGCACAAAATTTGGATATTTCTGGTCAGTTGGAATTTTATAATTATATTACCAAATTACATCAGGAGAAAAAAACTGCTATTTTAATGATTTCGCATGATTTACATATTATTATGTCATCAACCAAAAAGGTAATTTGTTTAAATCATCATATTTGCTGTCAGGGAGAGCCTAAAATTATTGCCCAAAATCCAGATTTTAAGGAAATTTTTGGCAATGATATGAATAAATTAATATCAATCTATAATCATTATCACAACCATCATCATGGATGAATTTATTATAAAAATTATTATTGCAGCAATTGGTATTAGTCTTATTACTTCAGCTTTGGGATGCTTTATTGTTTGGAAAAAAATGGCTTATTTTGGTGATTCCTTAGCTCATGCTTCACTTTTGGGAATTGCCATTGGCATTATTTTTGCCATTGATATTAATCTTATGATTTTAGCAATTACTATTTGTTTTGCGTTGATTTTGGGTTATCTGCAAAATAAAAATATCCTATCTAATGATGCTTTACTTGGTATTTTAGCCCATGGTGGGATTTCATTAGCTATGGTTGTAGTCAGCTTTTCTCATGTTATTTTTAATTTAGAAGGATTTTTATTTGGTAGTTTGCTTTTTGTTGAAAATGATGATATTTTCTTGATTTATGCTGCTCTTTTTATCATTTATCCAATTATTTTTTATAATTGGCAAAAATTTATCCTACTTACTCTTAATTCTGATATTGCTTGCTCTATGGGTATTAATCCAGCTAAATATCGTATGATTTTTACCATTTTAATTGCTTTGACAATTACAATTACCATTAAAATTACTGGCGTTTTGCTGGTTACTTCACTTTTGATTATTCCTGCTTCAATTGCTAGAATCATCAGCAAATCACCCAATCAAATGCTAGTCTTTGCTACTTTAATTAGTGTTTTTGCAAGTATTTTGGGTTGCTTATTATCCTATAAATTTGATTTGATTTTAGGGCCAATTATCATTGCTATTACTATTGCCATTTTTATCTTGGTTGTAATACCAAAACTCACCTTAAAAACTATGCAAAAATAAACAATCTATCTTCATCTTTTTATCTGATATTAGCAAAAAGTCTTAGCCAATATAGGTATATTGCCTTCATTTTTTACAAATATCAAATAAAAATATTTCGATATATTGTTTATTTTAAGATAACTTTTGGCATGATAACAAAAATCACTTTTAATCATGGATATAAATAAAAATATAATCTTAATTTTTGGTCCAACAGCCAGTGGTAAATCTGCTCTTGCCTTAAAATTAGCTAAGGAAAATAATGGTGTAATTTTCAATGCTGATTCTATGCAAATTTATCAAGAATTACCAATTTTATCATCACAACCAACAATAGAAGAGCAAAAAATTATTCCACATTTTTTTTATGGTTTTTTAAATTATCAACAAGATTTTTCAGTAGCAAAATGGCTAGAATTTATTGTGCCAAAAATTAAGGAAGAGTTACAAAAGGATAAAAAATGTTTTGTAGTTGGTGGTACTGGATTATATTTTTCTAGCCTATATTATGGTATTAATAAAATGCCAGAAGTGAGTAAGAATTTAAAACAGGAAATGCGTGATCTTTATGATAATATTGGTCATGAAAAATTTATTGATTTTTTAACTGATTTGGGCGATCACAATATTGCAAATCTTGATGCTCAAAGATTAATCAGAAGGGCAGAAATCTTAAAAGAAACTGGTAAAGATCTAACTTTTTGGCAACATCAACCAAAAGAGATCTTTTTTGAGCAAGATCAGATGCAAATTATCAAATTAATGCCAGAAAGAGAAAAATTATATCAAAAATGTAATCAAAGATTTCAATATGTTGTTGAAAATGGTGCAATTGATGAGGTTAAAAATTTGGCAAAATTTAATCCCAATGGCTTAATTATCAAAACTTTGGGATATCAGGAAATCAATTGCTATCTTAATAATCGTTTAACAAAGGATGAAGTAATTGAAATTGTTAGTAAAAAAATTAGAAATTATGCTAAAAGGCAAGTGACTTGGTTTAGGAATCAATTTTAATATTGGTTGTTTGAATTTGGTATTATCTAAATCTTTTGAAATAATAGTAAAACTAAATGAAAATAAAAAATTTTAAACGAAAATTAAAAAGATCAATTATTGCCATATTTTGCTATTGGATAGTGTTTTCTGCCTTTTTATATTTTGCTTCAGATTTTATAATTTTTAAACCTTCCAAAGAGGGTCTAAAATCATCAGATTTTTCTAAAATTTCTAACAATTATGAAATTAAAGAAATTTATCAAGATCAGGATAAAATTCTTAGAGCCTTTTTCATTCCGCAAAAAAGTGAAAAAATTATTATTTATTTTCATGGTAATGTTGGGGTAAATGCCCATATTATGGCAAAAAATCTATTTCATAAAACAGATTTTAATATTTTAATTCCAACCTATTTTGGTTATAAGCCTTCAAGCGGTAAGGCCAGTGAAGAGAATTTTTATCTTTCAATTAATAAGATAATAGAATATGCTATAAAATCTGGTTGGAAGGAAGAGGATATCATTATTATGGGAAATTCTCTTGGAGGTTCTGCTGCAATTTATGCTTCTTCTAAATATCCAAATTTAGATCGTACTATAATAATTAATAGCTTTGATTCTATAAAATCAATGTGTTTGGAGCAATATTATATTTTTTGTATTTTTGCGGATAATATTATGAATTCTATCAAATATGCTGAAAAAATTGAAGGCAAAATCTTTCAATTTCATTCTTTAAATGATAGAATTGTGCCATATAATTTAGGAAAGAGATTATTTTCTGCAATTAATAGTAAGGATAAAAATTTTTTTGATCTTTATGGTAATCATAATGATTTTTCCTTAGATCAAATTATTAAGTTTTCATTTGAATGATAGATATAGAAAAATTAAAAGAAATCACTATCAAGGCAGGTAAAATTGCAATGAAATATTATAATAAAAATTATGATATTTATATTAAAGAAGATGAATCTCCAGTAACCGAGGCTGATTTTGCTATTAATGATTTTATTACTTCTTCATTGCAAAAATTATATCCCAATATTGCTATTCTTTCTGAAGAAAATAATCATGAAGATAATCTAAAAGCAGCAAAAGAAAAGGAAATTTTTATTATTGATCCTATTGATGGCACTAAGGCTTTTGTCAGTAAAGAATCGCAATTTACCATTAATATTGGTTATATTTTGGACGGAAAATTTACTTTAGGTTTTATTCATGTTCCAATTTTAGATATTTTATATTATAGTGACTACCAAAATTCTTATAAATTGGAAAAAGATCAGCTGGAGATTTTAAAAAAGGAGAATAATAATTTAAAGTATGGCTTAATACAGCTCTCCTCACTTAATAAGATGGAAAATCAAAAAATTGCTACAGATTGTCAGGATTTAAAAATTACTAAAATCATAAATCTATCCAGCTCTTATAAATTATGTTTAATTGCTGAAGGGCGGGGTAATTTTTATCCAAGGAGAGGGCCAATGAAAATTTGGGATGTGGCTGCTGCTTTTGGAATTTTAAAATTTTTAGATTATCAATTTTTAGATTTAAAAGGAAGGGAAATTACTTTTGAAAGAATGATAGAGGATTTTTCACTGCCATATTTTAATTTATTTAGATCAAAAGAGATTTTTAATTATATAGAGCGATAAAATTATTGAATTAATTTTATTTTTCTTCAGAATAATTGTTTAATGTGATTTACCCCACCATAATTGCTACGCAATTCTGACTCCCCTGTAAGGTGAGTTAAATGGCACTGAATTCGGTCTATATCAACTCCCCTTACGGGGGAGTCAAAGCGATGAAATCGCTTTGGTGGGGGTTAAAAATTAAAATAGTAATTATGTGTGGAATAATTGGAGTAATATCAAATAAAAATTCAGAAGATAAAATCCTAGAAGGTCTTAAAAGGATGGAATATCGCGGTTATGATTCATCTGGTATTTCGGTCATGAGTAACAATATTATCAAAACCCAAAAGGAGGAAGGTAAAATTATTAATCTTGAAAATGCCATTAAAAAAGATCAAAATTTTAAGGGTAATATCGCTATTGGCCATACTAGATGGGCAACTCATGGTGTTGCCAGCCGAGAAAATGCCCATCCACATTTTACTGATAAGGTCAGCGTGGTTCATAATGGCATTATCGAAAATTACCAAGAAATTAAGGATAAATTAATTAAGGAAGGTTTTAAATTTCAAAGCCAAACTGATACAGAAATTATTACTAATTTAATTTCTTCATTTTTAGAGCAAAATTTTGATAAAAAGACAATTATTTTAAAAGTTTTGTCAATTATTGAAGGTAGCTTTGCTCTTGGAATTATTTTTCATGATGAGGATAATCTTTTAATTGCAGCTAAAAAGGGTTCGCCTCTTTTGGTTGGTTTTGGTAAGGGTGAAAATTACATTGCTTCAGATTATTTTGCTATTAATGATTATGTCGAAAATATTTGCTATTTGGAAGATGGTGATATTGCATTTTTAACAAAGGAAAAAATTGATATCTTTGATATAAATCAAAATAAAATCACTAGAGAAATTGAGGAAATTGATAAAAATAGTGAAAAAATTAGTAAAAATGGCTTTGAGCATTTTATGCTGAAAGAAATTTATGAACAACCAGAAACCATCCAAAAAACCTTAGCAAAATATTTAGATAAAAAAAATCAGCAAATTTCTTTACCAAAATTCTCTTTTGATCTTAAAAAGATTGAAAAAATTACTATTGTCGCTTGTGGCACTTCCTTTTATGCTGGTATGATTGGTAAATATCTGATCGAATCTTTGGCTAGAATTAATGTTGAAGTCGATATTGCATCTGAATTTAGATATCGTAATCCACCGCAAAGTAAAAATTCCCTAACTATTTTTATTTCACAATCAGGAGAAACGGCCGATACTATCGCAGCGATGAAATATGTTAAAGATTTAAATCAAAAATCTTTAGCAATTGTTAATGCGCCAAAAAGTACTATGGCGCATTTGGCTGATGATGTAATTTTAACAACAGCAGGTGTAGAAATTGGCGTTGCTTCAACCAAGTCTTACACGGCGCAAGTTGCTATTTTGGTGTTATTTGCTTTAAATCTTGGTCAAAAAAGAGGGTTTTTAAAGGAAGAAAAAGTAGATGAGTTAATTTCTTCCTTAAATCTCATACCAAATTTGATGCAAAATGTTCTATCTAAAGAATATGTTGAGAAAATTAAAAAAATAGCTCATGAAATTAAAGATGCCCAAAATATCCTATATATTGGTCGTGGCATTTCTTATGCCACCTCTATGGAGGCAGCTCTTAAATTAAAAGAGATTTCATATATTAATTCTTCAGCAATTGCCGCAGGCGAGTTAAAGCATGGTACTATCGCTCTAATTGATAAGAAGAGCTATGTTATTGCAATAGCCCCTGAAAATGAATTATTTGATAAAATTGCTTCAAATATTGCTGAAATTTCTGCCCGTAATGGTAAGGTTATATTGATTTCAAGCAAAGGAGGGGTGGAAAATATTAAAAATATCATTTCAAACTCCTTGCATATCGCTAAAAATTCTGATATAATAGCCGAGTCACTAATTTATGTGATACCGGTTCAGCTGATTGCTTATTATGTTGCTCTTTTTAAGGGTAATGATGTTGATCAGCCAAGAAATTTAGCAAAATCTGTTACTGTAGAATAATAATTGTTTTTTAGGGTAGGTATAGCTAGTTTGATAGTTTTTTGTCCCCCACCAAAGTTGCTTTGCAACTTTGACTCCCCTGCAAGGGGAGTTGATATAGACCGAATTTGTGTTTGGATTAATTCCTCCTAAGGGGAAAAAAGTGAAAAGATCTTTTTTAAAAGTGATTTTTAATCATTTTGGTGGGGGTGAATACAACATATATCATAACTTTCATTCTATAAATCAACCATTATAACAGTTTTTGCAAAAATGAATATAATATATGAATTTTTTAAAAAAGTTTCTATTAGCTATTATAATTCTTTTTGTCAAAAATATTTATGCGGCTAATTTTACTGTTGATTCGGGAGGTAAAAGAATCACAGATTATAATAATGCAGTTGGCTCAGATGCTGATATTGATACTATCATTTTTGACTCTGGTAATGGCATCCTAGAAGCAAATGTTAATAATAGCTTACTATTATCAATTGAAGCTAATGGTAGCAATAATGGTTCAATTGATTTTAACACCGCCTCCATAACTTTAGATGTTAGCAATAATATAGCTGATCAAGATCAAAGGCTTTCTCAAATCATTTCTAATAGTAGTGATTTTACTATCAATGCTTCCAATTTATATTCTAATCAATTAATCATTAATAATAATACCGTAATATCTGGTAGTTCTATTCTAAATTTCAATAATATTCTTTTAAATTCAGATGCCAATTTATCATTATCAAATCAAATAAATATTTCTGGCAATATAAATCTTGGTGCAACAAATGGAGATATTCACGGTTCTAACACTAGCTTAACATTTAATGGTACTACATCTCAAATAGTTAATTCAACTATTGGTACAACATCTGCAATTGCTAATATCAATATTGCTAATTCTATATTAAATGAAATTGATTTTAATAAAAATATTACAGTTGGAAATATTAATTTTAATAATTCTGCTCAAGCAATATTTGATATTTCTGGATCTAGCAAGACTTTAAATCTATCTGGAAATATTACAAATTCTGGCTCTTCAGACGCTTTTATTACTAATTCGGCTGATGATGGAGTTTTTTTAATTTCTGGTTCTTCTGATCAGAATATCAATGCTAAAATTGGAACTTCAATTTTAAGATTAAAGCAAATTGACATTCAAAATGGCTCTAATCAAATTACTTTTTCTCAAGATTCATATATTGATATTTTAAATATTAAAGCAGGTCATAATAACTCCAATGTCAATAATTCCAATATAATGGATATATCAACTGCTAATATTGATGAAGATGCGATATTTTCTGGCTCTATAGCAAAAAATATAGGAGATTTAAACATATCTGGAACTAAATCTTTAACATTGCAACATAATATAAATATTTCTGGTAATATTATAGGTCAATCTGCTAGCACAGAAACTATTATTGGCAATTTGGGGGAAATAAATTTTTCTGGTTCTTCATCTCAATCTGTCACAGATGTAATATTAGGTGGTAGTGCTGAAAATTCTAAAAGATTAGCCTCTATTACCAATTCTAATTCTAATGATATTACTTTAAATGATAATATTTTTGTTACGAATATTATTCTCAATTCTGATGGCAATCTTAATCTTGCAGCGGCTGCAACAATGGATATTGAGGGTGATATTATTAGATCTTCTGGATCTGGAATTATTTCTGGAGGTGGTGATGTCATATTATCTGGCTCTGCTGCTCAAAATATTAATGTTGATATTGGGCAATCTGGATCGAGAATTGATAATTTAGAAATTTCAAATTCAATAGGTGCAATATTAAATAATGATATTTATGCCACTAGCTTCAATTATAGCGGCAATAATCTGACCTTAATTAGTAATAGTAACCTTGATATCGCTGGAGATATGGATTTAAGCAATAAAAATGTTAACTTTAGACTATCTTCTGATAATAGTGCTAGTAATCCTTTTGGTCGGATTAATATCGGTACAAATAATCTGATCTTAAATAAGAGTACTATTTTTTTTGATTATGATAGCCTAACCGGCAATGCTTTGAATTTCAATTATAATGGTGGGAGCTATAATATTATCAATAATGGTAATATTACTAATCTCAATAATATTTCAGTCACTGATAATTCTTATTTATTTAATCATTCCTTAAATTTAGATGGCAGTAATATTAAAACCACAATCAATAAGGATAGTAACATTTTTAATGAAGAAAGACTGGGTGATATTAATATTGAAATGCTTGATCATGCTTTGTCAAAATCAAATATTGCTTCCGATATCCTTTCTATTACAAATGAGGATGAGTTAGAAAATGCTATGGAATCAATCAGATTACCCAATAATGCACCATTGTTGAAATATAATATATCTACCCATAATAATCTTAATCATTTTACTACTCAAAGAATTAGAAATATCACCTTATTTCCTAAGAGAAATCGCCAAGGATTATGGGCTGAATTTTATTCATCTAATATTGTGCAAGATGAAGATAAGAAAAAGGGTCATGATGGTTTTGTAGTTGGTGGAACTGGGTTTTTGGCGGGTTATGACTATGTAAATGCTGGTAATGTTATTGGTTTAAGTGGTTTTTACTCCGGTGCTAAAGTAGAAAATGATAATAAGGGTGATTTTATTTCAGTAATTGAATCATCTGGTTTTACCCTTTATAATAAATTTGGATCAAAATATAATAAGGGCTTTTATAATATCAATAATTTTCATTATATTAGCAATGATTATAGCAATGAAAGAAAAGTAAAATTACCTAATATTGATGAAATTATAAAGGCTGAATTATCGGGATCTTCAATGAGTTTTAGATCTGAAATTGGTTATAATATCAATTTTATTAAGAGCTCAATATTTACTCCTAAAATTTCTTTGGAATATTTTGCTGATGAACGAGATTCCTATGAAGAAAAAGGTTCGGAAAATTCAGCATTTAAAGTAAAAGAGGAAGAATATGACAATTTTATTTTCTCAGCAGGATTTGATTTTGGTGGTAAATTCTATACTCGTAAAAAAACCTTATTTTCACCAATTCTAGATATTTCATGGAGAAAATATTTGGGTGATGATCAGCAAAAAAGAATTATCTCTTATAATAATAATGAGTATTTTTCGATTAATTCTGCTGAATTGCCTTCTGATTATTTAAATATTGCCTTTAATGCAGAATATTCAAGAGCTGTTGATGATTTTCATATTAATCCAGTATTTAATATAAAATATAATGCTATGTTAACGGAAGAATTTATATCACATGCTTTTACTGCTGAAATTAGATATAATTTCAATTTACGCTTGATGGGAACAAAAAGAAAATAATTATCTTGCATTAATGTCGAAATTGTGATATAAATCATTGATTATATATATTTATCATATGTAATTTTTAGGTAATAAATTCCTCTTAAAAAAAGCAAGATGCTTTTTTGAATCAAGATTTGCAAGCAAATTTTGGTGGGGGTGGATGCAACAAGTACT